>JADMIO010606939.1_pt1 | contig 83914 bp, 86 predicted proteins | sample 8958161 | NCBI WGS metagenome assembly JADMIO01 (sample SAMN16585339, study PRJNA669376) | soil metagenome | isolation source: Crop rotation soil | place: USA: Cullars Rotation, Alabama | collected 2011 | reverse complement strand
CCGCCGCTGATATTGCCAACCGGACTCGGGGTGTGGCGGCGAATGCCTGGAGCAGCATTCGGCGGGAAGCAGTTGACGACGATCAGCTGATCGAGCGCGTGCGTGCAGCGCTGGGCCGCGTGTGTTCTCATCCGCGAGCGATTGCTGTCGAAGCAATCGAGGGAGAGGTCACGCTGCGCGGTGACGTCCTGTCGTTGGAGGCCGACAGGGTCCTCACGGTGGCGCGGTCGGTACGCGGTGTGAACGAAATCGTCGATGAACTCGATAGACATGCGACGAGCGACGGCGTTCCATCGCTTCAGGGATCGGGCCGCGTGGGAGAACCGTCGCGGAACTCCCTGCAGCGTCGATGGCCGCCGGCGAGGCGGGCGTTGGTCGGTATGGCGGCAGTCGCCGCGGCCGCATTCAGCATGGCGGCGTACGCGCGACGGGCTGCGTAACAGGAAATCCCAATCGCCAATCCCAAATCCCAAACCAAAATCGAAGTGGCGTGGGGATTTGGGTTTTGGGATTTGGGTCTTGGGATTTACGATCGCAAAAATGCACAATCCGTTTGTTCCCGAAACGCTCGAAGGGTGGAGCGTCCTCCATCTGATGTATCGCGTCCGTTGGGATCGCGTTCGCGGTATGGCGGACACCGACCGCCGCCGCCTCGCGGACGAAGCGATCAACGCACTGGCGGTGCCTGATGCTGGGTCGACCGCGTTCGTGCAGGTACTCGGTCACAAAGCCGACGTGATGATCGTCTGCTTCCGCCGGGGATTCGAGCCGCTGGCGGGTACACAGCTCGCGTTTTCACGCACCGCGCTTCACGACATGCTCGAACCGACGTCCTCCTACGTGTCGGTCGTCGAACTCGGGATGTACGAGATGACGGCAAAAATACATGCGCAGGTTGGGGCGGCGCACAAGCCGGGCTCGGACGAATTCGATCACGCGTTCGATGCAGAAATGGAGACGCAACGGCAACGCGTGATGAACCGCCTGTTTCTCGACATGCCGGCGGCGCGCTACGTCTGTTTCTACCCGATGAACAAGCGGCGCGGCGAAGCGCTCAACTGGTACACGGAAGGATTCGATCGCCGCGCGGCCATGATGCGCGAGCACGGCATGATCGGCCGTCATTACGCGGGCAAAGTGACACAGGTCATCTCGGGCTCAATCGGGTTTGACGACTGGGAGTGGGGCGTCGATCTCTTCGCGCACGACCCGCTCGTCTTCAAGAAGCTGATTTACGAAATGCGGTTCGACGAAGCCAGCGCGAAGTTCGCCGAGTTTGGACCGTTCTACACGGGCCTGCAGTTCGGCGCCCATCAACTCGCCGCCTATCTCGGGGGCCAGGTTCCATCGCTGTAGCTGAAAGGTCCGCCTGAAGGCGGAGCCCAAGCCGGGTGGATCCAAATCGCAACGGGATTTGTGATCCAATGATGCGTTTTAGAACCGCATCGTTGGATCACAAAAGTGCACGTGCCACGCTAACTCACGGATGCTGAAGCGCTAGTCTCCGCACCCCATCCCCCACCGCACAGGCGCGGTAATTGCTGGGGTCTCCGCCGATCCACGTGGAGACTCAGATGACCCCTCAGGAAAGTTTCATCACTCGCCTGCGCCGCCACCGTGAGCGAAACCGTGTCTCTCTGGATGAGATCGTCACCCAGACGCGGATCAAGCGCGAGCAGCTCGAGGCGTTCGAGCAGGGCGACCTGGAAAACTGGCCGCGTGGCATTTACGCGCGAGCGTGGGTGCGCGCGTACGCCAACGTAATCGGCCTCGATCCGATCGACACGGTCGATGAGTTCTGCAAGCTGTTCCCGCACGGCGACCGCCGTGCGCAGCCGACGTTCCGCGAGTACGCGGCAATCATCGCGCATCAATCGACGTACCAGGATGAATTCGAGCACCTGGCGGAAACGGATCGCCGTGCCTCAGGTGAGACCCCCGCGCCGTCGCCCTCGTGGCGACGGCAGATGCGGCGGCTCGTGCGCAGTCTCCTGAGCCTGCGGCCCGCGCGGACGCCGCGTACCGTTCGTTCCGTTCGGACCAATTAGGCGGGAACGAACCGCCCGTTACGCGGGAACGAACCGCCCGCGTGCCGTCTCGCGCAGGCGCTCGACGTCTTCCCGCCGCGCGACCGACAGCGGCTGCGTTCCGCGCAATTCTTCGCACAACGATGCATCGGTCATCGGCTGCTTGTCGTGCAACGCGCGATACAAACCGGCCGTAATCGCCTGCTCGATTTCAGCACCGGAGAAGCCGTCACTGGCGGCCACAAGTGCAGCCAGGTTGAATGTCGATGGATCCTGGCGCCGGAGCGTCAGGTGAATTCGAAAGATTTCTTCGCGCGACGATCCATCCGGGAGATCCACGAAAAAGATCTCGTCGAAGCGTCCTTTCCGGAGCAATTCGGGCGGGAGCGCCAACACGTCATTGGCGGTGGCCGCCACAAACACCGACGCTTCGCGTTCCTGCAGCCAGGTCAGAAACGAGCCGAGCATCCGCTGCGACACGCCGCCGTCGGCATCCCCGCCCGCGGCCAGACCCTTTTCAATCTCGTCGATCCAGAGAATGCACGGCGCAATTGCTTCCGCGAAGTCGAGCGCCTTCCGCAGGTTCTTTTCGGACTCGCCGATGAATTTGTCGTAGAGGCGGGCGGCATCGAGCTTGAGCAGCGGCTGTTTCCACATGCGCGCGATCACTTTCGCCGCCAGCGATTTGCCGCAGCCCTGGACGCCGACAATCAGGACGCCGCGCGGCGGCGGCAACCCGAGCGCACGCGCTTCCGGCGAAAAGCCAACGCGTGCGCGTTCGAGCCACGCCTTCAAGTGTTCCAGGCCACCAAGCTGAAAAGTGTTGTCGTCGGGCGAATAAAACTCGAGCAGCCCTTCCTCGCGAACGGCGTCGCCCTTGCGGCGCAGGAGCCCGGGAATGTCGTCGGTCGTCAACGCGTTGTCATCGAGGACGGCCCACGCGACCGCTTGTCGTGCCTGGTTCAAGGTCAGCCCCGAAAGCGCCTGCAGCAGCGACTCCATCCCCTCGGCCCCGAGCGCCACCGACACCTCGTGCTGCCGGTTCAGGGTTCGAAGAATCTGGTGGAGGATCTGCTGGAGTTCATCGCGATCCGGCAGATGCAGATCAAAAGGCACCGTCTCGCGCGTAAGTTCCGCAGGCAGGCGAATGGAGCCGCCCGAAATCACCGCGGTCGAACCCGATTTTATGAATGCGCGTGCAATATCGCGAACGCCGCGGACGACGGTCGCGTCCCCGAGATGCGCGTGCAGATCCTTGAGATGAAAGATTCCGCGCACCGTGAGCGTCACCAGATGACGAACGAGCATCTGTGGATTGGCCGTTCCGTAAACGGCGCTCTCGACGCCCGTGCGCTGCAGGCCATGCGTCACCGTCCACGTAAACAGCGGCATGTGCAGGTCGCTGGCGACGATGCCGAGCAGGTTGTCGACACGCTCTTCTTCAACCGTGTCGATCGTGACGATCGGATGCCGGGACTGGATCAGCGCCTTGAGATCGTGCGCCGCATCGGCATGCGCCTTCGTCACGGCAGCAACGGTGGCGCGGATTCGATGAATCGATGGTGAAGCGCCTGCACTGCCTCGTTGGTCCGGTCGCGCGGCAACATCCACGTGATTCTAAAGGAGGATGTTGCCACCATGGCGGGTGCGATCTTCTTTTCCTCGAGCAGAGCCGACCCGGCGCGGACGTTGGCGTAGGTGGCGTTGATGCCGGCCCCGACCGCGCTCACCGCGGCGAGCCCATCGATCAACGTCACGCGGCCGCGAAACCGGCTGTCGAGCGCCTCACGCAACCGTGGCTCGTCGTGAAGGTTTTCGCGCGAGATGACCATCTCGACCTGGTTGTCGTACACGTGCAGCTGCTTGCCCGCCACGGCACGCTCGTCGAGCAACGCGAGAAGGTCCTGCGGAGCGGCCTCCGCGTGAAGCACCAGCACGTCGCGCTCGCTTGCCACGCCAGCGACAGTCCCGGGCATGCGAGGCGCGAACTTCCGCACGACCGTGCCGTCACTCGACGGGTCCGGGCCGGGAAGCGGACCGGACGTTGCGCGCGCGTAAATCGCAATCCCTTTCTCCTTCGCGAATTCGACCGCCTGCGCGTTCAACACCTTCGCACCCGCCTCGGCCATCTCCTGCGTTTCCTCGTAGGAGAGCGTCCCGATACGTCGCGCCGCAGAAACCACCCGCGGGTCCGCGGAATACACGCCGTCCACGTCCGAGCAGATCTCGCAGTACTCGGCGTCGAGCGCCGCCGCCATCGCAACCGCGGTCGTGTCGCTTCCGCCCCGTCCCAGTGTCGTGACCTCCCGACGATACGACACGCCCTGATAGCCGGCGACGACGACAATCTTGCCGCGCGCGAGCTCATCCTGCACCCGGAACGGTCGGACTTCGATGATCCGCGCATCCACATGACGGTCATTGGTGATGATTCCAGACTGGCTGCCCGTGAAGCTGATCGCATCGCCGCCGAGTTCCTGAATCGCAAGCGACAGCAGCGCCATCGAGATGCGCTCGCCGGCGGAGAGCAGCATGTCGAGCTCTCGTCGATGGGGGTTCGCCGACACCTTCTTGGCCATGGCGAGAAGATCGTCTGTCGTGTCACCCATTGCCGAGACGACCACGACGACGTCATGTCCGAGCTTTCGCGTGTTCATCACCCGCTCGGCGACACGCCTGAGCTTGCCGAGATCCGCGACGCTGCTGCCGCCGTACTTCTGAACAATGACCGCCATGGCGATTGAGCATAGCGGATGACGGCGCGATAACATGAGCACTACGGAGGAACGCATGAAGCTTCGCACCTTCGGCTGTGCTGTTCTGCTGGCGTTGGTCGTCATCGTCCCCAATTTCGCGCAGCAGTCCGCGCCGGCCCGCCAGCCTGACGTGATCTTCGTACCAACGCCCGCCGACGTGGTCAACGCGATGCTCAAGCTCGCGAACGTCACGGCCGCTGATACGGTTTACGATCTCGGCTCCGGCGACGGCCGCATCGTGATCACGGCAGCGAAGATGTACGGAGCGCACGGAGTCGGCATCGATATCGATCCCGAGCGAACCCGAGAAGCGACCGCGAACGCGCAGAAGAATGGCGTTGCCGACAAAGTGACTTTTCGCACTGAAGATCTCTTCCTCGCCGATATCAGCCCGGCAACTGTCGTCGCCCTCTACCTGTCAGGACCGGTCAACGCGCGCCTCGCGCCGAAGTTGATGAAAGAATTGAGGCCCGGCACCCGCATCGTCTCTCACGCGTTCGATCTCGGGAATTGGAAGCCGCAGCAAAGGACGAGCGTCAGTCAACGGCCGCTGTTCCTTTGGACGGTCCCCGCCCCTTCAGACACGCGGCGCTGACGCCGCCTCGCGGCAGCGCGACTTAAGACCTTAACGGTTGGGAGTTGGCGCCTGGGAAATGACGGTCGGGAGTTCCTGTTGATCCGACCAAACTGGTCGGGTTAGACTTCCTGCGACTCAATCTCATTTCGAGAGTTGGCCATGCTACAGGCGTTTGTAATCACTCTTCGTGAAGGGCTCGAAGCGTTCCTGATTGTCGCGATCAGTCTTGCGTATCTGCGAAGGTCGGGACGCGCCGAGCTGGCCGGCGCAGTGCACACCGGCATTTTCGCCGCGCTCGCGATCAGCGGGGTCGGCGGATATCTGCTCTACAACGCGGCGAATCAGGAGTTGCTCGAAGGACCGCTCGCGTTGATTGCGGCGATCTCCGTCACATGGATGGTCGTGCACATGTGGCGTGCTGGCCGGCACATGAAAGGTGACATCGAAGGGCATCTCAGGTCTTCGAGCGGCCGTGCCGGCGCGGGCGCCTTCATGGGCGTGTTCCTCTTCACCGTATTGATGGTGTCACGTGAGGGGATGGAGACGGCGCTGTTGCTGCTTCAGCTCAAGGAAACGCTCAACCTCGTAATCGGCGCAGCCCTTGGCCTGCTGGGCGCGGCGGCGCTCGCATCGTTGTGGTCCCGATATGGGCATCGTGTGAACCTCGGTCTGTTCTTTCAAGTCACGGCCATTTTTCTCTTCGTCTTCGTCGTGCAATTGCTGATTTCCGGCGTCCACGAGATGTCGGAGCAGAACATGCTCCCTTTCAGCGAGCCGATTCACGAGGCGACCGAATCGTGGGGACCTGACAGCGCGTTCGGCCACGCGTTGACGTACGCGCTCGTGCTGCTTCCCGCCGCATGGCTGGCGGTGAAAGGGTTCATGGGTGGCGCCGCGGAGAAGCCGCGTACGGCAGCCGTGCGATGATCCCGTATTGATGGCTGATGCCCGACCACCGCTTGTCGCCGAGCTGGTGTGGTCCGGCGATCTTCGGTTCGACGCATCGAGCGGCGCGAACACCGCGGTCGTCGACGGCGACAGCAAGAGCGGTTTTTCCCCAACACAGTGCGCCGCGATCGGCCTCGCAGGCTGCATGGCGGCCGACGTCGTCGACATCCTGCGGAAGGGCCGCCATCCGCTGACGGCTCTCCGGGTCACCTTCACCGGTACGCGCGCCGAGCAGCCGCCCCGCCGTTTTCTCCAGATTGAACTTCGATTCGACGTGCACGGCGCCGTGCCGCCGGATGCGGTCGAGCGCGCTATCGCGTTGTCGCGCGACAAGTACTGCTCGGTGTGGCACTCGTTTCGCCAGGACATCTCACTCTCGACGCCGTTCCAGATCACGCCATGACGGCAATCGTCCTCGGGGCCGGCCGGCGCGGCTACATCGATTGGCTTCGCGGGATCCTCGTGCTCATCATGATCGAGGCGCACACCCTGGACGCGTGGACGCGTCTCGACGCGCGCCAGAACGGTGCGTACGGATGGGCGATGATCGTCGGCGGTTTCGGCGCGCCGGGGTTCCTGTTCCTGGCCGGAATCGCCATTGCGCTCGCCGGTGGCTCACGCCTGCGACGCGGCCGGACGCCCGGGGAAGCAGCCGCGCTCGCCCGGCGGCGGGCTGTCCAGATATTCGGCCTCGCCTTCCTTTTCCGCCTTCAGTCCTGGGTCATCAGCGGCGGCGACGCCGCGCAGACGCTGCTCAAGGTCGACATCCTGAACATCATGGGACTGTCGATGCTCGCCGCCGCCGTTCTCTGGGGATTCGGACGATTCCGCTGGGACCGATTCGCATGGCTGGCGGGCGCGACTGTACTGGTCGCTATGATCACCCCCGTTGTTCGAACCGCACCGTGGCTGTCACCGCTACCAGATCCGATCGAGTGGTACATCCGGCCGATCCCCGGCCGCGGGACATTCACCCTGTTTCCCTGGGCCGGTTTCCTGCTGGGAGGGGCCGCTGTCGGTCTCTGGCTCGATTCGACGCGAACGCCCGAAGACGAGCGTCGCATCAACATCGTGTTCGCAGCGCTCGGAATCGTGCTTGCGGCCGCGGCGTACGGAGCATCGTTCCTCCCGTCGATTTACCGGGAGGCGTCGTTCTGGACGACATCGCCCGCATTCTTTTTCCTGCGCATCGGCATCCTCATTCTGTCGCTCCCTGTCGCGTACGCGTGGAACAGCCTCTGGATGGGCCGCTCAGTCCTGCAGGAATTCGGCCGCGCGTCGCTCTTTATCTACTGGATTCACGTGGAGCTCGCCTACGGCGTGCTGAGTAGCCCGATTCACAAGGCGCTCACGCTCGGCCAGGCCTTTCTGGCGTACGCGCTTTTCACCGTCGCACTCTTTGGCGCAGCGAAGCTGAAGGATCAAATTGTGGACTGGTGGAATGTCGGACGCCTGCAGCCGAGCGGCGCCCTGTAAATCCCAAAGCGCAAATCCCAAGCGCGAGATCGCGTTCTTCTAGAACGCCACCATATACGTCAGCTTCGCAATCAGCGAGCGATCCTGCAGCAGCCCCGAGTGCTCATCGCGATGCTCGTTATAGACGAAGAAGAAGTCGCTCAGCGGACGATGTATGACGTTGAACCGGATGTTCGAGCTCAACTGATGCGTGTCCGTGTTGTACTGGAGCAGCGCGTTCACGAACACCTTGGTGTTGAAGTTGTAATTGATGCGGCTTGTGGTCAGCGTCGAGAGGTACGATACACCTGGCAAAGAGATGTCGTTCAACTGCATCGTGACCGATGCATTGAGCTTCTCGTTTGGGCGGAACGTCGGACCCCAGGCATAGGTGCGCTTGTAGCCGCCGTAGAACGGGCCGATTCCATACCGAAGACCCACCGACGCGCGTGCCGAATCGTCCGGCCGGTACGTCAGGAAATACTCGGTGTACTCGTACCGCCCGGGGAGGATCCTCACCCCGCGGCCGCTGTTCAAGATGAATGGCGTGCGAATGATTTCGACGTTGGTGTTGGCGCCAGGCTCGAGAAACGAGCCGTTCGCAAAGTTGATCGAGAAGTGGAAGTCCTGCTGACGTAGATCGAGCCCGCTTCCATCTGCGCGGTTGGACTGCACCAGCACCCAGTGCGGACCAAGCTCGCGAATGGCCCGCGGCAGCCACGTCGGCCGCAGGGTCCGGTTGATGTTGACGTTTGTTTCGTTGACGCCCGTCCGCGGAATGAATCCGAGCTCGTCGTGGAAACGTTCGCCGATCGTCGTGTATCGGCCGCTGAGACGCCATTGCCGGTTGCGGTATTCGGCGTTCGCCCGCGTAGTGAGATCGCTGCCCGTATCGCCAACGGCGGGGGTGGGTGAAAATGTTTTCGCCGCAAATCCATTCATCGTCAGGCCGCCGAAGCGGAAATTTGCATCGAATCCCGCGAGTCGGTTGAAGCCAGGTCCCGCCAGTTCCTTATCCAGCAGTACGGCTCCTATATCCGAATTCGCGAGAACGTCGCGTCGAAGGCGCAGCGCGGTGAAGTTCGTCGCCGGGACACCTCCGTCCTCGCGTTGCTGGATGTTCAGCATTCCAATCGAGTAGGCACCCTGACGACCGCTCAAGCGCGTTCCGCCGAGGATCGGCACCGCCTGACCGTCGTCGGACAAACCTATCCGGCGCGTGAAGAAGAGGCGCATGTCCTGAATTTGATTGGTTCGGCCCGCGCTGAAACTTCCCCCACCACCGCCACCTGAGTCGCCGAATGCAAACAGCCCCTGATTCTCCAGGAAGAAATCGCGTTTCTCGGGGAAGAACAGGTTGAAGCGCGTCAGGTTCACCTGTTGCTCGTCGGCCTCGACCTGGGAGAAGTCGGTGTTGACGGTGAAGTCCCACACAAGACCCGAGGTCACGCCGTACTTCACGTCGATCCCGCCCTGGGCATCGCCTGCCATCGGCCGGGTCGTAACGCGGCTCCCGCTGGAGAGCACATACGGCTTTACCCGCAGGTTCTTGCCGGCGTGCACGCCGCGGAGGCCTTCGAGCGTGCCCGCAAGCGACACGCGCTGCACGTCGTAGATGCGGGGAATCGGCGACCAGTAACTGTCCTCGTTCAGCCGGCGGAGCTTGCGCTCGAAGTTGATGCCCCACACCTGCGGATCCTCGTCGCCGAACTTCAACGTGCGGAACGGAATCCAGATCTCGGCGAACCACCCCGTTTCGGTAATTCGGGTCTTGACATCCCAGATGCCGTCCCAGTTCTGGTTGTTGTCGCGCCCCTCGCCCGCCATCTGGGAATCCCACTTTGCACCCGCTGGATTGGTGGCGAACTGATAGCCGTTGCGGCCGTCGTGAAACGTATCGAGGATGATGCGAAACCCGTCGCTGCTCCCGGTGTTGTAGTCCTTCTTCAGGTCGCTGACGATGATCTTCGACGGTTCCATGTCATGCGCGAACACACCGAGGTAGAGCGCATCGTCGGTGTACAGGACCCGGACGTCCGTGTCATAGGTGGCTGGATTGCCTTCGCGGGGGTCGTTCTGGATGAACCCGTTGGCCAGCGGCGCCTGCCGCCAGGCCGCTTCGTCGAGCGCCCCGTCGAGCATGATCGCGCCCTCGGCGCGGACGGCGGTGAGCCGCTTCTCGAGGTGAATTGTGTCGTAGTCGATGGCGTCTGCAGCCGTCCGGGCGGGTGCCGCCGGGCCGGGAGGCCCGTCAGAACCGCCGGCCGCGGGGATCGTGGTGGTACCTGTTGCGATGTTTTGAGCTGAGGCAGGCGAGGCGACGAGCACAACTGCAGCGACCACGTACAGGGCGACAAATCGTGTCATGAGAAGCGGAAATTATACTTGTTAAGTAATTGGCTCCAAAGGCGGTTCGGGGCCTGCGAGGCGATGAAAGGACGAAAAGACGTGCAAAAAGGCATTGAGATCCGCGCGGGCAGATGACTACAATTCGCAGCTTTCCTAAGCCGCTGACATGCGGTCCGGAGGGGAAAACCGAATGATCAACGTTGCTGCGATCCGGATGCAGCAGTTTGGCGTTCAGTTCTATCAGGCAGCTCTCACCGCCGAAGACATCGACAAGCTCGTTCGCTTCGAGGTGTTGAACTATGGGGAATCGGGCCAGCAGCCGGTCCGTGGCGGAAAGAAGAAAGCCCCATCGAAGGTGAACTGGGATCTGCTCGAACGGCGGATCGCGTCGAGCGAGAAGGCCTATCAGCGCCAGATCATCCGGCGAAAGATCGACGAACTCGTGCAGTATTACGAGCAATGTCGCCAGGCGCACGATCTCCCGTCGATTCCCGGCGCGGTCATCATTTCATGCGACGAAAAGCTGACGTTCGAACCTGTTGACGGCGCGTCGGCTGTCGGACGTTTGAAGGTGCCCGAGCGCGAGGGAATTCTTCGCGCGATCGACGGGCAGCATCGATTGCTCGCACTGCACGCCGATATCGACAACATCCGGAATCACGACTTCACCGTGCCCGCTATCATTTTCGACCGTGTGCCAGAAGATCACATCGTTCAGATGTTTGTAACGATCAACGCGAAGCACACGCGGCTCAATGCGTCGCATCTGGTCAGCTTGTCGGGCAGGCAGCTCTATCGCGACGATGCGCTTGCCGCGGCGCACGACGTCGTCAGGGCGCTCAACGACAAGGAAGATTCCCCGCTCTACGGGGAAATCAAACTCTTGGGCGTCGGGCGGGGACGCGTGGCGCAGGCGCCGCTTGCCCAGGAGTTGAAAAAGCTGTTTGCCAGCGACGCTTTCGGCGGCCCGCGCAAGTCAGCCGACTTCCGCGAGGACTCGAAGCGCTTCTTCGTCAACTACTTCAAGCAGATTTCCATGGTGTTCGGCGCGGCGTGGACGGGCCGCAAGTACAGCATCAAATCCGCGACGGCCCTGCGGGCGTTCATCCGCGTTTCCCCGGACGTGGTTCGTCGTATCGACCAGGATCACGCGGACCGTGGCGACTACCGTGCGATTGGTCGTGTCATCGCTCCATGGGGGCGGCGGATCGGTGACTTGCGGTTCGAAACGGACGGCGCGTGGAAGCGCAGCGGCACCACGGTCGATACGCTGGCGAGAGAACTCAAACTGGCGCTGGAATATCCCGAAGGCGCGGGGGTGTAGTGATTCGGAGTGTAAGAACTGCGCCTCGTGCGGACGAATGGTTAAACCGGATGGGGCGCCCGAAGGCGCCCTCGTCCTGGTAGCCGACCTGGCTCCCCCCAGCATTTACGGCGCCCTGCCGTAAACCACAGGCCGACGGCCCAGCTATAGGGCAACGGACGTGCCGGACAATTTCCCCTGAAAAGAGCGGGATCCCCGCCCGCAGCGGGTCCCAGGAATGTGGCAAGAATTACAAGCGTGTCCGACATCAAATCGGTCGACCTCAACGCTGACGTAGGCGAGGAGTGCGGCGACGATGCCGCTTTGATGCGGTGTGTCACCTCCGCCAACGTCGCTTGTGGAGTACATGCGGGCAGCGGCGCAACAATGCGTGAAACCGTGATCCTGGCTGCGGAACACGGCGTCGGCGTGGGTGCGCATCCAAGTTTTCCGGATCGAGAACACTTTGGCCGGCGCGAGATGCAGCTCCGTTCAGCCGAGATAGTGGATCTGGTCATTCGCCAGATTGACGCGCTCGCCACCATAGCAGCGAAAGAGGGCATTCGCCTGATTCACGTCAAGCCTCACGGCGCTCTCTACAACGTCGCTGTCCGCGACCGCGGGGTCGCCGACGCAATCGCGGGAGCTGTCGCGTCGATCGACCGATCTCTGGTCCTGCTCGGCCTTCCCGGGTCTCAGCTTCTTGCCGCAGCGCAGGCCGCCGGACTTCAAACGGCTGGTGAAGCGTTTGCCGACCGCGCGTATCGCGCCGACGGCACCCTGGTGCCTCGAACCGAACCAGGTGCGGTCATCCACGATTCTGAAGAAGTGCTCGCCCGAATCGCTGCCCTTGCCGCCCGTCCCGATGTCGCGACGATCTGCGTGCACGGCGACACCCCGGGCGCAGCGGAGCTCGCGTCGAACATACGCGCGGCCTTGCAGGCTGCAAAATTCGAAGTGAAGAACTTATCCTCGTCGCGCTTCCGCGACGAGCGCACGCCGTAACACCTTACCGACCATTGTCTTCGGCAGCTCGGATCTGAATTCGACGTGCGCGGGCACTTTGTACGGTGCCAGGCGCTCGCGGCAGTACGCGCGCAGCGCTTCGCCGGTCACCTGTTGGCCCGGCTTCACGACGACCCAGGCGTGGGCCACCTCGCCTTTGGCAGAATCGGGGACGCCGGCGACGCCGACCTCCATCACGGCAGGATGCGTCGCAAGCACTTCCTCGATCTCCCGCGGCCATACCTGGTAGCCGCTCGTCTTGAGCATGTCCTTCTTGCGGTCGACGATGAAGATGAAGCCGTCGGCGTCCATCCGGGCAAGATCGCCCGTATGCACCCACGGCCCGCCGGGCCCATATGTTTTCAGTGTGGCGGCCGTCTCCGAGGAATTGTTCCAGTATTCGACCATGTGCTGCGGCGCACGCAACAGCATTTCGCCGACCTCGTCCACGCCGAGTTCACGCTCGGGATCGTCAGCGTCAACGATGCGGACCTCAACATCCGGAAGCGGCACGCCAATTGACCCAAGCTTGTTCGCACCACGCACGGGATTGACGCAGCACGCCATCATCCCTTCCGTCAGCGAATAGCCTTCGACGATGCGAGCGCCGGTGACCCGCTCGAATTCACGTTTGGTTTCCGCCATCAGGGCTGCCGAACCAGAAAAGCACAGTTTGATGGAGCTGAGGTCGATCTTCCCCGCGCGTACGTCCCGGTGATTGAGGATGGCGGTGTAGAGCGTAGGGACGCCGTTGAAAAAGGCCGGCTTCACCTCACGAATCGTCTTGAGCAGATCGTCGATGTCGCGCGGATTCGGAACGAGCGACAGCGGATTGGGACCAATGAAGGCGAGTGGTTGCACGCCGACGTTCGCATAGACATGGAACAGCGGCAGCGGCAGCATGATGGAATCCACCCACGGCCGTTTTGCCGACTTGGTCCACTCATACAGCTGAAGGCCGGCCGCCACGTAGTGGCGGTGGAGTCCGACGACCCCTTTCGGGATGCCTGTCGTGCCTCCGCTGGCCAGGATAACGGCTCGATCGTCGGGTCGGACGGCACCCGTCGGCCGTGGGGAATTCCGATGCTGCCGCAGCAGATCCTGCAGCCAGTAATCGTCCTTTCGAAGGGCGATCCGGTGGCCGCCCTGTTTCTCTTTGAACAACGTGAACAGGATTCGAAGCAGCGGCGGCAGGTATTCCTTGATCGACGTGGCGATGACGTTGCGCAGCGCTGTCCGCGGCTGGACGTCTTTGATACGGCTGTAGAACGGCGTCAGCGCGACCACCGTTTCCGCGCCGTTGCCCTGCAGTCCCGCTTCCATCTCGCGTTCGGTGTACGTCGGGTTGATGGGACAGACGATCGCACCCACTTTCCAGGCGCCAATCTCCGCAACAAAAAACTGCGGGCAGTTGGGCAGAATCAACGCGACGCGATCGCCGTGCCCGACCCCGAGCGCCGCCAGCGCCGCCGCAAATGCATTGCTCTCGCGTTCGAGCTGCGCGTAGGAGACTTCGGCCCCTTTGAAGAGCAGCGCAGGGCGCGAGGGGTGCTCGCGCGCAAGCCCATCGAGGTAATCGAGAAGCGTTTTCTCAGGATAGGGGTAGAGCGAATGCGGAACGTCGGTGTCGTACTGCGCCAGCCAGGGCTTGTCCGCCATGCTGCCGTCATTCTAGTACGGGCCGACCTTAAGGTCGGCCCCTACGACAGCAGCATCAATAAAAGCGCTTTCTGCGTATGCAGACGGTTCTCCGCCTGATCGAAGACGACCGATACTGGCGATTCGAAGACGTCGGCGGTGACCTCTTCGCCACGGTGCGCTGGAAGACAGTGCATGAAGAGTGCGCCTGGCAGGGCGGCACTCATCAACCGGCCGTTTACCTGGTACGGCTGAAATATGACATTGCGGGTGACGGCCTCCGCCTCCTGACCCATCGACGTCCATACGTCTGTGTAGACGGCATCAGCCTGCGCGACAGCCTCACGGGGATCCCGGAAATGGCGGACCAACGCGCCATCGCGCGCAGTCCGCATCGCATCCTCGACGACGCGCGCCGGCAGTTCGAATCCTTCAGGCGTCGCCAGATGCATGTTAATGCCCAGCATCAGCGCGGCATGAGTCAGCGAAGTCGCCGTGTTGTTGCCGTCGCCGATGAACGCAATGGTGCGTCCGCGGCAGTTGCCCCAATGCTCCCGCACGGTGAGCATGTCGGCGAGCGCTTGACACGGGTGTTCTTCGTCGGTGAGCGCGTTGATGACGTGAAGGCGCGGCGCAGACTCGGCCAGTGTCGTCACCTTCGACTGTGCGTAGGTGCGCACGACGAGGGCATCCGCCCAGCGTTCGAGGTTACGTGCGACGTCCGGCAGCGGCTCGCGGACGCCATCGGCAAACGGTGCCGGAAGGTCGAGAATGTCGCCGCCAAGCTCGCGCACGCCGATCTCAAAGGTCGCTCGCGTGCGAAGCGATGGTTTCTCGAACAGTGTGGCCACATGGAGGCCGGCGAGCGCCGTAGCCGTGGGCGCCCGCTGACGGAGCACGCGCTCTGCTTTGAGTCGCGCGGCGAGGTCGAGCAGCGCAGCCAGATCCGCCGGAGCGAGATTCCGTATCGAAACGAAATCTTTCGCCAGACGCCTAAGTTCGGTACTCGCCATTGATGCGCACGTACTCCGCGCTGAGGTCGCATCCCCAGATCGTCGCGCCGGCATCGCCAGAGCCAAGGCTCACGGCGATGTCGATCGTGTCGCCCTTCAGAATTTCCTCCGCCTGCGGCGCCGCTTCGTCACGCGGCAGGCCGTTATCGAACAGCAGGATTCCGCCAATCCGCACGGTGACGCGGTCGATATCGAACGCAACCCCGGCGCGGCCGGCAGCAGCGACTATACGCCCCCAGTTCGGATCGGCGCCGTGCACCGCGGTCTTGACGAGCGGCGAATTCGCGATCGTGCGCGCGACCTGGCGGGCATCATCCTCGGTGCGCGCGTGATAGACCGTCACCGCGATCAGCTTCGTCGCGCCCTCGCCGCCGCGAACAATGCCGAGCGCGAGCGGCCGGGAAACGGCGAGCAGACCATCCAGCAGCGCGGGATACAGCTCGTCGTCGATGACGACGCCGCTTGTGCCGGAGGCCATCGCGAACAACGAATCATTGGTGGAACATTCGCCGTCGACGGTGATCGCGTTGAAGGTATCGCGCGCCGATTCGACAAGTCCGCGTCGCAGCATCGCCGGCGTCACCTGTGCATCCGTCGAAAGGAACCCGAGCATTGTTGCCATGTTGGGCTCGATCATTCCTGAGCCCTTGGCCATCCCGCCGATGCAGAACGAGCCGCGCGCCGTCGTTACGCGCACTGCGTGTTCTTTGGGAAACGGATCCGTCGTCATGATGGCACGCGCGGCGGCGCTGCCGTTGCCGTGCGCAAGCGACGAGCAAGCCTCATGAATGCCGGCGCTCACTCGATCGATGTTCAGCGCGACGCCGATGACGCCGGTGGATGCCACCAGCACCTGCTCCGGCTGGGAACCGAGCGCGCGAGCCACGTCCTCCGTCATCTGCCTGGCATGAGCCAGACCGGCCTCACCAGTGCATGCATTGGCGCAACCGCTGTTGACGACGATCGCGCAGCCGACGCCTTGATTGACATCGAGGTGACGCTTCGACACGAGCACGGGCGCCGCCTGGGCGAGATTTGTGGTGAAAAGGCCCGCCATCGACGCGAACGTGTCGACGGCCAGCACAGCCAGATCGAGCGCGTCGGGCTTGACTTTGATGCCGCAATGGACGGCCGCCGAGCGGAAACCGGTCGGCGCGTTGATTCCACCTTCTATCGGGACGAGCGAGGTGTGTCGAGTTGTCGCGATTGCGTCAGCCATGGAGCGCCGCCAGGGGTACGCACTGGTGCCGTGCGCGATCGAGTGAGCGGACCACGGCGTACTGTCCGCAGTGCCGGAACTGACTGCAGGCGTGGCAGTCCGTGACAATCTTCTCGGGGACCCACGCGTGAGGAACGATCGAGAAGCCGAGATGAACGAAGTAGCCGGGTGAATGCGTAAACGCGCAGAGCTTTTCGAACCCGGCGGCCGAGCCACGGCGCACGAGTTCGTCGACGATCCGGCGCCCAACGCCACAACCTCGCGCCTCGCGAGTGACCACCATTGATCGAACTTCAGCGACCGTGTGGCTGAGGGGAGCCAGTTCTGCGCATGCGAGGACCTCGTCCCCCTGCACGGCGACCACAAAGCGGTGCGCGTGCACCAGAATTTCACCGAGCTCGCGCGGCAGCAGATGGCCCTCGGTGAGATGCTCGTCGATCAATTCGTAAATCGCGTCAGCATCATATGCAGACGCCGTACGTATCGTGATCGATTCGGAGTCAGGGATCGGCGATTGGGGATCAAGAACTCTGAACGTCCTGATCCCTGATCCCTGATCCCCGCTGCCGACCAGCGGAAGAAGCCTCACGCGTGTACCTCTGCTTCAACGGCCGCGAACACTTCATCGAGGATGTCCACCGCGCGGTCGAGATCCGCTGCTTCGATGGTGAGCGGCGGCAGCATGCGCACCACCTTCTCGTTGGTGCGGTTGACCAGCAGGCCGCGCTCACGGGCGCTGTCGACGATGGGCGTCGCGTCGACGGCAAGTTGCAGACCCTGCATGAGACCGGCGCCTCGGACTTCGGTAATGACCGGATGCTTCAGCGCCAGCGCTCTGAGCCGCCGTTCGAAAAGCGCGCCCACTGCGTTGACGTGATCGAGCACGCCGTGATCCATCAACTGTTCGAGAAAGAACAGCGCCGCACGGCACGCAAGCAGGTTGCCCCCGTAGGTCGTCCCATGATCGCCCGGAGAGATAGCCTGCGCGACACGGTCCGACATCAGTATCGCGCCGACCGGGACGCCGCTCCCGAGCGCTTTGCCGACGCTGACCAGATCCGGCTCCAGGCCGAGGACGGGAAAGTAGAACGGGTAGCCGGTTCGGCCGAGGCCGGTTTGCACTTCGTCGGCGATGTACAGCGTGCCCGTGCGACGGCAGACCTCGGTGATCGCCTGCGCAAACTCGCGCGAGAGTGGACGAATTCCGCCCTCGCCCTGGATGGGCTCGGCGATGACCGCCGCCGTCCGGTCGCTGACCGCTGCCTCCAACGCTGCGATATCGCCCGATGCAACAAACGTCACCGGACCCAGGAGAGGTTGAAACGGTGTGCGGTAGTGTTCGTCCCACGTGACCGACAGCGCCCCCATCGTTCGGCCGCCGAATGCGTTCTGGATGGCGACAAAGCCGGTCCTGGTGGTGAGACCTCGCGTGTACCAATAGCGCCGCGCGAACTTGAGGCAGCCTTCGACCGCTTCGGCGCCGCTGTTTGCCAGGAACACGCGTGCAAGGCCCGAAAGCTTCGTCAGGCGTGCCGCAACCTGGCCCTGCAACGGGTGATAGTACAGATTCGAGGTGTGCAGCAGCGTTGCCGCCTGTTCAGCGATCGCCGCGGCTAGGCCCGGATGGGCGTGGCCAAGCGAAGTCACACCAATTCCGGACACGAGATCCAGGTATTCGCGGCCGTCTACGTCCCACAGGCGCGAGCCGCTGCCACGCACGAACGCGACGGGCTGCCGCTTGTAAGTCTGGACAATGTGCCGGGCTTCGAGCGCCTTGATGTCGTCCAACGTCAATTTGTTCATCGCACCACCTGCGTGCATCCGGCGAGCGGTCCCCTGGCCGCGCCCAACGCATCCAACTGGACTTCGCGTCCGTTCGCGATCAGAACGTCTCCAACTCCGTGCCGAAGAGCGGCACGGCACGCTTCGAGCTTCGCCACCATTCCCTTGTTTGCCGTCCCCGACTTGATCAAGCGAGCCGCGTGCCGCGAATCGAGCCGATCGATCGTGCGTCCGGCCTCATCGAGAACGCCGGACGTACCGCCCGCAATCACCAGTCGCCGCGCGCCAAGCGCAGCGGCCAGATGAGCCGCGAGCGTGTCGGCGTTGACGTTCAGCAACTGCCCGTCGCGCGTCGATCCGATACAGGCGACCACGGGCACATAACCGCGCGCAAGCAGATCCGTCAGCAGTTGTGGCGAACCGTTGTTGATCGGCGACCCGACAAGCCCAAGGTCCACGCGAGCGCCTGCGGTGGTGGTCATTGGCGTGGATCGTCGCACGGTAGCCACAGCCGCATCGGCGCCCGTCAGGCCGACCGGTCGCGCGCCCGCTTTGCGCAGCGCGGCGACGAGTCGCGTGTTGATTGCACCGGCAAGCACCGTGACGACCACGTCGAGCGTCTTCGCATCGGTCACACGCAGACCGTCGACCTGCTGTTTGGGAATTCCCGCTGTTGCCAGTGCCGCATCGATCTCACGGCCGCCGCCGTGCACGACGACAAGCGCGGTGTGCTGCGCCAGTGCCGATATCCCCTTCGCGATACGCGCGAGGTCGTCCGGTTGCTCGAGCAGTTCGCCTCCGAGCTTCAGGACCAAGCGCGATTTCGTCGCGGTGCGACCGGCCATCAGAGCAGCCCTGTCCGCTCGTCGAGCCCAAGGACGATGTTCAGGTTCTGAACGGCCTGGCCTGCGGCGCCTTTGAGGAGGTTGTCGAGCACGACGATGAGGGCCAGACGATGACGGCCTTCGTCGACCTTCCACCCGATGTCGCAGAAGTTTGTATGCGCCACGTGCTTGATTTCCGGCAGAGCTGCGCCCGTCAGCCGCACGAACGCGGCGTGTCGATACGCGTCTTCCAGCGCGCGCGCGATCTGTGACTCAGTGGTGCCGGGCTTCAGCGATACGTAAATCGTTTCCAGAATGCCGCGATCGAGCGGCACGAGGTGCGGCACGAACGTAACCGTCCGTTGCAACTCCTGCTCGATTTCCGCGTTGTGGCGGTGCGAAAAGACGCCGTATGCCGCGACGCTTCCGTGGTTCTCGGAGAAATGCGTGCGGTCACTCGGTGCCTTGCCGGCGCCCGAGATCCCCGACTTCGCGTCGACGACGACCGTCCCCTCGATCACGCCAGCGTCCTCGAGGGGCTCGAGTGCGAGCAACGCGGCGGTCGGGTAGCACCCCGGGCACGACACGAGAGGGGCGTTGGCGATCGCCGCCGCGTCGCGTTCGGGCAGTCCGTATACCGTCCCTTCCGGCAGCGAGGCGGTCGCGGGATACCACCGCTGACGATCCGCCGCGTCGCGGATGCGGAACGCACCCGACAGATCGATGACGCGCGCACCGCGTGCGAGCAGTTTCGGTGCGACCTCCGCGGACGCCGCTTCCGGCAAGGCGAGGAAAACGATGTCCGCCGAGGCGACGAGTTGTTCGATGTCGAGCGGTGTCACAGCCTCGTCCCAGATGCGGGCGAGTGCGGGCAGCGGACGCGGCGTGCTTGTCGCGCCCGAGGACATCGCCGCCGTCAAGGCAACGCCGGGGTGTCGCGCCAGCAGCCGCACCAGTTCCTGTCCGGCGTAGCCGGTGGCGCCGGCCACCGCGACGCGCGTGCGCGCCGCCGGTGCGGCGGGGGTCCGCTCGGCGACCGTTGCTGTCGAGTCGTTCATGTCGTCCGTCACGCGTCTGGGGGCTGCTATGGCCATTCTCTCTCGATGATACAGGAAAAGAATATTTATACATTCGCATGCATAATCAGTCAAGAGTTTGGGGTATGCTGGAAAGCGTGAAGGCTCGTCGGCAGGCGGTGATTCTCGACGTCATCCAGCGCGCGCCGGTGCGCAGCCAGGAACAGCTGCGCCGCAGTCTGCGCGCGGCGGGCTTCGACGTCACGCAGGCGACGCTCTCACGCGACATCCGTGAGCTCGGGCTGGTGAAGGGCGGCGCCGACGGCGCGTACCAGCCGCCGGGACGCGCCGCTGCGCCGAACGGCAAGACGACGGAAGCGATGCTGCAGCGCGCCATCGCCGAATACCTCTTGCGCGTCGATCGGGTGCAGCAGCTCGTGCTGCTCAGAACCGGCCTCGGCCGCGCGCAGGCGCTCTGCGTCAGCATCGATGATGCGCATCTGCCGGAGGTGGTTGGGACGGTCGCTGGCGAGGATACGGTCCTCATCGTCGCGCCCGATGCGCGGCGCGCCAAAGCGCTGGTGAAACGTTTCGAGCGGATCACGGGCGAAGGACAACCGGCATGACCCCGCGTGTCGTCTTGGCGTGCTCGGGCGACGCCGATAACCTCGCCGCCATACCGCGGCTGGCCGCAGAGTTCCATGGGGAGGTCGTGACGCTCACGCTCGACCTCGGCCAGGTTGGTGAGCTCGAAGGCATTCGCCAGGCGGCGCTCGCAGCCGGCGCAGCTCGCGCGCATGTCCTCGATGCGCGCGACGAATTCGCGCGCTGTTGTATCGCGGCGTCCTTCGACGATGCACCGGCGGCGTACCGCCCCGGGCACAACGTGGCATGCGCGCTGATCGCACGAAAGCTCGTCGAGATCGCGCGCATCGAGGCCGCCGATTGCGTCGCGCACGGTGGCAGCGAAGACGATCACGCGGAGATCGAAGCCGCAATGCGGGTGCTCGATCCGTCGATTCGCGTGGTACTCACCGGCACGCGGCGCGCGCCGCACGCCGTGCACGAAACCCTGTGGGAACGACCGACGGAGGATCTCTCGACAGCAATGCCGAAGCCTGAACCTGACGCGCCCGCGCGTCTTGAAATCGCGTTTGAAGCTGGATTGCCAGTGTCGATCAACGGCATTCCGATGTCGTTGCCCGAACTGATTGAAAGTGTTTCGACCATCGCAGGTACGCACGGCGTCGGCCGGGTGCTCGACACCGCGGGCGCAGCGGTAAATGCGCCCGCAGCGGTCGTCCTGCAGGCTGCGCACGATGCGTTAGGCGTCGATGCGTTGCGCGCTCACGATGCGACAGTCTGTCTGGAGCTCTTCAAAGGCCAGCATCGCGTCCTGTCCGCCGAGCACTCATGACTCTCTGGTCCGGTCGTTTCGACACAGAGCCGGATCCGGCTGCGTTCGATTTCGGCGTGTCGTTCGGTTTCGACCGTGCTCTATTCGAAGACGACGTTACGGGCAGCCTGGCATGGGCGGAGGCGCTCGGCGCGTGCGGCGTGCTGGCGAAGGAGGATGCCGCGGCGATTCGAAAAGGGCTGGAGTCGATTCTCGAAGAAGGCCGCCGCGACCCATCGTTCATTGCCGGGGCAGACGAGGATATTCACAGCTTCGTCGAGCGGAAGCTGGTTGAGCGCATCGGCGACGCCGGGCGGCGGCTCCATACCGGGCGGTCTCGCAATGAGCAGGTATCGCTCGATCTGCGCCTCTACCTCCGCCGTCGGCTCCCGCTGCTTCAGCACGCGCTCGTACAACTGATCACCGCGTTCGCCGATCAGGCCGAAGGCGCAGGCGAGGCGCTGATGCCGTCGTACACGCATCTGCGCCGCGCGCAGCCGGTACTCGTGGCGCATTTCTTTCTGTCGCACGCCTCGGCGTTGCGGCGGGATTTCGAAAAGCTGGAGGCCGCGCGAATGGAAGCAGACGCGTTGCCGCTCGGCTCTGGCGCCGTCGCAGGAACGAGCTACCCGATCGATACGGCGTTGCTTGCGCGGCGGCTCGGGTTCTCGCGCATCGTGCGCAACAGCATCGATGCATCATCCGATCGCGATTTCGTGGCGTCATTTCTCTTCGCCGTGTCGCTCGCCATGGTGCATCTGAGCCGAATCGCAGAGGACTTCATCATCTTCACCGGGGAAGAGCACGGGTTCTTCGAGCTGGCCGACGCCTCTGCAACGGGCAGCAGCATGATGCCGCAGAAAAAGAATCCGGATCCGCTCGAGCTCGTACGCGGCAAGACCGGACGCGCGATTGGACGATTAACGGGCTGGCTCACGACGCTGAAGGGACTGCCAGGCGGATACAACAAGGATCTGCAGGAGGACAAGGAAGCTGTCTTCGACGCCGAACGGACGCTCGCCTCGTCTTTGACGGCAACTCACGCCGTCATCTCGCGGCTCACACTGCACGCGTCGAAGGCCGCGAGCGCCGCATCGGGGCTGCTGCTGGCGACTGACGTCGCCGACTACCTCACGATTCGCGGGATGCCGTTCCGGCGGGCGCATGAAATCGTTGGCGCCATGGTACGGAGGTTGATCGCGGAAGGTCGCGACTTCAGCAGTCTGACTCTCAAGGAATGGAAGGAAGCGAGCGATTTCTTCGGCGACGATGCGCCTCAGGCGGCGACAGCGCTCGAGTCCGTGTATGCGAAGCGGACCTCTCAGTCCACTAATCCGGACGCCGTGCATGCCGCGTTACGTGAATGTCGTGACTGGCTCGAGGCGGTGACTCCGACGAAAGTACCAGATCGCGGTCCCCGATGAGCGACTTGCACAACGGGTGCAGCGATTTCGGTTTTGGAATTTGGGTTTTGGGATTTTCCTAGTAAACTTCTCGGTTACCGCCGCCTTTTATTTCGATCCCACCTGAAAAGGAACGGCTCCGGGGGAATTAAATGCAGCAACGCCGGCCTCGGCTCGGTGACATTCTGGACGACTATTGTCCGCGTGAACGCCGCATCACCAATCATGCGATCGTGGCGATGATTGATGACCAGGTGAAGCAGACGCGCTGCACGACGTGCGACGCCGATCACGAGTACAAGCAGGCTCGCGTTCCACCTCCGCGCCGTAAAAAAGAGTCAGCGGCGGCACACGCTCCCGAGGAGACCGCATCGGCCGAGATGTCCACCGAGTCCGCGCCTGTTGAGTCCTCGCCGGTCGAGGACGCGCCACTTTCGGAAGAGCGAGTTGTTCAGCTTGCCGAGGAAGTTCCGGCCGCTGCGGAGAACGAAAACGAGATCGACGAGACGCCGGTTGAAGACGAAGGCCCGGTGCATCGGCGGCTGATTCGCGCAACGCTGCCGCGTCCTGAGGGACAGCCTCCTGAACGCAAGACGCCCGAGTTCACGCGTCCCGGTAGCCGCGGGCAGCGCGACTTCAATGACAATCGGACGGGACCAGGCGGACAGCGTCACGGCCGCGGACGTCGCGCCGCTCGCGGAGCGCAGGGCTCCTTCGGCGGCCCCTCTCGTTTCGGCACGCCGCGACCGAATTCGCCGCAAGGAGGGCAGCGGCAGAATGGCAATCGTCCAGGCCCTGGCGGCGGTCAGCGTGGCGGACGTCCGCAGGGCCAGTCGCGGGGCCCCGGCCGCAAACGCGGCCGCTGAGCGGCCTTTAAGTTACGCATCATTGACGAATTCGTTCGTAGATTCGACCGATCGAATCCGCAATTCGTCACTTGGTCCATTCATAAATTGCCTCGTTCCTCATGACCGACTTCACAGGTAAGTGCGGCCTCGTCGTAGGCGTCGCCAACAAGCGATCGTTGTCATGGGCAATTGCACAGGCGACAGCGAGCCGCGGAGCGCGTCTGGCCCTCACCTATCAGGGCCGCTTCGAAGAACACGTCAACGAACTGTCGCAAGGGCTCGCGCAGCCGTCGCTCGTGCTGCCGTGCGACGTCGCGTCCGACGACGACATTGCCTCGGTGTTTGCCAGGATCGAGCAGGACTTCGGCGGGCTTGATTTCGTCGTGCACGGCGTTGCCTTCGCACAACGGGAGGAGCTCTCATCGCCTTTTTCGCAGACGACGCGTGAAGGCTTTCGCATGGCGCTCGACATCTCCGCGTACTCGCTCATCGCGCTGACGCGGGGCGCCGCACCACTGATGGAAAAGCGCGGCGGCGGCAGCGTGCTCACGTTGAGCTATCTCGGAAGCACACGCGTGTTCCCGAATTACAACGTCATGGGTGTGGCGAAGGCCGCGCTGGAAGCGACCGTCCGTTATCTTGCGGCCGACGTCGGGCCGCGCAACATCCGTGTGAACGCGATTTCCGCCGGGCCTGTGAAAACACTTGCCGCCGCCGGCATATCCGGCTTCTCCAGCATCCTCAACGTGTACCGCGACCGTGCGCCGCTTCGCCGAAACATTGAAACCGGTGAAGTTGGGGAAGCGGCGGCGTTTCTCCTCAGCGATGCCGCTCGCGGCATCACCGGAGAAGTCGTGATGGTTGACGCAGGGTTTCACATCACGGGCATGTAGGTTGCAGCCCGGCCTCCAAGTGGAGGGTTGTGATGCGAAACCTCGGCTGTTGGAAGATGACGTTGCTGGCGACCATCCTCGCCGCGCCGCTGCTTGCGGGATGCGGCAAGACAATCGGCGAGACCATCGACGACACTACGATCACAACCCGCGTGAAAACCGCGATGCTCAATGATCCCGCTGTCGGCGGCCTCAGCATCGATGTGGATACCTATAAAGGTGTCGTGACGCTGTCGGGCCGGGTGAAGACACCGGCCGAACGCGATCAGGCGCTTGCGCTGGCACGAAAAACGGATGGCGTGACCGAGGTCAAGGACGCACTGCAGGTCATCCCGTAATCGTCCTTCTTCCCCATCCTTCGGTTCGAATCAGCGCATCGGGTACGCCGAGCCCCCGCAGTGTGGCGGCCGACTCGCTGACGAGCGACGAAGGGCCGCAGATGAAGCAGAGGGTGGAGGCCGGCTCATGGAGCACGGCCTCAAAATGCGCGCGGCCAATCCGTCCGCGTTTGCCGTCCCACGCCGTCCCGTCGTCGCGGGTCACCGTCTGATGCAGCTCGAGGCGCCCCGCGCGCTCGTGCGCGCGCAGCTCGTCAACGAACGCGAATTCGTCACTCCTTCGCGTGCTGTACAGGAGCGAGATTTTCTCTGAGGGATGCACCCGGATCGCGTGGTCCAGCATTGCACGCACCGGAGCGATGCCGGTCCCGCCGGCGACAAACAGCAATCGCGATTGCTCGATTTGTTCCGGAAAGACAAACGTACCGACCGGTCCGTCGACATCGAGGAGCGCGCCTGGCCTCGCCCAGTGCAAATCTTCCGACCCGCCCTCCATCGCGATCAGCAGTTCGAGCCTCGCCGTTTCGGCGGCACGTTCCGGTGAGCAGGCGATGGAAAAGGGGCGTCGAACCGCGGCGCGATGAGGCCCTATCATGACCGCCTGCCCAGCGACATATGCGAATGGGCGGCCGGAGATGTCAATCGACAGCAGGCGCAGGCGCGGCGACGCGTCGTCTACACGCGCGAGCGGAACCGTCAGCAGCGGCACGGACTGTCAGTTTAAAAGGCTCAATGCGGAATGCTCAATGCCCATTGGGCCTCATCAAGTTACAGCCGCGCGGCGACGAAGGCCACGCGGGTCGCCGTAGTCGCGTGCCGCCCGCCGTTCGTTCTTGTCACGGTACATCCGGCTGTCAGCCGCCGCGAGCAGCGCTTCATAGCTGTCGCCGTCGTGCGGGAACACGGCCGCACCGGCACTCATCCTCATCGGGATGCGGACGCCGGACTGCACCTCGAGCCAGATGCGGTCAACGGCCTCCTGCAACTCGCGCCGCTTGCTCTCCGCTTCTTCGCGGCTGCAGCCGGAGATGACGACGATGAACTCGTCTCCCGCATAGCGCACGCAGATGTCATACGGACGGATCGCGGTGCGCAGGACGCCCGCCACCTCGCGCAGCGCGCGGTCGCCGATATGGTGACCGAACGTGTCGTTGATGTCCTTGAAGTCGTCGAGGTCCATGACGATCAGTGAGACCTCGGCCCTTAGACGATCGGCTCGCGCGAGCTCACGCGCGAGATGCACGAACATGAAGCGCGTGTTGGGAAGACCCGTCAGCGGATCCGTCAACGAATCTTCCTGCGTCTGCTCGAAGACGACTGCGTTGTGAATCACCGCCGCCGCCTGTTCGCAGACGCGATCGAGCAGCCGTCGATGGTCGTCCTGATAGAAGCCCGGCTCCGCGTGGTAGACGGAAAGTGCGCCGATGAACCGATCGTGAAACATCAGCGGACAGACGAGCGCGGATTGCAGCGTTGTTGCTGAGGGAAGCCCCGCGGCCTCGAAGTCGGTTGCCGGCCGTGCGTTGACGAGCGGCCGTCGCTGGCGCAAGACCCAACCGCTCAGCCCCTCGCCGTTGCGCACGGACGTGCCCTGGAGCAGCGCCGCGTCGACGCCGACCGCAAACCGGCAATGCAGCGTTTCCGTCGTTTCCGTATGCAGGAAGAGCGCACAGGTCGAAAAGGGAACGAGCGTGTTCAGCTTTGACGAAATCACCGCCATCGTGTCCGCAATTCCGAGACTGGTGCCCATCGTCTGCGCGATCTGGTACAGCGCGTAGATCTCACGATGGGCGAGGGCGATGTCTTCGAATACCGGCGCCCCAGCGGGTGCGGCGGTTGCGTCCAGTCCGGCCCTCCGAATCTCTGCGCGCAGCTCCGGAAGGATTCGCACGAAGGTGCTGACGGCGTCGGGATCGAGCGCCTTGCCCGCCTCCTGCTGGAGCAGCGCCACCGCGGCGTCCGCAGGCATCGCGTGGTGGTAGGGCCGTTCCGACGTCAGCGCATCGAAGTAATCGACGATCGAGAGAATGCGTGCGCCCAGTGGAATCTGGTTGTCACGAAGTCCCGCAGGGTAGCCGCGCCCGTCCCATCGCTCGTGGTGGTTCAGGATGAGAGGCGCAACAGCATAAGGGAACGGAACGTCGCCAATGATGGCGGCGCCGACCCGCGGGTGAATCCGCACCTTCTGGAATTCTTCGGGCGTCAATGCTCCAGGCTTCGCGAGGATGTGTTCCGGGACGGCGAGCTTGCCGATGTCGTGGAGCAGCGCGGCGATCTTCACGCCTTGAATGTCGCGCGGCGACATCCCGAGGGCGCGCGCGAGACCGCTCGCGTACATCTGAACGCGCCGGATGTGATAGTGAGCGGTCTGATCCTTCGCGTCGATCGCCAGTGCGAGCGCCTCGATCGTCGCCAGGTGGGCGGCGGCGACACGATTGGCGCGCCACACGAAGCCGCAGGCGACGTAGAGGGCGAACAGCGTACCGGGCAGCAGCCAGAGCGCGGAATGGGCCAGAAGCCACGATGCCGCGATCGTTTTGAGGGTCAGAGCGATGAAGCCAGCTCTGCTCCACAGGACACGATTCAAAAAATCAAGCGGCTCCTTCAGGGGAGCCAGATGATCGTGATGCGAGCTCTCATAGTCGTCTCTTGGTGGCAGCTTGGGGCCACCTCTACAGGCGCAAAGAGTTTGCCGCGGAGGGCGCTGGACGCGGGCTCGTTAGTAAGTTGCGGAGTCGGTGGGCGTTATCGCGACCCAGCTGAATGCCAACGCTTGCCTGGACATCGAATTTTTGTGCTGAGTCGGGACAGCGTGTTCTACTCGGGTGTTCTATTCCGGGACGTCCTCGTTTCCGGTTCGAGGTTGTACTCGACGATCTTTCGATACAGGGTCCCGCGGCTGATCTCCAGAACGCGGGCCGCTTCCTTCTTGTTCCACGAAACGGCGTCGAGGACGCGGAGGATGTGCGCGCGCTCGGCGTCGCGCAGCGTCGGCAGCCGCGGTGGCCCCTCGGTGACGGGCATCGAGACGCCGGCGTGAAGAAACTCGATGTCGCTGTCGCGAATGACGCGTCCAGGCGCCGAGAGCGCCGCACGGGACACTGTGCTTTCGAGCTCGCGGATGTTGCCGGGCCACGGGTACGCCTGCAGACGAGTCATCGCTTCCGACGACATCGTCTTTGCGTCCAGTGGCAGGCCGTTGCCTGCGCAATAACGTGCAAGGAAGCGGTTTGCGAGCACCGGAATGTCGACGGGCCGCTCGCGGAGCGACGGCAGCCGGATTGAGAACGCATTGACGCGGTAGTAGAGGTCTTCCCGGAAGCGCGCGTCACGAACGAACTGATCGAGCGGCCTATTGGTGGCCGAGATCAACCGGAAGTCCACCTGCAGCGACTTCTGACCGCCAAGGCGTTCGAAGCGGCGGTCTTCGAGGACACGCAGCAGCTTCGCCTGTGCCATCAGCGAGAGGTCGCCAATTTCATCCAGGAACAACGTGCCGTGGTCGGCCAGCTCGAGTCGTCCCGGTTTGCGATCGTGCGCGCCGGTGAACGCGCCTTTTTCGAATCCGAAGATTTCCGACTCGAAGAGTGTGTCGGGCAGCGCCGCGCAGTTGACCGCCTGGAATCGTTCGGTCCCGCGGCGGCTCAACTCGTGAATCATCCGCGCGACAACTTCCTTGCCTGATCCGGTTGGCCCGAGAATCAGCACGGCGATATCAGATTTGGCCGCCGTACGAATCCACTCGAAGACGATCAGCATCTTCTCGTCGCGGCCGATCATTTCGCGGAAGCGCTGAACCGATGGCGCCTGGTCTTCGGTGCTGATGGCCGCGCGCCGCTCGAGGAACGTATCGAGCAGAATGGCCGACTCTTCGTCATCCGGACGCGCAGCGGCGAACCGCGGCGGCGTGCCCGCAACGCGTCGAGCGACGCCGAACACAACGAGTTCGTTCAGGCAGTTCTCGACGTCGAGACGCAGGCGGCCGAACGTCGACATGAGCCCTTCCACATCGAAGGTCTCGTCGGGACGCGCGCTCAGAAAGCGGAGGAGGCCGGCGCGGAGAGGTGACTGTACGAGGTTGCGGAACCGTGCCTCGGGGTCAGTTGGGTCCGGCGTCTTCGGCTGCGACGCAACCGCGCGCCGGGCGGCAAAGGTCAGTTCATCCACAGTGAGACGGGCCGTGCAGGTGCCTGAAAAGGCCCACCTGCTTATCGGCGCGTCTCGTTGTGAGGCACAGAGGGAGGAGGAGATGGCGGCTGCTGGCGATAGTAGGTGGATTGAAACTGCTCAATAAGGCGCTTCATTTCGAACGCGTCGCCCTTCCCGTGGCCGTGGCACTTCACCGGGCTGGCACCCCCGGAGGTTTCAATATAGACATCGCTGAAGATCATCCCCGTGTCGACGCGGACCGAGGAAACGTGGGCGACGTGAATCGAGTGCTCGCTGCGGCCGACCAGGCGCGGCGTGTGATGGACGATGGCGGTCGGCGTGATTTGGACCTGCGTGGGAAAGAGGTGGTTTCCGGAACTCAGTCGGCTGGCGCGGAAGACGTGCCCCGGCGCGAACGGTTGTCCCTTTCGCCAGATGATTACGATCAAGATGAGGACGATCGCCAGAACCGCCATCGCGGCGATAACCCAGGGAGAGTGGAAGTCGAGCTGATTTGTCATGTGTCGGCGGTCCGCCTTGCGCGGCCGGCCTGTGCCCGACCGCTTCGGCGAGACTCGCGCTGCGCGCGAGGATGCTAAGCTAGCCGCAAGCCGCGACACAAGCGCGGTTGACGTCTTATGCCGCACCGCGCGCCAGGATCCCCGGGCAAAACCCGTCAGGATTACCTTTCAGGCAAGCCCATTCGCTACTACCGTCCGCGGGGCAGCGCGGACATCCACAACCTCATCGACGAAGGCTTCCAGGCGTTCAACGCCGCCCGGCTCGGTGAAGCGTGCCGCATTTTCGCCGACAAGATGCTGCTGCCGGAGCACGACACGACGATCGCCCTGACGGTTGCCGGTGCGCTCACCCCAGCGGGGCTGGGCGGCTGCATCGTCGAACTGATGGAACGCGGGCTGATCGACTTCGTGATCAGCACGGGCGCGAACCTCTATCACGATCTTCACTATGCGCTCAATTTCACGCTGCACCGTGGTTCGCCGTTCGTCAACGATGTCGAGCTGTACGACGAAGGCGTGATTCGCATTTACGACGTGCTCTTCCCGGCGGACGTGCTGCTGCAGACCGACGCGTACATTCGGGAATTTCTCGTCCGCTCGGGCATGGATGGCCCGGTGTCAACGGCTGAATTCCATTACGCTCTGGGACGCGACCTGATGGCGCGCCAGCCGGGATGCGAAACGTACTCGGTTGTCGCGGCCGCAGCCGCTGCCGGCGTGCCGATCTACACGTCGTCGCCCGGCGACAGTTCAATCGGCATGAACATCGCCTATCACGAGTTGATGAACGACAGCCGTCTGATGATCGATCCGAATAAGGATGTCAACGAGGTGTGCGCGTTCATTCTTGCCGGAAGGAAGAACGGCTGCGTCATTCTCGGTGGCGGCTCACCGAAGAATTTCTATCTCCAGGGGCAGCCCACGCTCTGGGAGGTCTACGGCATTCCAAAGGGCGGCAACGATTACTTCATCCAGCTGACCACGGATCAGGTCGTCTGGGGCGGACTGTCCGGCGCGACACCGGCGGAGGCTGTCAGTTGGGGAAAAGTGAACCCCGGAGTTCTCCCGGATACCGTCGTTGCCTACTGCGATTCGACGATCGCGTTTCCGCTGTTCTGCGAGTACGCCGTCGGATCGAAGCATGGCCGTCGTCCGCGGAAGGAACTGGTTCACCAGCGCGATGCGCTCGTCGCGAAGCTCCGTGAGGAGGCCCGCAACGCGACGCGTACGCATCCGCAGCCTGATGACAAGGCGGAGACGATGCCGGACTTGGAGAGACATCGTTAATCGAAGATGGGAACACTCGCGTCAGAGTTAGGCCCTCACGCAGACCGGATTACCGAACAACCGCGCGTGTACGTGGATGCGAATGTGCCGGCGGGGCTCGTCACGTTCATGCGCGATGTCCTTCATTGGGACGTGCTGTTCGTGATCGAACACGACGACCTCCGACGCGCACGTGACGATGAACATTACCGCCTCGCTCGGCAGCTTCGCCGCACGCTCATCAGCTTCGATCGCGACTATCTCGATGATCGAAAATTTCCGCCCGCGGAAAGCGGCGGCGTCGTGATTCTGACGGCGCCGGAGGAGCGCGGCTGCGTGATGCTGCTCAAACGCCTCGACGTCGAGATCTTCCAACCGTCGCTGAACGCGTCTCTGCTGCCGTTTGAAGGGCGCAAGGTGCACGTGCACGTCGACTGGCCGGGCGATACAATCCCAGCGACGCCGTGATTCTTGGAGTTGAAGTTCGCGAAGATGCGATCCTCGCCGTAGCTGCGGATGAACACGGCGCGATTACCCGACGCGCCAGGCACGATGGCGTAAACGGATCGGGTGCTGCCGCCGCCGTCCGAGCGGCCCTGGCGGACGCTTCCCCATCATCGATCGGCCTGGCCGTCCGTGATCCTTTCGAACAGGCCGTCACCGAGATGGCGACCGCCGTTTCGAACGCAGCGGGACGGTCCGATCTTCCGCGAATCGTCACCCGCGGTTGCGCGGTGGCGCTCGGTGAGTCGTGGCACGGCGCAGCAAGGAACGCGCGTCAGGTCGTTGCCCTTGCCGCCGCTGACACCGTGCATTCCGGTCTCGTCATCAACGGTGTTCCGTTCGAAGGGGCGCACGGCCGTGCCGGCGCAGCAGCGTGGCTGGCGCTCAACCCCGTTGAACGCGAAGACTATCGTCGCTTCGGCTCTCTCGAGGCCGAGATCGGCGCCGCTGGCATCGTTCGCCGACTGGTATGGCGCATCAAGTCTGGTGATCAGTCGCGGGTGCTGGACATGGCGGGCGGTGACGTGGCCGCAATACGAGTCCATCACATCTTCGACGCGGCGCGGAATGGCGACGGCGTATCGATCTCCGTCATTCGCGACACGGCGCGTTATGTCGGGATGGCGGTGGCCAACCTGGTCGCCATCGCGGATCCCGACGTTGTGGTCCTCGGGGGTCTCATCGCGGATGCTGCCGATCAACTGTTGCAGCCGTCGCAGACGGAAGCACTCCGCCGTCTTCCGAAGAACATGGCCGACTCGCTGACGATGTGCGCCGCAACGCTTGGCGACGACGGCGCGCCGCTCGGCGCCGCGCGCGCAGCCATGATCCCCCGATGATCGTCCTTTCCGGCGGCGACATCGTCCTGCCGGACCGGATCCTGACCAGCGCATCGCTCGTCATCGACGGCGGGCGCATCGCCGCCATCGAGACTACCCGGCGTGCGCCGTCGGCCGCGTCCGTCATCGATGCACGTGAGACTTTCGTCGTGCCCGGGTTCGTCGACGTTCATGTTCACGGCATCGAAGGGCACGATTCCCTGGACGCCGCAGGCGCAATTGCGGAGATTGCAACCCGTCTTCCGCGTTATGGGGTGACGGCGTTCTGTCCAACGACCGTCGCGTGTGCACCCGAGGCGCTCGACGCCGTTCTCGAACAAGTAGCACGTGCGCGCGTGAGCCGCGGAACAGGCACAGCGCGTGTCCTTCCAGCACATCTCGAGAGCAACTTCATCAATCCGGACTACAACGGAGCGCAGCCCAAGGTGTGTCTTCGACTGCCGAATGACGACAGGCAGGACGGCAATTTCAGCGGGCGCGACATCCTGAACATCGTCGATCGGCGCGCCGCCGATGTGGGCATCGTCACAGTGGCGCCGGAGGTCGAGGGCGTACTGGAGCTCATTCCCGCGTTGGTGCGGACCGGACAACGGATCTCACTCGGCCACTCGGGCGCGGATTTCGAGCGCTCGGTGGCCGCGATTGATGCCGGTGCGCGGCATGCGACGCATCTGTTCAACCGGATGACGCCGATCACCCACCGTGCGCCGGGGCTTGCGGGAGCTGTGCTTTCGCACGAGGCCATCACCGCGGAGCTGATCTGCGACGGATTTCACGTGCATCCGGCGATGTGCCGGTTGGCGATCGCCGCCAAGAGTGTCGACGGCATGATGGCGATCACCGACGGAACGGCGGGCTCCGGCCTCAGCCCGGGTTCATTGGCCCGGCTGGGTGGACGGACCATTCGCGTGTCCGATCAGGCGGCGCTGCTCGAAGACGGCACCGTGGCCGGCAGCACGCTCACGATGGACCGCGCGTTTCGCAACATCGTGACGATGTTCGGCATGTCGATCACCGAAGCTGCGATGATGTGTTCGACCACACCTGCGCGAGCGATGGGCCTGACGCGCTTCGGCGTTATCGCCGAGGAAAATTTCGCAGACCTCGTCGTTCTCGATCGGGCGTTTCGCGTCAGGCGAACGTTGATTGCCGGCGAGACAGCCTACGAGAGAGCTTCGTAGCAAGCGCCTATCGGATCGGCTGAACCGCGTACCGGGTCGGATCGTCGATTCCCGCTTCGTTGAAGGCGTCACGCCGCTCGCGGCATTTGCTGCACATTCCGCAGTGCAGCCCTTCGCGCGGATTCATACACGACAGCGTGAGCTGCAGCGGGACGCCGAGCTCGATTCCCAACGCGATGACGTCAGATTTTTCCTTGGCCGCGAAGGGTGCGTCGATGCGGATGTCATGCGCCAGGCCCAGCGACATCGCCCGCGCCATCGCCTCGAAAAATGCGGGCGTCGCGTCGGGGAAGGGATTGCCTGCGAGCGGTCCCAGCGCGATACGACCGATCCGGTGCTGCGCGCAATAAATTGATGCTTTCGACAGCAGGATCACGTTGCGGCCGGTCAGGTACACGTCTTCATCTGGCGTGTCAAACGCGGGCGGCTGGCCGCGGAGCGCCCAGTGCGTCGGGGGATACAGGTCGCGAACCGTGAAGGTGAGATGCGCCAGCGGAGCGAGCGAGGCGAATGCCGGGGTCGCGAGCAGTCGATCGAGCGCCTCGAGCTCCTGCGTTTCCCATGCGAGGCCGGCGCTGACGTAGATCGGCTGGACCCGGGAACCGCGAGCTTCCGATGCCGCGAGCACCGCACTATCCAATCCTGCCGAAAGAAGTACGGCGGTAGACGTTGGAGACATCGGCAGGGTAGTTGTGGACATCGGCAGGTTCTTTGGTCCCGCCAGATCTACCATTATTGGTTATGTACTCCGTCACCAAACGCATTGACTTCTGCTATGGCCATCGCCTGCTCGATTACGACGGGATCTGCAAACACCCACACGGCCACAACGCCGTAGCCGAGATCGAGGTCCGCACCGACGCGCTCGACATGCGGAACATGGTGGTCGATTTCAGCGACATCAAACGAGTTGTCAAGGGATGGATCGATCGAGAGCTCGATCACAAGATGATTCTGCGCCACGACGATCCGCTGGTGAAACCGCTGCAGTCGCTGGGCGAACCCATCTTCATCATCGACAGCAATCCAACGGTCGAACGGATTGCGCGGCTCATTTACGAAGTTTCGCACGAACAGGGACTGCCAGTCGTGCGCGTCACGGTCTGGGAGACGCCTACGTCGTGGGCCACCTACACCGGCGCCTGATTGCGTTCGATCTGGACGGCACGCTGATCGATTCCTCGCGTGATCTGGCAGAGTCGGTCAACGAGCTGCTCACAGGCCTTGGCGCGCCGCCGCTCGCGCACGAGCACATCACGCGAATGATCGGAGAGGGTGCAAAGGTGCTCGTCAGACGCGCGCTCGCGGCGGCGGGCATTGCCGAGGATGGCGAGGCGATCGATCGTTTCCTCGATATCTACGATCGAAGGCTGCTCAATCACACCCGGCCGTACGCGGGAATCACCGACGTCGTGCGTGCCGCTCGTCAGCACGCGTGCGTCGCGGTCCTGACGAACAAACCGCTGGAGCCCTCGGAAAAGGTGCTCGCCGGGCTGCGAATGCGAGAACTGTTCGATGACGTGATCGGCAGCGGCGGAGCCTACCCGCGCAAGCCGGATCCGGCCGCGCTTCTCGCCTTGATGGACCGGGCAGGTGCCACGCCCGACCGGACGTTGATGGTCGGTGATTCGCGTGTTGATTACGACACCGCACGAAATGCTGCCGCGCGATGCTGCCTGGTAACCTACGGTTTCAGCAGCGACACGCTCGCGGACATCCCGATTGACGCCACGTGGCGCGCCGCTGATGCGGAGGGACTTGCCGAGGTCATCGCCCGGTTCCTCAGCTAGAGAGAACGAAGAAACGCCAGCAACCGGATGCGCTCGTCAGGCGTCAGTCGTTGGAAGCCTCGCCTGGCCAGTTCGGCCTCTCCCGCATGCCGTTCGACTGCGTCCGCGATCGTCGTCGCGCTGCCGTCGTGCAGGAACGGTCTCCGGAACCGCAGCCCCCAGAGGGCCGGCGTTCTGATCTCGCCGGGCTCCGCGGCGCCTTGCCGAATGCCGTCACCGGTACCGATGTCGTGGAGCAACAGATCGGAAAATAGATCCACGCTTCGTCGGTTGAATGCGGGGTGCGCGCTGGGTCCGGTCGTCAGATGTGCGACGTGACAGGCCGCACAGCCAATCGCGGAGAAGAGCCGTTCGCCAGCCACGGTGCCCTCGTCCACATGACTGCGTGACACGGGCGCGAGAAATCGCATGAACGACTCGAAGTTATCGATACCTCGTCGGCCTGTGCGCGGATCGCGTCGGTCTTCCGGATCCGGAAACGGATCGCACGACCGCATTTGCGCTGCCGAAACGCCGAACGCGGATTCCTGAGGAAACAGGTCGTTGGTGATCCCCATTTCATTGCGGTAGGCGTCGGCGCCGAACGTCAGCAGCGTCGCGTGCTGCGCCTTCCATCCAAACCGTCCCACCCGGCGCTGGCCGGAGGCGACATCGACGATGATTGCCGCACGGCCGCTGACACCGTCGCGATCGCGATCGACGGGATCCTCCAACGCGAGCAGCGCTTCGTCCGGAATGGCTTCGACGAGACCCGCGCCAAACAATGGAATCGGAGCCCGCCTGGCGATTACCGTGACATCGTCCGGCATCTGCACCTGGCAGGTGTGGGCAGGCGTCGACAACAGATGTATCAATGTGTCGCCCGCCGGGTTCAGTCCTGTGTGAGCGCCGGCGATATCGCGATAACCGGCGCGCAGTTCGAGAATGACGCCAGCGCCGCCGATCGCGGGGACGTTGTGACACACGGCACAACTGGTGCCGTTGTAAGCGGGGCCGAGCCCTTCTTCGGCGGTTTCGACTTCGGTGAAATCGTCGAGCCCGAGTCGAAATTCACTGAACTCGGTCGCGGTAATGCCGGGCAAGGCGCTGCCGGCTGACTGAGAGGTCTGTGTCTCACCCGTGGCGTAGCAGGCAAGCACGGCGATCCAGACGACAGCGACACCGACGAGGACTCGCCTCATGGCGCGCCTCCTGTCGCGGCGGGCCGGACGATGATGACGCCGCGCATGAAATTGTGACCGGCGCCGCAGAGACGGTTGCACTCGAACGTATATCGACCCGGACGGCTGCCGGTGAATCGGCTGACCGCGTAGCCGTGCCCGCGTTTGGGAATCTCGAGGTTGGTTCCGAACCCGACGATGCGGAAGCCATGAAGCGTGTCATCACTGCGCAGACGCAATTCGACCTCTTCGCCTTCAGCGATGACGATTCTCGACGGCCAGAATTGAAATCGCTCTGCGTTGATCTCGATGACGCGAGGCGATGTCAACTGCGCGAGTCCCGCCGAAGGTGACGGCGTTCCCGCCAGCAGCAGCAACGGCAGCACGATGACCACCCGGATCGGCATCGCCCCTCCTAGAACCACCAGCCGAGACCCACGTTGAACAGGTGTCTATTGGCGAACACACCGCTGTGATTACGCAGGTAGATATAGTCAGCTTTCACGGCGACATCCGGCTCGGGGTAATACGTCACACCACTGACCCATGCGTCGCGGTCGAATTCCTTCCGCGGCAGCAGGCCTGCGGGCATTCGAAACTGGGTGTCGAAATTCTCGTAGCGCACAAACGTCACCAGATCGCGCGGCGCGCCCGCATCCCAGATGCGGTATCCCGCTTCGCCGTAGAAGCCGCGCAGGGTGCGAGCGATATTCGGCGGCACGCCCGTACCGCGGCCGATAGTCTCGTTCAGCTGCGCAGCGTTGCCGATGCTCACCTCGGCGAACTCACCGCGCAGCTCGAGGCGGCCGCGGCGATACCGCGCATCCGCTTCGGCCAGCGTCACCTTGGATTCCAGCGTTGGCGTCCTCACCAGCTGCGACGTTCCACGCCAGAGCGCGGCGCCAACCGTCAGACCACGCACGCCCAGGTACTCTGCGCGTCCGGTGAACGCGACGTGCGCGGCCGCTGCTTCCGCGCCCTTCTGCAGGCCCTCGCGGATGCCTTCGTCGGCGGTGAACTCGCGCGCGTTGAGCGGCGAGACGACGTACGCGCGATACCGGAGACCGCGGCTGATCTCGCCGTGGACGCCTGCGCCGGCGTCGAACCACGTCGTCGGGATGATGACGGTATCGACAAACGGCCGCTCGACTCCGTTGAAGACGGGAGGCTCGTGGCGTTCGTTGATGATGCCGAGCGGCAGCAGGACCATCCCGGCACGAAAATTCAATGGACGCGAGAGCAGGAAATCCACGTAGGCCTGTTCAAGTTCCAGCTCGCCCGATTCCTCCAGCCCCTCCACCACGGCATGCTCGAGTTCGAGCTCCCCGACGAACCGGATCTTCGACGTGAAGGAATGCGTGAGCAGGAGCACGAACCGGTGAAAGTCGATGACCGCCGGTTCGTGGTCGGCTTTGTTGACGTGGAAATCCATATACCCGGAGATGGGGCCCGTGGACGGGAAGCCGGCTTCGGGATTGACCTGCTGCGCGCGCGCGGCGGACGCGAGCGCGAGGATGAGCAGCGCCACGCGGGCGACCTGCACCAGCAGCTTCGACGCCGCTCGTGTGCCGATCGTGATCCGTCGGTCGTCCTTGCCACGCAGCAGCACGCTGTCGGCCGCCTCGTCTCGTGATTCGACTTCGACCGACTCGCCGGGTTTCAAGTCGTGGTTCTCGACGAACCGAAGGAACTGCTTGTCCTGATCGATGATTCGGGTGACGGTCATGGGGGTGCCGACGGGGCACGTGAGCAGCGTCTGCGCCTCCTGCCTTTTCACCACCCCTTCCGAATCAGGAATTGGATCGCCGTGCGGATCGACCTCGGGGCGCCCCAGCATTTCGTCCATGCGATCAATCAATCGATCCGACACGACGTGCTCGAGCAGCTCCGCCTCGTCATGCACTTCGTCCCAGCGCAGCCCCATCACCCGGACAAGAAACAACTCCACAAGGCGATGACGCCGCAGCACCAGTGCGGCGAGTCGCCGGCCGGCTCGCGTCAGCGACACGCCGGCGTACGGTTCGTAATTGACCAGGCCGGACTCGGCGAGTGTCTTGACCATCGTGGTGGCCGTGCCCGGCGTGACACCGACCGCTGCGGCGAGCTGCCCCATGGGCAGCAACCGGCTTTCCTGGCCCGCAAATCCAACAGATCCCAGATAGATCGTTTTGAGGTAGTTCTCGACCGTGCTCGACGGCAGCATCGGCACAAATCATAAATTGACTTTCGACTCATCGTGAAGATAATTTTGATGGGTCAAAATGGCGGGCGAACTGGATCACGTCGATAACGGCGGATGGCGGCTTCCGCGTGGCGAGGCCAGCTTGCGCGAGGTGCATGGCTCCATTGCCGTGCCTCAGGACGCTGGTTTCTGGCGGAAGTTCTTCGCGTTTGCCGGGCCGGGATATCTGGTGGCGGTCGGCTATATGGATCCCGGCAACTGGGCCACCGACCTCGCCGGCGGGGCCCGCTACGGCTACACGCTGCTGAGTGTGATCCTCGTGTCGAACCTGATGGCGATTCTGCTGCAGGCACTGGCGGCACGGCTCGGGATCGCCAGCGGCCGCGATCTCGCGCAGGCGTGCCGCGATCACTACTCCCGACCGGTCACGATTGGCCTCTGGGTTCTTTGCGAAATTGCGATCGCCGCCTGCGACCTCGCAGAGGTGATCGGCGCGGCGATTGCCTTGAACCTCCTGTTCGGCATTCCGCTCATCTGGGGCGTCTGTCTGACCGCGCTGGATGTGCTGATCGTGCTGTTTCTGCAGCACCGCGGGTTCCGCTACGTCGAAGCGCTCGTGGTGGCGCTCATCCTGATGATCGCTGGCTGCTTCGCCGTCGAACTCTGGCTGTCGCGCCCTGATCCCGCTGGGGTCGTCACGGGCTTCGTCCCGTCACCGGAGATTCTCCGCAACCCGGACATGCTGTACATCGCCATCGGCATTCTGGGCGCGACCGTCATGCCGCACAACCTGTACCTGCACTCGTCAATCGTTCAGACGCGAAAATACATCGACACCCGCGCGAGTAAGACGGAAGCGATCCGGTTTGCGACGATCGACTCGAGCGCGGCACTGATGTTCGCACTGTTCATCAACGCGGCGATCCTCGTGACGTCGGCGGCGACATTCCATGGAAGCGGGCATGAAGCGGTTGCTGACATCAGCGACGCGTACCAGCTGCTGTCGCCACTGCTCGGAACCGGCGCGGCGAGCGTGCTGTTTGCCGTGGCGCTGCTGTGTTCGGGACAGAACGCGACGCTGACCGGCACGCTGGCAGGGCAGATCGTGATGGAAGGCTTCATCAATCTCCGCGTTCGTCCGTGGCTGCGGAGACTCGTGACGCGCCTGCTCGCGATCATTCCGGCCATCATCGTCGTCGCGTTGTACGGCGAGCGGGGCACGGGCGCGTTGCTGATCCTGAGCCAGGTGATCTTGAGTCTGCAGCTGTCGTTCGCGGTCTTTCCGCTCGTGATGTTCACCGGCGACAAGGCCAAGATGGGGCCGTTTGTGGCGCCCCCCTGGATGCGGAGCCTGGCGTGGGTGGTCGCGGTTATCATTGCGGCCCTCAACGCCTGGCTGCTCGTGCAGATACTGGCCTGATATGTACCAACGCATTCTCGTGGCCGTCGAGCATTCGCCCGCCGACCAGGCGATTCTCGACCACGTCCAGCAGCTGGCGGCGCAATTCGGTTCGGAGCTGCACTTGGTCCATGTCGCCGATGGCTGGGCCGCGCGGAACTTCGATCAGCTCAAGCTGCGCGAATCCGAGGAGATGAAAGACGATCGGGATTACCTGCAGCGTGTGGCAGCCGACCTCGCTGCACGCGGCCTCAAGGTCTCAACGGAGCTCGCGATGGGCGACCCGGCTGACGAGCTGATTCGTCTCGCCCAGGAACGGAATGTCGATCTGCTTGCGATGTCCACACATGGCCACCGCTTCCTCAACGATCTGCTGCGCGGCACGACCGTGAACCGCGTCCGCCATCTGGTCAAGATTCCGATCCTGCTCGTCCGCGCTCAATAACGTTGAGCGATGAACCTGCGTTCCGAAATTGCCACGCCCGTCGGCAAACGGCGCTACGTCCGGCGGCTGTTTGCGACGATTGCGGATCGCTACGATCTGATCACGGTGCTGCTCTCATTCGGCCTCGATCAGCGCTGGAAAGACCGCTTGATCGGGCTCGCGGGGATCACCAGTGACGATCGTGTGCTCGACGTGGCATGCGGAACCGGTGACATCCTCCTCCGCGCGCGCCAACACGCGCGACTGGCGGTAGGACTCGACGTGACATTGAAAATGCTGCTGCGTGCGGCCGCGAAGGTAGCGCCTCCGCCACACGTCGTCGCCGGCGACATGCAGGAGCTTCCCTTTCCTTCGTCTTCCTTCAGCGTCGTCACCGCCGGTTACGGTTTGCGCAACGTGCCGCATATCGAACAGGCGATCGAGGAGATTGCGCGCGTGCTGGTGCCGCGTGGCCGGCTGCTGTCGCTGGATTTCAACAGGCCGGAGCAGCCGGTGGTGCGAAAAGCGTATCTGACATATCTGGCCATCGTCGGATCCGTTCTCGGGTTCGTCCTGCATCGCGATCCTGATACTTACCGCTACATTCCTGAGTCCATTCGCAACTATCCCGGCGCAGCTGGCGTGGCCCGGTTGCTCTCTGAACGTGGATTCACCGACGTGCGAGTCGTCCCACTGCTCGGCGGGTTGATGACCATTCATCTCGCCAGACGGGCTGGTTAGGCTTACCGTTCGAGCCAGGGATCGAGCGCGTTCACCAGGAACGAGAGGACGTCGGCGTCGGTGAGATCCTGGGGCCCGGCGCCCGGCTTGAGCGGACGCTCGTCCTCCAGCGTTCGCGAGCCGCGAGTGTGGCGGACACGGCCGACGACGGTGGGCTTGTCGCCACTGCCGTCGAGCGCCAGTTCGATGTAATCGTCGCGGCCACGGTCCGACGCAAGCCGCAACCCTCCGCTGGGCGTCGAAACGGTGAACAGGTATCCTTCGGCTTTCAGCGCGTTTGCCAGCATGCGGGCGATCGGCGTCGCGACTTCTTCGAGAAACGTGGCGTAGGCACGCTCGGCTTCGGCGGCATTGTGCCGCTTGTGCTGGGCGCGCGTTTTCGCGCGATCTATCGCATGCTTGAGCTGTCGTCGAACTTCTGAGACTTCCACGTGTGCTCCGCGAAGCTTATTGTAGAGACTGACATGGCGTCATCAACAACGGCAACGATCAACTACGCCAGAGCGCGCCGTCTGCTCGCGCGTCGTGATCCGATCCTGCGCGAGTTGATGCGTGCGCATGGTCCATGCCGGCTGGCGGCACGTCAGCATACGGATCCGTTTAAAGCTCTTACGCGCGCGATTGTGGGCCAGCAGCTCTCGGCGAAAGCCGCGGCAACCATCTTTTCACGCTTCGAGGCGCTGTTCGATGCATTCCCGACGCCGACGCAAGTCTTAGCTGTGCCAGACGACCGGCTGCGAGCCGTCGGCCTCAGCTCGCAGAAGCTCGGGTATCTGCGGGACCTGTGCCGCCGGATCGTCGAAGGCGAGCTTCCGCTCGACGTGCTCGACCGAATGGACGATGAAGCGGTTATCGAGAACCTGACGCAGGTAAAGGGCATCGGCCGATGGACAGCGGAAATGTTTCTCATTTTTCGTTTGGAGCGCCCCGATGTGCTGCCGGTTGGCGATCTCGGAATCGTTCGCGCCGTTCAGCGCGCGTATAAACTTCGCAAGGCGCCCTCGCCGGATCGCCTGACACGCATCGGCGAGGCGTGGAGACCGTACCGATCCGTGGCGTGCTGGTACCTCTGGGCGAGCCTTAACAACGAGCCGACAAAGGACTGACCATGCAGACCCGACGAATGCACATCCGTCCCGCGCTCGCGACAACGCTGTGGCGAGGTCAGGTTCTCGCGGCGGCCGTCGCCGCGCTCATCACTGCGATGGTGCCGCTGGCCGCGCAGAATCGCGCGGCGCAGATCGCGTCGGACATTCCAAAGATTCAGTTCGAGAAGTACACCCTTCCCAACGGCCTCGAGGTGATCCTCAGCGAGGATCACCGGCTGCCGATCGTGACCGCGAACCTCTGGTATCACGTCGGACCCGCAAACGAAGCGGCCGGCCGAACCGGGTTCGCGCACCTGTTCGAGCACCTGATGTTCCAGGGCTCCAAGCACACGCCGCACGATTCGCATTTCCAGATGCTCGAAGCCGCTGGTGCGACCGGGATCAACGGCACGACGGATTACGACCGCACCAACTACTTCGAAACGGTTCCGTCCAACCGGCTCGAGCTGGCGCTCTGGATCGAGTCGGACCGCATGGGCTATCTGCTCGATGCGATCGATCAGAAGGAATTTGCCAATCAGCAGGATGTCGTGCGCAATGAGCGCCGCCAGTCGGTGGAAAACCGCCCGTATGGCAATGCGGAGGAGGAGCTCGTCCACATGCTCTATCCGCAGAACCATCCGTATTACGCCAGCGTAATTGGCTCGCATGCGGACATTCAGGCCGCCAAACTCGAGGATGCGCGCGAGTTCTTCAAGCGGTATTACGCGCCCAACAACGCGAGCATCGCGATTGTCGGCGACTTCGATTCTGCCGCGACAAAGAAACTCGTCGAAAAGTACTTCGGTCCGCTGAAGCGCGGCCCCGCGGTCCCAGCGATCAACGTTCAGACGCCGAAGATCACGACCGAACGGCGCAAGGTCGTGCCGGATCGGGTCGAGCTGCCGCGCGTCTACATGGCGTGGCTGACGTCCTCTGTCTTCAAACCGGGTGATGCTGACGCGATTATCGCGGGCGACATTCTCGGCGGCGGGCGCGCGAGCCGGCTGTATCAGAAGCTTGTCTACGAAAAGCAGATCGCACAGAACGTCCAGGCGTACCAGCAGTCGCTCCTGCTCGGTTCGCAGTTCCAGATCGATGCGACCGCACGTCCGGGCCACACCGCCGAAGAACTCGAGAAGGCCATCAACGATGAGCTCGAACTGCTGCGCACCAAGCCGGTTGAACAGCGGGAGATTGAGCAGGCGCGCAATACAATTGAAACGCAGACGATTGGCCGGCTCGAGAACCTGAACGGCGTCGCGAATCTTCTCAACGAGTACAACCATTACCTGAAGACGCCCGACTACCTGCAGAAAGACATCGAGCGCATCCGCGCGGTCACGCCCGCATCGCTGTTGGCGTTTGCGCGCGAACAGTTGCAGCCGAATGCGCGCGCGGTGGTGTACGCGGTAAAGGGCACGCCGGAACTGGGGCCGCAGGTGCCGACGCCGCCGGCGCCGACAGCCGCTGGTACAGGCACGGAATCAGTCAACACCGACCAAGCGTGGCGCAATGAGATTCCACAACCCGGTCCCGCCAAAGCGCTGCAGGTGCCGGTTCCGGACACCGCACAGCTCGCCAACGGACTCACGTTGATCGTCAACACCAGGCGCGGTCTGCCCATCGTCGCTGCCAATCTGGTTGTGAAGAGCGGCAGCGACACGAACCCGCCGGATGCGCCAGGGCTTGCCAACTTCACCGTGGCGATGCTCGACCAGGGGACGGCGACGCGAACCGCGGTGCAGATCGCGAATCAAGTCGCGGAGCTGGGTGCGACGGTGAATGCGAACAGCTCGATGGACGCGTCGTTTGTCACCGCCCGCTCACTGAAGAAGAATTTCGCCGCGACACTCGACCTCGCCGCGGACATCGCGCTGCATCCGTCATTTCCGGCCGAAGAAATCGAACGGCAGCGCTCGAGTCGCCTGGCGCAGCTCGTTCAGCAGCGTGAGAACGCCAACGTCCTGGCCGTGCGGATCTCGAACCTGGCGTTGTATGGCGAGCGACATCCCTACGGGTACACCGAGCTCGGCACTGAAGCATCGGTGCGTGCGCTGACGCGCGACGCGATGTTGAATTTCTGGAAACAGAATTTCGTGCCCAATAATGCCGCCCTCGTCGTCGCGGGTGACATTACGATGGCCGAACTGCGTCCGCTGGCGGATAGGGTGTTTGGCGGCTGGCAGCGCGGAATGCCCGCGATGCCGTCGCTGGCGGCGCCAGCATCGACACAGGCGCGCATTCTGATCGTCGACAGGCCGGGCGCACCGCAGACGCAACTCCGGGTCGCATCGATCGGCGCGCCACGATCCGTCCCCGAGTTCCAACCGATCCAGGTGATGAACACCGCATTGGGTGGTCTGTTCTCGAGCAGGATCAATATGAACCTGCGTGAAGAGCACGGGTATACCTACGGCGCCGGTTCCGGATTCGACTTCCGCCGGGGCGCCGGGCCGTTTGCCATCGCAGCAGGTGTCCGCACGGATGTCACCGCGCCGGCGGTCACCGAGATCCTGAAAGAAGTGCGTGGGATGACGGAAGCGGCGATGAAGAGCGACGAACTGGCACGCGCGAAAGACGCGCGCACGCAGTCGCTCCCTGCCGGCTTTCAGACCAGTCAGGCTGCTGCCGGCAGCTTCGCGCAGGTGTTCATCTACGACCTTGGTCTCGATTACTTCACCCACCTCGCCGAGCGCGTAAACGCCGTGACCGCGGATCAGTCGCTCGCCGCGGCACAGAAATATCTCGTCCCCGAGCGGATGGTGATTGTGGCTGTCGGCGATCGCGCGAAGATCGAGCCGGAGCTGCGAAAGCTCAATATCGCGCCGGTTGAAGTCGTTACGGCTGACGGAAAACCCGTCGGTTGATGATGCCCGGTGCCGCGCCAGTTCCGCGAGGCGGACCCGCCACGCTATAATTCGGACTTTCCTAGTCGGACATGCCTGTCGCCATACCGGGCCTCCCGCGTAACGCCGCGTCTATCGTCGACCTGATCGGCAATACCCCTTTGATCCGGCTCGCTTCTTTCGAAGCCGGACTGCGGAACGTGGAGCTGTACGCCAAAGCCGAGTGGAAAAACCCCGGTGGCTCCGTCAAGGATCGGCCGGCGCTCCGGATGATCGAAGACGGCGAGAAATCGGGTGCGCTGACGCGCGACAAGATCATTCTCGACGCCACCTCGGGCAACACGGGCATCGCCTACGCGATGATCGGCGCCGCACGCGGGTATCGCGTGAAGCTGTGCGTGCCCACCAACGTTACGCCCGAACGGAAACGCATCTTGGACGCGTTTGGCGCGCAGATCGTGTTTACCGACCCGATGCAGGGATCGGACGGCGCCATTCTGAAAGCGCGAGAGCTGTACGCGGCCGAGCCCCATCTGTATTTCTACGTCGACCAGTACAACAACGCTGGAAACTGGCGTTCCCATTACGACGGCACGGGCCCCGAGATCATCGAACAGACCGGCGGGCGCCTCACGCACTTCGTGGCTGGGCTCGGGACGAGCGGCACGTTCATCGGGGCGGGACGCCGTTTCCGCGAGTTCAATCCATCGATTCGATTGATTTCCGTTCAACCCGACTCGCCGCTGCACGGTCTGGAGGGGTTGAAGCACATGCAAACCGCGATTGTGCCGGGGATCTACGAGCCGTCACTGGCCGACGAGGATATTGCCATTGGGACCGAAGAAGCATTCGACCTCACGCGGCGGCTGGCACGGACGGGACTGTTTGTCGGGATATCGAGCGGAGCAAGTCTCGCGGCTGCCCTGAATGTTGCGCGGCGCTCGCACGATGCGGTCATCGTGGTGATATTCCCCGACGGTGGCGAGAAATACCTGTCCGAGCGGTTCTGGGACGAGAATCCCGACGTTAGCGGCGGGGAACCTTCGGGGCCGCGACAAAGCCGATAGGCATGGCGCTGCGATTGGACGCACAGGTGGACGCGGCAATTCGCGCGCACGGTTCTGAGACGTATCCGAACGAATGCTGCGGTGCCTTGATCGGCCGTGACGGCACCGTTTCCGAGGCTATGGCGCTCCCGAACATGACCGATGAGGGACCGCGGACCAGGTTTCGAGTGACGACGAATGATTACCGCGCAGCGGAACGGCGGGCAAGTGAGCTGGGAGCGGATCTCCTCGGGTTTTACCACTCGCATCCCGACCATCCGGCGCGCCCGTCTCAGTATGACCTTGACCACGCATGGCCATTTTTCTCGTATGTGATCGTTTCCGTCCGCGACGGCGTCTCAGGTGACATGACTGCGTGGCGCCTGCGGGAGGATCGCTCCGCTTTCGACCAGGAAGAGCTCAATGCCTAACACCATTCATATTCCGACCCCGCTGCGCCCGTTCACAGACAAGAGGGAGTCTGTCGAAGTGAGCGGCGGAACCGTCGGCGAGCTGCTCGCCGACCTCACGAAGAAATACGAAGGGCTGCGGAAGCATCTGTACGCAGACGATGGGCGGCTGAGAAACTTCGTCAACGTGTATCTCAACGACGAGGACATCCGGTATTTGCAGAAGGAGAACACGCCGGTGAAGCCGGGTGACTCGCTGAGCATCGTGCCGTCCGTTGCCGGTGGGGCGCCGACGACGATGGCCGACCCGAAGGTCCGCGCCGCAGGCGCAAACGATCTGACCGCGGAGGAGATCAAGCGATACTCGCGCCATCTGATCATGCCGGAGGTCGGCGTCGATGGTCAGAAGAAGCTGAAGGCCGGAAGCGTTCTGTGCATCGGCGCGGGTGGCCTCGGCTCGCCGGCGGCGATGTATCTGGCTGCTGCCGGTGTGGGACGCATCGGGATGGTGGACTTCGACGTCGTTGACTTCAGCAATCTGCAGCGTCAGCTGCTGCACGGGACGTCTTCCGTCGGCCGGTCGAAGCTCGAATCCGCAAAGGATCGGCTCCACGATCTCAACCCGCACGTTGAAATCGACACATACGAAACGACAGTGTCATCGGACAACGCGCTCGATCTGTTCAAACCGTACGACGTCATTCTCGACGGCACGGACAACTTTCCCACGCGGTATCTGGTGAATGACGCCTGCGTGCTTACTGGTAAACCCAACGCCTACGGGAGCATCTTCAGATTCGAAGGACAGGCGTCGGTTTTCGCAACCAAGGAAGGTCCCTGCTATCGGTGCCTCTATCCCGAGCCGCCACCGCCAGGGCTTGTGCCGAGCTGCGCCGAAGGCGGAGTCCTCGGCGTACTGCCCGGGATCATCGGAGTGATTCAGGCGACGGAAGCGATCAAGCTGATTCTCGGAACCGGTGAACCGCTCATCGGCCGCTTCCTGATCTACGACGCACTGAAGATGCGCTTCCGCGAGTTGAAGCTGCGCAAGGATCCGGACTGCCCGGTCTGCGGAACGCACCCGACCGTGACCAAGCTGATTGACTACGAACAGTTCTGCGGTATTCGGCCCGAACCCGCGACCGCTGAGGCGTCAGGAGCCGGTGTGAATCAGTTCGAAACGACGTCGGTCGAGTTGAAAAAGCGCCTTGACGCAGGCGACGACGTGTTCATCCTCGATGTGCGCGAGCCGAACGAGTATCAGATCTGCCGTATTCCGGGGGCAGTGCTGATTCCGCTCGGCGAGCTGCCGCGGCGGTACGCTGAGCTGCCAGACGACAAAGACATCGTCGCGCACTGCAAGATGGGCGGCCGGAGCGCAAAAGCGACGGAATTTCTGCAGTCTGTCGGGTTCAAACGCGTCAAGAACCTCAAAGGCGGCATTCTCGACTGGATCGACAAAGTCGATCCGTCGCAACCCAAGTACTGACGAGAATTACGACCGATCTTGACGGGTTTCGCCCGGGACGCGTAAAATACGACGATTGCAGTCGGATATAGGGGACCCACATGCGAAGTTTTTCGCAATGGGTGCTGGTAACAGGCCGTCATGCTGAGACTGTCCAAGAAAGCTGATTACGCGCTGATGGCGATGAAACACCTCGCCCAGAAGCGCGACGTCTCGTCGACGAGCGCCCGCGAAATCGCCGAGCAGTACGACATTCCGATCGAACTGATGGCCAAAGTGCTTCAGCGGCTCGTTCGGATGCGGCTTCTCGCCTCCACGCAGGGGACGCGAGGAGGCTACATGCTGGGGCGTCCCGCGAACATGATCAGCGTGGCGGATGTAATTGAGGCAATCGACGGCCCCTTCACCGTGACCGCGTGCTCGACGGAGAAGCACGACTGCGAACAGTTCAACAAGTGCAGCATCCGCGATCCGCTCTGGCAGATTCGCGAGCGGATTGCGGCGGCGCTTGTGACCGTGACGATTGCCGAGATCGCGGCGGAGAATGTGTCGCCGGTGTCGGTCTCGCGTGCCGCGGTGTTGCATCACGCACGACAGTAGGTACGAGGGCTGGTCCCGCGAGCCAATTGGTTCGAGGACGAAGCGGACCTGCCGGAGAAAAACATGAAGCTCCCGATTTACATGGACTACCACGCGACGACACCCGTTGACCCGCGGGTGCTCGACGCCATGATGCCGTTTTTCACAGCGAAGTTCGGCAACGCCGCAAGCCGCAACCATCCGTTCGGATGGGAGGCCGAAGAGGCGGTCGAGACCGCGCGCAAGCAGGTGGCGGATCTCATTGGCGCCAACGCGAAGGAGCTCATCTTCACGAGCGGCGCGACCGAGTCGAACAATCTCGCGATTAAAGGTGCGGCGGAGATGTATCGCGAGAAGGGGAATCACGTCATTACGTGCGTCACCGAGCACAAGGCGGTGGTCGATACGTGCAAGAAGCTCGAGAAGCAGGGATTGCGTGTCACGTATCTGCCGGTGCAGAAGGACGGCCGCATCAGTCTCGACGAGTTGCGCGCAACCATTACCGACAAGACGATTCTCATCACCATCATGACGGCCAACAACGAAATTGGCGTCATTCAGCCGATCGCCGAAATCGGCGCGATCGCGAAGGAGAAGGGAATCCTCTTCCATACCGACGCGGTACAGGCCGTCGGCAAGGTGCCGTTCGACGTCACGGCGATGAAGGCGGACCTGGTCTCAATCAGCGGTCACAAGATCTACGGTCCGAAGGGTGTCGGCGCGCTCTACGTGCGTCGCCGCAATCCGCGCGTACTGCTTGCGGAGCAGATCAGCGGCGGCGGACACGAACGGGGAATGCGTTCAGGAACGTTGAACGTGACCGGCATCGTCGGGCTCGGCAAGGCCGCCGAGCTGTGCCGGCTGGAGATGCAGAAAGACGCCGACCGTCTGGGAAAGCTGCGCGATCGGCTCAACGAGGGACTTCACAAGAACCTCGATGAGATCTACATCAACGGATCGATGGAGCACCGGCTGCCGCACAACCTGAACATCAGCTTTGCCTACGTCGAAGGCGAGTCGCTGTTGATGGGCATCAACGATGTCGCCGTATCCTCGGGTTCGGCGTGCACCTCGGCGAGCCTCGAGCCGTCTTACGTGCTCAAGGCGCTGGGTGCCGGTGACGATCTGGCGCACTCGTCAATCCGTTTCGGCCTCGGCCGCTGGACGACCGAGGAGGAAGTGGACTACGTCATCGACAAATTGACGAAAGTCGTGCGGCGCCTCCGCGAGATGTCGCCGCTGTACGAGATGGTGAAAGAGGGAGTCGATCTCTCGAAGATGCAATGGGTCACGCACTAACCACGGCTACCGGCGACGGGCTCTTGGCTACTGGAAGACGGTAGTCGGGAGCCGGAAGCCTTACACAGGACGAAGGACATGGCTTACTCAAACAAAGTCGTCGATCATTACGAGAACCCGCGCAACGTCGGGTCGTTGCCGAAAGACGACGTCAACGTCGGGACGGGGCTAGTAGGCGCGCCGGAATGCGGCGATGTGATGAAGCTGCAGGTGAAGGTGAACCCGGCGACGGGGGTCATCGACGATGCGAAGTTCAAGACGTTCGGCTGCGGCTCGGCGATCGCGAGCTCGAGCCTGGCGACCGAATGGCTGAAGGGCAAGACCGTCGATCAGGCGCTCGCCATCAAGAACACCGAAATCGTCGCCGAGCTGTCGCTGCCGCCGGTGAAGATTCACTGTTCCGTGCTCGCCGAGGACGCGATCAAGGCGGCGATTGCCGACTACAAGAAGAAGCAGGACGAGGCCAAGGGTGTGAAGCCCGCCGCCGAGCACGCGCAACCGAGCGCGTAGACGGTCTGGGATCCGGGATCGCGGATCCAGGATCCGATGTCACAAAGGGAAATGATCGAGATCAGCGAGACCGCGGCGAAAAAGATCAGGTCGTTGATGGCCAAGCAGGGCATCACCGAAGGCGGTCTTCGTGTGGGTGTGAAAGGCGGCGGCTGCTCGGGCCTCAGTTACATCTTCGCCTGGGAGCGCGAGCCGCGCCTGGGCGACGAGGTCTTCGAAGGACCCGAGGGCGCGAAGATTTTCGTCGACCGCAAGAGCTATCTGTTTCTCAACGGCACCACGCTCGACTACGACACCGCGCTGCTGTCGAAGGGTTTCGTGTTCCACAACCCGAACGCGAAGACGACCTGCGGCTGTGGCAGCTCGTTCGGCGCATGAATGACTCCGGAACCGATTCCCGTCCGTTCACCCTCGATGCTCGAATGCCGCAATTGCGGCGCGGGTGCTCCTGTCGATGAGCACTTCTGCCCCCAGTGCAGTCGCATCCTCGCGCTCGGACGTCACGGCGACTATTTCACGTTCCTCGGCCTGCCGCGGAAGCTGCTGATCGATCCGCGGGATCTCGAGCGGCGTTTTCGTGAGTTGAGCCGCAAGTTCCATCCCGACTACTTCTACAACGCCACTTCGGCGGAACGGCTTGCCAGCCTGGAGCGGTCGTCGTACCTGAATGACGCGTACCGCGCGCTGAAGAATCCGGTCTCGCGAATCGAACACCTGCTTGCGATCGAAGGGCTTCCATCGGTGAGGTCCGACGATCCCGCGACAGGCTCGGCGCAGGGCGCCGCCAGGGTTCCGTCGTCGCTGCTCGAGGAAGTATTCACCCTCAACGAGGAACTCGACGACATACGTGAGCGGCGTGAAGCGGGCGACGATTCCGAAAAGCTGCTGGCCCGTCTCGCAGATGCCCGGAAGCCGATCGACGCCAAGCGCGACGAACATGAGCGGCACCTGCAGGAGCTCAGCGCGCGCTGGGACAGTCAGGAGGATGCGCCTGCGGAAAGGCGCGCGACGCTCGACGCGCTTCGCGAACGTCTGCTCGAACGCAACTACATCAACAACCTGCTCGCGACGATCGACAACGAGGACTCGAGGCTCAGGACCCAAGGCTCACGCCACGACACCGTCCTTGAGCCCGGACCCGTGAGCCCGAAGCCATGAGTAAAGTCGTCGGCATCGATCTCGGCACGACCAACAGCCTTGTCGCGTACGCCGACAACGGGCGGCCGATCGTCATCCGCGAGGATAGCGGCGACGCGCTGGTACCGTCGGTGGCCTCCGTCGGGGAAGATGGCACGATCTACGTCGGCCGTGAGGCGCAGCGGCGTCTGCTGACGGCGCCATCGCGGTCCGTTTATTCCGTCAAGCGTTTCATGGGCCGCGGTATCGAGGATGTCGAGCACGAGGCCGCATTGCTGCCGTTTCGTGTCGCCGGTGATCCCGGCGGCGTCGTCCGAATCGGCATCGCCGACCGTGAATTCACGCCACCGGAGATCTCTGCGTTCATTCTTCGTGAGCTGAAGCATCGGGCCGAAGAGCATTTTCGCGAGCGGGGCGATTTCGACTTCGAAGTGGACCGCGCGGTCATCACCGTGCCGGCGTATTTCAATGATGCACAGCGAACGGCCACGCGTGATGCCGGACGGCTGGCCGGGCTCGAGGTCCTGCGCATCATCAACGAGCCAACCGCCGCGTCGCTTGCCTACGGCCTGGACAAGCGCAATCGCGGAACGATCGCCGTATACGACCTGGGCGGAGGCACTTTCGACATCTCGATCCTGAAGGTTGAAGACGGCGTGTTCCAGGTTCTCTCCACCAATGGAGATACGCACCTCGGAGGCGACGACATCGATCGCCTGCTGGTGGAGCAGGTGCTCGCGGAGATTGCAGGACCGAAGGAGCAGGATTCGACCACCGTCGAAGCGATTCGTCGAGCCGTCATCCAGGCCAAGTGGGATCTGTCCGACATCGACGAGACGGAGATCCGGATCGAGCCCTCACCGGCCGCCCGTGCCGGTTATCGCCGCAGCATTACGCGCGCCGACTTCGAAGACATCATTCGGCCTCTCGTCGAACGGACGCTGGACCCGTGCCGCCAGGCGCTCGCCGACGCCGGGCTGCAGCCGTCGGATATCGACGAAGTCGTGCTCGTCGGCGGGTCCACGCGCATTCCGCTCGTCCGCCGCGTGGTCGAGGAGCTGTTCGGTCGCAAGCCGCACAGCGAGCTCAATCCCGACGAAGTCGTTGCGCTCGGCGCGGCCATTCAAGCTGACATCCTCGTGTCCGGCCGCCGCGAGATGCTGCTGCTCGACGTCACGCCGCTGTCGCTCGGGATCGAGACGATGGGTGGGGTGGTGTCGAAGATCATCCTGCGTAATTCCACGATTCCCGCGAGCGGCCGGGAAATGTTCACGACAGGGGTCGACAACCAGACCGGTGTCGACATCCACGTGCTGCAGGGCGAACGCGAGCTGGCCGCCGATTGCCGATCGCTCGCGCACCTGCATCTTGGCGGCATCCCGCCGCTACCGGCCGGGCTGCCGCGCATCGAGGTCCGGTTCCAGATCGACGCCAACGGCATTCTCAGCGTGGCGGCGCGTGAACTGCGCACCGGGATCGAGCAGACGATCGAAGTCAAGCCGTCCTACGGCCTGACCGACCAGGAAGTGGAACGGATGCTCGTCGAATCGTTCGAGCACGCGGAAGCCGACTTCGAGGCGCGCCTGCTGATCGACGCGCGCAACGAGGCCGAGTCGGTGATGCATGCCACCGAGAAAGTGCTCCGGCGGCCTGACTTCGCGGCGCTGGCGGCCGAGCAGCTCGGGCCGGGAGAGCGCGAGCGGATCGACGCGGCGCTGGCGGAGTTGAAAGCCGTTATCGCCGGCCCTGATCGCGGCGTCATTCAGGAAAAGACACATGCGCTCAATCACGTGACGCAGCACCTGGCCGAAGTGACGATGAATCGGACCGTCCGCGAGGCGTTGGCCGGCAGGAATGTAAAGGACGTCTAGTGGCGCGTATCAACTGATGTACTCGTCCCTACGACTGCTCTTCAACCGCGATTTCCCTGGGCGCGACAACGGAGCGCCCAGCAGCGAAGTGGGAAGGACGTACCAGTAAGATGCCCAAGGTGACGTTCATCAAGGACGGCAAGGCGACGACCGTCGAATTCGAGAAAGGGAAGCTGCCGTACGAACATCATGGTCTTCCCGAATCGTTTCTCGACGTCGCCATGAACTTCAATATCCCGCTCGAGCATGCGTGCGGCGGCAGCTGCGCCTGCACGACGTGTCATCTGTATATCCTTGAAGGCGAAGAAAACCTCAGCGAGCCCGAGGACAAGGAACTCGACCGACTCGACACCGCATGGGATCTCCGGACGAACTCGCGTCTGGGCTGCCAGGCCGTTATCAAGGGCGACGTGGTCGCCGAGTTCCCGATGTATACGCGGAACTACGTGCAGGAGGGCGGGGCAATTCAGCTCGGCAAGTCCGAGGGCCGTGAGGAAGAGAAGAAACCGGCGGAGGCACAGCCATGAAGTGGATCGATGCCGAGGATATCGGCATAGCGCTGAGCGAAAAATTTCCCGAGGTCGACCCGCTGACCGTCAGGTTTACCGAACTCCGCGACAAAGTGCTGGCGCTCGACGGGTTTACAGACGACCCGAAGACCTCGAACGAGCCGAAGCTCGAGGCGATCCAAATGGCCTGGTACGAGGAATGGAAGGAAAACCAGTAGGATCGCAGGGAGGTCTGAAAAGCCATGAATCTGATGCGCGCCTCATTCATCGGGCTGCTGGTTCTTGGCGTTGCGCACGCCGCATCGGCGCAGCAAACCTCGGTCGACGTGAAGCGGCTGCCCATCGACCTTAGAAAAGTCACCCGCGAGCTCCGACAATCGACTGCCGCTGAAGCGCGCGGGGGGCTCAATATCCGCTATCGAGTTGACGTCTACGGTCAAGCTCCTCGCATCGAGCTCTTCACGAAGCAGGACAATCTCGAGTACGGGCCGGCGCCGTATGGCGCGCCAACGCATCGGGACATGATCGAGCACGTCACGCCGCAGGAATATCGAGCGCCGTACGCCGATATCGGCAACCTGATCCGCTGGCTCAACGAGAAATCGAAGAAATAAGATTCCGCCCGTGCGCATGCTCATCGTTGCCGCGACGGCGGCGGAGATCGATCCGCTGCTCGCGGTGTTGACGCAGCGTTCGACGGCGGACCGACGCCTGCGCAGCTGCACACGCGGCGCGCAGGACGTCGACGTGCTCACAACGGGAGTCGGAATGGTTGCGACGGCGGCGTGGTCGTCGCGCGTCCTGGGCATGCACGACTACGACCTGGCGTTGAATCTTGGCGTGTGCGGAAGCTTCGATCCCACGATTCCGACGGGTGCGGTCGTACAGGTAATCAGCGAGGAGCTGCCGGAAATGGGCGCCGAGGCTGATGAGACGTTTCTGACCCTGCACGATCTGAAGCTGCTCGCGCGTGACGATTTTCCATTTCGCGACGGCAGGCTGGTCAATGCCGAGCCGCCAGCGATCGCCGCGCTCCAACCGCTGCCGCGTGTGCACGGGATCACCGTCAATACCGTTCATGGCCGCGACAGCTCCATCGCCGCGGTCCGGCAGCGCTGCGACCCGCAGGTCGAGACAATGGAGGGCGCGGCGTTCATGTACGCGTGCCTGATTCGCGGGACGCCGTTCGCCGAAATTCGCGCTGTTTCCAACGTGGTTGAGAAACGGAATCGCGCGGCATGGAAACTGGACGAGGCGATTGGTAACCTGAACGCCGCCGCGCTGCGGATCATCGACCAGGCATGAAACTGACGCTCGCGTTTTCGCCGTGCCCGAACGACTGCTTCATGTTCGATGCGATCGTCAACGGGCGCATCGATCTGGAAGGCCTGGAGTTCGACGTGCGCCTCGCCGACGTGGAAGCGCTGAACAAGGCCGCGTTCGCGCGTGAGGTCGACGTCACGAAACTGAGCTATCACGCGTACGCGTACTGCGCGGCCGACTACCTGCTGCTTGACGCAGGAAGCGCTCTTGGACGCAATTGCGGACCGCTCCTCATCTCGAAGCGGACGATCGCGCCGGCGGACGTCGCAGCGGGGGCGGTGCGGATCGCGATTCCCGGCAGGTACACCACGGCGAACTTTCTGCTCGGCCTCGCGTTCCCGGCGGCGCAGGACAAGACCGAGATGCTCTTTTCGGAGATCGAAGGGGCAGTGCTCGATGGCCGCGTCGATGCGGGATTGATCATCCACGAGAATCGCTTCACGTATGCAGCGAAGGGTCTGCAGAAGATCGTCGACCTCGGCGAGTTCTGGGAAGCCGAAACCGGTTCGCCGATCCCTCTCGGCGGCATCGTCGTGCGGCGAGCGCTTCCCGAGCCGATCAAACAGACGGTCAATCGCCTCGTGCGGCGGAGCGTGGAGTATGCGTTTGCGCATCGGACGGCGAGCCTTCCGTTCGTGCGGCAGCATGCGCAGGAGATGAGCGAAGAGGTGATGTATCAGCACATCGACCTGTATGTGAACGCGTATTCGATCGATCTCGGTTCCGAGGGGCGCCGCGCCGTCGAACTGCTGTTCGGTCGCGCGCGGTCGGCCGGCGTGATACCGGCGTTCGACCGTCCGTTGTTTCTCGGCGACCGCGTGCAGGTGTGAAGGCCCGCGAGGCAGTAGTCCTGCTCGTCGTCGGCGGCGTGCTGCTCGTCTGGTCGGGCATTGCGCCCGCGGATCGAACGACCTGGATTCTGGAAGTCTTCCCGATCTTCATCGCCGTCCCACTGCTCGTCGCGACCGCGCGGCGGTTTCCGTTGACGCCGCTGGCGTATCGCCTGATCTTCGTCCACGCGCTCATTCTGATGCTCGGCGGCCACTACACCTACGCGCAGGTGCCGCTCGGGTTCTGGATGCAACGCGTCTTCGGGTTCAGCAGAAATCACTACGACCGCATCGGCCATTTCGCGCAGGGGTTTGTTCCCGCGATCATCGCGCGCGAGATTCTGATCAGGCGCTCGCCGCTCACGTCAGGCAAATGGCTGTTCTTCATCGTCCTGTGCGTCTGTCTCGCCGTCAGCGCGTGCTATGAGTTCATCGAGTGGTGGTCGGCGCTGATTGGCGGCAGCGCTGCCGATGCGTTTCTCGGTACCCAGGGGGACCCGTTCGATACGCAGGCGGACATGTTCATGGCGCTCATCGGCGCGTTTCTGGCGCAGCTCCTGCTCGCGCGTGTGCACGACCGCCAGATCGCAAAAACTGCAACCTTGAGTCGCCCCATCACCCGAGTCTGACTCGCGCACGAGGCGTCACCCGAGTCTGACTCGCGCACAAGGCGTCACCGTACTCCGACTCGTATGATGATTTCGTGGAGTTGGCGGACGCCGTCCGTCAGGGCTGCCGGACCCGGCTGGAGAATCAAGGCCGACTTGATCTCGTGAATGTGGCCGGCCTGAACGGCGGGCAGTGCGTCCCAGCCGGCGCGGGAGGCAATCTTCTCCCGCCTGACCGCCTTGCCACACCACGATGCGATGATGACCTCCGGGCGACGACGCACGACTTCGTCGGGTTGGACGATCCGGTCCTTCGCGAGCTTCGCATGACGCAGCTCGGGAAAGATGGGCTCGCCGCCCGCGATTTCGATCAGTTCCTCCACCCACTGGATGCCTGAGATCAGCGGGTCATCCCATTCTTCGAAATAGACGCGCGGCCGTCGGGGTACCCGGGAGCCCCGCGCGCGAATCTCCTCCAGACCCTGTTCGAGCATCCCCGCAAGTGCCTCCGAACGATCCGCGCACCCGATCAGCCCGCCGAGCATTCGAATCATCTGAAGGATCTCGGCAACGCTGCGCTGGTTGAAGAGGACGACATTGAAGCCGCGACGCGCGAGCTCGGCGGCGATGTCGGCCTGGAGATCGGAAAAGGCAAGAACGAGATCCGGCCGGAGCGCCTCGATCTTGTCGAAACGCGCGTTGATAAACGCCGATACGCGCGGCTTCTGGCGGGCCTCGGGCGGCCGCACGGTATACCCGGACACGCCGACGACCCGATCACCCTCACCAAGCAGATACAGCGTCTCGGTTGTTTCTTCCGTGAGGCAGACGATCCGGGACGGGTATTTCATCAAGCGCAGGGGCCGCCCTCGAGGTCAGCCCCTGCGACGTGGGGCGGGGCCGCGACGACAGTCAAATCGCGCCACACATACGGCGCGACTTCATGCGTCTCGCCGGTCTGCAGCGCGACTGGCTCGATGAACATCGGACCGGCGTACACGCACGAGTGGAACTCGCCACGCTCGCCGCACGGATCGACGCCGGCCGGCAGGTCGCGCAGCAGCAGACGATCGAATTCGCGTCCGGCGAACCCGGCATCGAGCCGCCGCGTGTCGACGCACGCGAGCCGCGCGCGAAGACCGCCGTCGATCATCTGCTGTGCGAGCTCGGCGGTCGGAATGCCCCAGACAGGAAAGAGCGGCTCGAGCCCGGTGCCTGCAAGCTTCTCTTCGCGGTATCGGCGAATGTCCTCGAGAAACAGGTCGCCGAACGCCGCGTGCGTAAATCCCTTCGCCTTCGCGTCGGCAATCGCCGCGCGCATCTGCGCTTCGTAGACGTCGTTTGGACATGGATGCGGAAGGTGCACAACATGCAGCGGCAATCGAGCGGCGTGCGCCTGCGCCTCCAGAACGGAGCGACGCACGCCGTGCATGGCGACGCGATCCATCGCCTCATTCACCGTTGTCAGCAGCGCTGAGACGGCGCCGGGATACTGCTGATTGAGCAGATGCAGCGCCCACGCACTGTCCTTCCCCGAGCTCCACGACAGGAGGATCTTCATTTGAAGGCGTCCGGGTGCAGGACGCGCGCGAGGGTTTCCGCCGCGTGGCCGATGCGCGGTCCAGCGGCAAGCAGGTAACCGCCGTACAGCAGGTGCACGCGCCCATTGCGAACGGCGGGAACGGACGCCAGCAGCGTCCACGCCATGCGCTCCTTTTGAAGCGCGTCGGCAGGCGGCTGCTCACCCGGATGCAACTCGATGATCACTTCCGGTGCGCGGACGATCATCGTTTCGTTCGACGGCTGCACCGCTTCGCGCTGGATGTCGCCAAACACGTCGACTCCGCCGGCGATATCGAGCACCTCGTGAAGGAAACCGATGCCGCCACTGACGTAGACACCACGCAACGCTCCCACGTCGCGGCCGATGACGAGCATGGTGCGCGGGCGCCGCTGACCCCGGACGCTCATCCTGACGCCATCAAGCTGCGACCGCACGCCCCGAATGACGCGATCGCCGTCGGCCACATGTCCGGTCAAACGTGCGAGGTCACCAATTGCCTGAAGGATGCTGTCGATGCCGCCATGGCGATACGGGTAGACGCGAATGCCGACCCGGGTGAACTGCCGTTCCAGTTCGCTCTGCGACCCGTAGACAACGACGAGGTCCGGACGCAGCGAAAGAATCCGCTCGGTGTCCGGATCGAGCAGCGCCCCGACGCGAGGGAGCGCTCTCGTTTCAGCAGGGAAGTCGTCATAGCTGCTGACGCCGACCACCTGCGAGCCCGCGCCGACCGCAAACAGCATCTCGGTGACGTTAGGGACGAGCGAGACGACCCGGCGAGCGGGTTCACCGCTCGAGCTCTGTGGCGGTGCGGACCTTTCAGGTCTGCGTGATTGCTCAGGGAAACCTGAAAGGTTCGTCCCGCACAGGAGGAGAAGAACGAACGCGCAGCGAATCAGCTTCGTCTGACGAGCAGCCACAGGAAGAACGGCCCTCCGAGCATCGCGGTCACAACACCGACCGGCACTTCGACCGGCGCCAGCACCGTCCGCGCGATCAAATCGCACGCGATGAGAAATGCGGCACCGAACAGCGCCGACGCGGGTAAGACGAGCCGGTGATCGACGCCGACCATCAGGCGGACCAGATGGGGCACGACGATTCCGACGAACCCGATCGGCCCGGCCAGCGAGACGGCTGCCGCAGTCGCCAGCGAGGCACTGAAGAAGGCCAGACGCTGCGTCAGTCCGACATCCACACCGCGGGTTGCCGCGCTATCGGCCCCGACGCTCAGCAGATTGAGCGACCGCGGCAGGAACGCGAAGATGCCAAGTGCCACCAGCACCAGCGGCAGCGCCGCGGCAATAGGAGCGAAGCTTCCGACGTCGAGGTCTCCCATCAACCAGCGGATGGTGCGATACGCCTGCGTGAAGTCGGCCGCGTACTGCACGAAGAGAATCAACGCCGAGAAGAATGCATTCAGCGTCACACCGGCCAGCAGGAGCACCATCGTCGAGATCGGACGGCCCGGTCTCGTCGCCAGGACATAGACGATTCCCGACGCGACGACGGCCCCCGCAAGGCTGGCGAGCGGAACCGACGCGAACGCGCTGATCGGGACGCTGCCGCCGAAGGTAATGGCGAGCACCGCCCCGAGCGCAGCCCCGGTCGAGACGCCGAGGGTGAACGGTGTCGCGAGCGGATTTCCAAGCAGCGCCTGCATGACGACGCCAGCCGCAGCGAGCGTCGAACCGACGATCGCGCCGGTCAGGACGCGCGGCATTCGCGCGACGAAGAAGATCTGAGCGTCGACGTTGTCAGGAAAAGGAACCGAGCGATCGAAGACACGAGCGAGACTGATATGTGTACTGCCGGCGAGCGGAGCGAGCAGGCAGGCCGCAAGTGCGAGTGCACCGTAGCCAATCAGGATTGACGCCAGGCGCCCCCTGACGCCGCGTTCGCCGGTCAGCGACCCTGGCGCCGCGGGCATCAGGGCATTCTCCGGACCGGAACGACGGTCAGGTGGCCGGCGCGCGGGTGAAACTCCACGTCCGCGTCGACGTGATACAGCTGCCGGACGGTCTCGCCCGTCAGTACGTCGCGGGTGAGACCAGCCGTCAGGATCCGTCCTTCGCGCATAACCACCAGACGTTCGCACAACGACGCCGCCAGATTCAGGTCGTGCGTCGCAAGCACCATCGTCACCTTGCGCTCGCGGTTGAGACGCGCCAGCAACGCCGCGACGTCGAGCTGATACCCGAGGTCGAGCGACGCAGTCGGTTCGTCGAGCAATAGAACCTCCGTCGACTGGGCCAGCGCGCTGGCAATGACGACGCGCTGTTTTTCGCCGCCGCTGAGGGTCATGTAACTCCGGCCCGCGAGGTGGCGTGTCCCGGTGGCGTCGAGCGCTTCACGCGCAATCTCGAAGTCCGCCGGTCCCTCGAGCTGGAAGGCCGTGAGGTGTGGATGGCGTCCCATCAGCACCATCTCCATGACGCTGTAATCGAACGCCGGATGCGTTTCCTGGGGCACGCACGCGACGTGTCTCGCCAGCTCGCGGCGCGTCATCGAGCTGAGGATGCGGTCACCGAGCATCACGCGGCCGGTCCGAGGACGCAGCACCCCGGACAGCAGCTTGAGCAGCGTCGTCTTTCCGCAGCCGTTTGGGCCGAGCAGACCCGTCAGCGAGCCGGCCGCAATCGCCACGCTCACCTCGCTCAGCGTGAAGCCTCCGTCGTAACCGAAGGAGACGGATTCAGCCCGGAGCACCGACACCTGCCCCGACATGAACATCGAGTGCCCAGCAGTCCGAGTGCAACTCCCGCGCACCGAAGGCGAACTCCAACGGTGCGCTGAAAAGCGGCGTGCCCGTGACCAGGGTGTGATATTCGCCGAGCTCGCCGCATGGGTCGACGCCGCGGCGTTCCAGCTCTTCGATCGCCTCCAGGTTGATCGGCCGCCCCAGCCACGTCGCGTCGAGGTAGGCGGCACGTGCGGTGACGATGACCGCGGTGCTCCCTGTGGCGACGAATTCCTCCACGAGCGTTCGGGTTGATTCACCCCATAGCGGCAGCACCGCCGTGAGGCCGTGCACCGCACAGACACCTTCGTCCCACGCGCGGTGCGCGTCGCCCATGATGTCACCGAAGATGATGTGCGTGATTCCCATCGCGGCGGCGTCGGAGAGGAGACGGATGTACTCCCTCGTATAGGAGCGCCACGAACAACGGCCCGTCAGGTGGCGGACGCCGAGCCGCTGCGCGTGGGCGCTCAATACCTCGGGACGCAAGCCGTGCGAGCGGCTTCGTGCGCCGTCCTCCGCGAACATCGTGATCATTGCCACGACGTCGTAATCGCGGCACGTTCGCAGCAGCGCCGTGCAGCAATCCTTGCCGCCGCTCCACGAGATGGCGGTGCGCGGCTTCACCACGACACCCGTGCGCCCGCTCGTGCCGTACGCCTCCACGCAGGGTAGCCGAGTGGATCCATGTAGTCGCGGTCCGCGAGGTTATCCACGCGAAGGAACAGCGTCAGCACGGACGCGATGTCGTAGCTCGCGCCAGCGTCCCACGTCTGATAGCCGGCATTTTCCACGATCGGCGGCACCAGCGACGAGAAGTCGCTGTCCACACGTCGTCCGATGAACGTGCCGCGAAGGTCGGCGCTGAATCGATCGACGGCCCAGACGGCTTCCGCAAACCCCGAGTGACGCGGACGGCGGAACGCCCACGCGCCGACGGCAAACACCGGGTTGGTCGGCGATGTGCTTTCGGCGATCCGCGAGACCGTCAAGGTGTATCCACCGCGGACGCGCCACGCTGCGGCGGGTGCCGCATCGAAGGCCAGCTCGGCGCCGTGCGCCTTCGTCAGGCCGATGTTGAAGTATTGCGAGAGAAACGGCGTGAAGCTGATCGTCCGCGTCGAGATGATGTTCTTGTAGCGGCCGTCGAACCAGATGGCTTCGACCTTCAGGCGCTGCGCGAAGAGCCGTTGTTCGATGCCCGCATCCACCGTCGTTGCACGCTCCGGCTCGAGATCCGGATTGCCGAGAAACGACGGCGACGGGCTGAACGACTGGAGGATGGTTGGTTCTTTCACGCCAAGACCGGCGTTGAACTTGAGCTTCGTGTTCGCGGCTGCCGCCACCGCGACCGAAATCCGCGGCGCGACCGCCGTCCCGAAGCTGTCGTTCCGCTCGATGCGTAAACCGCTCGCGATTGATGCGCGCGCGCCAAACCATTGGTGCTGCGCTGTCCAGCCGAAGTTGTCGCGAGATGCGCGAACGACTGAACTCGCCATGCGGTTGGTCAGTACGCCCCGTTCGCCGTTCACATCGAATGCAAATGTCAGCACCTGTTCGTGTGCGCTGCCGCCGGCGATGCGCGCATCGGCCTGGTAGGTGACGAAGTGGCGTCGCAGATCTGTCAGGCTGTCGTAGGGAAAATCAGAGAATGTGAACGGCGCGACGTGTCCGTCGAAACTGGGCAGGTACGGCGGGTCGATCTGCAGGTTTGTCGACTGCTGATGCGACACGCTCAGCGCATACGTGGCGCGCTGCTGCCATCGATTAGAGATCTGATGTTCCAACGTCGCGCCAATCACGCCGTCGCGGCGATGGAAGAACGCATCCATGTCCGGGCGGCCGAACGCGGTGGCGCCAGGGACCCCGGTGCGACCGAACTCCGTCCGGCCGACCAGACGCAGTGACACATTGCCAGAGGGCATCACGCCACCATTGCCGGCAATCGTCGTGGTAGTGAAGTCGTTGTTGGGAACGCGGTTCGTCGTGTGCTGGCGACCCGCGTGCAGGCTGCCGTCCCACTTGTTGCCGGCGACGCCGATTGAAGCCGATCCGCGTCGCGAGTCGTAGGAGCCCGCCTCACCGGACGCCAGGATGCTCGGGTGCGAGAGTCCGCGGGCCGGCCGCCTGCTGATCAACTGGATCACACTCGCCATCGCGTCGCTTCCGAAGAGGGCGGATTGAGCGCCCCGTACAACCTCGATGCGTTCGACAAAGTCGGTTGTCAGATTGCTGAAGTTGAACGTGCCGCCAGGCTCGTTCAGCGGAATGCCGTCGAGCAGCACTTTGTTGTAGCTGCTTTCACCACCGCGCACGAACAGCGACGTCACATTGCCGATTCCGCCCGCTCTCACGACGGTGATGCCCGGCGTGCCGCGCAGCAGCTCGGCGACGACCGGCGCATCGCGGCGCTCCATGTCTTCAGCCGTGAAGACAGTGACGGCGGCACCCACTTGGCTCGTTGGCGTCTCCGTACGTGTCGCGGAAACGACCACCGATTCACGCACGGGAGCGACGATCAAGGTGATAGTCGCGGGGCTGTCAGTCGAGACAGTCGACCGCGCGCGGTTGAACCCCGCAAGCGACACGATCACCGCACATTGGTCGCATGCGCGCGCAAAACGAAACGCGCCGCGTGCATCGGTGAACGTCGTCGCAACCTCGGCGTCTCGTTGATCCACGAGCGTGACGGCCACGCGCGGGAGCGCGCTGCCGCTCTCATCGACGACGGTGCCGGAGAGATCCTGCTGCGCCGCGACACTTACGGCCGCAACGAACAACCAGCTGGTGACCAGAGAGGGAACAGAAGCGAAGCGGGCGAAGCCCATTGGCGTCTCCTTCCGGCGTCTCACGCGCCGTGAAAAGGGACTGGCGCCTCGGGGCAGGTTTCCTGACTCGCCGCCTTCGCCCTTGCGGGCTCCGGCGAGCTTACAGTGGCGGGACCGTCTGGGCTTTTCACCCAGTTCCCCTGCCAGGCCGACCTTCAGGTCGGCCTCTACGATCACGCGTAGAGGCGGGCCTTCAGGTCCGCCTTACTCCCGGGCGGAGTCGGGTTGTGAGCTAGGACTATAGCACGTAGAATTTTTTGGCGGGATTAGTGCGATCACAAACCCAAGCGCCATAACCTCAGTTGTTTCTCACCTTTAGCACGTTTCCATTCCTCCCGAACTTTACGCGCTAAGTCCTGCTGGCTGTTTGTAGGTGAGGCGCTTACCTTCCGCGCCCTTAACGAGCAATCCAGCGCGCGCGCCGTCTGTCGTCTTGCGGTTCTCGTAGCGGAAGGCGAACTCGTCGCAGTAGCGGCTCAGATGCTCACGGCTCACATGGTGAAACGTGCCGTTGATGCCGCGCTTCAGCAGAGAGAAGAATCCCTCAACGGTGTTGGTGTGCGCTTCGCCGCGCACGTATTCGGATTTGGAGTGATTGACAACAACGTGCTTGCGCTCCAGGTCTGATGCGACTGCCTTATAGGGTGCGAACTCGTCGGTCATCAGCGTTGCATTGTGTGCGACCTGCGCTTCAATAGCCTTGCCCAAGGTCTGCGCAGTCACGCGAACCACAGGGAATGCACGCACGCGCCCAGAGCCACGTTCCACAAGGGCCACAACGGGCGTCTTGTTGCTGTCCAGTGCCGAGCGACCCCGCTTGCTGTTGCCACGATAGCGCGGCTTGCCGCCAACGTAGGTTTCATCGATCTCGACGGTGCCCTTCATCAATTCCACTAAAGGGCCTTCAGCCATCGCGTAGCGCAGACGGTGCGCCATGAACCACGCGCCCTTGTAGCTGATGCCGAGCATTCGATGAAACTGATGGGCGCTCATGCCCTTCTTTGACGACGCGAGCAGATGAATCGCGAGCATCCACTTTGAGAGCGGGATGTGTGAATCCTCAAACACAGTACCCACCGTGACCGTGAACTGCTTGCGGCACGCACGGCACTTGTAGAGGCCCTTGCGCGTCTTGCTGCCCTCCTTCGGCGTGATTTTGTAGGGCTGATCGCCACCGCAATGCGGACAGACCGCGCCGTCTTTGCCCCAACGCATTTCTTCCAGCAACGCGCGAGCGGCATCTTCATCGCTGAAGTATTTGGCGAGCTTGGAAAGGTCCAATGCGTCAGTCGTCATGGTGTGTAATGTACTACTTGACACTGGGTTCGTCAAGTACTACTTTCAATTGCTGCAACCAAAAACACAACTGCAGACGTCTGCGCTATTGCAGGCGGGGTGTCGATAAGGGGGAACATGCGGCAGACCTGCAAAGCCTGCGGGCAGATCGACAAGCTGAATTTTGACGTCCCGGATGACGTCTGGCAGGCAGTGGTGCCGCCAGAACTCAGAAATCGTGTCGTCTGCCTCGCCTGCTTTGATACGTTCGCCCGAGAAAATCACGTAGACTACGCGGCCAGTCTGAGAGCCGTGTTCTTCGCGGGCGATGCAGCCGCGTTTGAGTTTCAACCGATTGCGATTGCCGACCTAGCAGCTACTTGCAGTTCTTTGCAGCGGCCTTAGCGCGGCATTCGTCGCACAGTTCGCCGGATGACGGCTTGGTGGGCGACGTGACGTACTGCGACACCGGCCACTTCGAGCAGTTCGTGCAGAAGTGCCACGTATCGGACCACGGGTGCCGACGATACTCAGATGCCATGTTTTTAGGCCCTCCTTGGGCCTAACATGCAGAAAGTTGATGGAAAGGCTTGGGGCGGGGAACCTCGCGCCCTAACGCGGGGACAACATCCCCGCCCTAAGCCGAGAACACTTACGGAGAAATTTCCGGAGGGTGCGTGGTGGGGGACGTGCGCGTGCTATGATGCACACGACTCCCGTGCTCGCTCTGCCAGCAGCCAAGAGTCACCTCATGGTGGACCCAGCCGGAGACGATCCGGCAACCACTGGGGCCAGATCCCAGCGGCGGGAAACCCTCCCATGGGCCCGTCAAGAACCGGCCAGTCGAACCCGTTGCAGGGGTAGGCTGGCCGTTTTGTTATCTAGTCCTATTCGGTATCGAAGTACTGTCTCCCCGCCTCTGTAAGCACGTAGGTAACTTCTACCTTACCCCGTGAATACGACCGTCTACGCTGAAGCAGGCTGTTAAGGTTGCGGTCGTTGGTCTTTGCACGCTTTGACCACTTCGACATGAAGCCACGCAAGCCAATGGGGCTCGTCTCAAGAATCTCGGCGAGTCGCCGCATTGGCACGCCTGACTGCGATGTTAATAACGCGCCCAACGCCTGCCGCTCGGTCTCATTCTGAAAAACACGGACGGAAGACGCCTGCTTACGCCTCGGTTTCAGCGATGACACGATTGAACCGCTTCCGCCGTTACCAGGCGGAATGGCACCCTCTGAAAGACGGCGCAGGTACTGCTCTAATTCGACAAGCGTGTCCATCTCCACGAGGTGCCCGTTAGCGGTGACTCGATACGCCATTACTGGTGCCCTACGCCTCAACAGAATCGCCTGAATAGTGGCCGACATCCAACGCCGGTTATGGTGCGCTCATCGGCCAAGGCCGTCAAGTGATTTTGTGTTGATCTTAGGCTGTGACGAGGGCGCTGGCGTGTTATTCTCCCCGTCAATGCGCAAGAAACAGGCGGATACGACGGTCCCGCCCATCGATGCTGGCTTTGAGGACACCCTAAAGGCCCTACTCCGTACTCCACCACCGCCCAAGAATCTCGGTAGACCGAAGGTAAAGAAAAAGACCGCGAAGAAGCGATGAAGCGCGCGTCCGGGGCTGTCCTGCTCATTCTAGGCGCAGGCATCGCCGCGCTTGGCGCTGGCGCCATCGTTGAACGCGGAATGGACGGCCCTTTTATCTTTGGGATTGGGGCAATGCTTCTAATGAGCGGCTGGCTGCTCAGAAAGGGCTAGGAGAACCAGCTTCGCCCTGACCGGATAGAATTGGGTTTGTCATCGGCATAATTGCCTTTTTTGGACCGTGGACGCGCGCATCAAAGCAGCTGGACTCACCAAAATCGACGGGAAGCTCCGCGACAACGAACGTCTCACATTCGAGGATGGCGTGGCGCTGTTCGACGCTCCCGATCTGCTTGCGGTCGGAGCGCTGGCCAACCGCGAACGCGAGAAGCGCCACGGCGCGCGCACCTACTTCAACTACAACCTGCGGCTCGAGCCGACCAACGTCTGCGTCGCGAGTTGCCTGTTCTGCTCGTTTGCGCGCCTGCAGCCGTCAGATGCCGCGGCCTACACGATGTCGCTGGAGCAGGCGTGGGACAAGCTGCGACGCCGCGCCAACCAGCCGCTGACCGAGCTGCACATCGTCAACGGACTCAATCCCCACCTGCCGTTCGACTACTACACGGAGCTGCTGCGCGGCTTCAAGAGAATCCGTCCCGAGATTCACCTGAAATGCTTCACGGCCGTCGAGATCGCGTTCTTCGCGGAACTCTACGGAATGACCGACGAGCAGGTGCTGCGCGAACTCATCGCTGCCGGACTGGATTCACTGCCCGGCGGCGGCGCCGAGATTTTCGCAGAACGCGTTCGCCGCAAGATCTGCCATGACAAGTGCGACGCCGATCGATATCTGTCCATTCATCGAATTGCGCACCGGCTGGGACTCCGCACCAACGTGACGATGCTGTACGGTCACATCGAGACGGTGGAGGAGCGCGTCGACCACATGATGCGCGCGCGGGCGCTGCAGGATGAAACCAGCGGGTTCCAGGCGTTCATTCCGCTGGCGTTTCACCCCGACAACAATCAGATGCGGAAGCTGCCGGCGCCGAGTGCGGCGGATACGCTGCGCGTGCACGCCGTCGCGCGGCTGATGTGCGACAACATTCCGCACATCAAAGCGTTCTGGATCGCCACGGGAGTCGACGTCGCGCAGACCTCGCTCTGGTTCGGTGTGGACGATCTCGATGGCACCGTGCAGGAAGAGAAGATTTACCACATGGCCGGATCGCCGACGCCGGAGGGGATGACCACAGCTCAGCTGACCAAGCTCGTCCGCAACGCTGGTCGCCAGCCGCTCGAGCGCGACACCCTCTACAACATCGTCAACACATTCGAAGCGCAGCCTGCGTAGGGACTCCTCTTTCGTCTACGAAGTCGCTCCCTTAAACTTTTTTAGATCACATGCCCACGCTCATTCCGCTCCTGACGGAGTTCGAAAAGGAACACATCTCCGAACGTCAGCCGCTGCCGGAGAAGTATCTCGGCCTTTCGGATGCGGAGATGAACACGCGCATCGCAGCCGCGCGGGCGAAGCTCGGCAACCGCCTGGTGATTCTCGGTCATCACTACCAGCGTGATGAGGTGATCAAATTCGCCGATTACACCGGCGATTCGTTCCGACTGGCAAGTCAGATCGCGAACCGTCCCGAAGCCGATTACATCGTGTTCTGCGGCGTTCATTTCATGGCGGAGAGTGCCGACGTACTTTGCGCCCCCCGTCAGCAGGTGATCCTTCCGGATCTCGCCGCCGGCTGTTCAATGGCCGACATGGCGGCGCCAGACCAGCTCGAAACGTGCTGGGAAGAGTTGTCGGCGATGGGCGTCACGCGTGGATCGCGAGCGCATGCCGCGGGCGTCGTTCCCGTTACCTACATCAATTCTGCCGCGTCCATCAAAGCGTTCGTCGGTGAACGCGGAGGGACGGTCTGCACGTCCTCCAACGCTGCCGCAACGCTGAAGTGGGCGCTCGAACGAGGCGACAAGATCCTGTTTCTTCCGGATCAGCACCTCGGGCGCAACACCGCCTACAAGATAGGGATTCCGCTTGACGAGATGGTTGTCTGGGATCCGAATGAAATCTTCGGCGGAGTTGATTCAGACGCCCTCGAATGGGCGCGGATGATCCTGTGGAAAGGCCACTGCTCGGTGCACGTCCGCTTCAGTGCAGCGCAGATCGCACGCGTACGCCGCCAACACCCCGGCATCCGCGTCATCGTCCATCCGGAGGTGCCGTGGGACGTCGTGCAGGCGGCAGACGACAGCGGAAGTACCGAATACATCATCAAGATGGTGAAGAACAGCCCGGCCGGATCCAGATGGGCCGTCGGCACCGAAGTGCACCTCGTGAATCGACTCGCGCAGGAAGTTGCGCCCGACCGCAGTGTTGTCTCGCTCGATCAGTTTGGCTGCCTTTGTTCGACGATGTTTCGCGTGTCGCCAAACCACTTGCTCTGGATTCTTGAAGAGCTGGTTGAAGGGCGCGTGCACAATCGCATCGCGGTCTCCGACGATCAGAAGTACTGGACGAAGGTCGCGCTCGACCGAATGTTGTCGATTCAGTAGTACGATTGCGTTCTTTGGCGTGCCGTGAAGGCGCGCCCCACGTGGAGGACGCATGGCGCACGAACTTCCCAAGCTTCCGTACGACTTCGCCGCGCTCGAGCCGCACATCGACGCGCAGACGATGCAGATTCATCACGGGAAGCATCACCAGGCATACGTCACCAACCTGAACGCCGCGCTCGACAAACATCCGGAGCTCAACTCGAAGAGCATCGACGAGCTGTGCCGCGGCATCAATACGATCCCCGAAGACATTCGCACAGCGGTGCGCAATAACGGTGGCGGCCACTGGAACCACAGCATGTTCTGGAAGTGGATGGCGCCGAATGCGGGCGGCGCTCCAACGGGCAAGGTCGCCGATGCAATCACGTCATCCTTCGGCGGCTTCGACAAGTTCAAGGAGGAGTGGAGCAAAGCCGGCGCCGGACGATTCGGCAGCGGATGGGTATGGCTGCTCAAGGACGGCGGCAAGCTGTCGATCGCAAGCACGCCGAACCAGGACAACCCGTTGATGGAGGGGAAGACGCCGATCCTCGGGCTCGACGTCTGGGAGCACGCGTATTACCTGAAATATCAGAACCGCCGTCCCGATTACATCGGCGCGTGGTGGAACGTCGTGAATTGGGGGGAAGTGAATAAAGCCCTTTAGGGACTAGCGACTCGGGGCGTGGGACTGGGAATTCCGACTCCCCAGTCCCCGATCCCCAGGTCTGCTCGATCTACTGCATTCGTTTCAGCGTAAATTCCTGTGCTTGTCCCTGCCCGCCTTCCGCCATCCGCGTAAACGCGATTTCGTCGCCCTTGAGCGTGCCGCTCCAGTTCAACGTGACCTCGCCGCCGCGTCCCATCTGCTTGGTCTTGAACTTCAGCATCCCGTTCGAGATCGTCCCCTCTTCGATCGGGATTTCGCCGCCGCGTCCGCCGGCAACTGAACCGGTCAACTTGCCTCCATCCGCTTTCAATGTCAGCGTCACCTGCTGAGGACCACGACCGCCAGGCACTTCGCCGGACCACTTGCCATCAACGGATCCCTGCGCCAGCGCGGCAACCGGCAGCACCGCAAGGCAAAGCAACAACACCCACAGTCTGAATCTCATGATGATCTCCGTCGCGAATAGAAGAGTTACATCCGGGGGAGGTACACGCGTTGATACTTATTCGATGAGTGCGACGTTTACGCCTGCGGAGTAAGGGGATGCGCGGCGATCAGGTAGTCACCGACGATGCGGCCGGCAATGAGGTGTTCCTGAATGATTCGTTCCAGCACGGGCGGGTCGCACTCGCCGTACCACGCACCTTCCGGGTAGACGACGGCAATCGGGCCCCCTTCGCAGATGCGGAGGCAGTTGGCCTTGGTGCGAAGGATGCCGCCCTGCTCGGAGAGCTTCAACTCTTTGAGCCGCCGCTTCAGGAACGTCCATGCGGCAAGGCTACGCTCCTTGTCGCAGCATTTTGGTTCGCTTTGATCGCAGCAGAGAAAAATATGGCGCCGCGCGACAGGCACACCGATGCTGGCCGCGACTTCTCGTTGGGAATCGCTCACGCAGGAAGTATAGTCAACGCGTGTTCCGCAGCCTGATCGTCGCGCTGTGCGTGCTGTCGGCCTCGAGCGCGCTCGCGCAGTTCGGCCATCCTCTCAAAGGATCATGGAGCGGCGACTGGGGCCCGAACAAGGATCAACGCACCCGCGTGCTCCTGCAGATGCAGTGGGACGGCAAAGCGATAACGGGCGCGATCAATCCCGGCCCGAACGCATTGGCACTGACCACCGCCTCGCTCGATCCCGAAACCTGGCAGGTACATCTCGAGGCCAGAGGGATCGTCATCGACGGCAAGGTGGAGAACATCGGCTCCGCCCACCGCGTGCTCAGCGGCACGTGGACGCAGGCGGGGCAGAAGGGCGACTTCAGGCTGACTCGGAATTAACGGGCGCCGAGCACCGGCTGGCCGAAATCATCGGTCAGCTTCTGCAGATATCGGTTGTTCTCCTGGCAGATGTATTCCGTCAGCTCGCCGCTTGCACTCCACGGGATCGTCCACGCAACCGTCCACGGCTTCGAATACGCACCTGGATCGTCGATGAGCGCCTCGTAGCGCAGCGTCGCCTTGTCGCGCCGCGTGAACTTCTCGACCACGTGCAGCAGATCCGTGTGCGGGTGGCCGTAGTAGTCCAGCCACGTGTTCTCGTTGAAGCCGACGATGTCGACGACGAGCGTGTCGCCATCCCAGTGGCCGACCGAGTGACCAAGGTAGGTGGGATTGAGTTCGTCGCCCTGCGGATGCGGACGTCCGTCCATGTAGATCTCGCGCCAGATGTGCGTCGCGCCCTCGAAGACCATGAAGATGCGCTTGTGCTCGGGCTGCTGAATGATTTCCATCGGATACGGGGTCGCCATCATCCGCGGCCCGCCCGGTGGAAGGCAGTAGCCTTCAGGGTCGTACTTCGAGTTGTTGCGCGAGTTGTAGTCGTAGATGCCGCGCGCCCACGGCAGGAACGGCACATCCGGTTCCGCTTTCGCGCCGCCACGCCCGCCGCTCTCGCCCGCCGTCCCGCGCTCCGCGGCCGTTTTGCCGTCGGCACCGGGAATGCGCATCCCCATGTTCTGGATGTACGGTACGTTCCACACCCCCTTCTCACCGGGCACACGTCCGAGATTTGGAGTGCCGTCGGCGAGCCGCGGCGTCGATTCAACGGGACGGCTCGCGGCCGGTCCCTGCGCCCACGCGGTGTAGAAGGCCGCAATCATGAACGTCGAAGCAAGCGCGACGCGGCGGGCACTGCTCATTGGGCGTCGCTACGGCTCGAGGCGGCGAACAAGCGCTTGCCCGTAGTGGCGAGGACAACCGCCTGCGCGTTCCCGTACGGCGAGCCGTCTCTCGCGAGACTGCCTTCGACAGTGACCACATCGCCAATCTTCAGTGTGTTGCGCGTCCAGCCGTTGCGCATCAACCCGTTGGGGCTGCCCATCTCGAACGACCAGTTCGTGACCTTTTTCGTCCGTTCGTCGGTGATGTCCAGAGAGAAGATGGTGTGCGGGTTCTGCCACTCGACCTTCGTCACCACGCCGGTGAGCTTGAACGGCTTGGCGGCATCGAACTCCGCTGCGAAGGAGTGGTGCGCGGCAACGGGAGCGGCCGCGGCGAGCAGACCGATCGCCGCGATGGCGATAAGGAGCTTCGTACGCATCGAACCCTCCGAATCCGGCGGAATGTTAGCTCAGAACAGGGTCACCTCGATGAGCGCGCCCTGCTCGACAGCATCCGTCTCGGCCGTGATTTCGAAGTAACCATCAGCCTGCGACATGCTCGTGATGTCACCCGACGCCTTGAACGCGGGGATCGCTTCGCCGTCAGCGACACGCACGGTATAGAACTGATGCCGATCCTTCGCGGAGACCACTCGACGCGCCAGCGGCAGGGTGATCGTCCGTCGTTCGAGGGGCGGGAGCCGCGCGATGAGCCGCAGCGCCGGGGCCAGCAGAATGTGCGTGTTGAGAAGACATGAGGAGGGATAGCCGGGCATGCCGAAGAACGGCTTCCCGCTGACCAAGCCAAAAGCAGTAGGCTTCCCGGGCTTCACGGAGATGCCGTGAAACAGCATCTCGCCGCGCTTGCTCAGCACGTCGAGAATCAGGTCGCGTTCGCCCACCGACGTTCCGCCCGAGAACACCAGCACGTCGTCTTCGAGGCAGTCGTCGAGCGCCCGCTCGAGATCGGGAATCGTGTCCGCGGCGGTTCGATGCGGTACCGGCGTCCCGCCGTGCTCGGCGACCACTACGGCGACCGTGAATCGATTGATGTCGTAGATCTGACCGGGCTGCAGCGGCTGCCCTGGTTCGACGATTTCGTTGCCCGTCGAGAGAATGGCGACCCGAGGACGCGCGTACACGTCAACGTGCGCGCGACCGAGCGCGGCGATTGCGCCGACGCGGCTGGCGTTGAGCACTTCGCCCGGGCGCATGACCACCTGGCCGCGCCTGATGTCGGCACCCTGCCGACCGATGTTCTGCCCGGCCTCGGCAGCCGTGAATATTCGAACCTCCGTTCCGTCGGCATCGGTTTGCTCGACCATCACCACGGAATCGGCGCCCTGCGGCATGGGCGCGCCGGTCGCGATTTCCGTACACTGTCCCGCCCCGACAGTCTGCGACGGCATCTGACCCGTGAACACCTTTTCGATGCAGGTCAGGATCACCGGCCGGCCGGGTGTCGCGCCGATCGTGTCCGCGGCGCGCACGGCGTAACCATCCATCGCGGCGCGCGAAAACGGCGGGACGTCTGCCGGCGCACCGACCTCTTCGGCGAGCACCCGGCCATGCGCCTCCTGCAGCGGCACGCGTTCCAGGCGTTCGATCGTTCGCACCGATCGAGTGATGATCGCGCGCGCCTCCTCGAGCGAGATCGTGTCCCCGAAGGGACGCATCTTCGTGGTCACCGGCTCAATTGCTGAACGACGTGACCGAGTTCGGGAAGGATCAGCTTCGTCATCGCCAGTTTGACGGCGTCGGGTGATCCGGGAAGAACAAAAATCGCTTTGCCACCGGCGGTGCCCGCGATCGCACGACTCATCATCGCGGCCGCGCCGATTTGCTCGTAGCTGAGCATGCGGAACAGTTCGCCGAAGCCGGTGAGCCGCTTCTCGAGCAGGCCGTCGATCGCTTCAAACGTCCCGTCACGCGAGGTAATTCCCGTACCTCCCGTGGTGATGATCACGCGAGTACCCGCATCCGCCAGGCAAACGCTCACGGCTGTGATGACCGCTGCCGGATCATCGCGAACGATGGTGTGGCCGGTGACGCTGTGACCGCCGCTCTCGAGGAGCTCGCGGATCGCCTGGCCGCCGGTATCGTTCGCTTCGGTCCGCGTGTCGCTGACGGTGAGGACAAAACATGAAACCGAAACCGGCGCGAAAGCTTTGTGCTCCTGAACGCTCACGCGCCGATTATATCGATGGTCGTAGCGGCGGACCTTTCAGGCCCGCCTTGCGCTAAAAGAGGTATTTCGCCGCAAACTGCACCTGCCGCGCGGAGCCCGAGTCCCCCGTCGGGAAACGAGTGTTCGTAATCGTCCCAAAGCTGGTGCTCGGCACGGTCAGGATGCGAACCGGCTGTCCGAGATTGGCCGTGTTGAACAGATTGAACACTTCAATGCGCAGCTGTACGCGCCGATTGCCGCCGATCGACGTGTTCTTGGTGATCGAGAAATCCACGTTTTTGAACCCGGGTCCATAGACGGCGTTTCTTGGCAGGTTGCCGAAATGGAAGGTGCCGTCCGGCGATACCGGTATCGCCAGCACGGAGGACGCGGTGCACGACCCGGCGATTCGCGGATCGCAGGCATTGTTGGAGAACCATTGATTCCGATCGCCGATCACATCCAACTTTCCGATCAGGTCCGGCCGCAACGTGTTGACCACGCCGTTGAACGTCGTGACGTTGGTAACGATGTTCACCGGGTTTCCCGTCTGGGCCTGAACGATGCCGCCGATCTGCCACCCTTCCGCGAACGCATTTCCGGTGAAGGGAAGCTGATAAATCGTGTTGATCACGAAACGGTGGCGCGCATCGTAGTCCGACGGCGCCAGGTCGGCCAGGATGTCGAAGCTGTTCTGAATCCTGATGACGTTCTCGCTGAGCGAGTTGGTATCAGTCGACTTCGACAACGTGTACGACGCGTCGAACTGGAGTCCCCGCGAGAGGCGCTGGGTGGCGCTGACCCACAGCCCTTTGTAGTGGGATTCGCCGAGTGAAACGGTCTCGGTGATGTTGCCGAGTGCGGTCCCCGGAAGAATCGCGCTCGACGCTGATACCGTCGGGAACGGACGCACTCCGTTGACGAACTGGTTCAGATTCCGCGGCACGCGAAGGTCGTTTCCCTTCGAACCGAAGTAGCCAACCATCGCGCTTGTCGATGCGAAGATCTGCCGCTCGACGTTCACATTCCACGTCTGCATGTGAGCCCCGTGGAAATCGGGACTGATCGAAGCCGGCGCGAGACCACCTGCGAGCGCTGTCGCCTGGGCGTTGTCGAGACGGATGTTGCCGGTGAAGGTGAGCGGTGTCGCCAGCGGCGGGTTTGCCGCCAGCGGCGTCACGGCATTGGTGACGGGCTGATCGACCGTCCGGGCGTACGCCGCGCGTATCGCGGTTCGTCCGTCGTTGGTCGGATCCCAAATGACGCCGAGACGTGGCGACAGGTCGTTGCTGTCGTCGTACACCTTCGGCCGCGCACCCGAGCCGACGCGCACCAGCGACCCGGTCGCTGCATCGAAGACGACCAGCCGATCGTGCGTATCCTTCGGTGCCCGATTCGAGTCGAGACGGACACCGAGATCCAGCGTCAGGTTCTGCGCCAGCTTGTACGAATCACTGACGAACAGGCCGTAGGCAAGCACCCGAATGTCGCTGGCGCGGTCGCCCAGCGTCACGGTGAAGTTATTGCCGGTGCCGGTCTGAAATGCCGCGACGCTCGGGAAGTCAAACCGGCCAGTGTCGCTCGTGAAGTTGACGTTGCGGAATCGCCGCCACTCGCCGCCGAATCGCATGTTGTGTCGGGCTGCCGAAAACGTCGCCGTATCGGAGAACACATAGGTCGTGTCCGTGCGCCCCTGCGGAAAGTTCTGTGGACCGCCGAAATTCAGCGCCGGTCCGTTGATGGTGATCTGCGGCAGGCCGATGGGCGCGTTCACCCCGGTCCTGATGCCGAGATCCGCCGGGTTCGCTTTCATGTTCGGATCGAAGGTGATGTTGATGCGGTTGAATCCGAATCGCGCTTCGTTGACGAGACGCTGAGTGAAGACGTGCGTTTCGTTGACGGTGCCGATCTGACGATGTGACTGACGCGTGTCGCCGAACCCCGGAATCGTGTTGAGCTGCAGCGTGGGCTCGCCGCGAAGGTCGCGCTGAAATGCGTAGTACCCGTGCACGACGTCGTTGATGCCGACGTTGTGGCTCATGTCGCCGGTCCACTGGTCGATGTTCACCGGCGCCGTCGCCGACCCGATGAACCGCGGCGCGCCGTTCACCGTCGCGTTCGGTTCGGGAATGAACTGGAGAAGCTGCCTGGAGATCGGGTCGGTGACAGCGGCGCGTTCGGCGGCGCTCAAGACGCCGCTGTTCAAGTCGATCCCCTGCCGCTGGCGAAGGCCCTCGTAGGTCAAGAAGAAGAACGTCCGGTTGCGCACGATGGGTCCGCCGAGCGCCGCGCCGAACTGGTTGCGGTTGAACGGCGACTTCCGAGCCGGCGGGGTGTTGAACGCATTGCGCGAATCAAACCGGTCATTGCGGTAGAACTCGAACGCTTCCCCGGAGAACTGGTTCGTCCCCGAGCGCGTCGCGATGTTCACGATAGCGCCGGAGTTGCGGCCGTATTCGGCGGCGAACGTCGAGTTGTCGACCTTGAATTCCTGCACGGTATTGATCGACGGCTGGAACGTGATCTGGTTCTGTACCATGTCGTTCAGGTTGATGCCGTTGACCATGAAGTTCACCGTGTCTTCACGGTTGCCCGCCGTGTTGAAGGCGAACGAGCCCTGGCCGCGCAGTGGCGCCGTCAGGAACCCGTTCTGCGGAGGCGTCACCGACCCTGGAATCAGCAGGCCAAGATCGACGAAGTGACGACCGTTCAGCGGAATCTCCTGGACGGTGCGCTGATTGATCACCGTGCCGACCGACACCGTTGCGGTGTCGATGACCGGCGCTTCCGCGGTCACGCTCACCTGCTCGGCGACCGCGGCGACCCCGAGCTGAATCTCCAGCTCGCGGGTCTGACTGACCTGCAGCGTGACGTCGCGAGTCTGTGTCTGAAATCCCTGTAGCGAGATCTCTACCTGGTATGGACCGGGCGGCAGCGATGCGGCGACGAAACCGCCGTTCGCGGCGGTGACGAGCGTTCGCTCGACGCCGGTCGCCGTGTTTCGGACGACCACGGTGGCACCGGGCACCGCGGCGCTCTGCGTGTCGAGAACCGTGCCCTGGACCGTGGCGGTGGACTGCGCGCTGGCAGGCGACGTACACAGGATGATGGCTGTCAGACCGAAGAGCCACAGAACGAGGTTTCTCTTCATCTGTCCTCCTCAGCGGGCGAGAATATCACCGTACAGAGGAGCAAATGCGTATCGTCCAGCCATGTCTGTTCGTGTTCTTGATCGTCGTCATCGCCGTCTCCGCGTCCGCTCAATCAATTGCGCCATCAGAGGTCGACGCACGCATTTCGAAACTGGTTGATTCCATTTCCGAAAGCCGGATGGAACAGCTGCTGCGGACGTTGGTGAGCTTTGGTACGCGCAACACGCTCTCCGACACCGCCTCGCCGACGCGCGGCATTGGCGCCGCGCGCCAGTGGATCTTCGACGAGCTGCGGCGGACGAATCCGAAGCTGCAGGTCAGCTTCGATACGCATCAAATCCCCAAAGGCCGCAGCGATCGGATCACGCGCGACGTCGAGCTTCGCAATGTCGTCGCGATTCTCCCTGGCCGCTCGCCGCGGCGCATTTACGTGAGCGGTCACTACGACACGGTGAATCTCGGGAATCAGGGACAGGCGGGCCTCAATACCACTGGAGGCGGCGAGCGAAACCAGAACGACAACGCCGATGCGCCGGGCGCAAATGACGATGGCAGCGGCACCGTGCTGGTGATGGAGCTGGCACGCGTGTTTGCTGAGAGCGGGATCGACTTCGATGCAACGCTCGTGTTTACCGCCGTCGCCGGCGAAGAGCAGGGACTCATTGGTGCGCGCGAGGAAGCGCGTGGCGTGAAGGGGGCCAACATTCCCGTCCAGGCCATCTTCAACAACGACATTGTCGGCGGCTCGGTCGGCGGCGACGGCATCGTGGACGGCGCGACGATCCGGCTCTACTCCGAAGGACCGGAGGATTCGCCGTCGCGTTCTCTCGCAGCGTTCGTGCGCCGTACCGCCGCCCGCTATGTGCCATCGCACCGTGTGCGGCTGATGTCACGACGCGATCGCTTCGGGCGCGGCGGCGATCACACCGCGTGGAATCTCGAGGGATTCGCGGCGGTCGGCTTCCGCGAATCGCGGGAGAACTATTCGAAGCAGCACAACGCGAACGACACGCTCGAGGGCGTCTCATTCGCGTATCTCGGTCAGAACGCGCGCGTCAACGCGGCATCGATGGCCGTGCTCGCGCTCGCGCCTCCTCCGCCTGCGGTCACCAACGAACGTGGACAGCCGACGATCGATCGGCGGCCGTCAGGCTACGACGCGCATCTGAGGTGGACAGCCTCGCCAGGGGCCGCCGGTTACCGCATCTTCTGGCGGGAAGCATGGGCGCCGGACTGGGAACATGAGCTCTCTGTAGGCAACGTGACCGAGTACACGCTGCCACACGCCAACGTGGACGACTGGGTGTTCGGCGTCGCGGCGGTGGATGCCGATGGCCACGAGAGCACCGTCAACGCCTACGTTCCTGCGCCGCCGACGTACTAGGGACAAGGGCCCAGGGACGCTACCGATACTCCTTCGAGAATCCGTTCCGGGTATTCGTCACAGTGAACGTGCCGTCTTCGCGCGCCGACACCTTCACCCAGTACGCGCGTCCGTTGTGCGCGGGCGGGGGCGGTGCGTTTGCGCCAGGCGCGGGCATCGGAGCGACGGGCAGCGCGTTGGGCTCGTCGTCCACGACGTTCGCGGTGAACACGCCCGGCGCCGCGAACTCCTGGCCGCTGAGCAATGAAAAATGCAGCTGCCACAGATCTTCGAACCGGGGAGAGGTGTAGAACGACCGCATCACATCGGGCCATCCGCCCTTGCGCGTGCCGTTATTCATCACCACGACTCGCGGCTGCAGTGCGTGCACGAACGCCTCGTCGTTGGATGTGTCCTGACCGTGATGCGGTCCGACGAGGACGTCGATCGTTCCGACGCGATTCGTCGGACACATCAGGTCGCGCTCCTTGTCGCGCGTAAGGTCCCCAGGATGCAAGGCACGGAACCGTCCGAACGTAAAGTACGTCGTCACCGACTGCGTGTCCTCCGGAATCGCCTGCAGGGGCTTCATCGGTGCGCCGCAGAATGGATTCGGTTTGCCGGCGCCCGATAGCGGAGTACGGATGACCTGACCCGCCGCCGCGATCACGCGCACGTTCACGCCGGCCATAGGAATAACGTCACCCGCTTTGGCCACGGTATGTGTGGCCTTCGCGTAGAGCGCCGGATACGTGGTTCTTAAAAAGTCGTCTACCGCTTCGGCGGGTTGGATATTCGCGCCGTGGTCGATGAAATGGCGGATCGGCATGCGCGAGGCCAGCTCCGCAAGGCCGCCGTAGTGATCGCCATGCCAGTGCGTGATCACGACGTGATCGATCTGGTTGAGTCCCGCATCCTTTGCCGCCTCAACGATGCGCCCGGCGTCCCGGGCAGCAGCCGTTCCGCCATTGCCCGCATCGATGAGCAGCGATTCACCGGACGGCGAGACAAAGAGCGACGCGTTGCCTCCTTCGACGTCGACGACATAGATGTCCAGAGTCTTCGCCTGGCGCTGCGCCGAAACCAGCGCCGCGCTCATCACCATCGCTGCCACGCAGCCAAGCCGTCGCATCGGCCTTACCTCAGCTCGCGGATTTCGACGTTGCGGTAGCGGACGGTGCCTCCGGCTGCCTGCAGCGAGACAGGCCCGCGGCCGTATTTCGTGTCATCGACCTCCGCCGTCTTGATTCCATTGAGCGTCGCAACGATGTGTGGGCCCCTGGCCGTGATCACCACGGTCGTCCATTTGCCGCCGGAGTCGTACTGGACGAGTGGCTTGGCGACGTTGACGATCGATCCCGTGCGGCCGGTCTGATCCGCGCGCTTGTCGTTGATGTTCAGCTCGTAGCCATTTTCGATGCCTGGATCCTCGGGCTTCGTAATCCGGAAAAGAAAGCCGCCGTTGGAATCGGCCGTCGCCCAGATGTCTCCGCGCAGCTCGAAATCGCCGTACGACTGCTTCGACACGAGAAAGCCTCTGGCCTTGGTCGCTTCGATGACCCCATCTCTGACCCGCCAGTCGGCGTTCCCTGTGACGTTCCAGTTGCTCAGATCCTTGCCGTTGAACAACTTCGTCCACCCGCCGCTCTGCGCCGCTGCGGCAGGCACGTGACTGATGCCGGCAGCGCTCGCGATAACGAGCGCGATCAGAAACGCGGTGGTTCGCATGGAAGCTCCTTGATTGTTCGGGACCGGAATGATACTCGACTCGTGGATAATGGGCGCGCCCGGAACCCATTTCCATGAAGACAAATAGACGCGCCCTCATTTGCGGCGCCCGTGGTGCCGCAAGCGCTCTCAGTCTGTTGACGTGGCTGACCGCTTCCGGCCACGGGCAAGCGGTCCCCGAATTCGTGTCGCTGCCAGTCGTCGCACAACTGGAGCACGGTCGTCCATTTGACGGTGATGTTCGGCGGCTTCCAAGCAGCCTTCCCTCACAGCATGAGCATCGTCCCGACCATGGTGAAGATCCGCGATTACCGCCCGTGAGTTTCGGCGACGACGCGGTACAGCGCGGCGGTGCTGCGGCGCCGGCGCCGTCACCGGGCAGTGGCGGTGGTGCGGGAAATTTCAGCGGCCTGAGCTATGCGCTGAACGGCGATGGGTGGCCGCCCGACACTAATGGCGACGTGGGGCCTGTCTACTACCTGCAAACGGTCAACACTTCACTCGGAATCTTCCGCAAGAGCGACGGCGCGTTGCTGGCGAGCTTCAGTTTCGACGCGCTCATGAGTCAGGGCAATCAGGGAAATCTGTGCGACACGGATAACTTTGGTGATCCGGTGGTGGTGTGGGACTCGGCGGCCGATCGCTGGATCGCAACCGACTTCGCCTTCACGCTGAATGCGCAGGGCGACCCTGTGGCGCCGTACTACCAGTGCTTTGCGGTCTCGCGTACCGGAGATCCGCTCACGGGAGGCTGGTACTTCTATTCCCTGCAGACCACCGACTACTTTCCGGATTACCCGAAGCTGGGTGTCTGGCCTGATGGTTTGTACCTGACCGCAAATCTGTTCCGTGGCAACAACTTCAGGAACGTCCGCGTGTGGGCACTGAACAAGGCGCAGATGTATGCGGGTGCCGGTGCGACATCTGTCGTGTTCAATCTTCCTTCTTCGATTCAGGGAGGCTCGATCTTCACGGGCCTTCCGAGCACGTATCACGCCGTCACCGGAACTCCGCCCGCGGGGCGTCCCAATCTAATCTCCGTGATCTGGTCCTCGAAGCTGGCGCGGATCTGGAAGTTTCATGTCGATTGGAACAGCCCGGCGAGTTCGACGCTGACCGGACCTTCCAACGTCACGCTCGCCTCATGGGGCGTCGCGCCCGGATCGGTGGCTGCGAAGAATGGGAATGCGCTCGACACTATGCGCGAGCGATTGATGGTCCAGAGTCAGTACACGAACAGTGGCGGCGTCGAGTCCCTCTGGCTGACGCACACGGTGGCGAATCCGGGCAACGCCGCGTTGGCCGCACCGCGTTGGTACCAACTCAATGTCACCGGGGGCAGCGTCGTCACCTCCGGTCCGCTACAGCAGTCGACGTGGGCTCCCGACTCGACGGTGTCGCGATGGATGGCAAGCCTCGCCGTCGACAAGAACGGCAACATGGCAATCGGATATAGCGCGGCAAGTTCCACATTGTTTCCGGCTATCCGCTACGCGGGCCGGCTCGCGAGCGATCCGGCGAACACGCTCGGGCAAAGCGAGACGTCGCTGGCAGAGGGTACGGCATCGCAGTGCTGCAATTTCTCGAACGGGTCGGTCAACAACCGCTGGGGCGACTACAGCGCCATGACGATCGACCCGGATGGGTGCACGTTCTGGTACACGAACGAGTACTACCAGTCGCCGCAGCCGACGACGCTCGCGCAGGACAACTGGCAGACGCGCATCGGCTCCTTCAAGTTTCCGAATTGCTCGACGAATTCCGGAACCCTCCAGGGCACCGTGAGCGATTCGTCGACGACCAATCCGGTTAGCGGTGCGACCGTGACCGCTGGGTCGAGTTCCACCACCAGCGATGGAAGCGGACAGTACACCTTGAGTTCGCTGGTAGCGGGCAACTACACGGTTACCGCGTCCGCGCAGGGATACGCATCTGGCAGCGCGTCCGTGACGGTGAATGCGAATTCGACGACCGTCCAGAATTTCGCGCTCGTCGCGAGCGGAGCGGCGAGCACGTCGCTCGCGGCCGCGCCCGCCTCGGGCACCTACGGCGGCACCGCAACGCTGTCGGCAACGCTGACCGCCGGTGGCTCCGGCGTGAACGGCAAAGCGATCAGTTTCACGCTCAACGGAAATCCGGCCGGCAGCGCCTCCACGAATGGATCCGGCGTGGCCACAATTTCCAGCGTCAGCCTGTCGGGCATCGGCGCGGGGAGCTATCCCAGCGGCGTCAGCGCGAGCTTCGCGGGCGATGCGAGCTATGGAAACAGCAGCGGCAGCAACGTTTTGACGATTGCCAAAGCGAGTCAGACGATTACGTTCGGTCCGCTGCCGAGCAAGACGACGACCGATCCGCCGTTCGCGGTGAACGCGACAGCGTCATCGGGCCTGCCCGTGAGCTTCGCCGCCTCGGGCCAGTGCACGGTCTCGGGAAACACCGTCGCGATCACCGCAGCGGGGAGCTGCACGATCACGGCGTCGCAAGCCGGCAACAGCAATTACAACGCCGCCGCGAGTGTGCCGCAGACGTTCACGATTACGTCGACCAGCGGTGGCGGCGCTTCACCTGATGGAACGACGGTTCCGCCAGCGTCCCAGATCGTCGACAACCAGGGCACCGTGTGGACGATCGGTTCCGGACAGGCGATCCTCCGCAACGGCGTGCAGGCGGCGGGCGGCCTTGGATCGGAGATTCTCTGGACCAACGCCACCATCTATGTGCTCGGCACCGACAACAACTGGTGGCAATGGACCGGTTCCGGCTGGCTCTTTTTGGGCTCGACGCGACCAGGATCGACGGGCACCGTCTCGCCCGAGGGCACGACCGTTCCGCCGGCATCGCAGATCGTGGACAACACCGGCGCCATCTGGACGATCGGCTCCGGACAGACGATCTTCCGCAATGGATCGCAGGCAGCCGGCGGGCTCGGCTCGCAGATTCTCTGGAAGACCAGCACGATTTACGTGTTCGGCGTCGACACCAACTGGTGGCAATGGACTGGGTCGGGATGGGTTAACGTAGGCCCCGCTCACCCTTGAGTGGTTGGTGGTTTCTGGTTCGTGGCGGTGGTGTTCGTAAAAGAAAGGTGCGTCTTATGAGATTGGCACGCATCGTCTTCGTGTCCGCAGGGATCGCACTCGGCGCCGTGGCGGCGTCCGCGCAGGGCGCGCCGGATTTCAGCAAAGTAGAAATCAAGGCGAACCGGGTGACCGACAAGTTCTACACCCTCGATGGGCAGGGCGGCACGATTGGCGTGCTGTTCGGGCCGGACGGCGTGTTCATGGTGGATACGCAGTTCGCTCCGCTCAGCGACAAGATTGTGGCCGCCATCAAGCGGCTCACGCCGCAGCCAATCAAGTTCGTCGTGAACACACACGTCCACGGCGACCATACAGGCGGCGACGAGAACTTCGGAAAGCTCGGGGCCACGATCATCTCCCGCGAGGAACTGCGGTACCGTCTGGCACATCCCAACCCGGCGGCCAACGGCACGCCCGGTGTGCCCATGCCTGCCGTGGGCCTTCCGAAGCAGACCTACCGCGGCGCGCTGACGATGTTCATGGACGGCGAGGAGATCCAGCTGATCGCCATCCCGCGTGCGCATACTGATGGCGACACGATGGTGTACTTCCCAAGTCTCGACGTCATCATGACCGGCGACTTTTCTTTCCAGCACAGTGGGATCCGAAGCTTGGAATTCACGTGACTTGAAGTCGCGGC
>JADMIO010812816.1_pt1 | contig 83921 bp, 72 predicted proteins | sample 8958161 | NCBI WGS metagenome assembly JADMIO01 (sample SAMN16585339, study PRJNA669376) | soil metagenome | isolation source: Crop rotation soil | place: USA: Cullars Rotation, Alabama | collected 2011 | reverse complement strand
CCGCGACTTCAAGTCACGTGAATTCCAAGCTTCGGATCCCACTGTGCTGGAAAGGAAACCTCGCGCTCACAAATGGAATTACTGGAAGCGTTTGCCGATTTTAAATACCCAGCCGAAATAGGTCCGGGCGTGTATGACATTCATTCGCCACGGGTTCCTACTGTTGATGAAATGGTTGATCTGCTCAAAAAAGCAGCAGATCTGCTTCCAGTAGAGAACATTTGGGTAAACCCCGACTGCGGTCTCAAAACCCGTAAGTGGCCGGAGACCAAATCAGCCCTTGAAAATATGGTAAAAGCGGCTAAATCTGCAAGAGAAATATTTATAGATCAATCAGTAAATTAAGGCCTTCTATTAACTGAGGCCGTACAGCACGAGTTGTACGGCTTTTATTTAATAAATCAACGCCAGCGGTCCATCTTTTACCACCAATACTGACCAACCCGGCTTAGACCCCGCAGTAATAGAAGCGATAAACTTGTCGCGGATATAAATACCAACCTCTATCAATCCATCATCTTTGGATTCTGTCCATTCACATCTTACTTCGCTTTCATTTATTATAGGTTTTATGGCCGCATCTTTGGCGAGGTATTCTGTTGGATTTAAAAAGGGCATATCCTCTGGTCGCCAGAAAGAGATTGCGGGAGCTTGTTGTTGATTATAGAGCCAAACATCACCTATGATATCCTCTCCCTGGTATAAGTAAGCATAGCAAACACGGCCATCATCATCTATCACCGTAGAATAATAGTCATCAAACTCGCAATGTATTTGTAAGAAAAATTCCGACATAGTCTTTAACCCTTTATCCCCATCGATTCTCTGTACTCCCGTTGTAGTTCTAGCAAACACCCTGCACATAAACACCCGTCATACAGTTCACTTACATATTGGGTTTCATTGAGTGATAACTGCACGGTAGCGCATTGACATTTGGTGAATGAATTTGCCTTACATTCAAATGGCGACTGGCACCGCTCACAGCGAACTATTTCGTGCTTTTGATGGATCATACTACAAAACTAGCAAAACGTAAAGACGCGATACATCGCGTCTCTACAGAAGAAATATCCTTTATGCGGAGCACGTCACGCATCCCTCTTCCATCGAGCAGCTTGGCCCGGCAGGGATCTCGTCGGATACCTGTGCTACATGATCGGGGATTACCGGTTCCATGTTTTTGCCGCCCTGGTTCTCCACGGTAAACTTCACAGCTTGAGAAGCAGCCTGGGTACGCAGGTAATACATACCAGTCTTCAGGCCCTTTTTCCAGGCATAGAAATGCATCGAAGTTAGTTTAGATGCATTCGGTGCATTGATGAATAGGTTCAGCGACTGTGACTGGCAGATATAAGCGCCCCTGTCGGCAGCCATATCGATGATGTTACGCATCTTGATCTCCCACACAGTTTTGTACAGGTCTTTCAGTTCCTGGGGTATTTCCTCAATCTCTTGTATCGAACCGTTGGCGCTTATGATCTTATCCTTCATAGTGGTGTTCCACAAGCCAAGATTTACCAAATCGCGCAGCAGGAACTTATTGACGATGATAAACTCGCCGCTCAAAACCCTACGGGTGTAGATATTTGAAGTATAAGGTTCGAAGCACTCATTATTACCCAATATCTGTGAGGTAGATGCAGTAGGCATTGGTGCAACAAGCAGTGAGTTGCGCACACCATGGTTCATTACATCCAAACGCAGGTTTTCCCAATCCCAACGCCCGCTGTCTGGCTTTACACCCCACAGATCAAACTGGAACTGGCCCTTTGACAATGGCGAGCCTTTGAAGGTTTCATAAGCACCTTCTTTTATCGCAAGGTCTTTCGAGGCGGTCATCGCTGCGAAATAGATCGTTTCGAATATCTCTTTGTTCAATTGCTTTGCTTCCTCGCTTTCGAATGGTAAACGCAGCAGGATAAATGCATCCGCTAATCCCTGTACGCCTAAACCTATAGGGCGATGACGCAGGTTAGAGTAACGCGCCTCTTCAACCGGGTAGTAATTATTATCGATAATCCGGTTCAGGTTAAAAGTAACCTGGTAAGTAACCTCATATAGTTTCTGATGATCGAATACCCCGTTGATCACATACCTTGGTAAGGCCAGCGAAGCCAGGTTACACACTGCTACTTCCTTTTCAGAAGTATACTCCATGATCTCGGTACACAGGTTCGAACTTTTGATCGTCCCTAAATTTTGCTGGTTTGATTTGCTGTTCGCGGCGTCCTTGTATAAAAGGTATGGAGTACCGGTTTCCACCTGTGCATCAAGCACAGCAAACCACAGATCCTGCGCCTTTACAGTTTTCCGTGCACGGCCTTCGCTTTCGTATTGGGTGTATAACGCTTCAAATTCTGCTCCGAAACAATCTGCCAGGCCCGGTGCTTCATGAGGGCAAAACAGACTCCAGTCTTCATTGGCCTCTACCCTTTTCATAAACAGGTCGGATACCCAAAGGGCATAGAATAAATCGCGCGCACGCATTTCTTCTTTACCATGATTCTTGCGCAGATCCAAGAACTCAAATATATCGGCATGCCATGGCTCCAGGTAAATAGCGAATGCACCTTTACGCTTACCGCCACCCTGGTCTACATAACGTGCGGTATCGTTAAATACCTTCAGCATCGGGATAATACCGTTACTGGTACCATTAGTGCCGCTAATGTAGGAACCGGTTGCGCGTACATTATGTATGCTCAGACCAATACCACCTGCACTTTGTGATATTTTGGCTGTTTGTTTCAAAGTATCATAAATACCATCGATGCTGTCATCCTTCATGGTCAGCAAAAAGCAGGAAGACATTTGCGGTTTTGGCGTACCTGCGTTGAAAAGCGTAGGCGTAGCATGCGTAAACCAGCGCTCACTCATCAGGTTATAAGTTTTAATAACGCTATCAATATCATCTTTATGAATACCAACCGATACCCGCATAAACAAATGCTGAGGACGTTCAGCTATTTTACCATCAAGCTTTAATAAGTATGATTTCTCCAGAGTTTTGAAACCGAAATAATCGAAGCCAAAGTCACGGTCATATATAATAGTGCTATCCAGCACTTCAGCGTTTTTCTCGATCACTTCCCAAACGTCATCTGCAATTAATGATGCACTCTTGCCTGCTTTTATGTCAACATACCCATGCAATCTTCTCATGGTTTCTGAGAATGACTTAATAGTATTCTTATGCAGGTTAGATACTGCTATGCGCGATGCCAGCAAAGCATAATCAGGGTGTTTGGTGGTTAATGAAGCTGCCGTTTCTGCCGCCAGGTTATCCAATTCTGAAGTCGTTACGCCATCGTACAAGCCTTCAATTACCTTTTTGGCAACGTCAATCGGGTCAACCAATGCAGGGTTTAAACCGTAGCACAGTTTTTCAATTCGTGCTGTTATTTTATCAAATTTTACGGGTTCTTTTTTGCCGTCCCTTTTTATTACGTACATTTTGGTGAGTGGTGAATGGTGAGTAGTGAATAATTTAGTTAGTTGTTGAGCTAATTAAACCACTGAGGTATTTAAAACATTTTACTAATGTCTCTCCTAACGATTGGAGACTATCAGGTGTGCAATAGTTAAGATCAGCAGCTATATCAAGCGCAGCGTCAACTTCAATAAGTGATCCTCTTGCTATTTCATAAAACCTTTTTCGTTCAGCCTCTGACTTTCTTGAACTACCTTCTGCAATATTTAGATGTACAGATAACGCAGCAGGTCTGATCTGCTGAGTCAATACATATTTCTCATCGGAGGGAAAGTGATTGGTGGCGAAATAGCATTCTTTTACAAATTGCCTCGCAATTGTGTAAACATCTAATTTGTTATGTCCTAATTGTAAAAACATGTCTTATTTTAATGAATAAAAAAACTCACTATTCACAACTGACTACTCACTTCAGAAGTCTTCGTCAAGTGAGAAAGCTTTTGTCTCAGTAGCGGCATTCAGAACTCCACTTTTCTGGTAGTCTCCAACACGTTTCTCGAAGAAATTAGTTTTGCCTTGCAGGGATATCATCTCCATAAAGTCAAATGGATTTGTGGCATTGTAAACCTTGTCATATCCCAATTCAACTAGCCAGCGATCTGCTACAAATTCAATGTACTGACTCATCAGTTTGGCATTCATGCCAATCAGGTTTACAGGCAGGGCTTCTGTTACAAATTCCTTTTCTATGTCTACCGCATCGGTGATGATATGGTTAACTTCCTGCTTGCTTAGCTTCTGATTCAGCATGCTGTACAGTAAACACGCGAATTCGCAATGCAAGCCTTCATCACGAGAGATCAGCTCATTGCTGAAAGTTAAGCCGGGCATCAATCCACGTTTCTTTAACCAGAAGATGGAGCAGAAACTACCAGAAAAGAAGATACCTTCTACTGCGGCAAAAGCTACCAAGCGTTCGGCGAATGTTCCGTTCTCTATCCAGCGTAACGCCCATTCCGCTTTTTTCTTTACTGCCGGAACAGTGTCTATAGCATGAAACAGGCGGTCTTTTTCAACAGGGTCTTTAACGTAGGTGTCTATTAATAACGCGTAGGTCTCCGAGTGGATATTCTCCATCATGATCTGAAAACCATAAAAACATCGGGCTTCGGGTACCTGCACCTCGCTCATAAAGTTCACGGCAAGATTCTCGTTCACAATTCCATCGCTGGCTGCGAAGAATGCCAGCACGTGCGAAATAAAATGCTTCTCGCCGCTGTTCAGGTTTTCCCAATGCTTCAGGTCGTCGTGCAGATCAATCTCTTCTGCCGTCCAAAAGCTGGCCTCATGTTTTTTGTACATCTCCCAGATGCGGGGATAATTGATGGGCAGGATCACAAACCGATCCTTGTTCTCGCGTAGTAATACTTCGTTTTCCTGTTTCATGCTTTGTCATTTTTTATTAGAGCCGACAAAAGACGATGAACCAGGCGCTTTTACGGAAGCGCGGAACAGGGCTTTTGCCAACACTTTATGCGTGAAAGTCTTGACAAGCTATCCTGGCAGGTGTCTGGCTGATAGTCAATGGTCAATGGTCAATAGTCAATGGATATCGGCATATTACTCACCGTTAACCACTCACTGCTCACCACTCACCACTCACTAACTCACAGTTGCACGTCAGCCCATGATTTGCACATGGTTCCCTTTTAATACCGGTTTTTACCCCGGCAACCTTTGATAGCGTGTGTTTAAGAACTTGTAAGTCCAAAGATAACGGATGTAGGGTTTACGATGTTAATGTTAGTTTTTCACACGACCATGAGTTATAAACAAAAGAATTGCCAAACGCTTCGGAATGAGAAATAATTTGTGATAACTTTAATAGAAACAACCCTATCAGATTATGAAAAAATATTTAGCCGAACTTATTGGAACCTTCGCCTTAGTTTTATTTGGCTGTGGTGCAGCAGTTGTCGACGGAAAGACAATCCCTGCCGCGGTTCTTCCTGACGCCCCTTTGGGAGTGGGTATTTTAGGTATAGCCCTCGCATTCGGGCTTGCCGTTGTTGCTATGGCCTATGCCATTGGCCCAATTTCGGGCTGTCACATTAATCCTGCTATCACCATTTCCATGCTGGTTGCCAAAAAGATAAGCGGGAAAGATGCCTTAGGATATATCATTGCCCAATTGATTGGAGCTGCTATTGGCTCTGCTGTTTTATACGCATTTATACAAGGTGGACCCGGATTTACGGGCATACCAGAATATGGCCTTGGAGCCAACGGCTGGGGACAAGGTTATCTGGGCGGGTACTCCACCACATCAGCCTTTCTTGCCGAGGCTATACTTACTTTCCTGTTCCTGTTTGTGATTTTCGGAACCAATTCACGTTTCGGTAATTCCTCTATGGCAGGGTTAGCTATTGGCCTCACTTTAGTGTTGATCCATTTGGTTGCTATACCTATTACCGGTACTTCGGTTAACCCTGCACGCAGTTTCGGGCCAGCCATATTTGCCGGCGGTAAAGCTTTAAGTCAATTATGGCTGTTTATCGTTGCACCGATTGTCGGAGGGGTAGCTGCTGCCCTGGTATGGCACGGGGTATTTGATAAAGAGGTGAAATAATTTGTTGGAAGGTTGAAAAGTTGTAAGGTTGGAAAGTTGCTTATACGCCAGCAGATAACCTTACAACTTTCCAACTTTTCAACGTTCCAACTCAATCTTCCAGAGGTACAAATTTTAAAGAAACCGAATTCACACAATGCCGTGTATTCTTAGGTGTCATGTATTCGCCTTCAAAAACGTGACCTAGGTGCGCACCGCAGTTGGCACAAAGTATTTCGGTACGACGACCATCTGCATCGGTTTCCCGGCGTACTGCTCCCGGTATCTCGTCGTCAAAGCTGGGCCATCCGCAGAAGGATTCGAATTTATCAGCGGAGTTGTACAGTGGCGTATCACAGCGCTTGCACACGTATACACCTTTTGCCTTGTTGTTTAATAATGATCCGGTAAACGGTCTTTCCGTTCCTTTGTATAGTATTACCCGTTCTTCTTCGGGTGTTAATTTATTGTATTCCATAATTTTAATGAGTGAATGAGTGAGTTGGTGAATGAGTGATTGATCACCTTTTCACCGGTTTCAACAAATATACGATGGCATTGGTGTTTTGATTTTTGGAGGGAATGCTTGTTTACATTGGGTTGACAAGGCCAAATACTAATTGTTGCTCCTTACTATTAAAATGCATTTAGAATTTAGTAATTTTCACATATGAAATCATTGAGCAAATGGTTTATCAGCATTGCCTTACTGCTGACAGCACATATCTCCCACTCGCAGGTATATTTTGGCAATATCGCTTTAAAAGGCGTTACTATTATCGATGCGAAGCACCGTGTACCGCTTGCCCATCAAACAGTCTTGATACAAGGTAAACTTATCAGTAGTATTTTTACCGATGGCACTAAAGCCATACCCGATTCATTTACCGTCATCAATCTTCAGGATAAATACCTGTTGCCGGGGCTTATCGATACGCATGTGCATATGGCTACAGACCCATCGGTAGTTGATAACCGGGCTCATACTTTAAGTTCGCTTGAGCAAATGTTGTGTAGCGGCGTTACAACGGTTAGAGATATGGCCGGGGATGCCAGGACGCTTGCGGGACTATCACGCGACGCGATGACAGGCGATATTGTATCGCCCAATATTTACTATTCCGCTTTGATGGCCGGGCCCACATTTTTCAGTGATCCACGTTCCCATACCTCTGCGCAGGGATCCGTTGCAGGGAAAGTACCCTATATGCTGGGCGTTACAGATTCAACCGACTTTACCATTGCAATAGCCGAAGCAAAAGGCACCGGTGCTACCGGGATAAAACTTTATGCAGACTTACCCGCTTCTGTTGTCGGGAAAATAGTATCTGCCGCAAACAAGCAGAAAATGCTGGTGTGGGGGCACGCATGGCTGCAGCAAGCCAAACCAACCGACCTGGTAACTTTAGGCGTAGGCTCTATATCCCACGCTCCGCTGATGGCTTACGATAAACTCGACAGTATCCCGTCTGATTGGAAAAACAAAGCTCATACTCAGGAATTCTGGGATAAGGTTACCCCTGATCTTAGTAATTTGTTTGAGCTCATGAAGCAGCATCATACCATACTTGACGCAACACTGCTTACTTATAAGCAAGCCGGAGAGCATAGTTTGGCCTGGCAATGCTCTTATGAGTTGGGCAAGCGCATTACAGCCAAAGCTTATCGCGCCGGGGTGACCATTTGCGCCGGTACGGATGATGACCAGGTTGAATTTGTGCAAAGCGAGATGAATTGCCTTGTTAAAGACGCGGGATTCACACCCATAGATGCCATCATTGCCGGCACATTGCACAGTGCTCAAGCTTTACATATCGATAATCAATACGGTACCGTAGAAACCGGTAAAATAGCCGACCTTTTGATAATAGATAAAAACCCTTTGGAAAACATCGACAATATCAAATTAGTAAATTTTGTAGTGAAAGAAGGTAAGATATACAAAAAGTAATAGTGTAATACCTTTGGTTGTTGTGTCCGTCCGTCACGGGGTGACCATGGTATGTGACACAGCGTGACAAAAATTTTCAAAGCGTCATTTCAAGGAGTGTGCGACGAAGCAATCCCAAACTCTACAGAGCGTATAGAAGGGTTTAGAACCTGCAAAATCGCTCTGCTAATCGGGGAGCGCATCGTTCCTCAAAGATGTTATGGTGAAGTAAGAATATTGTATATTTATACTATGAGAGTCTTAATCCTTATCTGCATGCTGTTTTTAACAATGTGTAAATCTCAGCATTCCATTAACACTTCCAGGTACGCTATCCTAAATGCCGACGGAGAATATGACGGTTTTAGATATTTTATTTTCGACAATACAACCAATAAACCGGCTACATTATCAACCGACGAAGTTTATGAAATTGAAAAAATAATAAAAACCGAAGTCGACAAGCACAATAAAAATTCATCGCACCATTATTCTTTCATCAGAAACCCCCGCAGGTATTATAAACAATTGATGGCTGTAATAAATTCCAAGGGCGAAAAAGAGGTCTGGGTAAATTGCTTTTGCCACTCCGATGATAAATCCCTAAATGACGATAATTCTTACTGGAAAAAGGGCATAGTATCGGTATTTGACGGTGGAAGCTGTTATTTTCAATTAAGGATCAATTTAACAACAAAGCGCGTCTATGATTTTAGCGTGAACGGGGTAGCGTAAAACAAAAAAATCCCGGCAATTTCTTACCAGGATTTCTCATATCTCAAATCTAATATCTCAGATCTATTTCTTCAGTTCTTCCGCCATAGCAGCGCCTATATCAGCAGGCGATTTTACTACGCGGATACCGCACTCTGCCATGATCTTCATTTTGGCAGCAGCAGTATCATCGGCACCGCCAACAATAGCACCGGCGTGACCCATACGGCGTCCCGGAGGGGCAGTTTGGCCTGCAATGAAACCTACTACGGGTTTTGTTCCGTTTTCTTTTATCCAACGTGCAGCTTCGGCTTCCATGCCTCCGCCTATTTCGCCTATCATGATGATGCCGTGTGTGTCAGGGTCGTTCATCAATAACTCAACCGCCTCTTTGGTGGTAGTGCCGATGATCGGGTCGCCACCGATACCGATAGCTGTAGTGATACCCATTCCAGCTTTCACAACCTGGTCTACCGCTTCGTAAGTTAAAGTTCCAGATTTTGATACTACACCCACATTACCATTGCGGAAAATAAAGCCCGGCATAATACCGATCTTTGCTTCACCCGCTGTAATGATACCAGGGCAGTTAGGACCGATCAAACGGCTGTTTCTGCCTCTCAAATATTCTTTCACCTGTATCATATCCTTAGTTGGGATACCTTCGGTGATACAAACGATCACGCCAATACCAGCCTCGGCTGCTTCCATAATAGCATCAGCTGCAAATGGCGGCGGTACGAAGATGATAGAAACGTTAGCGCCGGTTTTCGCAACTGCGTCGGCTACGGTATTAAAAACAGGTCTGTCAAGGTGAGTGCTGCCGCCCTTGCCGGGAGTAACACCACCAACCACTTGTGTACCGTATTCGATCATTTGCGATGCGTGGTAAGTACCTTCCTGGCCGGTAAAACCCTGAACTATTACTTTGGAATCTTTATTTACGAGAACGCTCATAGATTTTATTATGTGTGCGCAAAGCTAAAGTTATTCGTGGTAATCTCAAAGTAAGATTGACGGCTTATTTTTACCGTCATTGCGAGGCGCAAGGCGGATGGTGCGGGCCGCGCAACGAAGCAATCGCATACTATACAGGGCGAAGAAGCAAAGTTCGCGATTGCCACACTACGTTCGCAATGACATGGTGGTGAATTACAAACTTTCCGGCAACGCCACAGGCGTAAACTCCTTCTCGCTCTTTGCTATCACTATACAGGCTATACCATTGCCTATCATATTGGTAAGCGCTCTTGCAGTCGACATAAACCTGTCAACACCTAATAGTAATGCCACACCTTCAACCGGTATCCATTTGATAGCGGTTAAAGTGGATGTAAGAACAATAAAACCACTTCCTGTTACGCCTGCTGCGCCTTTAGAAGTAATCATTAGTATGCCTATAATGATCATTTCCTGTTCTAATGACAAGGGTTTATTGAACACCTGTGCCAGGAAAATAACTGACATAGATAAATAGATCGACGTACCATCCAAATTAAAAGAATACCCTGCAGGGATCACTAAACCCACTACTGATTTGGCACATCCGAATTTTTCCATTTTTTCCATCATACTTGGCAATACAGTTTCTGATGAGGAAGTACCTAATACAATGAGTATTTCCTGCCGGATATACTTAAGATATTGCCACAAGCTGAATTTGAAGATCAAACTCACAATAAACAATACGATAAAAATAAACAGCAGCATGGTCAGGAACACTGCGCCCAATAGCTTAAGCAGAGGGCCAAGTGTACCGATACCGTAAGTTGCTACGGTATAAGCCATCCCGCCAAAAGCACCGATAGGCGCTACCTTCATCACCACACCCATGATGTTGAAGAAAACCTTGCTCAGCTTCTCAAAAAAGTCAACAAGAGGTTTGCCTGTCTCCTTTAATAAACTCAACCCATAACCAAACAGTATGGCGAAAAATAGTATCTGCAAAATATCGCCCTTGGCAAATGAATCGATAACATTGGATGGAATGATGTGCGCAAAAAACTCGCCCCACTTTATCTCGGAACCTGCTTTTTGATATGCCTGCAATTTAGCATCAGTCGCTCCGTGGGGTGCGGATAATCCGCTGCCAGGTTTTATCAGGTTGGCAAACCCGACGCCCATGATGAGCGCAAAGGTGGTTACGATCTCAAAATACAATATCGCTTTGCCCCCAACCCTGCCTACCTTTTTCATATCGCCCATGCCGGCTATGCCCAAAACTATGGTGATGAAGATGATGAAAGGAATCAGCATTTTGATCAGGTCGATAAATTTATCGCTGATGATCTTCGCCGTCGGACCGAAATCTTTAAAATAGAGTCCCACCACTACGCCCAATACAATGGCTACTATTACCTGGAAAGTTAAATTGGATAAGAGTTTCTTCATGCGAAAACAAGTATACGATTATTGGTGAATAGTTGATTGAGTTAAGTGGTTGGTTGGGATGGATTGTTTCGGGTAAGGTGTCATGCTGAGGCACTCGAAGCATGGTGGGCAAAGGCCTTTACGCACCGCACTTCGGGAACCTCAGCATGACACCCCTTCTTTTGTTTTGTTCCGTTCTTTATTTTGTAACAGTTCATGTGAAACAAGTAAAACAAAAAAGCCCCCTTCATCCGAAGAGAGCTTCTTTAAAAATTCCTTTTATATATACCGGTTAGCTTACAGTACCTGTCTCTAAATTAACAGTATAGCTTGCACCGTTGATAACAAGTTTAGCTGAGCCGTTACCCAGGAAGGTTATAGTACCATTATAGTTCCATGTGCCTTGTGCTCCGCTGCCTGTTGTGTTGAAGGTAGCTGAGCCGCTGGCAAGGTTACCCATCTGATCGATGATCACATTATTGAAGGTATAATTGAACGAAAGCACAGTGCTTTTGCCGCTCACTTTTGCATTTTCTGCGAAGTTGGCAGTACCGTTCAACGAAACGTTTGAAGTATCAACACCCGGATTTACCTGTGCTAATGTCAGGTTTTCGGCGATGTTAAAAGTACCGTTCATCTGTGCATTTGCCATGGTTACCTTCAGATTATCGGTAACGTTAAATCCTGAAAAAACATTGTTGGTACAGTTGAAAGTAAAGCCAATAGAACCTGCTACTGTTGCCTGTCCACCGTCAGCATCAATAGTAGCGCTGAAGGTAGTATCCACGTGCAATCCGCAGGTAATATCGTAGTCCATGCTGTTAATGCCTGTACGACCTTTGGTCATCTTTAGTTTAATGGCATTACGGTCTAAGCCGAATTGACCAGGAGAGTTCAAGCCACTGCTCAGGTTGAAACCACCAAAACCTGAATAAAGGGTCTGAGACAGGTTCAGCGCGATCTGGCTGGCTACTGTTTTTGAGTCGACTGTGTTTGATGAACTTGATTTTTTACATGATGTATAGCCCAATGCTGCACAGGCCAATACCACTAATGCGATGCGTTTTAATTTCATGATAAAGTCTAAATTTCTTGCAATGATAAGTCTTTTTTGCGCAGTTATACGAAAAAAACAGTTACTGGGTTATAGGGCGTTAGGTGTTTTGTTCCGTTCTTTAAGAAGTGAAACAGCAAGGTGAAACAGCATAGGTGTTTTATTATCGTTGTTTCACTTCTTAAAGAACGAAACTGTAGCATAAGCTGAATAACACACCCCTACCCCTCTCGAGAGGTGAATTTATCTGCAAACTCAACCACTTAACCAATCAACTGAATCAACCAATCAACTATCTTTACATCATGAGCGACATCTATAACTTCAAACATGTATCTGATCTGCTTGCATGTGCTGGTCAGCCACGTGAAGGGCAATTGCAAAGCATTGCTGATGATGGTTACCAGGTTATCGTTAATTTGGGTTTGACTGATGGCAAATATGCTTTGGCTGATGAAGCATCATCGGTTGCTAAGCTTGGATTAGCTTATCATCATTTGCCAATAATTTTTGATGATCCGCAGTTGAGTGAGTTGGTTGATTTTATCAGGTTGATGAATGAGCATAGTGATCAAAAAACATTAGTACACTGCGCAGCTAATTATCGTGCATCTGCATTTACTGGCTTGTACCTTTTTTCTGCTGATATTTTAAGTCGGGATGAAATGCAGGAGTTTATTGAAGATGTATGGCAACCAGATGGTATATGGCAGCAGTTTATTGATGATGCTGTACTTTGGTTGGAGAGTGAATGAGTTGAGTGGTTTATTGAGTCGGTTCCTATAGAGGTTGTATTGGTTGTAGCAGTTGTATTAGTTGAGGTGGTTAAAAATCTTACTGACCAATACAACCAATAATAATCAATACAACTTAATCAACCACTTAACTCTATCAACTTAATCAACTAAGCCACATTTTTCTTAATTTCGCAACCTCAAACGCGAGATTATAAGCAATGGACTATCAATTTAAAGATATAGAGCAAAAGTGGCAGCAGTTTTGGGCCGAAAATCAAACTTTTAAGGCTGATAACGATTCTGCCAAACCCAAGTATTATGTGCTGGATATGTTTCCCTACCCATCTGGTGCGGGACTGCATGTTGGGCATCCGCTTGGCTATATCGCTTCTGATATTTTTGCGCGCTATAAGCGTTTGCGCGGCTTTAATCTGTTGCACCCTATGGGCTACGACAGCTTTGGCTTACCTGCCGAGCAATATGCCATCCAAACCGGGCAGCACCCTGCTATTACTACCGAGACTAACATTGCCACCTACCGCCGTCAGCTTGACCAGATAGGCTTCTCGTTCGACTGGAGCCGCGAGGTACGCACCAGCTCACCCAATTTTTATAAGTGGACGCAGTGGATATTTATGCAACTGTTCAACTCCTGGTATAATAAGGCTGCGGATAAGGCTGAATCGATAGAAAAACTGGTTGCCCATTTTGAGCAGAACGGTTCATCAGGCATTAATGCAGTATGCGATGAGGATATCAAAACCTTCACCGCTGCCGAGTGGAAAGCCATGAGTAACAACGATCAGCAGGATGAACTATTGAAATACCGCCTCACCTACCTGCGCGAAAGCACAGTAAACTGGTGTGCCGCATTGGGTACTGTATTGGCTAACGACGAGGTGAAAGACGGCTTTAGCGAGCGCGGCGGATATCCTGTTGAGCAAAAGAAAATGATGCAGTGGAGCATGCGCATCACTGCCTATGCAGAGCGTTTATTACAAGGTTTGGATACCATCGACTGGCCCGAACCACTGAAAGAAATGCAGCGCAACTGGATTGGTAAGAGCGTGGGCGCAAGCGTTAAATTCCCGATTGAAAACTCTGCTGATAACATCGAAGTTTTTACTACAAGGGTCGATACGATTTTCGGCGTTACATTCCTGGTACTCGCTCCTGAGCATGAATTAGTGCCTACATTGACTACTCCTGAACAAAAGGCTACTGTGGATGCCTACATCGCGCAAAGCAAAAAGAAATCGGAGCTTGACCGTATGGCCGATACCAAAACGGTGTCGGGTGCTTTTACGGGCAGTTATGTCATCAACCCGGCGAATAATGAGCGTGTGCCTTTATACATTGCCGATTATGTTTTGGCTGGATATGGCACAGGCGCAGTAATGGCAGTGCCGTCAGGAGATCAGCGCGATTACCTTTTCGCCAAGCATTTTGACTTGCCGATTATCCCGATCATCGACATACAAAAAATAGACACAGAAGCCGACCCAACCAAAGAGGGTACTTATATCAACTCCGATTTTATGAATGGGTTGAATTATAAAGACGGAACAGCTAAAGTGATAGAGTTTCTAGAAGGCAAAGGTGCAGGCAAGGCAAAAGTGAATTTCAGGATGCGTGACGCCATATTTGGTCGCCAGCGCTATTGGGGCGAACCGGTGCCTGTTTACTTTAAGGACAATTTGCCGCATTTAATTGATGAGAAGGATCTGCCATTGCTGTTACCGGAGATCGACAAATACTTACCAACTGAAACCGGCGAACCGCCATTAGGTCGCGCAACTAGTTGGAACTATAATGGTTTTGAATACGAATTGAGCACCATGCCTGGTTGGGCTGGATCAAGCTTTTACTGGTACCGTTACATGGATCCGAAGAACGACAAGGAGTTTGCATCTAAAAAGGCCATTGAGTATTGGAAGGATGTTGACCTGTATATCGGCGGTTCGGAGCATGCAACCGGTCACCTGTTATACAGCCGTTTCTGGAACAAGTTTTTGAAGGATATAAACCTGGTGGTTGAAGAAGAGCCGTTCAAAAAGCTGATTAACCAGGGGATGATCCAGGGAAGGTCAAACTTTGTATACAGACTAATTGATGATGAAGGACGAGGTACCAATACTTTCGTTTCTCATGGGTTGATTAAAGATCATAAGACGACGCCTGTTCATGTCGACGTAAACATAGTTGAAAACGATATACTCAACTTAGAGAAATTCAAAGCCTGGAGGCCAGAATTCGCAGATGCAGAATTTATTTTAGAGAGCGGTAAATATATCTGTGGTGTTGAGATTGAAAAGATGTCTAAGCGTTATTATAACGTAGTAAACCCTGATGATCTCTGTCAGCGCTACGGTGCAGATACCCTGCGTATGTACGAGATGTTCCTCGGACCATTAGAGCAAAGTAAACCTTGGAATACCAATGGTATCGAAGGTGTGTTTAAGTTCCTCCGTAAATTCTGGAAGCTTTTCCATGATGAGCAGTTCAATTTCAGGGTATCAGAAGAGGCACCATCTAAAGCAGAATTAAAATCATTGCATAAGATCATCCGTAAGGTGGAGGAAGATGTTGATCGTTTCTCGTTCAATACCTCTGTATCCAGCTTCATGATCGCTGTAAATGAATTGACCGATCTGAAGTGCAATAAGAAAGCTATCCTGCAAGATTTAGTGATCGTGTTATCAGCTTATGCACCGCATATCTGTGAGGAGCTTTGGGTATTGTTAGGTAACAAGGCCGGCACATTATCATACGCCGCCTATCCTAAATTCAATCCTGAATATTTGGTTGAGGATGAGTTTGCTTACCCGATATCCATCAACGGTAAAATGAAAATGAACCTGAATATCTCATTAAGCCTTGATGTACCGGCTATTGAAAGCACTGTACTGGCTAATGCTGACGTACAGAAATACCTGGATGGCAAATCGCCTAAAAAACTGATTGTGGTGAAGGGTAGAATTGTGAATATAGTGGTGTAACGCCACACAACATGTCATTGCGAACGCAGTGTGGCAATCGCGAACTTTACAGGGCAGACATGCATCTTCGCCCTGTAAAGTTCGCGATTGCTTCTTCACCACACAGGCCGTTCAATGACATACAGAAAGAGTTCGTCAATGATGCTCTTAATGATTGTCCGCTACTGTAACACCACATAGGCTCTCCGCGACGGACGGACAGGACAATCACCAATTATTTTGTATCTACAATTACTTCGTAACGAATAAGTGACAAACGGAGTTAATGGCAAAAAAGAACAATTTAGCTGTAACATTTCAACTAATTTCGCCTCCAATTACGAAAATGATTTGAAATGAAACGAATACTTTTACTTTTTACAATAATATTATCAACCATACTTACAGCCAGGGCGCAGCTTGGCGGTGTAGGTGGCGGCTCAACTATAGTGGGAAAGGTATCGGGCACGCTGATCGACTCAATTTCCAAAAAACCATTGGATTTTGCTTCGGTGAGTATTTTCCGTGCTACAGGCTCTTCTCCCATCAATGGTGCGCTTACCGACGACAAAGGAAACTTTAAGATCGAAGGCATCCATCCCGGAACCTATAAATTAAGGGTTACTTACCCTGGCTATCCTGAAAAGTTTATAATGGGTGTAGTTACCAGCGATTCAAAACCCGACAAAAATATGGGTACGATAATAGTCGCTTCCAAAACTTTAAAGGGTGTTGAGATCACCGGTACCGCAGCATTAGTCGAAAACAAGATCGACAAGATCGTTTACAATGCCGAAAAGGACCTTACTGCAACAGGTGGTAACGCAACCGATGTATTACAAAAAGTACCTTTGGTTGCTGTAGACATGAATGGTAATGTATCACTTCGCGGCGATCAGAATGTACGCGTACTGATCAATGGTAAACCTTCAGGTGCAACTTCAGCCAGCCTATCGGATGTGTTAAAAACCATCCCCGCCGACCAGATCAAGAGCATCGAGGTAATCACTTCGCCGTCTGCAAAATATGATGCGGAAGGTTCTGCAGGTATCATCAATATCATCACCAAGCAAAAGAATATGACCGGCATCAGCGGCTCTGTAAGTGGTGGTATTGGCACGCGCCAGAACAATGGCAACTTTAACCTGAACTACAATAAAAACCGTTTCAGCCTGTCGATGAACGCGGGTGGTAACTACACCTGGCCCCAAACTTCGCTTACTGGATTTTATAACAATATACAGCCTAACGATACAGTACATACCAGCACCACGTCTAATGGCACTAATTATGTAAAGCGTTATGGCTCTATCGGCAACGTTTCGGCAAATTATGATTTCAATGCCTTCAACAGCTTGCATAGCAATATCAGGCTGAATAAAGGTGGATTCAATACTGTAGCTGATAATCAATCAGCATTCACCAATTTATCGCCAACTCATAATGATACATTACTAAATAATCTATCCCACCAATATTCAAACCATGGGTTAGGTCATAACAGTTTCGGAGGTTTTGACTGGAACGTAGATTATACGCATAAGTTCAAAAAAGAAGGTGAGGAATTGGATATCTCGACCCAATGGAGCCACAGCCGCACCGTGACGGATTTTACCAGCTACTATAGCGAAACTGCACAATTACCCAATTCAAAAGCAAACATCAATGGTTTAAACAATGAATATACACTGCAGGTTGACTATACTTTGCCTATCAATAAGGTTTTCAAACTTGAAGCCGGTGGTAAGCAAATATTAAGGCGATTGGTAGGTACCCAGGATGCTTATGCTTATGATCCTTCACAAGGTACTCCAGATGGCTTTATTTATGATAATGTTAATTCAGCTGTATACGATTACAACCAGGATGTGACAGCGGGTTATGGCGTATTAACTATTACACTGCCAAAGGGTTATTCCATATTGGCCGGTGCTAGAGATGAAATCACCAATATCAGTGGAAAACCTGAAACTGTAAGTACAGATACCACGCTGAGACCATTCAGCAATAGCTATAATACCTTTATCCCAAGCTTAACTATTCAGAAAAAGCTATCGGCAACCCAGACTATTAAACTGGCGTATAGCAAGCGTATTACACGGCCAAGCTTAACGTTCCTGAATCCTTATAATAATAAGACAAATATCCTGGCGCAAACGGAAGGTAACCCTCGCCTTGCTCCGGAGGTATCACAGACATTAGAATTTGATTATGTAACATTTATCAAATCGTCAGTGATCAATATGTCAGTTTATTATAAACATACCGGTGGTCTGATAGAAAGCATCGCAGCGCCAACACTTGTTCAGGTTGATGGTAACACTGCGCAACCCGGTACTTTAACCACTTACCATAACATCGGTAATAACAACTCATTTGGTACAAGCTTTTTTGGATCTGTAAGTCCAATCAAAAATGTGACCATGAGAGCCAATATCAATGCTTATACCTACAAACCGGATCCTTCAGGTGCGTTCCTTCGTGACCAAACCCAAAACGGAACCTATATCCAGTACAGCGGTTTTGCAATGGCTGAGTGGGATTTGAAGAGTGGTTTTATTGCACAGGTGTTCACTTTTGGCAGCTCGCCACGCCGTACAATACAAGGTACAAATCCTTCATTCAGTATATTGGGTATGGGCGTACGCCAGCAATTTATGAAAAAGAAGGCATCATTGGGCATCAATGTGCTTGAGCCGTTCAACAAGTATAAGAACTTCAATTCTAACTTGTCGAGCCCCGGCTTTGTACAGAACAGCACCTTCCAGTTTCCATTCCGTTCAGTGGGTCTTACCTTCCAGTACAGCTTTGGTAAAACAACCTTCAGCAATCCACAGCAGAAGAAAGGTATTAACAATGATGACATGAAGCAAGGCGACCAAAGCTCACCAGGTGGTGCAGGCGGCAGTCCGGGTACCAGGTAATAAATATTAGATTGTCAACTATATTTGGATGTGCGGGTGAGAGATCATCTGCACATTTTTTATTACGTGATTTTTGGATTTGAGGGATTATCGTGATTTACATGCAAAAAGAGGTGGGTGTCACACTGTCCAAAGGAGTCCTTCGGAGAGGCACTCGAAGTGCGGTGCGTAAAGGCCGATCCTACATATCGTCAGAACCGTGATTTGTTTTGATCGCTCACTATTGTTGATCAACATCTATCCCAATCCGTTTCAATAACATTGAAGCATTAAAGGTCTTACACTCTCCGAGCTTGATCTTATAGTCAAACAGCATCTCTCCATCTTTTACCTGGATATCAAAATAAAAATTGCGGATGTAATCGGGATATTGCTTTTCAAGTTCAGCTATTTGCAGATCATGGGTGGCTACCATCCCCACTCCTTTTTTGGCGATCAATTGCTGTATCACTGCTTTCGAGCCAAGGTACTTATCAACTGAATTCGTTCCGCGCAGCATTTCATCTATCAGGAAGAAAATCTTAGCATCGCTGTCAACCGCGGCAAGCAGCATCTGCAGGCGGTCTAGCTCAGCTTTAAAGGTCGAGGTACTTTCGTTCAATGAATCCTTGATACGCATGTAGCTTAAGATGGTCATTACAGAAACAGTCATCGATGCGCCACAAACAGGAGCGCCACACAAGGCGAGCACGGTATTGATGCCGATAGTTCTTAAGAATGTACTCTTCCCAGCCATATTAGAGCCGGTGATAATATCAATCTTATAAGTATCTGTCAATTCATAATCGTTAGCAATCCGCTGATTTATTGGTATCAAGGGATGAGCGATTTGCTTCGTTACGATGGTATAAGTTTCACTTTCTATGATCTCCGGAAAACACCAATCCGGGTAATTAATATGAAGGCTAGCCAGGCTGATGAGTGCCTCATATTCGGCAACCACATCAAAAGCTTCTTCCAGGTTCTGATGATTGTTTCGCTTCCAGTTTTCTATGGCAATCACCATGCGTATATCCCAAAGCAGAAAGGTGTTGAGTATAAAGCTTGCGGCTACGTTCAGGCGATAATTTAATTGGTTGATCAGTTTAGACAATTCTTCTACGCGTACAGAAATTGCCACGTCATCAACCCGCTTAATTCTGCCAGATTGTATTTTTAAATAGGCCGATTGCCATTCCTCATTCTCAATACTTTTAAAAACCGAAACAAAATACTTCAGCGACTCTCCTATTTTTCCCGCTATCAGATCTGTCTTGTTTACAATCTTAGCTTTCGACAAAACAAGTCTGACGTTGAATAAAGCCAGCAATCCCGCAAAATAACGTGCGGGTTCATAAAAAATGGCGACTATGATTATGCCGGACAATAAATAAGGAGCTATTTTACTGTACAGGGCCAACCATTTCTGGTCTTCTAGCTCGATAGGGATTTTTAGATAATCAAGCAGGTTTTTTATTTGCTCCCGTTGTTGTTTTATGGAAAACACCAGGTTGGCCTGCATATCTATCCGCCAATCATTTTTCGAAGCAATTTCCTTAACTGCTTGCTGGCGCGATAATATTACAACCTTAGATTCGGGTCCGTTCAGCCATTTAGCCAGCTTAACAATACCGGGAAAAGTTGCAGCACGATTGATTAGTTGAAATAGCGAACCTTCGCCGAAGATATCGAGATCTGAAGTATAGTTATGTTTATCGTTTGCAAACCAATCGCCATCCTGATAGATGTTTGACCTTTTTGATATGCTGCCTATTTCGTTCTCATTTACTGTTTTTACGTTCTGAAAATAGTTTCTTAATATCTCAAACTGGCTTTGCTTGCTTATGATCCAGGCAAAACAAAGGCTCAATATTACCAGGGCAAGCATAATGATCGTAAAATCATCCAAACTGACACCTATACATATCGACGCAATAAACAAACCAAAAAGCCCGAGCCGGTATAGGGAATAGGTATTCAGAAGCTCCCGGTATTTCTCGGCCTGCTCCGCCGCTGCTTTAACTCTGTTGTGATAGTCGTCTACGATATGTTGTTCCACTGATAATTTTTGTTGTAAGGTTGAAATGTTGTAAAGTTGTAATGTTTTTTGACTTATTCTATTAAGTTTTATTATTTAACACGGAAAATGAGGCTGATCTAACTTTTCAACCTTCCAACTTTACAACGTTACAACTACAGATAATGAAAATCACCCTACTTATAGTCGGCAAAACAGAAGATGCTTATTTAAAGGAGGGGATTGACAAATACCTGAAAAGGCTAAAGTTTTATGCGAAGGTTGAGGTTGCGGAAATAGCCGAATTAAAAAACACCAAAGCCCTTACCGAGCAGCAGCAGAAAAGCAAAGAGGCTGAGCTGATCCTCAAGAAAATAACCGTTAACGATTATGTGATTTTGCTGGACGAAAAAGGGATGGAGCTATCCTCTCCTCAATTCGCTGCTTATATTGATAAAAAAGCAATCGGTTCGGTTAGTAACCTGGTTTTTATTGTAGGTGGGCCGTATGGGTTTGATCAATCAATTTACCAGCGGGCAAATGATAAACTATCTCTGTCGCGTATGACCTTTTCCCATCAAATGGTTAGGTTGTTTTTTGTAGAACAGCTTTACAGAGCTTTTACCATTATTAAAGGCGAGCAATATCATCACTCCTGACCAAAGCGATGAAATCGTCAGCAATTTGTAAAATCCTGACGTTTAAGACATAAAAAATACAGTTTCCGGTTATTTCGTATCTAATTTTGATAGAAAATCTGCCGGTATGTATCAGATAGTAGCTGAATTAGTCTCCGTAAAGTTCATCATCCTTTATACACTGATAATTTCCACTATAATTGTTCATTACAGAGGGAAGGTCAGGTACAAGTTTTTCCGACAGCTTACAGATCACTCCACTTTTATGGCGCCCATCAATATGCCGATGTATGCCTTGTCGGGAGTAGAAAACAGGCCATACATTAACCAGGCAAACTTCCCCCAACTTGCAGTTTTAAAAGCCAATTGGCAAATAATCCGTGACGAAGCTCTGCAACTGGAGCGCGAGGAATTGATCAAAGGATCAGATAAGTACAACGATGTAGGGTTCAACTCCTTCTTTAGACGTGGCTGGAAACGTTTTTACCTGAAATGGTATAATGATTTCCATGAATCCGCCAAGAAACATTGCCCTCAAACCATCAAACTGATAAAAAGTGTGCCTTCTATCAAAGCAGCCATGTTTGCTGTATTACCCGCAGGCAGTCAGCTTTTGCAGCACCGCGACCCGTATGCTGGCTCGCTGCGTTATCATTTAGGGTTGATCACTCCTAACTCCGAAGATTGCTATATTGTTGTGGACGGACAAAGCTATTACTGGAAAGATGGGGATGATGTGATCTTTGACGAAACCTATATCCACCATGCAGAAAATAGGACTAGTGTAGACCGCATTATCCTGTTCTGCGATATAGAACGCCCGGTTAAAACTGTGTTTGGCCGGGGTTGGAACAAGTTCTTTGGTTGGTTTATTATGGCTGCTGCAGCATCGCCCAATATGGGCAACGATAAAACAGGGAACATCAACAAAGTATTCAAATATATTTACTCCATCAGGTTGCTGGGCAAGCGTATTAAAGCTTACAATATCAAACTGTATTATGCAGTAAAATATCTGTTACTGCTTATCATATTGTACTTTGCGTTCTTTAGGTGGATCATTAATCTGATTATAAAACACTAACTTTGCCTGCATGTCAGCAGGTCATTCACATTCGCACGATCATTCCCATTCACATGGGCACGGTCACCACCATCACGACCATACCCCTAAGCTGGATCATTTAAACAGTGCCTTTATCATCGGCATTGTTTTAAACTCTGCTTTTGTTGTGATTGAAGTTATCGCGGGGTTATGGAGCCATTCACTATCTCTGTTAACAGATGCGGGGCATAACCTGAGCGACGTTGCAGGACTTGCGCTTGCACTGTTGGCATTCAAACTAAGCAAAGTAAGCTCAAACCGCGAGTATACCTACGGATATAAACGCTCCACCATCATAGTATCCTTTTTTAATGCAGTGATCCTTTTTGTCGCCGTTGGATTTATTGGTTACGAAGCTATAATGCGTTTCATTCATCAGGAAGCCGTAGCAGGTGGAACAATGGCTTGGGTTGCTTTTGCGGGTATCGGCATCAATGGTTTTACTGCGTGGCTTTTTGTAAAAGACAAGGACTCCGATCTGAATGTGAAAGGCGCATACCTGCACATGGCGGTTGATGCTATTGTGTCCTTCGGTGTAGTGGTGTCAGGTATTATTATCTATTTCACTAAGCTATACTGGATTGACAGTGCTGTTAGTTTGATCGTTGCGATCGTTATTCTGCGCGGTACCTGGAGTTTATTGAGCGACAGTTTACGCCTCGAGATGGATGGCGTCCCAAAAGAAATGAACCTGGAAAAGATCAAACAGGAACTAATGAAAGCCAAAGGAGTAGTAGATGTTCACCACGTGCATGTGTGGGCATTAAGTACTACAGAAAATGCCTTAACTGCTCACCTGGTAATCGATCAGAATTCAGTGTCAACTTTCGACAGCATCAAACACGATCTGCGCCATCGGCTGGAACATTTATCCATTACCCACAGCACCTTTGAACCGGAATTTTCGGATGAGAAGTGTTTGCATGTGGATTGTTAAAAGCTTAACCTCTGTGTCATTGACAATGACGTATATTTTGTAGAGGCGCCTTCATGAATTGAAGTATCCCTCTACAAAATAAATCCTTAAAACAACCCTAACTGTCCGTTATCATCCATTTCAATATCATCGGGGTTGGTGATCTCAAAATCGACTTTCTTATGTGGGGTTTCTTCAGGTTTTTGATCTGGTTCAACAGGTTTTTCGGTTGATTTAGGCGGCTCTGGCTTTGATTCTTCCGATTTTGGCGATGTCTCCCCGGGTTGTGTTTCTGCTTCAGCTACCTCTTCTGTCTCTGCCACTGCCTCCGGCTCCATTTTTTCCACTTCAGGATTAATCTCCTGGAGCAACTCTACAGATTTTATTGGGTGCTGCGACAAGCGGTTGCCCATCGCTTTCATACCTTTTACATCGATCAGGGTTGACAGATCGACCTCCATCGTTTCCGGTGTTTCGGTTTTACCTTTAAGCTGATCTATTTTTACCAACACCTGTACAGCGCCAGATATCAATATTAATTTCGAGCCGCTTTCTTCGCTGATGATGCTGGTTTGTTTGCCTAAGCTGGTATTCTCGAACACGAATCGCTTAACCATGTAATTTTTCGACTTACCTTCAAGCTGAATAACCGAATATATCTTTTCCGGTTCATACTTCTCGATCAGGATCATCTTATCATCAAAGTGGTTATTCAGGTCGAAGTTGGTCAGTTCGTATACCCCGTTATTTATCACAGTCAGTATACGGTCGTCACCGTCAAATTCGCCCAGGTATTTGCCTCTGCCGTCCACGTTCAGGCGTTTCAGAATATCATCGTACCAAATCTTTCGTCCTGCAAGGGTAGAAACACCTTTGCTTTTCAATACGATCTTCTTTATCGGATATTTGGTGATAATGTTACCCATCGAGGCGCGTCCCTTGATGGCGATCAATGCAAAATCTTCATCAAACTGCAGCTTACGCAGTTTAGAATGAGGCTTCAATTGAACATTTACTACTTCAGCCTCGCCGTTAGGATTGGCGGAGAAGTATAATACTTTTGAACCCTTTGATCCCTTAGTCAGGTCGTATTCCTTATCACGGGTCACGCCAACCACGCTGAAACGTTTGATATATCCAACCCCGCTCTGACCGTCCTTGTAGATCATATTGTAAACCGTGCGCTCGTCGTTCTTCTTAAACACTGCCGCATGGATCACATCTTTACCCACAAACACCTTATCCTGCACTTTGGTGATGATACATTTACCATCTCCGCGGAACACGATGATCTCATCAATATCCGAGCAATCGCACACAAATTCATCTTTGCGCAAACCTGTGCCAATGAAGCCGTCTTCACGGTTTACATACAACTTCACGTTAGCCAAGGCCACCTGCGCAGCTTCTACCTTATCAAAGGTGCGTAGCTCAGTTTTACGTTCACGGTCCCTACCATATTTATCTTTCAGTTTCTGAAACCACGCAATAGCGTAATCATTCAGATGTTTCAGGTGATGCTTTACTTCTTTTATTTCGCCCTCTAAAGCCTTCATCTGCTCATCCGCCTTTTTCACGTCGAAGCGGGTGATGCTGCTCATCGGTTTATCGATCAGCTTTTTATAATCCTCGGGCAATATCTCGCGGTAAAATTGAGGGAAGAATGGGGCAAACAAGCCATTCAACACTTCAACCACCAGTTCAAAGCTTCCTGCAGTTTCATAGTCCGGGTGCTTATACATCCCCTCCTGAATAAATATCTTCAGCAGTGAACTGAAGAATATCTTCTCCATTAATTCCTTTAGCCTGATCTGCAATTCCTGTTTCAGCAGTTCTTTAGTGTAATGGGTGCTTTCGGTAAGCATGTCATTCACGCTAATGAAACGCGGCTTGTCGTTTTGAATCACGCAGGTATTGGGCGATATAGAGACTTCGCAGTCGGTAAAGGCATACAGCGCATCAATGGTCACGTCAGGTGATATACCCGGCGCCAGGTGAATGATGATTTCGGGATCCCAAGTAGTATTATCCTCGATTTTCTTGATCTTGATCTTACCTTTTTCATTTGCAGATATAACACTATCAATCAGGCTTCCAGAAGTGGTGCTAAATGGAATTTCGGTAATAACAAGTGTCTTTTTATCTCGCTCTATAATTCTTGCTCTTATGCGCACTTTGCCACCTCTCTGTCCCTCGTTGTAAGCCGAGCAATCAGCTAAACCACCAGTAGGAAAATCGGGAACTAAATTCGGTTGCACTCCTTGCAATACGCCGATTGAGGCATCCAGCAACTCGACAAAGTTGTGAGGTAATATTTTCGTAGCCAGGCCTACGGCGATGCCTTCAGCACCTTGAGCTAACAGCAACGGGAACTTAACCGGCAATGTAACAGGTTCTTTGTTCCTTCCGTCATAGCTGGCCTGCCATTCGGTAGTATCCGGATTAAATACAACCTCGTTGGCGAATTTTGACAAACGCGCTTCGATATAACGCGGTGCGGCGGCCGAGTCGCCCGTAATCGGATGCCCCCAGTTACCCTGGCAATCTATCAGCAGGTTTTTCTGACCTATCTGCACCATGGCATCGCCGATAGAAGCATCACCATGGGGGTGATACTTCATGGTATTACCGATAACGTTCGCAGCCTTATTGAAACGACCGTCGTCCATTTCCTTCAGCGAATGCAGGATACGGCGCTGTACCGGTTTCAAACCATCGTTGATATGGGGAACCGCACGATCCAGGATCACATAAGACGCATAATCCAGGAACCAGTTTTCGTATAACCCGTTGAGCGAGGTTACATTGTGTAGTTTATCGTTGTTATTTTCTGATAGATTGTTACTCAGATCTTCACTCATTCTTAGCTAAAAAATATAGATGGGTAAAGATAGGGATAATGTGCAGATGTGCGGATGTGCAGATGTGTGGATTTATTCAACATTTGAACATTGGTTGGAAGGGTTGGAGAGGTTGTAAAGGTTGTAGTTGATGTGGCCGTTGGCAAAAGGCGCGTGGTGTCTTGTCTGAACCAGAATTCTCAGAATTTAAGAATTAACAGAAATCAAATAGAATTACTTCGTAATCACTATCTCGTTTGACCAAATGGGGTCATTAATGGGCATTTTACTTGGTTCAAAAAAAGTGTCGAAGTTCTTAAAATACCCATTAAACTTAAATATATGTATTCCTATTTTGAAACGATAGTTATCATTAAAAGCAGTCTTTTCAATCAAAATAGGAATCTTATGAACGGATGACTTTTGAGGATCCACCGTAGAGTATATTGGGAAATTACTGTCGCAATCCCACCCTAAAATAGATGCAGACCTTTTATTGATAGTAAAAATCACCTCCCATGAGCAGGTCATAGTCATGTACTTAAGTGTATCACTGGTGAGGTTCCATAATTCTACTGGCACTAATACAAACTCATATGACTTCCCTCCAATAATAGTATCGCGGGCTTTTTCGATTTTATCTTGATCAATGTTTAATACATAACCTTTCCCTTGTGGTTTTGATGAGCGCGTGCACGCCGCACATAATGAGGAAGCTAATACAATTAATACAAGAATGGTTCTCATTGGGACAAGGTAATCAGTAATAAAAGTCAGGTAAATTTTGTATAATAAATATAGAGATTATTTGCACATCTGCACATCCACACATCTGCACATCTACTCCTTCCTCATCTCCCGTAACATCACATTATAAGGCCATTTCCTTAACATCGCGTTTATAGTATTTACTATGCGTTTCGCTCTTGTTTCGCTGGTTTTTGCGCTCTCAATCCACTTAATAAAATATCCCCTGTGTGATGCAGGCAGACTGTTAAAAAATTCAAAGGCTTCTGGTTCAAACTCAAAGCATTCCAGCAGATAATCCGGAACTTCAATTTTGAAATCCTTGTCTTCTTCTATTCTTACCTTTAATGTGGCGCCGGCGTGTTTACGTATGCCTTTCCGTATCTCTGCTCTTAATGCTAAAATAAACTTACCTTCACCCATGGGCATCAATGCCATGCCATTGATCGCGAATGCATCCAACGTCCCTTTAATCCTGAACGATTTTCTATTACCCGGTTTCATCTGTTGGGCTATATCGGCGGGGACCTCAATATAAGTCCAACCAGTCTTTTCACCCTGTTCGCCAAATTGCAAGATCATCGTAGTAAACTCAACCATTGTAAGCCCAAATTAGTCAATATCTCAAAATGTCAAAGCATTGTAACGAATGTTAAATGTTTGTTAAAATCCGTCCTTTTGCAGCTTTTTGGTGTAACGAAGCTACATGCGCCCCTGTCTTATAGATATAAATCAAATTTTAACCTCAAATACCAAATTTTATGAAAACGCTTAGAGCAATGATGATGGGACTGGCTTTATTACTGGCATGCGGCATCTCTCAGGCTGCACCAATCGGCCACGGAGATTCGAAAGACCAGGTTATTGACACCTACTTAAACGCAATAGTTCACGGTAAACTGGATGGTGTAAGTGATGCCATCGACGATGATGCACAATTCTATATGAAACGCGGCGAACGCGTGAATACTTTAACCAAAGCACAAATTATGGACGGATTGACAGCAAATGCCAACATTGAGCAGGATTGCCAATGCACCAAATCAGTAATGCAGGACGATGAAGGAAAGAAAATGTTGAAAGTGGATATGAAATATGCTGATTATACCCGCACTGATGTGATCACTGCTGAACATATTGGCGCCGGATGGAAAATAACGAAGGTGGAAACCTCATTTAAATAAAGGGTGATTATTGTTTTTGTTTTGTATGAAGAAGGCCCGGTGACGGGCCTTCTTCGTTTTCATAGGTATAGATGTCCGATTTATCTGAACCACACCGCCTTTAATCAGGTTGGGGCGATGCGGGGAAAATGGCATTGTTGATGCAGGGCCGGAGTGTGTCCCGGTGTCTTTAAAAATTATTCGCCTTGTTTTACTCTTTCTATCTGATCCGGAACCAGGCCGTGAGCTTCCTTGTGAGTTTGGATGATGGCGGTTGAATCAGGAGCTTGCGAAAAACATACCACTACGCCGTCCTTTTCATTTACCCAGTAGTTGATAAAATTCACGCCGTATTTCTTTTCTACAGCCAAGTCTTTCTGATGTGCTCCGGCTACATCTTTAGCTGTAACCTTTCCGGGACCGAGGTGATGAATATCCAGGAAGTAGCTTCCGGCATTGGTTGTTGCTGACTCCTGGCCTGCATTTACCTGGTATATCTGTTGTGGTAAAAGACCGTGTGCTTTTGCATGAGTTTTGCGTATGGCCATTGAATCAGGTGCCGAAGACAGGCAGTAAACATTACCGTCGGCTTCATCTACCCAATACTTAATAAACTGAACGCCATATTTCTTTTCGGTGGCCAGATCTTTCAGATGTGCGTTGGCTACATCTTCATAGGTTACAGAGCCCGGTTTAAAATGGTGGACGTCCAGGTACAGGTTGTTTTTTGATGATTTTGAATCAGTTTGTGCATACAGGTTTGACGAGAAACCGGCGAACAAAAATGCTGCAATAATAAATGAGGTTTTCATGATGTTTAACTTTTATGGGTTGACAAAAATTTCTGATACAAAGGAAGTACGGATATTGCCGCCCGATGTCAGACATTTACCCCATATTATCATACCCCCTGCCTTATTTTATATACTCCACCCCACAACACCCCATATATTTAAAATAGGTATTCTCTATGGTTTATATAGGGGATTTCCCTGTAATACAAGAATGACTACATATTTAGTTTTGCAGCACTATAAAAACAGCCCGTATAATTATTAAATATTGATCATATCATACTTATGATTTGAGATAATACGGGTATATTTACTATGTATATTGTATTGACTAACAGGAGCATTATACTATAAAGGACTGACCCAACCCTAAAAATTATTACTCCGTATTTATACTTACCAAATATGGAATTGATTGAAAGAGCAGACTTTCTAAACACACTGCATAATAAATTTGAGAACATCGCAGATGCCGAGGGTCATTGCCTTTTAGTGAGCGGAGAAGCCGGTATAGGTAAAACCTCCCTGGTACGGGCCTTTTGCCAGGAAATTAAAAAAGAGTGCAAAATATTGCAAGGAACCTGCGACGCCTTATTCACCCCTCGCCCATTAGCTCCGCTTTATGACATAGCCTGGCAGATGCAAAGCGATGTGATGGAACGCGTGAAGGATAAAAGGGACAGAACCGAATTATTCACCAATCTATTACAGGAACTATGTATCCAGAACGAGCCTATCGTACTCATTTTTGAAGACGTGCACTGGGCCGATGAGGCTACTCTTGATTTTATCAAGTTCCTGGCAAGGCGCATTACCCAATTGCATTGTCTTTTTATACTTACCTTCCGGGATAACGAGATCGTCTCCGGGCATCCTCTGCGCAACGTTTTTGGGCAATTACCGCGTGATGTTTTTACCCGTTTACAGCTAACCACGCTATCAAAAGAAGCCGTTGATACTATGGCTGCCGAGAAGGGCTACAGCGGCGAAAGCGTTTACAGTATATCTGGCGGAAACCCTTTTTATGTGACGGAGATACTGGCAAGTTATAGTTGCGGCGTTCCGGATAACGTTAAAGATTCTATACTTTCTGTGTATAATCGTCAAACTGAAAAAACCAAAGAGGTTTGGAAGTTCCTGTCGGTACAGCCAACTGGTTTTGAAACTGGTTGCCTGTTAAAAATGGACCCTTCGTGCGTGGAGGCTCTTGAACTTTCCCTAGAGTCGGGCATTATACTACACGAACAGAACAAAGTATTTTTCAAACACGAGCTGTACCGCCGGACCATCGAGGCCTCCTTGTCGCCGCTTTTAAGGGTATCTTTAAACAAGCGCATCCTCGATTTATTCTTGGAAGAATTTGAGCAGAAAGGAGAAATAGAACGAATCGTTCATCACGCAAAAAATGCCAATGAATATGAACTGGTAACGCAGTATGCGCTGATAGCAGCTAAACATACTTCCTGTATTGGGGCTCATATCGAATCGGCCAAGTTGTTTTATTCTGCAATAGAATATTACCAGGGTAGCGACAAAAATAAACTGCATGAGCTGTATGAGGGCTATGCCTACGAGTGTTACCTGATCAACAAACACAAGGATGCGATCATCTTCATGAACCGTTCGCTTAAGCTTTGGGAGGGTGAGGATGATAAGGAAAGATCGAGCGATTGCATGCGCTTTTTATCGCGGCTGTATTGGGTTGACGGCAATCGTAAACAATCAGAAAAGTTTGCTGCAAAGGCCATCGAACTGTTAGATGATGAACCTGATTCAAAATCTAAGGGATTGTCGTACAGCAACCTGGCACAGTTAACCATGATCTACAATCAATACCCCGAATCAATATACTGGGGAGAGAAAGCCATGCTAATTGCAAAGGAATTAAATGACGAAGACATTCGTGCGCACGCGTTAAATAGTATTGGTACAGTAAAAATGCGACTGCCATTCTATAAGCAGGAAGGGCTTGATCTGATGCACCAAAGCCTGGAAATAGCTTTGCGAAATTCCTACCACGAACATGCAGCCAGGGCTTACTCCAATATGGGTTCCAATAGTGTTGTACTCAGAGATTACGAATTCGGAAAGACAATTTTGGAAACGGGGCTTAAGTATTGTGATGACCTGGACATGGATATGTGGGTCAATTATATGCTGGTACACATGTGCAGATTAAAACTGGAAACGGGTCATTGGAACGAAGCTTTTACCATTTCCGAAAACCTGATCAATAACACCAACCAGGGAATCTTTTTCAAAACGGGCGCTCTTGCTGTTATGGCGACCATAAAAATGCGCAGAGGCGATACGGACGTCGTACCGATCCTGCTGGATGCAAAGGACAAGGCATTCAGCACTATGGAGCTACAACGGATCATCCCGGTATTGGCGGCACTGCTGGAATATGAGTGGATAACAGGAAAAGCTTTGACTGATGAAAGGGCTATTGATTATACCATCACCATGTTGGAACAAGCAGGAGGGGTTGATATGGACAACAAGTTTGTATACTGGCTGTTAAAAGTCAGAAGAAAGTATGAGCCCTTTCATAAGTCGCACAACGAGTATCACGATCCCAAACTATGGGAACGATTAGGGTGCCCATATGAACAGGCGCTATCCTTATTTGGGGGCAACGAAGCGGATAAACGGAAAGCGCTCGCTATGGTACAGGAATTGGGAGCTACTGCAGTGTATGAAAAGCTGAAGATGGAAATGCGAGCATCGGGCATTAAAAGTATTCCGAGGGGAATGCGTGAAAGCACCAGGGCCAATGCTGCGCGCCTGACAGAACGGGAAGTAGATGTTTTAAAGTTATTAAAGGAAGGGATGCAAAATAAGGAAATAGCCGACCGGCTTTTTATATCAGCCAAAACGGTCGACCATCATATTACATCCATCCTTTTTAAGCTGGATGTAAACTCGAGGGTGAAGGCCGTGCACGAGGCCATCAACCTGGATATTATAAAATAGGGTGCGCATTCCCTATATATAGGGTATATCCCTATTATACAGGATAATGCAAGTATCTACCTTTGTTATCGTAATCAAACATTAAAAACTGTTAACATGAAAAAATTTGTAATCGAAAGAATTTTACCGGGAGCCGGAAATCTTTCACCAGAAGAATTGCAAGCAATATCTCAACTATCATGCGACGTTGCTCAGCAAATAGGCAAGCCCTATCATTGGATCCAATCCTACGTTACTGATGACAAAATATATTGTGTACATATAGCTGAAAGCGAAGAAGTGATACGTGAACATGCCCGTTTAGGGAACTTCCCTATCAATACTGTATCAGAGGTAAGAACAATTATCGACCCGCTGACCAGTAGTCTGTTAAAATAACAGCGTCTTTCTGCCTATTCAATAAATAAAAACATGTTAAATCTATTTCAATCCACCCGCTTAAAGGGCTGGACAGGGGAACTTTTGTTCCAATTGTATAAATTCAAAATAACAACCTTAATATCTATAACTATGAAAATCATAAAAGAAGTAATGATAGGCCTGATGTTGATCCTGGTCGTCGGTGGTGCAAATGCGTCCACATCGCCCAGGCGCATCGACCTGAGTAAGTTCCGTGCGGTGAACACTTATATCAACGCCGTGGTGCATGGTAAACTGAATAATGTTAAAGAGGTAATTGATGACGATGCTTTTTTTAACATTCAGCACGGTAATAAATACAATACCGTAAATAAACCGGAAGTGCTTTATGCCTTAAGCTGGACCGAAAATATGGAACAAAAATGTAAGTACAGCAAAAGCATTGTTTGGGAAGATGCAGGCATGAGCATACTGAAATTAAATATGAAGTATGCTGATTTTACCCGAACCGACATAGTTACTCTGCAACGTGCCGGCGCCGAATGGAAAATTACGAAGGTGGAAACCTCATTTAAATAAATTGGTTAAGTTAGATTAGTTAGTAGTAGAAGGCCCGGAGACGGGCCTCTTCTTTCTCTACCTTATCGTTCTGCAGGTGTTACTCTCAGCTCCTTCTTCTGGTTATTGCGCAAAACGCTCACATACTGAAATTGTCCTACTTTGTCACCGGTCAACATTTTAAACAGTTGGTCCGACGTCTCGATCATCTTATCATTAAAGGCATAAATAATGTCACCGCTTAATAAACCTCCCTTGTCTGCGGGACTATTATTTTCAACCTGTGTAATGAAAAGCGCTTGCTGGTTTTTCAAATGATGAAAGGTACGCAGCTTAGGCACCAAACCTACCTGCTGCAAGCTTGCTCCGATATAAGCACGCTTTACTTTCCCATAGCGTATCAGGTGATCTGCCACTGATTTAGCTGTGTTGATGCTGATAGCAAAGCATAAGCCCTGCGCACCGCGGATCATTGCCGTATTTACCCCAATCACTTCTCCATCGGCATTGATAAGCGGTCCGCCGGAATTGCCTGGATTTAATGAAGCATCGGTTTGTATCATGCTATCCATGCTGACGCCGGTCTCGCTGCTCAAGGTTCTCCCCAAAGCGCTGACAACGCCGGCAGTAACAGTATGCTGAAAGCCAAGCGGATTACCTATGGCGATGGTCAGTTGACCGATCTTTAAATCATCCGAATCGCCTAAGATAGCTGGTATATAATCTGTTGCATCGATCTTTAAAATCGCCAGGTCGGTATAAGCGTCTTCGCCAATCAGTGCAGCGTGGTGTATGCTCCCGTCATACAGTATGGTTCGTAAATACTTTGCTTTTTTTACTACGTGGCTATTGGTAAACAAATAACCATCGGATGAAAATAAAAACCCGGTACCTGTACCGGTTACCGCCTCGCGTCCTTCCTTCACATCAAACTGTTCGATCTTTACCACAGAAGTGCGCAGCTTTTCAACGGCATTAATAATTATTTGTGAGTATGAATCCATACCGGACCGCCCCACAAAAAACAAACCCGTTGATTTTTAGGCACAAAATGGCAGCTCGGCACTGCTGTGTTGTCATTTTTCGGAGAAAGCAACTAGCGCTTTGGCATTAATTCACATAAGGCTTCAGCACCTTTTGCCAGCGATCGTACCCTTTGCTATTCAGGTGCAGGTAATCGTTTTCAAAAAGTGACGAATCTGGTCTGGTGGTTCCCGGCTTATATATTGATGGATTCATATCGATATACAGGCTGTTTGGCTTACCCGCGAGATATTTTTTCACCATAGCATTGGCTTTCCTTACTTCCGGATAGAACTGGGCGCGAACGGGCGAATATTTTGGAGACATATAATAGATCTTCGCCTTAGGCAATTTCTTCCTGATCATTGTCCAAAGAGTTTTGAAATTGGCATAAACCGAGTCGGCAGGTCTGCCTGCTGCGATATCATTCTCACCTGCATAAATAAATATTTTGCGTGGATGGTATGGGAACAGGATATAAGGCGTATAATATTTTTCCACCTGCCATATTTCGCAGCCGCCTACTCCCCTTCTGATTATTGGTTTACCTGCAAAACGTTGCTCCAGGTCGGTCCACTTGCGGATGGACGAACTCCCGATGAACAAAATACCGTTTGGCTTTGGAAAGCTTAAGCTGTCCTCGTGTTTAAAGTCCCTGATCTCGTTGTCAAAAGGGAAACCGCTTTGTGCGAATGTGGTTAGACTGACGAGCGAGAAAATAGTCAGCAGTATTAGTTTTAATTTCATAGGTTTTTGTTGGTTAGCCTGTCTTCAAAAAACAAAAATGGCAAAAAAGTTTCGACGCCGGTTGCTACCCATACAGGTCCTTGCAGGCAATACAGTAACATTTTTATTGCATTGCCTTGTTTCTTCTCATACTCTGCTAAAACCTGCAGGCAGGCACCGCACGAAGTCACAGGTTTTGTTAACTGAAATTCATCTGTATGGGCGGTAACCGCCATGGTTTCGATAGAGTCATCAGCATGATTAGCCCCCCAATTAAATAGAGCTACACGTTCAGCACAAAGCCCTGACGGGTAAGCTACATTTTCCTGATTGCTAGCATGCAATATCTTACCGCTCTTTAATCTCATGGCCACGCCCACCCTAAATTTACTGTATGGCGAATGTGATGTCCTGATTGCCTTTACTGCCTCCTCGCAAAGTTGCTGATCGGTTTGTCCCAGTTCCTCCAAAGAGGCGTATTCTGTAAAATTTATTTTTATTTCGTGTTCGATCATTTTATATCCACTCAATTAAAAAGGGGGATACAAGATAAAGAATAATAAATGAAACCACCAATCATATTGGAAGAATTACTACGTAGACGTATCCGTTTCATCCCATTCTGATATACCGCTAAACTGCCTAACCCAGTTTAACGCAAAATGCCTTTCATACGAAATCATAGGGTTTACATTGGATTCATTTTCTTTTTTGAAAATCATTCTATCTCTGAGGTACCAGGTTATCATTTCATTGATGATGTTCTCGATAAATATTTCCTCCTGATCGCGATATTCCAGCGTGTTTAAAAAAACCACAGGGTTTTCATTTATAGGCAGTTTAGCCATTAGATCATCCAGATCGGAGTCTGAAATATCATCATTAAGATCCGGCAACTCCTCCAATAAATTTACTGCCCAGCATAAAACAACGACCGCTTCTATACGCCATGATAAGTCCATTAAATCTCTTTCAGGTAATTGTTCGGTAAACAATTTCCTTTCCCGTTCGGAGACTTTATCCCAAAGATCATACTCCTTCAACCAGGCAGCGACTTCCTCTTTTTCGCCAATATTGGTAGCAACAAAAGAAACCGCCCATAAAATCAATATTCTGCAGCCAACCTCATAGGGCGTTTGAAATTCTTCCGGGAAAAAGTCCAAGTATGGAAGAAAAGTTATTTTACTATCCTTTAAACCATAAGCCCTTAATTTACTTTCTATTATATCTTTTCGCCTACTTAATTCTAGATGGTTTAAAGGCAAAGGTTGTTCTTCCTCAACGTAAGTAGTGTACCAGCTTTCATGCCCGGAGGATTGCTCGCAACTTGGGCAATAAGTATCTTTCCATTGGATACCACATTTCGGGCATTTCGCTTTTGTTTCAAATGTGTTCCAGGAATGTCCGCAGGTGCATCTCCAGCGAGGGAATCCGTCAGGCTGCCATTGGCATTTGGGGCATGCGATCTTTATCATTTTTGTGAAAAGGTTATTTTATAACCGCAATATAAAAATATAGCGACGGGTTTGAAACCCATCGCCATATTTTTGAAAGATTGTTTAAGCCAATCTCTTATTCCTCGAACTTAATAAATAAATTCCCGCAGCCAACCCCGCTACCAATGCCCCCGCAATATATTTCCTGTACGGTTTGGGTTCTGATGGTATCTCAAAACCACCATTGGTGCTCATCCCATAATCCACGGTATTGAAGATATTACCGTTTGTAGGTGGCAGTGACCCAGCACCTTTAAAATACCTGCGCATGGCAAATCCGGTTAGTTTGGTTGTCAGTTCGGGGAACAGCGCATGCGATATTTTTAATGCCAGTGATGCACCGCCCACATATTTATTTGATTTGGGCGAAACTGCAAGCTGGACCATCGCCTCTGCAACCAATTGCGGGTCATAAACCGGGGGTGCTGGTTTTAATACCTTGTTGGTGTAATTACCTGCGTGATGAATGCCGGGAGTATCTAAAAAAGCAGGGTATAGATCACACACATGAATATCGCGCCACACCGCCAGCTCGGCTTTTAAAGCTTCAGAAAATCCTCTCAGCCCAAATTTACTGGCGGTATATCCGGCGCCATAAGGCACAGGCAGAAAACCACCGATGGATATGTTATTGATCAGTATGCCACTTTGCTGTGCCTTAAAAATAGGCATTACCGCGTGTGCGCCATAAATGTAACCTAACAGGTTGGTACGGATCACCTGCTCATGAACCTCAACGGGCGTATATCCAAACTCACCTGCTGCCAGCACACCCGCATTGTTGATCCATACGTCTATCCTACCCGCCCAATCATTTGCCGCATTAGCCAGGTTGATCACCGATCCGGGATCGGTAACATCCGTAGCCACTACCAGGACAGTTGCACCAAGACGGTCGCATTCATGAGCCACTTCATTTAAAGTTTCCTCGTTCCGCGCAGCCAGTATAAGCGCTGGTTGATACTTAGCGAATTCCAATGCGGCAGCCCGGCCCACACCACTTGATGCGCCGGTGATGACTATTGCCTTATTTGTTAATTCTTCGTACAAGTTCATAGAGTGATAACTGTTCGGTTCACTTTATGTTTCTATGAATTGAAATTGGAGGCCATAACGCACAAAAAAAGCGGTGGGTTCGAAATCCCATCGCTATAAATCTTTCATCAGCGCAATCTACTAATCACATTAATCAGCGGTTCAGACAGCAACCGGTAATTCTTCTTCCGGTTCGGCAGTGATCGCCGGATTAACAGTTTCGTCATCCTTTTCTACCCTCAGTTCGCGGATAATGTGCTGCTGGCGATCGGGTGTATTTTTACCCATAAAGTATTCCAGCAGGCTCTTGATGTTGGCGTCTTTCAGGATAACCGGATCAAGGCGAATGTCTTTACCGATAAACAAACCAAACTCTTCCGGCGAAATCTCACCCAAACCTTTGAATCGGGTGATCTCGGGTTTGTTACCCAGTTTGGCTATCGCATTGCGGCGTTCTTCATCGCTGTAACAATAGATGGTTTCTTTCTTGTTACGTACGCGAAATAACGGCGTTTGCAGGATCGAAACGTGACCGGCTTTCACCAAATCGGGGAAGAACTGCAGGAAAAAGGTCATCATCAGCAAACGGATGTGCATACCGTCCACATCGGCATCAGTCGCGATCACGATATTGTTGTAACGCAAGCCGTCCAGTCCGTCCTCAATATTCAAGGCGTGCTGCAACAGGTTGAATTCCTCGTTTTCATAAACCACCTTCTTGGTCAAACCAAAACAGTTTAGCGGTTTACCTTTTAAGCTAAAAACCGCCTGGGTTTGCACATCGCGCGATTTGGTGATAGAACCGCTGGCCGAGTCACCCTCGGTGATGAATAAGGTTGTCTCTTGTTTACGCTCGTGGTTATCTTCAAAGTGCAATTTACAATCGCGCAGCTTACGGTTATGCAGTGATGCTTTTTTAGCACGTTCGTTCGCGAGCTTTTTGATACCTGCTATGTCTTTACGCTCACGCTCTGATTGCAGGATTCGCTTTAACAGTGCATCAGCAGTAGACGGATTTTTATGCAGGTAGTTGTCCAGTTCCTTCTTCACAAAGTCGTTAATAAAAGTACGGACAGATGGGCCTTCCGGACCGACATTCAGCGAGCCTAATTTGGTTTTGGTCTGCGACTCGAAAACCGGCTCCTGCACTTTTATCGCGATAGCGCCGATAATAGAAGCACGAATATCTGATGCGTCGAATTCTTTTTTGTAGAATTCTTTCAAAGTCTTCACCACCGCCTCGCGGAAAGCAGCCTGATGTGTACCACCCTGTGTTGTATGCTGACCGTTTACGAAGGAATAATATTCCTCGCCGTATTGTTGCCCGTGGGTCATCGCTATTTCGATATCCTCGCCTTTCAGGTGGATGATCGGGTAACGCATAGTTTCCTGGTCGGCATTGCGGGCAAGCAAGTCGTGAAGTCCTTTTTCAGAGAGATATTTCTGACCATTAAAGTTGATCGTCAAGCCAGAGTTCAGGAACACATAGTTCCAGATCATGTTCTCAACAAACTCAGGTATAAAGTGATAGTGTCTGAAAATGCTGTCGTCCGGTGTAAAGTTGATGGCGGTACCGTTACGTTGTGTAGTTTCCTTCTCCGCCTCATCACGCGTCAGTTCTCCTTTAGCAAATTCAGCGATCTTGGTTTTACCATCGCGATATGATTGTACGGTAAACGCATTAGATAGCGCATTCACTGCTTTGGTACCCACACCATTCAAACCCACGGATTTCTGGAAAGCCTTGCTATCGTATTTACCGCCTGTGTTGATCTTTGACACGCAATCGATCACCTTGCCCAGCGGAATACCGCGACCGTAGTCCCGCACGCTCACTTTATGATCGCTCAGGTTTACATCGATGGTTTTACCGGCGCCCATCACAAACTCATCGATGGAGTTATCCACGATCTCCTTCAGCAACACATAGATGCCGTCATCATAAGCTGAGCCGTCACCCAGCTTACCGATATACATACCGGGGCGCAGGCGTATGTGTTCCTTCCAGTCGAGCGACCGTATACTATCTTCACTATAATCAATTGGTTCTGCCATTTTTGTTCCTTGTTGTAATGTTGAAACGTTGTAAGGTTGGAAAGTTATAACCTACCAACTTTGCAATGTTGTAAAAATATTTGATCGGGCCGGCAAAAATATGCCAACTTTTCAACATTGGAGGACTTGTTTGAGTTTTGGATCAAATTAATAATAGCTCCTCCCCTGAATTCAGGGGAGGCTGGGAGGGGTAAAATTCAGGATTTGAATTTCAATGCACGACTGGCCTTGAAAATATTCTTAAAAAAGCCGGAGCCTTTTTCGTTACCAAAGCAAATAGCCACGATTGTGCCTACGCGATCTTTATGCAAGGTAATAAGCAAAGCATATTTGTAATGTTTGGTTTCGTTGGCGTCAGCAAGGTCTAACAGGTAGGTTTTGCCTTCGGTGGCATTGTACCGGGCCAGGTAATCCGGTGGAATAATAGTGGTGAAATAATTTTGTCCGCCACTTAATTCGCTCGCTAATGTCAGGCCTGTTTGATTGTATAACGAGTCGGGGTTATCATCTGCCCTGGTCGTATCACTCACTATGCGAACGATATCTGCCATTGCTCTTTTTTGCGATCGCACATTAAACCATACTTCAAATTCTTCGCCCGGCAGTTCCAGTGCATAATCAAATGATAAAGTATCGTTCTTTACAGGTTTTATCTCTTTAAATCCTTCGGGAGCTATGTAGGCTACATTTGCTTCATTGGTTAGTTTTACGAAGTTTTTGAGCTGTTTGCTTTGAGGTTTGCCCACATGATTTGCCTGTTGCGACATCGCTGAACCCGCGATGGCAATAAGCATCAAAGTCAATAAAAGATGCTTAAAGCAACGTAAAAATATTGCAGTAGATTGCATTGTGATCGGTTGGTCAATACGTTTAACAGGGTCAAAACAAATTTATAATAAATTTAGGAAACAAGCGCAATAATCCCGCTAAATATCTGATTAGAGTTGAATTAGACTTCGCTGCGTTGCCGCCCGTTTACGAAGCGTTCTATTATCATGGCTACAACGGTATCGCCCGTGGCATTCAATAGAGTAGCGACAGGGTCGATCAATGTCCCGACAATAATTGCTGGCGGTAATGCTTCGGGCGGAAGCCCATAAGCTGATATAAAAAGTATCTCGCCAACATAGCCGCCATTAGGTATGCCGCCTTCAACCACACTGACGAGGACTGTCATACCTAGTGCCAGCAGGATCGTCGAAGGGCTGTCAAAACCTCTGCCAAACATGCTAAACACCACGGCCATTTTGAGGATTGATGATATACTGGAACCATCTTTATGTAAGGTTGCTCCAAGCGGTATGGTAATGCCGGTCACCATATCAGAAACGCCCATTTTTTTGGCAGCATCCAGGTTCGCGGGAATGGTAGCTATACTGCTGCAGGTGCCGACTGCGGTAGCCGACGGAATGATATTATTTCGCCAGTAGGTTTTGATACCTCTTATCCCACCGGCTACAAATGCATAAAATGAGAATCCGGCTATGTAAATAAAAATGCTGACCCCATAGCCGATGCCCATCGTATGCGCATAGGTACCAAACAACGAAGGACCGAAATAAGCTACCTGGTATGCAAAATAAGCGCCCAAACCTATCGGGCCAACTTTCATGATCAGTATAAATACCTGCTGAAATACCTCGTTGCCGGATGACAGGAAATTTCTGAAATTCTGCCCCTTCTCTCCTGCTTTTAGTGCGCCGAATCCTGTGATGATAGCAAAAATGATCATCGCCAGCATGTTCTTTCGCGACAGCAATTCATAAAAATTACCGGTACTGAGTATCTGCGTGATCTGGTCGCCGGTTATTGATTTATTGATATCCTGAACCGCATTACCTGACGTTGTAGCAGGCGGATGAATCGGAAATAACGTTACTGCAACGATAGTCACCGCCGCGGCAATAAGCACCGTAGCCAGGAATGTAGCAGTCATCACGCCGATGATCTTCCCTAAATTTTGCGTGCCCTTCACATTGGCTATCGCCGAAGCGACTCCAAAGAAAACCAAAGGGATAACCGCCACAAAAAGCAGGTTCAGGAAGATATCACCTATCGGTTTAATTACCTCAGCCTGCTTACCAAATATGATGCCGATAACACTGCCGGTAATAATACCGCCCAGCAGCCAGAATATACCGCTATAGTTGAGAATCCAATTTTTCAATTAGTGAATGACTGAATTAGCGAATGAGTGATTATATAATCCAATTAGTGAATGTGCGATTTGTCTTCATCTTTGGTAAAAATAACAAATCACTGATTTAATAAAACATTAATTCGCCGACTCGCTCATTCGTTAAAAAACTCACTCATTCACTAATTAATTAAAAAGCATCTCCGGTGTTATCAACTTCTTATCCATCGTTCCCGGAGCGATTACGTACGCGCGCAACGCCGTCACCGGTCTGCGGCGAGAGTTGGCGGGTGGCGCGGTGTAAAAATGTTTTAGTGTGATTTTGTGATAGCCTTTCAGCAGCGACAACGCGCCTTCTTCATCGCCTATTTTATTGCCGTCTATTTCCAGGCCGGTATCGGTGTAGTTGGCTAATGAAAAATTATAAATACCATCTGCAGGGAGGTTGATGTAGCCGCTGTAAATGATTCCCGCATCCGGATAAGTCGTTCTGCAATCTGCTGTTTCTAAAGTTTTGGCTATGCCGGAATCTGCAGGTTGGGCATATTCAAACTGGTCTGGGGACATAAATACGCCTTTCATCAGCTTGTATTTTAGTCCCTGGTTATTGCCGGTGTAATTGGCAGGCGTTACGGGCGACTGGTTGAACATTACCGTCTTTGTAGGTAAACTGCGTCTTCCCGAAGGTGTGATTACCACGGTTTTAAATACGCGCTTTTCGCCCGGCGGAATGTTAATAGTTACCGGCGAATCATATCCCCAATCCGTATCCAGCGGGTCGCGGCCGTTGAACGTCATGTGTATTTTTGCTCCGGGGACTACCGATTTTGGCGCCATCACAAACTGCGAGCCGATCATCATCGTGTCGATCACCTCGAAAGCCGTTGGGACGCGATAGTTATAGTGCATGGCATCCAGTCGGGCAAAATGCTTGGCTAAACGTACCTCTGAAAAATCTTTATAATCCTTTTTTGCAGGATCGCTCCAGGCAATTTCTGATAAGGCAAACAAGCGCGGCATTACCTGGTACTGCAACTTTTCTACCGTCGGCACATATTCAGTCCACAAATTACCTTGCACACCTATGATGTATTTCTTTTCGTCATCAGTAAGCACTTTTGGAACCGGATCATAATTATAAGTCTCATTAAGCGTGGCATACCGTCCAAATGAAACCGGCTCCAATGGCGAGCGGCTTTGATAATGATCAAAATACAAACCGGTGGTTTGCGCCGTCATGATCACATTGTGCTTTTGTTTGGCAGCTGCAATGCCACCCTGTTCACCAGTCCAGCTCATTACCGTTGCATTTGGAGCTAATCCCCCCTCAAGTATCTCATCCCAACCGATGATACTGCGACCTTTCGAATTGAGGAATTTCTCCATCCGCTGGATAAAATAACTTTGCAGTTCGTTCTCATCCTTCAGGTTCAATTGCTTGATGAGCGCCTGGCAAAATGGCGATTCCTTCCAGGGTTGTTTATTGGCTTCGTCGCCGCCAATGTGGATGTATTTGCTTGGGAACAATTCCATCACTTCGGTCAGCACATTTTCAAGGAAAGTGAATGTTTCCTCAGTCGGACAGTATAGGCCGGTTGTTCTTGCGGGGTTTTTTATAGAAGTATCCGGTACACATTGCAATTCCGGGTAAGCGCGCAATGCGGCATCCGAGTGTGCGGGCATTTCTATTTCGGGCACAACGTTGATGAACCTCTCTGCCGCATATTTTACCACATCACGAATCTGATCCTGTGTATAAAAGCCGGTGTATGGTGTATTGTCCGGCCAGTCGCGGTTGGTGCCAAACATGGTTTGCTGACGGGTGCCTCCAACTTCGGTTAGCTTGGGATATTTTTTGATCTCTATCCGCCAGCCTGCACCGTCAACCAAATGCCAGTGGAAGTTATTGATCTTATAATAGGCCAGCAGGTCGATCACTTTTTTTACTTCGGTTACGTTGAAGAAATGGCGCGACACATCCAGCATCATCCCCCTGTAACCAAAACGCGGATGATCGGCAATAGCCAGGCAAGGCAGCTTAACCGTCGTTTCCGGACTTACCGGGAACAACTGCATCAGCGTTTGCATCCCGTAAAATAACCCTGCACCTTTGCCTATGATGGTCACCTTGCGAGGTGTAATATTCAGCTTGTAGCCTTCGTTTGGCAGATCGGCGGAACCTACCGAGGTCAGTATCACATTGGTACCTGCCAGTTTAGCTCTCCTGCTGTATTTTACAACCTTATTGCTGAAATGCTGGTTCGCCAAGAAGTCTTTTAATAATTCAACCGTTTTGCTTTTAGGCTGATCGGCCCTGATCACGGTCGCTTTGCTAAAAACAAAGGTGCCCGGTGACTTTACCAATGATTGCGGTGCCGGAATGATACTCAAATGCGGATCGTTATCCTGCGCTTTCAGGGTATTGAAAGTCGATAATAACAACGATACAATAAAAAACAGGCAAATACTTTTGTAGAATTTCAGATTGATCATAGCAGAAGGATTGGTTACTAGCGGGATACCGATACTATTATAGGAAATATCTGTGATTTTAATGGAAGTTGGCCATCTATTGTAATCACATTGATACAAAATTGATTGATAAGGCAAACAAAAAACAAACTTTAAATACTTATTAAAAAAATTTAAGAAGTACTTGCACTTATCATTTTTTAAATTTATGTTTGTTCATCTTTATCACAGTCGCAATGACTCGCATTTAGAGACCTTACATCGAATATGTTAATACATAGAATACAGCTTTCTTTAGTTGTTTCACTCTCGCGGTGGAATGATTTGATAGTTAAATTGGTTTGAACGAAAAGTCCTCGCAGTAGCGGGGATTTTTTTTGGATTTAATTGAGATTTAAGTTCTGCACAGTTAGAAGTTGGGTAGCGTATTAGGAAGACTATAAATAGCGGGTAAGGTGGTGCGATTCCTTCCCTGGGGAAGGAGGAGGTAGGGGTTTATACGGTTTGTATGTACAACATACTCGTTAATGGATGGCGCAGAAACCCCTCCCCGCTACTACACATTCCATCACACCCCTCCCCAGGGAGGGAGTTTAAATAGAATGTGTAGCTTTTTTAATTTTTATAACCTGAATATATTTTAAACTATGGCGCGATTAAATTTATTGGAAGAGACCCGGTATGAGAAGTTGCCGGTGAGCGTATTTGCAAACCAGAAAGAAGCTTCGGTATCAGTGGCAAGGCGTATAGCCGACCTGATACGGATGAAGCAGGATAAAGGCGAACAGGTAGTGCTCGGCCTTGCAACAGGCGTTACCCCGCTGGGCGTTTATGCAGAGCTGGTTCGTTTGCATAAGGAGGAAGGACTGAGCTTTAAAAACGTGACCACCTTCAACCTGGACGAATACTACCCAATGAAGCCCAATGCCGTGCAAAGCTATGTTACCTTTATGTATGAGAATTTGTTCTCACATATAGATATCGATAAGGCAAATGTCCACATCCCTGACGGTACCCTTCCTCAGGATGACATCCCGGCCTTTTGTTTAGAATATGAAAGAAAGATCAACGCTTTAGGTGGGATTGATTTACAAATATTAGGTATCGGCCGTACCGGCCACATCGGCTTTAACGAGCCGGGTTCTGCACCGAACTCAGGAACCCGACTGGTTACTTTAGATGACCTGACCCGTAACGATGCTTCCCGTGACTTTGGCGGTAAAGCCAATGTGCCTACCAAAGCTATTACCATGGGTATAGGAACTATCTTTAAAGCCCGTGAAATCATCCTGATGGCCTGGAGCGGTAAGAAAGCTCCGATCATAAAAAAAGCGGTAGAAGGAGAAATATCAGGAGATGTACCAGCTACTTACTTACAACTATCCGACCATGTAGAATTTATCCTGGACCAGGATGCAGCAGCAGACCTCACCCGCTTTAATACCCCTTGGTTAGTTAAAGATTGTGTATGGGATAATATGTTAAAAAAGAAAGCCGTGATCTGGCTTTCAGAAACATTAAACAAGCCTATATTAAAACTGACTGAAGAAGATTACAACAATCACGGTATGGCGCAGTTAGCCGTAGAACAGGGACCAGTATATAATATCAATATCGACATCTTTAACCAGATACAGCATACTATCACCGGATGGCCGGGAGGCAAACCGGATGCAGACGACTCACAACGTCCTGAAAGAGCTCTACCTGCTAAAAAACGTTCTATCATCTTTTCCCCGCACCCGGATGATGATGTGATCTCGATGGGAGGTACATTCATAAGATTAGTAGACCAGGGCCATGATGTGCATGTGGCTTACCAGACATCAGGCAATACAGCAGTATGGGATGATGATGTGCTGCGTTACATGGAGTTCGCTATCGACTTTAACCAGAGCATAGGCGATGACAACACCCACCTGAAAAACCTGTATGAAGATATGCGGGCTTTCTTTGCCAAAAAGCAGCCCAACCAGATCGATACCCAGGAGATCAGGAATGTAAAAGGGTTTATCCGGAAAACAGAAGCTATTTCCGGCGCACGTTATGCCGGGCTGGATGACAACCATATCCACTTCCAGGCATTGCCATTTTATGAGACCGGGAAAACACAAAAGAACTCGGTAAGCGATAAAGATGTAGAGCTAACGATGGAACTGCTGAACAAAGTAAAACCACAACAAGTATTTGTAGCCGGTGACTTTGCCGATCCGCATGGAACGCATTTGGTTTGCTTTAATATTGTCATAGCTGCCTTAAGAAAACTAAGAAACACCGAAGACTGGGTAAAAGACTGCTGGGTATGGATGTACCGCGGCGCATGGAAAGAGTTTGAAACCTACGAGATAGAAATGGCTGTGCCGCTTTCACCGCAGGAAGTTCTCCGTAAACGCAACGCCATCTTCAAACACCAGTCGCAGAAAGACAGGGCGGTATTCCCGGGTGATGATGCCAGGGAGTTCTGGGTGAGGGCTGAGGACCGTAACCGGGAAACTGCCCAGGCTTATGACAGATTGGGTTTGGCGGAGTACCAGGCGATGGAGGCCTTTGTGAGGTTTCATTATTAAGCCCTAATTTATATCTATATATTTTGTAGAGACGTCAGAGATGGCGTCTCTTTTTTTTGGAGTGTTAACTTATAAAATGGGTGTTTTCACGGGTTGATAAAGTATTTTTTGCAATTTATATTTAACCTTTAGACCTTTTTCAATTTCTGTTTATTTTTAACATTTCACTAAAACAACCTAAACTCTTTATGAGATTACTACACTTTTCAGATTTCCATCTCCAAAGCAACGCTTTGTTAAATGATTCTTTGTATACAATTAGGCCATTCTTAAAAACTTTATCTAAAATAAATCAAGAGCAGGAAATTGATTTGGTAATATTTTCAGGTGACTTAATCGACAAAGGTGGACTATCATTCAAATCCATCGACGATGCCTTTATGGCATTTTATGACAATGTTTTAAGCAAAATATGTTCTACCTTAAATCTTAGCGACGACAGATTCATCATTTGTCCAGGCAATCATGATATTCGAAGAAGCCTTGACACACAATTAACGGAAAATGGCTGTCAAAGTACACTAAAAACTGCTGCAGAAATAAATAAGTTTATTACTAATGTTAAAGAAACTAATGATTTAACAGGTGTAAAAAGAGCGGAACCTTTCAAACGTTTCTTGGACATTTTGTATACTGAATCGGAAAATCTATATATATCCTTTTTCGAATCTGGATTTAAATACAAAATAGATAATAAATCAATAGGTATTATTTCTTATAACTCGTCTTGGCGGGCTTATGATGATTCTGACAAAGGTAAATTGCTTATAGGCGAAACCCAACTATTGAGTGGCCTGAATTTTATAAAAGATTGTGATTTTAAAATAGCAGTAGTACATCATTACTTTGATCAGCTATATGACTCGGATGCCATTATTACGCAAAAATTGTTGCAATCTGAATTTGACTTATTGTTGTGTGGACATGTTCATAGTGCTACTAATAGATATGTTATTGAACCACTCGGAAAGTTATTAACACTAATTGCACCCGGCACCCTCTCAGCTAACATAACGACTGACTCAAAAAAATACTCCAATGGTTTTTCTATCGTTGATATTGATTTTCATGAAGCAAAAATATATTCAAAGTTTTATACTTATAACTTCCCCGAGTCTGAATTTCAATTAAATACAAATATTGCAATAAATGGGATTTGGGCCATTGATTTACCTAAATCGGCGGAGATTGAAAAAGAAATAGAAAGACAAGGACTAATAAAAACAATAAAAGACGAACATGTCAGCAAACTTGATTCGCAAATGCTTACGTTTAGTACTGACACTGATGCCCCTAAAAGTCTATCAGAACTATTTGTCCAACCTAAATTAACATTAAAAACTGACATAGACAGCGAAACAGAGGAAAATATTGATGATCTGACTAATATTTTGAATAACAAAGAAAACTATCTTTTATTTGGCACAAAAGAATCCGGTAAAACGGTCTTGCTTAATCGGAAACATTTGATTATCAAAATAAGGTCAGGTTATTGGCTGAAATAGCATATTGCATGTTGAAACTGATCGAGAAAATTATTCTGACACTCATGCAAATGTTTTTCAATTTATCAATAACTACCTTAAAAATAAAGGGTTCTCATATAACGTCGAAAAAATCCTTGAGGAGTTAGTTGAATCAGGAATTTTCATCAAGGAAGATAATTTCATTCATTTCAGATTTACATGTTTTCTTGAATATTTTTTGGTAAAAAAAATGAGCTTTGATCCTAAATTCAAAGAAGAGGTATTAGATGAAACTAATTATTTAAAATATTTAAATGAGATAGATTACTATACAGGTCTCAACCGGGACAATGATGACATCCTAAAATCTATTATCCAGCGTAGTAGTGACACCTTAGCCGAAGTCAAAAAAACTATTGACTCATTTGGATTAACAATCGATGATTATTTTAATCAATCAGCATCTCAAATTAATATTCCTAAAAATCAGGTAACAAGTCTTGTTTCTGACTTTAGGGCAACGGAGGAAGATTTAATTAATATGGATGATGTAAAACTTCAGTCTCAAAAGGCTGAAAATGGTATTGAAAAAAAGAAAAAAGGAAGGACTGACGAGGAGATGGTAAAAGCTTTCATTTTGTCATTAAAAGTTTTAAAAAACAGCGAAGAAGTCGATGGAACGGTAAAATTCAATTCTTTAAAACAGATATTAAACAGTTCTGTCTATCTAGCTATACTTTATAAAATCATAGCATCGCACATGATTGAGAAAAAGTTAATTCCTGAAAAAATGAAGGACCAGCAAATTAGGATTTTGCAGTTCTTGCCTTGTTACCATGAAATGCTAATGAACGATAACATGGCTACGCAGAAATTAGCTCAAACACTTTACAACAAAATATTAGATGATAAAAAAAATAATACCGTTTCAGACTTTGAAAAATTTCTGTCAGTGTATCTATATGCTGATATACGAGGGCAGCATTATTTTGACGTCCTAGAAGAGTATATTAATTCTAATAACAAAAAGTATATACTAGATATGAGCTTTGCTAAAATTATGAATTATTATAATATCCGCTCAAAAGATCCTGAATCAGATTTAAAATATCTAAATATGATAGGGGATATTTTAATAAAAGCGAAAGGGTACTCTAAAAATGAAAAAAGTGCACTTATGGATAAATATAAGGGCAAAAAAAGAGACAAAGATGCATAAGTATGATATATCTATACCCCCAACTGGCGCGAGTATGACGGGCGGGCTAAGCGCATAGGCTACTCGTGGCTTCTATTAGGTCACGAGTACTAAGCCTCCATTCCAATTTGCTTAGTTTGCGATTTGCATGTAGAAGACTTGTCTATACCAGGCCTTTCTGATGGGGTGCTGAAACAAGTTCAGCATGACGGTTTTGTTTATTGGCAATTGTTCGCGTGAAGGATTGGAGTGGATACCGGCCTGTGACTAATGCCTGAAGGCGTATGAACGAAAAGCCTGACCCGCTTCTATCAGCGGGCACGCCCCAAAACTGGCGCGAGTATGACGGGCCAGGTTAAGCATATAGGCTACTCGTGACATCTGTCAGGTCACGAGTAGCGTTTACACACATGTCAGCCCTTCATACTCGCGCCAGTTGGTGGGAAAAAGATGAGATCATTTTTTACGGTGCTGGTACTTCATACAGCTCATAATTGATAATGAATAACCCATCTGATGTTCTAATATATTTCGCTCCTACGAAGATATTTCCATACGCAGGTACATTTGTTGTTTGAATGGAATTCGCTACTATCTTTCCTGTATTATACTGCACCCTATATCTCAATTTTACAGGGATTGATGCAGTATTCTTCAAAAAAACTTTACTATCAGGATTATATTCAGCATCGGTCATGAATGTTAACTTATCTTTCCAAAAGTTTTCAATTATGACCTTTGAATAAGTGATAGTGTAAATTTGTTTACATGAATTTCCACCATACCTTCTTCTCCAGGTAGCGCTTCCATCTCCAGGATTAAGCACAATATTTCCACCATATCCGCCATTGGGATTATAATTCCAGGCACATGCATTTTCTGAAGTGATATTAGCACATTGAAATTTTACATCAGTTATTCGATACCCGTCCAGAGGCTTTAAAATCCCAGACGCATCCATTGGACCGGTCGCAGATGTTCGACGAGGTGTTATCCAAATGGTATCTTTAACTATAGTATCTTGGGCTCTTGCAAACAATGCGGTGAGCCCGAAAAGAATAAAAGCTAACGTTGTTTTCATCTTTTTTTTATTTCAAAGAAAAAGGTAACCTTATTCACTGCATACCGTTTTTTTACGGTTTTCTATAGGGTATTTTCATCTATCTTTATATAGCACAGAATTGCGTGAAGGATTGGAGTGGATACCGGCCTGTGACTAATGCCTGAAGGCGTATGAACGAAAAGCCTGACCCGAGGTACGAGGGGCACGCCCTGATTCAGTTGGCAGTTATTAGTTAGCAGTTTACAGTGATCTTGTTAATTCATTAAATCAGGAAATCGTGTTCAGATAACGTGTAGGACATTCCCCTAGCGCCGCACTTCGAGAGCCTCAATGTGACACCCATTTCTTTATTCTGTCAGTTCTTTAATTCTGTAAATTCCGGTTCAGACAATGTGCAGCCCTTGCATCTTCGCCCTGTATAGCATGAGATTGCTTCGTTGCGCGGCTCACACCACCCGCCTTGCGCCTCGCAATGACAGGTTTTCATAAGCACGGGAAAAACGTATAACGTACTACGTAAAACGTACAACCCTCCCCTACAACGAATTCAAATACTGCTGAATAAGCGCTACCCCTTCGGTGTGCACGATGGTGGTGCCGATGAGGGGCATCTTATGGGTTTGCATCTCGTCTAAAATATCAGATTTAAAGCTGGTTATGCCGGTTTGGTCGAGGGTGAGGCCGTAGTCGAAATGTACCCTTGTTGTTGAGGCTGAGCCCGTGGCGTTGTGGCAATGTGCGCAATTGATATCTAAATAAGCGCGTCCCCTGGAGGATAGGTCTGCGGTTAAGTCGTTATAGTCGGGTACGCTGGTGATGGTGCCTGAGTAGGAAAGTAAATTCAGACTGCTCAGATAGGCAAGCTGGTTCACCTTGTTGCCGCTCACGGTAATATCAAAGTTGAGGTTGCGGGCCTTAAGGCCTATCGGCACGACAGTGTTATTGGAATAGTGACAGGTTTTGCAATTGGCAACAGAGGGGATCTGGTAATTGATCTGCTGGGTTGCACCGGTTGCATCCTTCCAGCTTACCGCCAATGTATCGCCGGTATCCTTAACCAGGTCGGCGTCCGACTGGTCGTCGCGCCACTTGTAGGTGCTAACGCTCCAAACGCCGCTTTTCAATTGCAGCAAACGGGTTTCGATAATTTTTTTGCCAAGGCCGGGGTTTGATACATCGGTAAAATAATAAAAGGTTTTTACGATAACGGTCCCGTCGGGAAACTGGAGCAGGCCATCGCCCGAGGTGGTGAGCTTTGTTCCGGCAGGTATTTTGATCAATCGCTGCTTTTCGGCATAATCCGAAAACAGGGCCGAAGCAACATTATAGGGTTGAAAACCGGAGGCCGGGTTCAGGTTGGCCATCGTGCCGGTAAATATTTTGAAATAGGATAACTGGTTAGTTGATGTAGTGGGCGTTGGATTGGTTGGCGTTTTCTCTTTTTTACAGGCCTGTATCACCAGCACAAACAGCGCGATGTTGACGAACAAAATAACAACGAGTTTTTTCATGAATTACCGGTATGGTGTATTATGGTCTGAATTTGAGCGCAACCCATTGGTTTATTAAGGGTTGGCAACCGCTAATTTATAAAAAAAGAATTTAGTTTGAAGTTTTAGAAGCTTTGACTGTAAATGGGACTCTCCTACAGCAAGCGCCTTCTCACCACCACGTCTTTGCGAGGAACGAAGCAATCTCCAAACTGTGCAGATCATGGAGCACAAAGTATTTTTTTGAGTACTTTGCCGAATGGTATTTCAACAAGGAGGATGCGTTATATCTTAACTAATCAATATCACAATGTGCTTTATGTCGGAGTTACATCCGATTTAACTGGCCGTGTTTGGGATCATAAGAATAAAACTTACCCGAATAGTTTTACAGCGAAATATCATTGTAATAAGCTTGTCTACTACGAGTTTTATCCACGGATAGAGGAAGCGATTGCGGCGGAGAAGGCGTTAAAGGGTGGGAATAAAAAGGCGAAGATAGGGTTGATTAACTCTATGAATCCGACCTGGGCTGATCTATTCGATGATCTCATGAAGGAATGATCGGTCCGTTGACTTGCTTAAAGGGAGATTGCTTCGTTCCTCGCAATGACGCGCGGAGAACTTATAATGACGCTTTTTTGAAATATCTTAGCTATCCGACCCTGTAAACCTCGGTGCCGTTTAGTAGCTCCATGCTATCTACGGTACCTACGATTTCGCAAATTTTTGTGTCGAGGTTGTGAACAGCTTTGCCCAGCATTTCGAGATATTCACGGGGTGCGTTATAATCGTCGGCTTCTATCAGGTCCATCATACCGATAATGGAAGTAAGCGGCGCCCTGAATTCGTGCGCCTGCACGTGTGCGATCTTTAACAGGGATTTGTTTTGATCGACGATTTTTAGTTCTTTGATCTTACGGTCGGTTACGTCCCGGATAACATAAGATATACCAACAATTTTGCTGTTAGCATCCCTGGCGGTTTCGAATGATGTCTCCCAGTACATTACACCATGATGCCCGTAATCAGTAGAGCCTTCAATGAATACTTTTTCGCCATTTAATGCCATGCGGAAGCCTTCATTAAACTGATTAACAAGACCAGGCTGCAAAAGGCTCAGAAATTGGCTTCCCCTTGTAATTTTTACATTGTGCAGGTTCTTTAAGAAAAGATAGGCCACTTTATTATAGTCGATCACTTCGCCGTTTTTACCAAGCAGTACATGAAAATTCTTTGAGCTTTCAAAAAAGGAACGCAGCCGTATTTCAGCCTTTTTGAGTGCATTTTTATGTTGCTCCACCTCTATTTTATTCTTCTCCAGCATTTCGACACTTATCCTGAAGTCCATTAAACCGATGGCCTGCCTGCCCAGCATTTTAAGCATTTGTTGCTGATTGCCGTTTAATTCGTGCGGTTCCATATCGATCACGCAAAGCGTCCCGATGCGGTGACCTTCATTTGTAATTAACGGTGTACCGGCATAGAAACGGACGTTGGGCGCACCCGCTACAATGGGACTATCGGCAAAACGTTCGTCTTTTTGGGCGTCGGGTACTACCATTACATCATCCTGCAATATGGTGTGCGTGCAGAATGATGTTTTTACCGGCATCTGCTCTACGTCAGTGCCTTTTTTAACCTTGAGCCACTGGATATCTGTTTCAAGAAGGGTGATCAGTGCAATTGGGGTGCTGCAAATAGTTGATGCCATATCGACAAATTCGCGGAATTCTTTATCCGTGTCGATGTCCAAAGTCTTAAACCGCTCTACCGCCAGCAGACGGATCTCATCATAAATCATAACCAGGAAAGTTGAATAAATAATAGCCGGGGTAGGGCGAATTAGTTGAGTTGTAATACGCGATTTCAGCCTCAAATGTTATGAAATCAGCAATTTTACCCGGGCGCAAAATATTGAATAACCGATAGTTAAATACAGGTATCCACGAGCGTTCACGGCATTGTGAGCGTGAGCGGTTTCTTTTAGTTTGCAGTGATCTATCCAGGCCAACTCACCACTCACTATTCACCAATCACTCAAAAATCGTTCACCGAACCCCGCACCACTCACCGACCCAATCTCGCCCCTCACCGACTTCTTCATTCACATCGCCAGTATTAGATTGATGCGCTTTTAATACCGCTATATCTTTGGGTATACTTTAAAACTTAAGACGATGAAAACGATCATAGAAAACCCAGACAGACATCACAATAGCCGTACAATATTAGGCGCAGTTATATTAGTTATAGGCTGTTTATTCCTGATTAACCAGTTTGATCTCCCATTTATACCCGATTGGTTATTTAGCTGGCCTATAGTGCTGATAGGCTTTGGTATATACACCGGCTCACGCCACAATTTCCAGAACAAATCATGGTTTATACTCGTGCTGCTTGGCTTAGCCTTTCTGCTCGAAAATTCAGGTTTGTTTATAGATGATGTGATCTGGCCCGCAACCCTTATCCTGCTCGGACTGTTTGTGATATTCCGCAACAGCTTCCGCCACAACAACGCCGCTACCACTGAAAACAACTAAAGAACACGTCGTTCTAACTCCACATAGATTATACCGAAAAAGGGGGACCCGTAAGTCCCCCTTTTCATTTTAGCTGCAAATGCATTAACTTGGATGCATCAGCTTAAGCCCATGAAAAAACTACTGCTAATTGCCTTCGTCCTGGTATTGTTCCACCAGTTTTCCGTCGCTCAAAATAAAATAGTGGTCTTCCAATCTGATTTTGGCTTGAAGGATGGCGCGGTATCAGCTATGAAAGGTGTTGCTATGGGCGTTTCGCCCGATCTGAAGCTATTCGACCTGACGCACGAAATACCCGCTTACAACATATGGGAAGCCGCCTACCGACTTGAGCAAACGGTGCGTTACTGGCCTGCGGGAACGGTATTTGTTTCGGTGGTTGATCCGGGAGTAGGCACGACGCGCAAATCGGTTGTGCTGAAAACCAAGTCGGGGCATTTTATAGTGACGCCTGATAATGGAACACTGACATTAGTTGCTGAGTCGTTAGGCATTGACGAGATAAGAGAGATTGATGAGGCAGTAAACCGGCGTAAAGATTCACAGAAATCATACACCTTTCACGGTCGCGATGTGTATGCCTATACCGGGGCAAGGCTGGCTTCCGGGGTAATAACATTTGAGCAGGTCGGACCATCATTACCCAAAAAAGTGATAACCATCGCTTATCAAAAGCCGGTATTAAGCGGAAAAACGCTCAAAGGGAACATCGCGATACTGGATATTCAATATGGTAATGTGTGGACGAATATTCCGGATTCTTTGTTCAACCGGCTTCACCCCAAATTTGGCGAAACCTTCCACACTATCATTTCGCACAACGGCAAAGTAGTTTATACTGTAGATGCACCTTATTGCCAGACTTTTGGAGCAGTTGCAAAGGGCAAACCGTTGGTTTATTTGAATAGCCTGCTGCAATATTCGCTGGCATTAAACCAGGGTAATTTTGCCGGGAAATATCATGTTGGGAGTGGAAGTGGGTGGAGTGTTACCATTAGCCGGAAGGCAAAATGACGCTATTAAACTAATCTATCAGAAACTTTTTCACCGACAATTTATGTCAGCTCACCGATATGTTAGCTAATATCACCAATATTTGATAGGTTAGCCCCAAGTATTACCTTAGTTTTGGATATGATTTAATTTGCGACGAATAACATGGACAACGATATAAAATTTGAAAATAATAAGCCCAGGAATAACAAGGCACTCGCCGGCATAATTTTGCTGGTGGTCGGTCTGATATTGCTGGTTCACCAGTTAGATCTTTTCTTTTTTCCGGGTTGGCTGATAAGCTGGCCGATGGGGCTTATAGCGATAGGCGTTTATAATGGCGCTAAACATCAGTTTAAAAATTCCGGCTGGCTGATAATGGTTTTGATCGGTGTCATCTGGTTATCAAATGATATGTTTCCTCATTATGATGCAAGCAAAGTCACCTGGCCGCTGTGTATTATCATCTTCGGTTTATGGATGATATTAAGAAGAGGGCATAAATGGGACAAACATAAAGCCGATTGGGATAAATGGACACATAGTCAGCAAAACCCTCCTCCTTCTACTGATCCAAATGATCCTTTTGCCAGCCAGGCAAAAACCGAGTATAAATACAAAAACACTTATGGCGATGATTACCTGGATGCTGTATCGGTATTCGGCGGCGTAAAAAAGACCATCCTGGCGAAAGACTTTAAAGGCGGCGAAATCGTTAATATTTTCGGTGGTGCCGAGCTTGACCTGACACAGGCAGACATTAATGGCAGGGTCGTTCTGGACATCACCCAGATATTCGGGGGAACCAAGATCGTAGTACCATCCAACTGGCAGGTCGTATCCGATATTGCTGCTGTATTTGCCAGTGTAGATGATAAAAGGATCCGGTCGACTGCCGCCGGTAATGAGAAGGTCCTGGTGCTCAAAGGTGTTTCCATCTTTGCGGGAATAGACATCCGTAGTTATTAATTATAAATCTGCTGAATATGAATTGGTTTGTAGCTAAAATTGTGTTCAGGATCATCAGCGGCGATGGCAATCACCATGCGCAGTTTGATGAGCAATTGCGATTGATCAGTGCGAGCGATGAACACCATGCCTTTGAAAAAGCGACAATGATGGGCCTGAATAACCAGGACAGTTTCCTGAACGATCAGCGCCAGCCCGTAAAATGGGAATTTATTGACGTAGCGGAGATCAATCCCCTTAATGACCTTACCGATGGTACCGAGTTATACTATCAAATACACGAAGCGCCCGATGCCGAACTGTACATGGCCTGGGCTCACCATAAATCAGCCTTAATAGGCGTAAGAAACTAAATTTAATAAACCTTAATAACCAGTTTTGGCAAGTTCACAGCTTACATTTTCCAAAGTACGCATGGCGTTTTTAGCTGGTGGGGTAGTATGGGCCGCGCTATTAACGTATCTGATACATGGCTTTGGCTTCACCTGGTTTATTGGTTTGCTGGATGGTGTTATCAGCTCCGTATTGCTTGGCGCTGCCTGCTGGCTCATCAATAATAACCTGCGCTATTTTCAGCCAGGCAAAGGAAGCTACGTCAACATATTGATTTGGTGCGCAGCATTAGCTGCGGCTTGTGCTTTCGGCAGTCGCTGGATATTGCCTTACATCACCAACAACACCGTTTACGCCAACTTCGTTATCCAATCGGTCACCATACGCCTGTTTACCGACTTTTTGGCGATAGGCTGGATGGCAATGATCAGTATGATCTACTATTCCCAGCTCGATCAGAAAGAAAACGAAAAAAGAAAAGCTGAGGCTGAAAAGCTTGCCCGCGATGCAGAGTTATACAATCTTCGCCAGCAATTACAGCCGCACTTTTTGTTCAATAGTCTGAACTCTATTAATGCGCTGATCGGCTTTAAACCCGACCAGGCCAGAAAGATGATCCACCAGCTTTCGGATTTCCTTCGCGGAACTTTAAAGAAAGACGATCAGCAGAATGTAACGCTAACCGAGGAACTGGCACACTTGCAATTATATCTTGATATAGAAAAGGTTCGATTTGGCCATAGGTTGATGACAGAGATCAGTTGCGATACCAAATGCCAGGAATGCAACCTGCCACCCATGATTTTGCAGCCAATAGTAGAAAATGCGATAAAATTTGGATTGTATGATACAACTGAAGCCGTAACCGTAAGCATCCGCGCCGAATGGGACGATAACTACCTGATCATCATGATCCAAAACCCTTACGATCCGCATACAGCGCGACCAAGAAAAGGCACCGGATTTGGCCTGAGTGGGGTACAAAGAAGGCTCGATTTATTGTATGCCCGCACTGACCTTGTTGAAACTCACGCAAATGATAATATCTTTACAACAATTATTAAAATCCCACAAGTATGAAGCGAGTATTACTAATTGATGATGAACCTTTAGCACGGATGGTTGTACTCGAATATTTGCAGGATTTTAAGGATAGCATTGAAGTATTAGGCGAATGTAACGACGGCTTTGAGGGCCTGAAAGCTATTCAGCAGCACCAACCCGACCTGATATTCCTTGACGTGCAGATGCCCAAGATAAATGGCTTTGAAATGCTGGAGCTGGTTGAAAATCCGCCTGCCGTAATATTTACTACTGCATTTGATGAGTATGCCATCAAAGCTTTTGAGGCGCATGCAGTAGATTACCTGCTGAAACCTTTCAGTAAAGAACGCTTTATCAAGGCTGTAGAAAAATTCCTGGCTCAAAAGCCAGTAGAGCAAGCCGCAAAACATACCGAAAATTTACTCGAAACTGCTGCGCAATCTCCTGCCCAGCATGAGCGTATCGTCGTTAAGACAGGCACTAAAGTGAAGATTATCCCAGTTGCCGATGTTGAATACCTGGAAGCAGACGACGACTACGTAAGCGTTCACACCAAAGAAGGCTCGTTCCTGAAGAACAAAACGATGAGCTTCTTCGAGCAGACTTTGGATGCCGATCAGTTTGTTCGCGTCCATCGCTCCTACATCATCAAAATACAAGACATAACCCGAATAGACCCATACGAAAAAGATGCTCATATTGCCATACTCAAATCAGGCGCTAAAATACCGGTGAGTAAGACGGGGTATGCGAAATTGAAACAGGTGTTGGGGATTTAACATAACCCTCAGAGACGCGATGCATCGCGTCTCTACACAAAGCACACTCTCCACGCGTTGACGACGTTTATTTATATCCTGTTCCATTTTTAAAATTTTCATCTAAAATACACACAAAATACAAAATAATATTTTGTTACCGTAGGCGTTTATGGTATAAACACTTACCGCAATGCCTAAATTCCTCTTCACGCTAGCACTGCCTTTGCTATTTGCATTTGGCACTAAAACTTACATTCCTGACAGCAAACGAGCCGCTGATATCCGTACAACCGTTTGGCCGCAGTTACAAAAAGCATTAAAATTTGACGGTTTTAAAGAAGATGCACCTATTTACATCCGTTTATTTAAAGAACCCGGCTTGTTGGAGATATGGGTGAAATCGAGCAAACAGTATAAATTGTTTAAGCAATATACTATTTGTGCCTACTCAGGTGGTCTGGGTACCAAAACCCGCAACGGAGATGGTAAATGCCCTGAAGGCTTTTATACCCTAAAACCCTCACAAATGAACCATAATTACACCGGTACCGCCATTATGATCCACGGTGACTGCAGGTCTATCGGCTGCTATGCCATGACAGACCAAAGTATCGAAGAAATTTACACGATGATTTATGAAGCTTTTATGCACGGGCAAAAGTCGATCGATGTCGCTATTTTTCCTTTCAAACTAACTAATGAAAATATTGATAAATACTCCGATTATCCTTACGTTTCCTTTTGGCAGCATCTTAAACCTGGCTTTGATATGTTTGAATATGGACATGTGCCGCCAGTGGTGAGTGTTGTGAATGGGAATTATAGATTTGCAAAAGGTAAGCCTTAGACGCGATACATAGCGTCTCTACAACATTCATATCAACAACACCTTCCATGCATCATCTACTCTACCCTCATCCAGCAATTGCTTAGCCCTTAGATGCAACTGCAATTCCCGTGTTTGGCTATCGCCTATCGTGGCATCCAGTATTTCTTTTATTTCGGGTGATTGCCTATAAGCTTCAGCCTCTTCATTAGTTGGTAGTAACTCTACATTACCTAATTGGCCAAGATTATTCCCTGTCAAAACTTTTGAATTACGGATGGCATAGGGAATGTTATCCACCCCAATACCAATTGTGCGAACGGGTTTAGCTACTTTAAACAGGTTGTCTTTATTAACGCGGCAATACCAATCGCCACCCAATCTTGCTACCAGTTCCAGTTTTTGCTGATCGATCTTGCCATTATCGTCCAGTATCTTTTCATTTAGGTGGATCAACTTAATCTCAGCAATTACCAGGTTACCTGCACCGGGACCATCACCTAAAGCTTTTACCTCTTTCACAATACACTCCAGTTGCACCGGCGATTCAGCTACACGTGGTGGCTTTACTCTTAACGATGGCAAAGGTGTAAACCCGCCTTTGGTGAATTCATTTATTTCTTTCGGATATTCAACGCTGCATAAGGAGGTTTGCTGTACCATATCATATGTCACGATGTTGATCACGCATTCCGGAACTTTCAATATATTCTCCAGCGTGTGCTTAGTGGTATTATCCCTTACCCTGCGTGATGGTGAAAACACACACGTAGGTGGATTTGTGCCAAATAAATTGAAGAAGCTGAACGGGCTCAGGTTGATATTGCCTTCTTTATCCACCGTCGACGCAAAACAAATTGGCCTTGGGGCAATGGCGTATTGCAGATAATTATGCAGATCGGGTATTGAAAGATCTTTTATATCGAATGTCAGCATTTTGGGCGTTGTAAAGTTGGAATGTTGTAAGGTTGTAAAGTTAGGGAATTGGGGTTGATTAGTTGAATAAGTTAGATTGGGTTAAGCAGTTGAGGCGTTTTAACAAGAGTAACAACGACTAAGTAATTTTAAGATGCTGGCTTAAGCTTGTTACTAAATTTACAACTAAAACAACTGACAGAGTTATAGCACTGACAATGATAAAAGGTTCTTTTATTGAAATCAACGCGAGAATAAAAACTAACACAAGGTGGGCGAAATTTTTAATGAAGTTGACTTTTTTGCTAACCATCATTTTATCGGCCAAAAAATATAAGATATAGCAACATACGGATATAAAAAAACCTTGTAATCCAAATGCGATAGCGTACATTCCGGCTGCATCGACATCGCCATGTTCGCGAATATCTCCCCAGAAAAAGAAAGCTATTAACAAAAAAGGGCTGGTTATTAAAGATTTAATCAAGGTAAATGAGATTGCCTCGCTGATATTGATAGAAAGTTTCACGTTGTAAGATAAAGGATTTACTCAAATATAAATATATCCTCTTTTCTTGACTTAGGATGAATTGAGACAGAGTAAAACACGAATCAATATGCTATCCCCTACTTTTGAAATATGGGATTAAAAGCGTTTAACTATTCAACTAACCTCACAATAATTGAATATCTTTCCTTCTATGCGCAGGTTCTGTAATTAAAGCTGGTTGTTTCGCGGGTAAGTATCCAAAGAATTCCCATCCGGCCTGGTGGTCGTCTGAGTAGACCACGTAACCGCCTTCTGGCTGATCATTATAATAAATGGAATAAATAACGTAGCTCTCCTTCTTGCTGGTTTTCGGAGCGGCCTTTTTGCCGGTAAGCGTATTGCCGGCTGTGTTCTCTTTTTCTAATACAGTAGCCATCGCGTTGTTTATTTATACTGATGTATACGTGTATTGAAATAAAAAAAGTTTCAATTTATAAATACTTAATTATCAGCACATTTTATTGATCAAATAAAATCAATTAGTGTACCGAATAATGTCATCTGGTGCAAGCCCATGTTAAGCCCTTGTAAACAAACCTATCTCGCAGGATGTTAAGTATTAAAATCTACCTATGAAAAATATTGTATTTACTTTAATGTGTTTGATAACACTTAAAGCAAGTGCGCAAGTTTCTGACCCCGCCGAGAAAACTAAAACCGACACTATAGAAAATGATGTCACGCGGGCGCCAGACACTGTTAAACACTTGCACAGCAAAACCTGGGCGTGGATCGCACCGGCGGCACTTGTGGGATATGGGTTTTCGTCCTTTGTAATAAAACCTGTCCGCAACGTCGACTATTATTTTAAGATGCGTATTGCACGCAGCGACCCGAACTATAACTCAAAAGTTGCCGACTATCTTCAAATAGCCCCTGCTGTTATGGTTTACGGGTTGAATCTTGCCGGAGTAGAAGGGAAAAACCGATTTGTTGACCGTACAGCCATCCTTGTCTTATCAGCCGGCATATTAACCGGTGCCGACGGGCTTAAATTTGTTATGCACAGGAAGCGCCCTTACGGTACCGATCCACTTTCTTTCCCTTCAGGGCACACTGGAGCTGCTTTCCTAACTGCTGAGTTTCTTGCACAAGAGTATTCCGAAAAATCGGTTTGGTATGGTGTAGTCGGGTACACCTTTGCGGCCACCACTGGTGTTCTGCGCATGTATGGCCGCGACCACTGGTTTAGCGATTGCGTGGCAGGTGCGGGTTTTGGTATACTTTCTACCAAAGCAGCCTATTTTGTATATCCTTATATTCGCAATGCTTTAACGCATAAAGGCAAACATGGCAGAAGCTCGATGATCATGCCGGGGTATTATAACGGCGCAGCGGGGCTATCATTTGCCGCGCAGCTGTAGTGCTAGGACATAAACATCCACAAATAGATCAGTCCCCAAACTGCCAGGAATATAAAGCCGCCGGCAATGTCGCCTCTATGATTTTTTATGTCTTTTTTGATCAGCCAGATATAGAGCACCCAACCGATGAACACGGTTGCGAGAATGACCGGAAGATAAACTCTCATGATTACAAGTGATTAGTTTAGTTGCTCTAAGTTACAACTTAATTTCTGATGTGTTCCAACAAAAAAGCCTTTAACTCAAAATCTGGTTAAAGGCTTTTCCCTTATGGCGTTGCAGGTGCAGGCGGCGGTGGTGGCGGTTTTGCCGCGTCGCGCGGTGGCGCACAGCTGGCACATATTGTGCCGACTACTGCGGCAAGCAATACGAGTCTCATTATTTTCTTTTTCATAGTAATAGGATGTTTAATAGTATAAATATCCGCCGCTCAGAAATTGTTTTAATTTGTTGATTTTCAAACCTATATTAGTTTGATAAAATCACCAGAATTATGAAGAAGATCGGCCTCGTCCTTTTATTACTCACCTGTACACTATCGGTACTACGTGCTCAAGTAACTACCAAATACAAGGACAATGTAAGTACCCTCGACGGCATCATGAAAGCTTATTACGATGTGGTAACTGTAAAGAAAGGCGAAAAGCCGAGTTATGAACGCGACAGCCTGCTACATTGGCCAGGGGCTTTAGTGGGATCAGCCAGCGTAAATAAAAATAACAAACCAGTATTCCACTCTATGAGTTTAAAACGCTTTCATGAGTTATCTGATCCTGGTTTAGAGCGCGACGGATTTTACGAAAAAGAAATATCACGCAAAGTTGAACAGTTTGGCAGCATCTATCACGTATGGAGCACCTACGAATCGCGCAATGAGCCCGGCGGCCCGATCATCGAACGCGGCATCAACAGCATAGAGCTTTACAATGATGGTACACGCTTCTGGATATTAGCTTGGTTTTTTGATGGTGAACGGAAGGATAATGCGATTCCTGCGGAATACCTGCCAAAGTAGTAGTAGACGCAACGTATTGCGTCTCTACAATATCATGATGGCGCAATAACTTTTGGAGGTATCCTTGCAGGTGCCAGGTCGCAGTAACATTTGCGGGAACAGCTCGTGAAAACACCTGCCAATAAAATCGAAAGCAATACTATACTTATTCTCTGCCTTTTCATACTGCTTAATTAATCATTATTATCACTTCATTTGCACATCTGCATATTTACGCATCTGCACATCTACTGCCCATTCAGCTTTTCCAAATGGCGTTTCTCAGGTGGCAGGGCTTGCCACTTTTTGTAAGAATCATTTATATAAGCTGCTAAGGACTCACTGTTGTTGCTTGTTACAAATGCGTAGCTAGGGCGATACAGTTGCATAAAATCTTCCAGTTCCTGTCCTTTTAACGGCACTATACTACCTACATAAACGCGGTTAAATACCTGGTCGACTTTGCGTTCCTGTTCTTCGCGGACAAAGTAGCGTTTCAACCTGCGGGCGTCACGTGCTTCCTTACCAAACCAGGTTGACGGTGACAGCGGGTAAACCTTGCTCTTTTCGTACACATCAGGGTATTCTTTATGCGGGTCGAATGCAAGGCGTTGGGCGGTAATATTTACTTCGCGCAGTGAGATGGTTTTGGTTTTTAACTCGATATGTTTTTGTGTCAGGTCGATTATATACAGCGTATCCGGAACATAACTTGGAGATGAGAATATGAGAGTATGGCCTGTCTCTGATTTGATCTCGAACCTGCCCGATTTATCCGTTATAGTGATCTGCTTATTGGTTACATCTCTTACAAAAACATCAGATAATTTGGCGCCGCTGCTGGCATCAACCACGTTGCCTCTAACGTATATCTGGGCGTGGAGTGCATTTGAAGCAAACAATGCGATAGTGAGCAGGTAGAGTATTCGTTTCATGGCAGATCAATTAGAACGTAAGTATAGCTTAAAAACCCATCATCCAAACCAATAGTTTGGGATTTAACATTTAATTTAACATTCTGCTGAGATAAAACATAAAAAAACCCGGCGTAAACCGGGTTTTTTTCTTTCTGATTATAATATGCTTAGCTCTGAGGATACGAGCACGGTGCAGTGTGATTCGCGATTTGTGTATTGCAATCTATCTGGCAATCGGCATGGTATACGTCCCCGGGGCAAGTACCCACACAGATGTCATACCAATCTTGACAAGCCATTACACCACCTGTAACATTTTTCATTTCCCTTCTGCTTAACTGCCTTAATGAAGTTAATCCTTGTTGATTTAAATTTTTCATAAATTTTAAAAGTTTAAGTAATTAACCACAAGGTAATTTCTTATTTAAACATTAAGAAATCGTATCAAGAATATTACACGACTAATCAATTATTTTTTCGCCCACACATTATTATCAGGGTTATGATCCGGCATTACTTTGTCGGGATCATAGGTAACAGACTGTATTTCTTCTGTTGATGGATATTTAAATGTCCAGGTGCTGTTACGCTCCCAAATCTCAACCGGCAGTTTCACACGGTCAGTTTTACCGCTTACGGTTTTAATTTCCAGGGTAACCGGCATAGCCATTTTCTCCAGGTTATCAATGGTGATCATCGCGCCTTTAGACGGGTCGTTATCAAAATATTTCACATCGCGTACAGCAACATCCAGGCGCCAGTTATTAAGGAACCAACCTCTCCAGAACCATTGCAGTTTTTCGCCGGATGCGTTTTCCATGGTGCGGAAGAAATCATCAGGTGTTGGGTGCTTGAATGCCCAGCGTGAGATGTAAGTTCTGAAAGCGAAATCGAAACGTTCATGACCTAATATCTGTTCGCGTAATAAAGTCAATCCTGTGCCTGGTTTAAAATAAAGTAACATACCTGTATTCCGTTCTTTCAAATTAGCTGGCTGACTGTACATTGTTTCCAATGCAGGATTCGTAAAGAAGTTTGCGTTTTCTTGTACAGTACGTGATTTGCGCACATATTCGCCATTGTTAAAATCAGCAGTAGATAGCGTATTGATGAAAGTATTAAAACCTTCATCCATCCAGCCATATAAACGTTCATTCGAGCCAACGATCATCGGAAACCAGGTGTGGCCAAACTCGTGGTCATTAACGCCCCAAAGACTTCCTTTTGTAGCTTTGTAACCACAAAACACAATGCCAGGATATTCCATACCGCCTACTATACCTGCAACTGCAGTAGCAGCAGGGTAAGGGAATTCAAACCATTGTTTCGAGTTGAACTCGATAGATTTTTTTACATATTCAGTTGAACGGCCCCAGGCACTGTTTCCATCACTTTCAACCGGGTAGGCTGATATAGCAATTGATTTTTTGCCGCTTGGGAGGTCCATTTTAGCAGCATCAATAATAAACGAAGCTGATGAGGCCCATGATGCATCACGTGCATTTTTTATTTTAAAGTGCCAGGTCAGCTCTTTCTTGCCAGCAGGGCGCGATGAAGCCTCGGTAACTTCACTTGCAGAGCGGATCACTACAGTTTTCTCGCTCTTTTCAGCTTCAGCCCAGCGTTTTAATTGTTCTGGAGTATAAACATCCTGTGGGTTCAATAACTCCCCCGAAGCTACCACAATATGGTTTGCCGGAGCGGTAATGGTCAGATCGAAATCGCCATATTCCAGGTAAAACTCGCCCGGACCAGTGTATGGAATAGTATTCCAGCCTTCTACGTCGTCATATACGCACATACGTGGGTACCATTGAGCAATAGTGAATATCTTCCCATTTTTAGTTTCTTGTATACCCATTCGGTCCGAACCGTAGTCAGGAGAGATAAACGAGTATTCAATCTTCAATTTTACTTGTCCGCCATTCGGGTTTACATCCTTAGGTAAAAACAATTGCATTCTGGTGTCAGTTACCAGGAACTTTACATCGGTTGATGCGCCCTTTTCACCAACCAGTTTTACCGATTTGATCTTAAAACCAGCATCGAACACCTGGCCACGCCCCCAGTTACGGCTGTTCAGTTTTGGCGGATTACCGGCCAAAGGAACGATAGCTGTACCCCTTGAATCTTGCTTAAACAGGTTTTGCTCAAGGTTCATCCACAAAAAGTCAAGCTTTTGAGGACTATTGTTAGTGTAGGTTAATATCTCAGAACCGGTGATCTCGTTAGTCTGATCATTCAGCTTTGCCGATAATTGGTAATCGGCACGGTTTTGCCAGTATTTGGCACCCGGCGCACCGTCAGCCGCACGAAATTCATTACCATTTTTTGTAAAAAACGGTGGTCCGAAGGTTTCATGATAATCGTACTTGGTGTTAGGAGCAGCGGGAGGTGGATTGTCTTGCTGTGCACTCACTGCACTTGCAATAGCTAAAAGAGCCAATGTGAGATTGGCCATCAATTTAAATTTCATCTCAGTTAGTTAATTATTGGGGCGCAAAATAGTATAAATTAAGCAATTGCACGAACGGTAAATTAATTGTTACAAAACAAATAATTCGCAAATATTTCCTCAAAAACTAACGAACTAGTCAGTTTTTCAAAATACTAGCCATCAATATATCAGCTTATCGAAACCTTATATTTAAATTGCCTGTGATAAAGGCCCCTAAACCTTATCACTTCTTTCAAATAACCGAGATTACCCGTATTTTAGTTTTATAAAACCTTATAATGAGAAGAATACTAATCATTCCCGTGATTGTATCTTTATTTTGTCTGGGAAATATTCCTGTAGCATGCTTTGCTCAGTACATGATTTCAGCCAGGGTGTTAAACAACAGTGATTATAAACCCATCGCTAATGCCAATGTATTTTTAAACAATGCTACTATCGGTGCTAAAACGGCCACAGACGGTACGTTCACATTAAGGAACGTAACTCCCGGCAAATATGACCTTATTATATCCAGCGTAGGCTTTCAAACATACAGTTTACCAATTACCATTACCAATAAAAGTGTTGCACTTCCGGATATCGCTCTGCAGGCCAAAGTAATAGGATTACAGGAAGTGAAGATCAAATTTAAGTCCGACCCGGCCAGGCAAAGAAATCTTGATCTGTTTAAAGCAGAGTTTTTGGGCTCTTCACATTTTGCCAATGAGTGTCAAATATTAAATCCGGATGTAATCGATTTGAATTATGATGATGAGAAGAAGATACTAACGGCGTCTTCTTATGATTTTATAGAAATCGAAAACGACGCCCTTGGATATAAAATAAAATATGCGTTAAACGACTTTTCACTACAAATGAATAATGATGAAGAGAAGAAAGTATATTATAGAGGCCCTTCTTCATTTGAAGAATTAAAGGGATCACCTTCGCGTGAAAGATACTGGAAAAAGAACAGGCAGGAAGCTTATGAAAACTCACCGATGCATTTTCTCAGGTCGGCTTTAAACAATCGGCTGGATGACGAAGGGTTTAAGGTGCTCCGATTGGCTTTTGTTCCAAATCCGGAACGCCCTGCTGATGAATTAATAAATGCCAGGATTAAATATTATGAGGATATAAGATCCCTTAATCGAGGCCAGCGCGACTCACTATCCTACTGGAAAAAGAAAGCCCGGCTGGAAAAAACGTTTAAAAAATTATTGCCATTTCAGTTAGAGAAACAGGATATTATAAAATCAGCAGAAAAGCCAGGGCAATATTTCTTGAGCTGCGATAACGACGGTTTATACGTCGCTTTTAATAAAACGCATCACTTTCATATCAGCGACAAGTTAAATTACCTTTACAACAACAACAATACCGAGAACACTTTATTGCTATTTAATGCTTCACAAGTTTCTTTTGATAGCAATGGGGTGATATCAGATCCATACGGCGTAATGTACTATGGAGTGTGGGGTAAAAACCGGGTGGGTGATCTTCTGCCGGTTAACTATCAGCCTGCCGAAGTTAAAAGCGTCGGCAGCCAGGCGACCATTGAGGGAGATAGCATCACCTCAAAATTGACGAACTTCCAGGCAATACATATTGCAGAAAAAACCTATCTGCATTTTGACAAACCTTATTATGCCACCGGCGATACCATCTTCTTTAAAGCTTACGTTACTTTAGGCGAAAAGCACCAGCTTTCTGATTTGAGTGGCGTGTTGCATATCGATCTGATCGATCCGGGTAATAAAATTGAGCAGGGCATCAAACTTCCCTTGGTGAACGGCCTGGCCTGGGGCGATTTTGTTTTACCTGATACTCTAGCACCGGGCAATTATCGCATCAGAGCTTATACCCGCTGGATGCTGAATGACGGCAATCTGTTTGAACAAAACATTCCTGTAGGATCAGTTCATACTAAAAATATACCTGAGAATAGTACGGCTAAAGCTCTTATCGGTAAGCCTGATTTGCAATTCTTTCCCGAAAGCGGTCAGTTGATTGTCGGCTTACCCTCAAAAGTAGCCTTCAAAGCCGTTGGAATGAACGGATTAGGTATAAATGTTAAGGGTTCTGTAACTGACAATTCAGGCAGGACTGTTTGTCAATTGGAATCGTCTCATTTGGGCATGGGTTCTTTTAGCTTTATACCTGAAACCGGAAAATCCTATAAGGCAAATGTCATGTTTGCAGATGGTAGTAAGAGCAGTCTTGATCTGCCAACTCCGGTTAATAAAGGCATTTCTTTGGCAGTCAATAATGATTCGCTCCCAAAAGCAGGGGTAAAAATACTTTCCAGTACTGCTTATTATGCCGAAAATAAAGGGAAAGATTACACCCTATTGATCTATTCCGGTGGATCGGTTACTACGGTCCCAATCAAACTGGATAGCTCTGTAATTAGTTTAGATATCCTTAAACGTCATTTGCATACGGGCATTGCTACTATTACCCTATTCTCCACAGCTAATGAGCCTTTATGTGAACGATTGATCTTTGTGCAGAATTATGACAAATTAAACCTGAACCTTTCTGCTAATAAAGGTTCTTATGCGACTCGCGAAAAAGTCAGCATTAAACTCAATGCAAAAACGAGGGCCGATTCAGCTGCTTTGGGGCATTTCTCTATTTCAGTGATCGATGAAAGCAAGGTGGATGTCAATGAGGATAAAGAAAATACGATTTTGAGCAATCTGTTATTTACTTCTGACCTGAAGGGAACAATTGAACAGCCTAATTATTATTTCACCAATATCAGTGATAAAAAGTTGAAAGAGCTTGATCTGGTAATGCTGACCCATGGTTACCGCAGGTTTGAGTGGAAACAGGTGCTTAGTGTTAATAATCAATCTTTGGTTTATCAGCCTGAAAAAAGTTTAGAAATAACCGGTCAAGCCAAAAACCTATTGGGCGCTGCCCTGGCTAAGGCTAATGTATCGCTGTTACCGACTCAGAGCAAACAATTGCTTACTACAACCGCCGATGACAAAGGCTACTTTGCCTTCCGGGACATAGTCTTTTGGGACAGCACACGCTTTATTCTTCAGGCTACGAACGCCAAAGGTAAGATGTACACCAAGCTGACTTACAATAGTGAAAAGCCAGCACCGGTAATCCCAGTTATAAAACAAAATGATGAAAACATCAATACCATCGTCTCAACTGCTTATCTGGCCAACAATGAAAAACAGCAAGAGGAGTTAAGCAAATCAGGGCTCGGAAAAGGCAAAATACTAAAAGAAGTAAAGATAAAAGCTATTAAACCAGATGACCGATATGAAACGCAAAGCCTGGCTGGAGCCGGCCATGCTGATCAGGTACTGCATCGAAAAGATATTGGATACGCCTCTACCTTAGAGACAGCATTAAGCGGCAGATTACACGGAATTCAATTTTATGGTGGCTCACCTTTCCTCGTGGGAATGGGAATGTATAGCGGTCCTATGTTGATTGTTGTCGATGGAACAATTATGCCCAATGGCTCTGAGAAAGACAGCAAAGGTAAAAGCAGCGCAATGCAAGGCTTTAATCTCAATTCTATTAATGTATCAGACGTCGAGACAGTGGAAGTTTTAAAATATGCAAATTCCAGTATTTATGGCATGCAAGGGGGCAATGGCGTTTTAGTGATCACTACCAGGAAAGGCGCCGGCACAAAACCCGAAGATATCGCATCAACTGGCATTTTGCCAATCACCATACAGGGCTATCAAAAGGTACGAGAGTTTTATTCTCCTAAATACGAAGGTGGTATTACCTATAATCATCCTGATCTGCGAAGCACCATCTACTGGAAACCTGAGTTGACAACCGATAAAGATGGCAATGCATCATTTGATTTTTATAACGCTGATGGCACAGGTAACTACCGGGTAGTTGTTGAAGGTATTGATGAGAAAGGAAATTTAGGAAGACAAACATTCCCCTATAAAGTACAATAAATCACCATGAAAAAATCACCCCTGTTTTTTCTACTTTTCATTTACTGCTTAAGTGCTTATGGGCAATCGCCTGTGATTTTAAAATTAAAAAATTATACTTCCAATCATACCTCCGAAAAAGCCTACCTGCATTTTGACAAGCCCTATTATGCCACCGGCGATACAATCTACTTTAAAGCTTACGTTACTTTAGGTGAAAAGCACCAGCTTTCTGACTTAAGCGGTGTGCTGCATGTCGATCTGATCAACCTTGCTAATAAGATCGAACAGGGCATCAAACTTCCGCTGGTGAACGGACTAGCATGGGGCGATTTTGTTTTACCTGATACTTTAGCACCGGGTAATTATCGCATCAGGGCTTATACCCGCTGGATGCTGAATGACGGCAGTCTGTTTGAACAAAACATTCCTGTAGGATCAGTTCATACCAAAAACATACCTGAGAATAGCACAACTAAAGCTCTTATCGGTAAGCCTGATCTGCAATTATTTCCCGAAAGCGGTCAGTTGATTGTCGGCTTACCCTCAAAAGTAGCCTTCAAAGCGGTTGGCGCGAATGGACTGGGCATAGGTACTAAAGGGGATGTTACTGATAATTCAGGAAAGGTAGTTTGCCAGTTGAAATCGTCACATTTGGGCATGGGGTCTTTTAGCTTTATACCTGAAACCGGAAAATCCTATAAAGCAAATGTCATGTTTGCAGATGGTAGTAAAAATAGCCTTGATCTGTCTGCCCCGGTTGGCAAAGGCATTTCTCTGGCAATCAATAATGATTCCCTTCCTAAGGCCGGGGTAAAAATACTTTCAAATACTGCTTACTTTAATGAAAACAAAGGGAAGGATTATACCCTGCTAATTTATTCAGGCGGATCAGCGACTACTGTTCCCATTAAGTTGGATAGCTCAATTATTAGTTTAGATATCCTGAAACGTCATTTGCATACGGGCGTTGCTACTATCACATTGTTCTCTGAGACCAATGAGCCTTTGTGTGAACGCCTGATCTTTGTGCAGAACTACGATAAACTGAATTTGAACCTTTCGGCTGATAAAAATAGCTATGCGACAAGAGAAAAGGTCAGCATAAAACTCAATGCAAAAACAAGGGCCGATTCGGCTTCCTTAGGTCATTTCTCTGTTTCAGTGATTGACGAAAGTAAAGTGGATATTAATGAAGATAAAGAGAGCACCATCCTGAGCAATCTTTTACTTACTTCTGATCTGAGAGGTAACGTAGAACACCCAAACTATTACTTTACTAATATCACCGATGAAAAACTGAAAGAGCTCGACCTGGTGATGCTGACCCATGGGTACCGCAGGTTTGAATGGAAGCGGGTATTGAATAACAATGATCCGCCTTTGGCTTATCAGCCCGAGAAGAGTTTGGAGATAACCGGACAGGCGAAAAGCATGTTGGGCGTATCCCTGGCAAAAGCAAACGTCTCACTGATGCCGAAACAAAGTAAACAGTTGTTTACCACTATTGCGGATGACAAAGGAAATTTTGCTTTCAGAGATATGACCTTTTGGGATAGTACACGGTTTATCCTGCAATCTACTAATGCAAAAGGGAAGAAATATACCAGGCTGACTTACAATGGCGATAAACCGATACGCGTTATACCTGCAGTACAACAAATCAATGAAAACATCAATACCGTCATCTCTCCTGCATACCTCGCCAATAATGAACGACAGCAGGAAGAGCTGAGCAAGCTTGGGCTAGGAAAAGGCAAAATGTTGAAGGAGGTAAAAATAAAAGCTATAAAGCCGGACGACCAATACGAAACTCAAAGTTTTGCAGGGGCCGGACATGCTAACCAAGTAATGCACCGGGAGGAAATAGATCGTATAATGGGTGGCAACCTTTCAACAAGTTTAAATGGAAGATTACGCGAAGTTGTTTTTTATCGTGGAGTTCCCTTTCTACCTGGTGTGGGGGGGGCGATGCTGGTAGTTGTCGATGGAGTTAGAGAAGAAAGAGGGTATAGTGTTGATGATCTTCCAACACCCAGTATAGAAACAGTAGAAGTTCTTAAATATCCTAACTCTGCAATTTATGGTCTGGGAAGTGCTGATGGCGTTTTAGTAATCACTACCAGAAGAGGACAAAGCACTACGGAAAAAGATATTGCCTCTGTCGGGATATTACCAATCACCGTGCAAGGCTATCAAAAAGTTCGTGAGTTTTATTCGCCAAAATACGAAAGCGGCATCACTTATAACCATCCCGACCTGCGCAGCACCATTTACTGGAAGCCTGAGTTGACAACCGATAAAGACGGCAATGCATCATTTGATTTTTATAACGCTGATGGCACAGGTAACTACCGGGTAGTGGTTGAAGGCATCGATGAGAAAGGAAATTTAGGAAGACAAACATTTACCTATAAAGTACAATAAACCACCATGAAAAAATTACCCCTGTTTTTTCTACTGTTCATTTACTGCTTAAGTGCTTACGGGCAATCGCCTGTGGTTTTAAAATTAAAAAGCTACACATCCAATCACGCCGCTGAAAAAGCTTACCTGCATTTTGACAAACCTTATTATGCAACGGGCGATACCGTCTACTTTAAAGCCTACGTCACATTAGGCGAAAAGCACCAGCTTTCTGATTTAAGTGGTGTGTTGCATATCGATCTGATCAATCCGGCTAATAAAATTGAACAGGGTATCAAACTGCCATTGATAAACGGGTTAGCATGGGGCGATTTTGTTTTACCCGATACTTTAGCACCGGGCAATTATCGCATTCGTGCATACACCCGCTGGATGCTGAATGATGGTAATCTGTTTGAACAAAACATTCCTGTAGGATCAGTTCATACCAAAAATATACCCGAGAATAGCACAGCCAAATCTGTAATCGGCAAGCCTGATTTACAATTCTTCCCCGAAAGCGGTCAGCTGATTGCAGGACTATCCACTAAAATAGCCTTCAAAGCCGTTGGCATGAACGGATTAGGTATAAATGTTAAGGGCTCTGTAACTGACAATTCAGGCAGGACTGTTTGCCAATTGAAATCGTCTCATTTGGGCATGGGTTCTTTTAGCTTCATACCTGAAGCTGGAAAATCCTATAAGGCCAATGTCATGTTTGCAGATGGTAGTAAGAACAGTCTTGATCTGCCTGCTCCGGTTAACAAAGGCATTGCCTTGTCGGTCAATAATGATTCCCTTCCAAAAGCCAAGGTAAAAATAATTTCAAATACTGCTTATTATACTGAGAATGAGGGGAAAGATTATACCTTATTGATCTATTCCGGGGGAGCGGCCACTACTGTTCCGATCAAATTAGATAGCTCTGTAATTAGTTTAGATATCCTGAAACGGCGCTTGCATACGGGTATAGCTACTATCACCTTATTCTCTAATGCCAATGAACCATTATGCGAGCGGCTGATCTTTGTGCAGAATTATGGCAAATTAAACTTGAACCTTTCTACTGATAAAGATTCTTATGCGACCCGAGAAAAAGTCAGCATTAAACTCAATGCTAAAACACGGGCTGATTCGGCTTCGTTGGGCCATTTCTCCGTTTCAGTGATCGATGAAAGCAAGGTGGAGGTTAATGAAGATAAGGAAAACACCATTTTAAGTAACCTACTGTTGACCTCTGACCTGAAAGGAACAATTGAACAGCCTAATTATTATTTCACCAATATCAATGATGAAAAGCTAAAAGATCTAGACCTGGTGATGCTCACTCATGGTTACCGCAGGTTTGAGTGGGAACAGGTACTAAACAATAAAGATCAATCTTTAGCCTATCAGCCTGAAAAGAGCCTGGAGATAACCGGGCAAGCCAAAAACTTATTAGGCGCTTCCCTGCCTAAGGCTAATGTATCGCTGTTACCGACTCAAAGCAAACAGCTGTTTAGCACCAAAGCAGATGACAAAGGCTATTTTGCTTTCCATGATATGACCTTTTGGGACAGTACACGGTTTGTCTTGCAGGCTACAAATGCTAAGGGAAAGAAATATACCAAACTCGTTTATAACAGTGACAAGCCCGTGTCTTTTACCCAGGCAATACAACAAACTAATGAGAATGTAAATACTGCCATCCCTCCTGCCTATCTAGCCAATAATGAAAGACAGCAGGAAGAATTAAATAAGTTAGGGCTCGGCAAAGGAAAAATGCTAAAGGAAGTAAAGATAAAAGGCTTTAAAGCCGACGATCAGTACGAAACGCAAAGTTTTGCAGGTGCAGGGCACGCAGACCAGGTACTGCATAGTAAAGATATTGGTTATGGATCGTCGTTAGCAGTAACATTGATCGGCAAATTACACGGGGTGGGCTTTACAAATGTTGGAAATCCAGGCCGCCCGCAAATGCCTTTTTTGAGGGGACCACTCGGAGGCGCTATGCTAGTCGTAGTCGACGGAGCTGAACTGCCCGATTCCGATGTAAGTATATTAAACCCCAATGATGTAGAGACTGTAGAAGTACTTAAATATGCAAATGCAGCCATTTATGGCATACAAGGAGGAAACGGAGTATTGATAATTACCACAAAACGAGGTGCTGGGACAATTGCAAAAGACATTGCATCAACAGGCATTTTACCCATCACCGTACAAGGCTACCAGAAAGTACGTGCGTTTTACTCACCCAAATACGAAAGCGGCATTACCTACAACCACCCCGATCTGCGCAGCACCATTTACTGGAAGCCCGAATTGGCAACCGACAAAGATGGCAACGCGTCTTTTGATTTTTATAACGCCGATGCTATAGGCACCTATCGGGTTGTAATTGAAGGGATTGACGAAAAAGGGAATATTGGGCGGCAGGTATACAGATATAAGGTTGATTGAGTTGATTAGTTGAGGGTTGAATAAGTTGGTCTCCTTTGGGAGATCAACTTTTTTCAACCAGTTCCTTATTTCAGGAAATGCTTTTTATAAACTTCTGCATCAAAACCGAAATAAAGAAAGTTTCCATCTTCGATCACCGGTCTTTTGATCATGCTGGTTTTTTCCTGGAATATAGGCAAAGCATCATTAAAGGTTTTTACATTTTCTTTTACTCCTGGCTCCAGGTCTTTCCAGGTGGTGCTCTTCTTATTCAGGAACGCTTCATAACCCGCCTTGTCATTCCATTCCTGCAATTTCTCAGGAGCTATGCCAAGCTTTTTAAAATCGTGGAATTCGTAATTTACTTTGTTTGCTTTAAACCAGTCTAACGTTTTCTTAACTGTATCGCAATTGGGAATACCGTATACTTTCATGAGGCGAATTTAAGAGAAGCAAGAGTCAAGAATCAAGAGCCGAGAGAAAAAATTACATTAGGTTACATCCTGATTCTTGGTTCTTGGCTCTTGTATCTTAATTTCCACCTCCGCCAGAGCCTTTGTTTCCTCCTTTGGTATCGTCGTTATTAATACCGTGTTCGTTCTTCTTGATGTTGCCATTAAACTTGCCGAATCTGAAGTTGATCCTGAAAGCGAACGATCTGTAGTAATTCTGATTATAAGAGCTTTGGTAAAAATAAGTGGAGTTGATCGTATTGCGGAAAGTATTGTATTTGCTGTACGGGTTGTTGGCCACCAATGACAAGGTTAGCTTCTTCTTGAAGAAATCTTTCGAAACCAGGTATTGATTAAAAATAAAATTGCTCGACTTACCTTGCAGGTTCACGTTCCCGCTAAAAAATCCGGCATTAAATCCAACCGCAAATCCATTATCGAACTTGTAACGCAGGTTACCGAATGCATTACCGGTAAAACCGTCATTGCGATACATACCTCCATTGAAACTGCCGCTAAGCCAAATATGGTTTACCTGCCCGTTTAAATTAAGTGTAAGCTTCTGGGTGATGTTCATGTTGGTATGGATATTCAATCCAAGCGTTTTGTTGGTACCAAGGTTTTCAAAAGTAGTGTAAGTAGCAGTAGTGGTGCTATCAGGGAATCCGGTAACAGGCACCTGGCGCAAACTGGATACATTCTGAATAGAATTATTCGAGAAAGCGTAGCTTAACCCTATATTGATCGAATTCTTGGTAAAGTTGCTATAGGTTAGTTCAAATGTATTGTCCAATTCCGGTTTTAATGCAGGGTTGCCAGTGTTTATAAATGTCGGATTTGATTTATCGACAAATGGGTTCAACTGGAATATACCCGGCCGCTGAATACGCTGTGTATATCCGAAATTAATACTGCTGCTCTTAAAGCTGCGCTGAATAGATACCGACGGGATCAGGTTGGTATAGCTTGGTGCTGTAGTAACACCAGCCGAAGTAAAATCAGCGTTAATAGCGGTGTGTTCCAAACGTAAACCGGCCTTGGCTGTCCATTTATCCAGTTTCAATTGATATGAATTGTACAGGCTTATGATGTTTTGATGATAAGTGAAATTGTTAGTCAGCGTATCATTGGTTGCATATTGCTGTGTAACCGAATCGCGATCGTCCACGTGATAATAGCTGTAATTGCTGCGAAGTATCGCTTTGGCACCTGCCTCTATTGATATTTTTTTGCTAAGCGGGTTGGCGTAATCTATCTGTATGGTATGATCCCTGTCGCCGGCATCGTTGTATTGCTGATAATCAGGGTATGACGAAAAAGGATACATAAACCTGTTATCAAAAATATTATTGTTCTGCTGTTTATTAGGCGAATAGCTGTATTTGTAAGAGATGGTCAACAACTCATCTTTTGATTTCCTGAAGCCTATCTGGTAGTTAAATGAAGCATCAAACCCTGTAAAAGTGCCGTGATTGGTATTATTCAGATTGAAACCCTGTACCAGGTCTCCCAATGTATTTGTATTGGAAAGCTGATTGGTATACTGGTGCTGGTCGTTCCCGAAAAGGTCGATTGATGCGGTCAAAAGGTTAAGGGTGTCTATTTCAAAGCTAAACTCACCTCCGCCATAATGGTACTTCCCTTTTTGCCTGGTTGACCCGTCTTGCACAATAGTGGTTGAAATGGTCTTTGTGGTCGGATCAAATATATTTTCAACATTTCCAGATCCGGTTGTCAGGTCACCATTGCTGCCAAATCCGCCGAAAAACGAAGCTCCGAATTTACCTTGCTTAACCGTGCCGTTAATATTATATCCTGCTCCAAAGACAGTATTAAAGCGACTATTAAAACCAATATTATAACCCTGGTCGGCATTCTTTTTGGTAACGATGTTAATGATACCTGCTAAACCTTCCGCATCATATTTTGCCGGTGGGGTGGTGATCACTTCGATCTTGTCAATATTGGTAGCAGGCATGGACTTTAGGATGTCCGATGGATTTTTAGCCACCAGAGCCGACTCTTTGCCATTAATCAGTATTTTATAATTGCCGCTTCCTTTAAGCCGTATATTATCGTTACCGTCAACGGTTAATAACGGGACTTTGCGCATCATATCCAGCACAGATAATGCTTTGTTGTCGGGATCAGCCTGGATATCGTAACTGATGCGGTCAACCTCCTGTTTCATCAGTGGTCGCGCTGCAGTAACTGAAACCTCTTTTAACTGACTCGAAGATGCTGCGAGTAATACTTTGCCGATATTGACATCCGGGCCACTTCCACTTACCGCTATTGCTTTATTACGATAGCCCACAAATACCAGGACGGCTTCATATGTTTTTCCGGCAGGGGCTTTTAATGAAAATGTCCCGTCATCCTTAGTCAATCCGCTTTTTACTCCTTCATGTGTTTTTGAATCCTGTATAGCAACAGTTACGTAACCCATGGGCTTATTATTGGCCGAATCGATTATCGTTCCTGTTATGGTGACGGTTGGGGCTGGTGCGGAACCTCCTGCTTGGGCAAAAGCAAGTACTGTAGATAAACTGAAGAATAAGGCTAGTAAAAAAGATTTCATGTAAGGAGGTTTTCGCTAAGTGACGTTTGAATCATTAATGCGTTACAGCAAAAATGAGGTTTTAACAATTATTTAACTCTTTTAAGTGCAAAATCACCCCATCCGGGGGAGAGGAATTTGTCGTGATCTGGCCGCGGCAAACTTTCATACACTTATGTGTTCGCTTAGGAAAGACCATACTTCTGATTTTAAAGTGAATTGATTATGGACCTGAGTATCTCTGTGGGTACTTTCGTTTGTGGTGCAAATTTGTTTCGCAGTATTATGATGGTGTAGTTTTGGTCGAGCCCCTGCTCGTTATATGACTGGAAGCCTGGCCAGCCCCCGGTATGGTAAGCTATCCTGCCTTTTCCTTGCGGATTGATCAAATGCCAGCCAAAACCGTAATCGCTGTCGCCTTCGGCAGGTTTGCCAGCACCTAGTATCTCCTTCCAATCTTCTACAGAAATGATAGTTCTGTTGAAGACGGCCTGATCCCATAAGAGGATATCACCAACTGTTGAGTTTACCCCGTCTTCGCCATAAATACCATCCTCCCAAAGCGCATGCTTCCATACCGGGTGTTGCTCGGGCATAATAAACCTTTTTAAACTGTCTTCATAAACATAACCGGTTGCACAGTTAGGAACTTGTTTAGGCCTTGCCCGGCGGGTATAAACTAAGGTATGCTTCAGTCCGAATGGTCGGAAAACCTTGTCTTCCATGTAATCGGTAAATGATACACCTGATACTTTTTCTATCACCGATGCCAGCAATGCATAACCAGTATTGCTATACAAGTACTTTTGGCCCGGCTCAAAAAATGGATCGGGATGATACTTTATAAGTATATCCAGCATGTCGTCATTCGTGGCGAATTTTTTTTTATCCCAGTATTGATCAAACACAGGCAAATAATCAGGAACACCTGAAGTATGGTTCAATAACTGGCGAATGGTAATTTCCGGATAGGGTAGTGCAGGCAGGTACTTGACAAGCTTATCATCGTAATTCAGCCTACCTGCTTCCTTCAATAATACGATGCCAGAGGCAGTAAATTGCTTGGATACAGATGCAAGAAGGAAGCGTGTTTGATCACTATTTTTTACTTGCTTGCTACTATCGGCAAACCCAAAGCTTTTTTGATAGATCGGTTGTCCATTCTTCGCTATCAGCACATTTCCGCTGAAACTCCCGCTTTCATAAAGTTTACTGAAAATACTGTCCAATTGCTGATATGCTCTTTGCTGACAATAGCTGCCATTAACCGCAAACAAAATAGCAAAGGCCGATAAGGCTACTCTTATTATCTTCATAATGCTTAAGAAAATACGAATTGTTTCGTATGTTATATTTGAGATATCTGCTCCGATCTCTTCGATGCTGAATTTGGCAAGATTTTTCTGTGTTAATTAAATATCATGGACTGTCCGGCCCATCAGTGATGCCCAATCCCATTCCCCAGGTTTGCGCATTATAATGCAGACCAAAATTTTGATTACTTGTAATGCCCTGGGTTAGTTGATAGTTAGGGCCTTGCAGATATTTTGCTTTTAATTTTAGATGCAGTTCTTCCGGTTGTGTTTTGCCGTTTACCATTAACGCTGAATTGGTAAGGTTGAATTTGATGAGATCGCTTTTGTCGCTGAGCACTTTTGCACTCACCAGATCGGTAACAATACCTGTTATAGCAGTTTTTATATCGACATCACGCTTGGCCCAGCGATCGTCCTTGAGCCATTTTTGCTGCATAATTTGTTCACGTTTCCTGAACTGATCAGCGGGTAACAGTTTCTGCTCCGCCAGAATTTGCAGACGGTTTTTATCCTGATCCGCGGCAAAAGCCTGTTGACGCCGCATAAGTTGTAATCGCTTTAATGCTCCGGTATCAAGATGTTTAAGCTGCATGTACCCGGATTTCTGTTCGCGTACTTTAGGTTGACGCGGTTTGCCGGGTGGCAGTGGCGGCCTGCCGTCGGCCTCATCAATGAACACGCCTGTTCCATGCATTTGCACCGGACCATAATAAAGGCCATAATCCGGGCGTATGCCATATTTTGTCATGTATTTCTGCTGCAATTCAGCCGGTTGCTTCATCCCATTGACAATGAGCTCAGTGCTGCTCAACCCAAACCATTTTACGTTAGCAGCGCCCGGCACTACCTTATCGTCTACAAGGTCGGCAATCACATTATATACACGGTCGCGTTGCGATGTATAATTAAGACTATCATCACGGAACTTCCGTTGCATATTGGCCAGCTTTGCTGCATAAGGTTCAGGCGATATGTCTTTAGGGTATCCTGGAGGCGGAACTTTGCGGAATGCGTCGTCTTTAGATTTTAGACTATCCTTAGAGAAACGGGCATGCTTTGCGTCAAGGTCGTGTTTACTCTTCAATTCCTTTAGCCTGGCAACATCACCATTGCGGATACGCCTTTTCTCAGCCAGTTCCCCCTCTATAATACGCAGCATGTAATTGTAATCAGGCACCTTATTGTCGGCCACTTTTTCGCCATTGATCTCCATTGAGGCAATTTTATCGTCAACCACTATAAAATGGTATTCGTTGCCTTTGTCGTCCATCGCCATGATGTCGTTATTGGTTGGGTCGGCATCGCTTTTTTTGAAGAGCAGGCTGGTAAATCTTACTGAGGTATCTATTACAGTAATTGTATCTTTTACTCGGGCTCCAGGTTTGCTATCATTAATACGATGGCTTTCTGGCAAGCGGTGCATGGATACCGGCATTATTTTAGTAACGACTTTACCTGATTTGTTGGTGAATTTTACAACGAGGTTCTTTATAACCGGGTTATCTTTTGATATAGTGGTAAAGGCTGATAACAATACCAAGCCAGCTGCCAACACAACTTTTTCGGCTATACTTAACTTTTTGTTCTCCTGGTTCACCATGCGTTTCAATCTATCCCGCAATTGATTGCCGCTTCCAATGCTCATGGCTAGCGATGTCCGGCTGTTATCCTCATAGCCGAATGATAGTAATGCTTCCAAATAATTGGCTTTGCGATTGGTGCGGCTAAGTACTATATCATCACAGCATGCCTCGCGTTCGGCACGGATCAAAGACGATAACCATAATAAACCCGGATTAAAGAAGAATACCGTTTCAACAATACCCTGTAATATGTTCACCAAATAATCGCGGCGGCGGATGTGGGCCAGTTCATGCCATAGTATGCTTTCCAATTGCTCTGGCGATAGTTGCAGCAAGATACCCATTGGCAACAGGATCATCGGCTTTAACCAGCCCACGGCAACCGGCACCTTAACCAGCTCAGATTGCACCAGGCGGACTGCCTGCCCGATGCCTATCTGACCGGCAAACATCTCAATCTTATGCTTAAAATCTTCTGATACTTCGTGAACCCTGTAATTCCTGATTCGCTGGATGTATAATAGTCCCCCTGCCATTTTCATGCTTTTCAGTATAAAAAGCAGCAGCCAGACCATAAATATGATATTCGAGTACTCATTCAGGAGCATTACCACTCTGCTAACAAAGCTGACCTGCGGCGTGGTAGCCGGAACAATAATATTGAGTCCACCTGGTGCGTGTATACTTTGCGTCCCATGGAAAGTCCTCTGCTCTGCTACCGACGTCCATGTCTCAATGCAGAACGTGACCGATACCGATACAGTAAACAATATGAGTATACCGCAAAGCAAATTGTAACGGAAAGCGGCGTCTGACTTCCGGGTCGCAGTGATCACCAAACCTGCAAGCAGCGCAATAACTAACCCTATCCAAAGCGAGTGGATCAGCGTCCAGCAGATGGCGTGGATAGTACGATCCGATATGTACGGTGTCCAGAATGAGCTTTTCATAATCCTATGATTTTTCGTCGATCTTTTTAATCAGTTCTTTAAACTCTTCCATCTCCTCAGGAGACATTTTTTTGTTACCTAATAATTGCATCATCAGGCTGCTTGCTGAACCGTTGAAGAGATTATCGACCACACGGTCGAGTATGTAGCCCTTGGTTTTCCCTTCCTCCACTGCCGCCTGGTACACGTGCGTCATCTGGCTGGCGTCTTTGGTCAGAAATCCCTTATCGAGCATGATCAGCATCAGCTTTTGTGTCGACATATAATTCACTTCACGTTTCTGCTCGTTCAGCTTATCATTTACAAACCGCACAGTCGAGGGTCCATACTGCCATAGCACCTGCAGTATCTCGAGTTCTGATTTGGTAGGCTCTGTTGATACGTTTTTATCCTTTTTTGATGATCTCATACCCAAACCTAAGAAAAAATTCTTATGCTCCAAATATTTACACCAAACTATTTTATAATCACTTATAAATCAGATAAATAAAATAAGAAATATTTCTTATGTTTAAATAAAAGCAGGGCTATATGAAGATTGTTTAGCAAATCACTCATTCACTAACTCACTAATTCACTCATTATTTATTAAAGCGCGTCATCGTTAGCTCCGCACCTATAGTTGCAAAGCTTTTGATCATCTCGATAGAGCGCTCTATTAAGGCTGGGAGTTCAGGTTGCTCATCGTCATCAAAACCGCTGAGGACGTAATCAACCTGTTTGCCTTTCGGGAAATTGTCACTCACGCCAAATCGTAAGCGGGCGTAGTTGTTGTGGCCTAAAACAGCCTCAATATTTTTCAAGCCGTTATGCCCCGCCGCGCTGCCTTTAGGTTTCAGGCGAAGGGTACCTAAAGGTAAAGCTATATCATCTACGATCACCAATACATTATCAACTGGTATCTTCAACTCTTTCATCCAGTAGTTGAGTGATTTGCCGCTGAGGTTCATATAGGTAGTCGGCTTGACAAGATACAGCATCCGGCCTTTGTAGGATATTTCGGTATAATAACCCAAGCGCATGTTGTAGAACTTGGCATTTTCCTGTTTGGCAAATTCATCCAGCACCATAAAGCCGATATTATGCCGGGTATCTGCATACTCCTGCCCTATGTTTCCCAAACCTACTATCAGATACTTCATAACTACCGGCTTTTGCCAAAGGCGTAAAAAGGCTTTGTTCTTCAAATTGTTTTTGCGAAGATATTCTTTTCAAACAGAAACAGCGATAAGTATATACTTATCGCTGTTATCGGTACAATCATACATGATGTATAATCGCGTCAATTATTTTTTACCAGCTTCCTGCTCAGCCTGACGCAATGCACGGGAAGTAGTTACAGATACGATAGTATCTTCTTTTGCATTAGTGATAACCAATTTGTCTAATTTCAAATCGCCAACGCGTACTGATTTACCAACGTCAAGACCTTCGATGCTTACGTCGATCGTATCTAAGTGATCTTTAGGTAAAGCTTTGATACGCAGTTTACGTAATTTCTGAACCAGTTTACCACCCATTTTAACACCTGGAGAAGTTCCGGTTAATTTGATTGGAATTTCAATAGCGATAGGCTTTTTCTCATCCAGTTCCAAAAAGTCGATGTGCAATATCTGCTCAGTTAACGGGTGGAATTGGATATCCTGGATGATAGCCGTTGATTTTACATTACCAACTGTGATGTCGATGAAGTGAACAACCGGAGTATAAATTATCGGTTTCAACTCAGCTGCAGGAACTGCAAAGTGAGTTTGAGTTTTGCCACCATAAAGTACGGCAGGTATTAAACCCTGGTAACGCAGCTCTTTGGCGTCGCGTTTCCCTACGTTCTCTCTTGGAGAACCGCTAATAGCGAATGATTTCATTTGTTTTTAATTTATTTATTTTATTTAAAAGTCCATGGTCAACAGACCATGGTATATTACGCTTTTCAAAAAATCAATGGACTATGGACCATAGACTATGGACTTAATTAGTCCACCTTAAACAACTGACTGATCGATCCGTGCTCGTTTACGTTCAGGATAGCCTCTTTCCAGCACATTGGGATCCTAAGCTTAGAATTCCACGTGGACAAGTTGTCGCG
>JADMIO011283380.1_pt1 | contig 83922 bp, 57 predicted proteins | sample 8958161 | NCBI WGS metagenome assembly JADMIO01 (sample SAMN16585339, study PRJNA669376) | soil metagenome | isolation source: Crop rotation soil | place: USA: Cullars Rotation, Alabama | collected 2011 | reverse complement strand
GACTTCAAGTCACGTGAATTCCAAGCTTCGGATCCCACTGTGCTGGAAAGAGCTCGGCATTCGACTCCTTTAATTTTTCGCTGAGTTTGCGGTATTTTGTTTCTTCGGTACTGAGCAGCATCAGGCTGATTTGTTTTTGAAGCGAATGTGCATAATTCGCAGCAGCATTGAGCTCGGGATGCAGCCACGGATTACTGCGGTTCTTAATGACCTGTTTCCACTGGTTGAATGAATTCCTGGGATGCAAACCACGGCTGTCTTTAATGATTGCCTTTTCGGGATCGCCGGCCCAATTGACTTCTGTCAAAGTTTCGGGCCTGTACCAGATAATGGAATTGCCATTGCCCAGCGAGTGATAAATGACGCCCGAGACGATTTCGTAAACGCGCTTCAGGTCAGGCGCAAAATTGATGATCTTATCAGTGTAGAAAGTCGTGTCATTGCTGTAATCGGAAAGCGATGCGGATAAGGTTCGGATATCGTTATCGGCAGGCGTGAGTCCGTTTTTATAAACTTCGCCACTGATCAGCAACGATACGCCCGAAGCGTTGCAAAGCCGCAGCAATTCGGGATTGATGCTGATGATTTTATACGATTCTGCAATGGGCGGAAGCTGATATGCATTGAGTTTTTCAAGTGCGATATTGGTCTTCCTCGCAATTTCATATTCTTCGTTAGATTGTCGTACATCAATTTGCGAGGTGATGAATTGTCCTTGCAATTGCGCTGCCATACGCACTTCGGGACTCAGGTTTTTTGGCGAATAATGATGACAGGCTATCAATCCCCATAATCTTCCCTGGTGGATAAGCGAAATTGTGAGTGTGGCGCCAACGCCCATGTTCTGTAAATATTCGACATGGATGGGCGAAGTGCTTCTGAGGATAGCAAGGCTGAGGTCTAAATTTTTATCCGGCGCACCATCGATCGTATAAAGCGGTACCGGCGTATAATTGATGTCGGCAATCAGGCGCAGCAGGTTTTTCATATACAATTCCCTTGCCTGCGGCGGAATGTCGGTATGCGGATAATGAAGTCCAAGAAATGGCTCCAGGTCTTCACGGCAGCTTTCTGCAAAAACTTCACCGTTGTATTCCTTGTCAAAACGGTAAACCATTACACGGTCGTATCCGGTAATTTTCCGGGTACCTTCTGCCACGAGTTCACATAGGTTTTTGAGCGTATGTGTGGTGTTCATATAGGATACGAACTGCAGTGTCTGGTTGTAAACATCTGCCGCTTTGTCCGTTTCGTCCGATTGCGGCTCTGCTTCGAGGATAACCGTATTGTTGTTTTTGTGTATGCTGCAGCGAAATTGGTTTTGGCCCAAAGTCATTTGTAGCGGGAAAGGCATATCGGAATCCTGCTGCAAATAAACCTCAATTTCTTTATGGTTTTCTGCCCCGAATACCTCACCGAAATTTTTTCCCAGCAATTGCTCGGTGCTATGGCCTGTAAAATTTTCGGTATTACCACTCGAGAAATCGATTTTCAAAGCGTTGTCCATACCCAGCAAAAAGCCGTGCGGCTGGATGCTTCCCGGAATGTGAATGGGCTCGTGCTCGCAATTCTTCAGGTTGACGATGTCGCGGTTTACAATGTCTTTAATTTTCATTGGGTGTTCCGGCAAAATGGTTATGGATGGCTTTAAAGGCAAAATTGGCGCCCTCAATGATCGTGTCGCCACAGTTGTGATGCGCTTCGTATTGCGTTAGTATTTGGAGGAAATGTTTCCAGGAACTTCCGGTTTTATGGCCATATCCGGCAAAATACCGGATGCCGTTATTTTCGTCAAGCTGCAATGAAGATTCGATATTCCTGAGGATAAACCTGCCGCCAAGGGTCGAACCTTCTACGACATACATGACACCCAACGCAAATGGGAGCGAATAATCACGGTTTAAGGGAGTAAGTTTTTGTGTAACAGGAAAACCTATAAACAAAAGGTCGCTGTCGATCAGCGCAAGCTTTTTGCGGTTTTCAATATCCGGAATCAGTTTCGAAAGTAAGGGAAAAACGAATTCTTCGGTATCTCTTATGATGTCGCGCATCAGGTTGAGGTAAGATCCGTAAGCTAATTTTGTAACATCAGGTGACAAAATCGCCGAGGAAACCGGAAGGCTTTCAAGATTGCGGTGTGCAGTTGCGGTTTCATGTCTTATTTCATCGAGGAAAGAGGCGATTTTTTCAATGTCCATATATTAATGGCTGTAAATAAAGTTGCTAAATGTCGGCTTAAAAGTTTGCCAGTCAATACTCAAAGTATGCTGAATCGATTTGCGAAAAGCGTCGAAAGATGTCGACTTCGGCAGGTAAAAATTAGCCCCAAGTTTCCAGCTTTTCAGTATGCTTTCTTCATCTTTTGCGGTAGAAAATATCACGACCGGAATTTCCTTCAACGAATCATTTTCACGCAATTCTTCCAAAACCTGAAAACCATTTTTTCCGGGCATGTTCAAATCAAGAAAAATAATGTGTGGTGAAGGCGGCGGATTGTGCAATGCATCAATTAATTTCTCGCCCTGGTCATGGGTCACAACATTAATATTATCATTAATATCCGCAGCGATGTCGGTAAAAAAAACCAAATCGTCGGCATCGTCATCTGCATAAAAAATGGTCAAATCGGGATTCATAAGCATCAAAATTGAATATTCCTATTTTCAAAGTTACACAAATAAATTTCCGGAATGGGTTTATAAATTGTTAAAATCTGCCTAAAGCGCGTAGGAGAATGATAAGTTCACATAGTAATTTACAGGCAATCCCGGATAATAAAAACGGGGTTTTGCATTGCCGAAAGCTGTCGCGTTTACCAATACCATTGCGGCGTAATGCTCGTCAAAAACGTTGTTGATTCCGGCACTCAGGTCTGATGAAAATCTGTTGAAGATTTTAAATTGCCAGCCTGTTTTTAAATTTAGGATGTGCCAGGCATCATTGTAATCGGTATTGCTGTCGTTGAGCGGCATTTTATCGACAAACTGGAAATCTGCCCAAAGGTACAAGCCAAAATTGCTTTCGAATGAAATGCCGGCGTTGATTTTATTTTTTGGGACACCTGTGAGTTCATTTCCTGAAAAATCAGCGCCATTATTGAGGAACTCCTTAAACTTATAATTACCGAAACTGCCCGAAAAATATGGTTTTACAACCAAAAATCTGTTGCAGTTCCAGGTATAATGGATCAGAATTTCTATGCCTTCGTGCAAAGTTTTCCCGGCATTTGCGCCGATATACTGGTCGTATCCGATGCGTTGCGCGACAAGTAAATCTTTAATTTCCATCCGATAAAGCGCCACTTCTGTGTATAGCAATTTATTGAGGAAATGAAATTTACCGCCGATTTCAAAATTATAACCGTTTTCGGGTTTAATGTTGGGATTTATGCTGCCATTTTCATTCATTGTTTCCTCAATCGCAGGCATTGAAAATCCGCGGCTTATCGAAGCATAAAACATTTTTAAAGGGGTGGGTTTGTATAAAATTGAAATCTGGGGCGACCAAATTGCGTCATATCCATATTGCTGTTTTGAATCTTCTGTAGTCGGAAGCGTATTGTTAAGATCGAATTTTGTTTTGTTGATATTCAACCCGGCCTGTATTTCGACTTTTGCTGAAATTAACCTCCGAAATTGAGCAAAAACATTGTAAAATGTACGGTTTTGAAAAACTTCCGTTAATTGGTTTCCTTGTAAACTTCCGTGATTGTTATTGTCTTCGTATAAGTTTTCAAAAGTCTTTCCTTTGAAATTATCCCGAAAATATTCCAAACCGACAATAAATGACATTTTTTTTCTCAGTCCCAAATCGCCCGAAAATTGCGTTCTTGCCCCATAAGCCGTAGTGTTTTGCCGCAAGATATCAAACGGCCGTGGTTCGTCACTTTCTTTATGGCTGACAAAAAAAGAAGTGGCATTTTTGATGTGTCCAAAGATTTCCGATTCATAAGCAAGACCGCCTGAATAGGAATCATATTGCTCGAATCCTTTTGCTGATTTCCAGGTTAGTGCCGCCGCACGCGGGTTATTGCCAAAGGTGTTTTTGTCGATGGAACTCGGAATATAAGCCTTCAGAAAAGTGTAATTCGCGAAATACGCCAGTTTGCTTTTAGGTTTCTTAAACAATTCGCCTGCCAAAGTAACGGCTTCACGTTTGTAGGAACTGTTCTCACGCCAGCCGTCGGTTTCGAGTTTGTGATAACTGACATTCAGGCTTGACGATTGTCTGTTGAGGCTGTAATTTACTACATTCTTCATCAGTCCATAAGACCCGTGTGTCGTGCTGATGTGAACATTGCCTCCCGGCATTTCATACAATTTGGGCTTCAGCAGGATCGCGCCGCCCAAACCCGCACCGTACAAACTGGAGAGCGGTCCTTTTATGATTTCGATTTGCCCGATATTTTCAACGTCGATGTCGTCGATTGTCGTTTCGCTGTCGCCCGAAGTAAGCGGGATGTTGCCGTAAAAAGCCCTGATTTTATTGGTGCCGTATGGTGTCCTGGCACCAATTCCGCGAATTGAAATGCGATTGGTGTTGTAAGCGCCAGATTGCATGAAAACCCCTGATGTTCTGTTGATTGCTACAGAGATGTCTGCATTGTTATTGCGCTGCAAATCTTTTTCGGTAATAATGCCGATGGCTGCCGGGGCATTCTGCAAATTGTCGTTGAGATGGAAGGCGCTGATGCGGATTTCTTCCAATTGGTTTGCCGGTACCGAATCACGTTTATTTTGCGCCGCAACGTCATCCGCGAAAGCGATCAAAAGCAAAAAGGGCACAAAATACGGACACTTCATCGGGAATTATTTGTTCGCTGTAACTTTCCAGATCGTATTGCCGCTGTCGTCGTTGACCAATAGTGAGCCGTCGCTCATGACCGTTACCGCTACCGGGCGTCCGTATACTTGGGCTTTATCGGCATTGGCTACAAATCCGGTCAGGAAATCTTCAGGTTTGCCCGAAGGTTTTCCGTTGGCAAAAGGCACGAACATCACTTTATAACCAGAGATTTTGGAACGGTTCCACGATCCGTGCTGCCCTACGAAAACCCCGTTTTTATATTTTGCAGGAAAAGCGGCTTTGTCGTAAAAGGCGAGTCCGAGCGAGGCGGTATGTGCGCCCATTGAAACATCGGGAACAATTGCTTTTGCAGCCACGTCTTTTCCGGCGCCTTTCATTCTCGGATCTAAATTGTTGCCGTAATAGGAGTAAGGCCAGCCGTAAAAACCACCGTCTTTTACGCTGGTGATATAATCGGGAACAAGGTCGTCGCCCAAATCATCCCGTTCGTTTACGGCTGTCCAGAGTTCGCCATTTACGGGATTCCAGTCGACACCAACAGGATTTCGCAATCCGCTGGCAAATATTCTTTCACCCGTTCCGTCGGGATTGATTTCGAGTATGTCGGCGCGGCGGACTTCATTTTCCATGCCGTGTTCGGCAACATTACTGCCTGAACCGACTGTGACATAAATTTTAGAGCCATCGGCATTCGCGATGAGGTTGCGCGTCCAGTGGTTGTTGTAACCGCCGGCAGGCAAATCGAGGATTTTTTGTCCCTTGGCTTCCATTTTCAATTGCCCTTCTTTGTAAGGGTAGCGATAAATGCCGTTCGTGTTGGCGACATAGAAATAATTTTTGAGCACGAGCATCCCGAAAGGCTTGTTCAGATCGCCGAGAAAAACATTGCGGGTCTCAAAAACGCCGTCTTTGTTGGTATCGCGAAAAACGGTTATTTGTTCCTTTCCGTATTCGGATACAAAAATATCGTTGTTGGGCGCGATGTAGGTCCATCGCGGATTGTCGAAACCATCGGCAAATTTTGTTACGGTAAATCCAGCAGGCGCAACAGGTGTTTTTCCGTCGGGCCAGTCAATAACGCTGCTTCTTTTGGTAGCCGAACTGGTGGCGTAGGGCGGCGGCAATACCAAGTCGCCAACTGCAGTTTTTACGGCGATATCAGGTTGGGCGGCAAGCGCCTCTTTTTGTTCTTTTTTAACCTGTCCGTGACAGGAACTGAGCGTTGCGGCGGCAATTACCAAAAAAGCCAAAGCGGTTGTTTTCATAAAGTTGCGGTTATAAATGAAGCCTGAATTTACTAAATTTTAAAATGTTCCCTAAAGATGGGTGTGAATATTAAGGCAGATTTAACAGTTAAAAAAAGTAATGGCGAACTGCATTTCGGATGCTGACTACTCCATTCTAATTCAGTATATTTGCACCCGAGGCCATAGGCCGAATTGTATGAAATAACATTATTTAAATCCAGAACCAGTGATACAGCTCCACGATAAACAATTCGTTCCGTTTATTTCATCCGAAGAGATTGATTTTGCCCTCGTCAACATGGCAAAGCAAATGGATGATGATTTTTTTGATGATGTGCCTGTTTTTATTGGCGTCCTGAATGGCTCATTCATGGTCATGGCCGATTTGATGAAACATTACCGCGGCATGTGCGAGGTGAGTTTTATTAAGATGGCTTCGTATGAAGGCACACAGTCGACCAATCAGGTAAATGAATTGATTGGCCTGAACCAGGATTTATCCGGAAGGACGGTTATCGTTGTTGAAGATATTGTCGATACCGGAAACACGATTGAGGTTTTAAAAGAACTTTTCAAAAAGCAAAACGTCAGGCATTTTAAAATTGCGACGCTTTTCTTCAAACCCGAAGCATACAAAAAAGACATAAAAATCGATTACGTCGGTATTAGGATCCCCGATAAATTTATCGTCGGTTACGGCCTTGATTATGACGGGCTGGGAAGAAACCTGGTCGATGTATACCAACTCAGCGAATAATCTCAATACATACACTAAAATCTCAATACTCGAAATGATCAACATCGTTTTATTCGGAAAGCCGGGAGCGGGAAAAGGAACGCAGGCAGAATTCTTAAAAGCACAATACAATTTAACCCACTTGTCAACCGGAGATATTTTCAGGTTCAATATTAAAAACGGGACAGAACTTGGGTTATGGGCCAAAACTTTTATCGATAAAGGCGACCTCGTTCCGGATGAAGTGACCATAAAAATGCTCGAAGACGCAGTAGATAATGCCGGAAATACTGCTGGTTTTCTTTTTGACGGTTTCCCGAGAACCATTGCGCAGGCCAAAGCTTTAGATGCATTCCTGGAATCAAAAGGCTGGAAAATAACCGCAACAATTGCGCTTGAAGCAGATGACGAAATCCTGGTGCAGCGATTGCTTGAAAGAGGCAAAACTTCGGGACGTCCTGACGATCAGGATGAGGATAAAATCCGGAACCGTTACCAGGAATACAATGAAAAAACAGCACCGCTGATGGATTTTTACAACGCCCAGCGCAAATTTTATCCGGTAAACGGAATCGGCTCTATTGCCGAAATTACAGAAAGACTTGGCAAAGTAATCGATAATTTCGTAAATTAGGCATAAGCAACCGGCAAAACCCCGGGCTGTAACCAAATTAACACATCTTGGAAATTTTAATAATATTATTCTTAATCATCCTCAACGGGGTATTCTCGATGTCGGAAATCGCTTTGATTTCTGCCCGAAAGAACAGGCTTGAAAATGCTGCGAAAAAAGGCAATGCCAGTGCAAAGGCCGCTTTGGAGCTTGCCAATTCTCCCAACAAATTCTTATCTACTGTGCAAATCGGGATCACCTTAATTGGTATCCTCACCGGTATTTTCAGCGGCGACAAGATTACGACCGATATGAAGCTTTATTTTGCAAGTTTTGCTGCTTTAAAGCCTTATGCCGACAGCCTGGCTGTTGGGGTTGTCGTGGTAATCCTGACATTTTTTTCGCTTGTATTGGGTGAATTATTGCCAAAAAGAATCGGCCTTAACCATCCCGAAGCCATCGCAAAAGCGGTTGCGATTCCGATGAAAGTCGTTTCGATTGTTACGGCGCCGTTTATCTGGCTTCTGACCATTTCGACCGAGTTTTTACTGAAAGTGCTGATGATAAAACCTTCAGCCGAAGGCAAAGTCACCGAAGAAGAAATCAAGGCCATCATTAAAGAAGGCACCGAAGGCGGTGAAGTACAGGAAATCGAGCAGGACATTGTAGAACGCGTTTTCCATATTGGTGACCGGAAAGTAAACTCGCTGATGACACACCGCAAATCGGTTGTGTTCCTGCCGCTTAATTCTGATAAAGATCAGGTAAGAGAATTGATGCTAAAAGAATTGCACTCGATTTATCCGGTTTATGGCGACAATTATGACGATATCGTTGGTGTGGTCAACCTCAAAAATATTTTTGCACATTTCAGCGAAGAAAACTTCAACCTCAATGCCATCATGACCGACGCGCCATTTATTATGGAGCAGACAACGGCATACAAAGCGCTCGAAAATTTCAAACGAAGCGGCGTGCATTATGCTTTTGTTTCCGATGAATATGGCGTTTTTCAGGGCATCATTACACTCAACGACATCCTTGAAGCACTCGTTGGCGACGCATCGGATTTTTATAAGGAAGATTTTAAGTTAATCGAACGCGAAGACGGCACATGGCTGGTCGACGGACATTATTCGCTGCATGACTTCCTGACTTACTTCGAGCTCGACGAGCTGATCAGCGATTATGAGGTGACAACCGTAAGCGGACTTATCATGACCGAACTTACTTACATCCCAAAGGAAGGAGAAAAATTATTCTGGAACCAGTTTGAGCTCGAAGTGATCGACATGGACGGCGTGAAGATTGATAAGGTTTTGGTAAAATCCAGAAGAGAGAAATAAATTGGTGCAGGGTTTAGGGTACAAGGTACAAGGTCAACGCGACCCCAACCGTGAATCCTGAACCCAGTACACTGAACCAAGAAATATGACTGAAGGCAATTTTGTAGATTACGTAAAAATATACGTCTCTTCCGGAAAAGGAGGAAAAGGCTCAACGCACCTGCACCGCGAGAAATTCATCGAGAAAGGTGGCCCTGACGGAGGTGACGGCGGCCGTGGTGGACATGTATTTCTTGTTGGAAACAAATCGTTATGGACATTGTTTCACCTCAAATTTGCAAGACACATCAAAGCCGGACACGGTGGCGATGGCGGTGGCGACAGAAGTACCGGTGCCGACGGTGAAGACAAATTCATCGAAGTGCCGCTCGGTACAGTAGTGCGCGATAAAGATTCGAACGAAATCTTGTTTGAAATTACCGAAGACGGCGAAAAGAAAATCATCGCCCAGGGCGGAAAGGGCGGACTCGGGAATTGGCATTTTCGCAGTTCGACGAACCAGACGCCACGCTATGCGCAGCCCGGATTGCCATCAGTGGAAGCAGATATTGTACTGGAATTAAAGGTGCTGGCCGATGTAGGGCTCGTAGGTTTCCCGAACGCCGGAAAATCGACGTTGCTTTCCGTGCTCACCTCTGCAAAACCTAAAATTGCAGATTATCCGTTTACGACCTTAAAACCCAATCTTGGGATTGTGGCTTATCGCGACTACCAGTCGTTTGTGATTGCCGACATTCCCGGAATCATCGAAGGTGCCGCCGAAGGAAAAGGGTTGGGACATTATTTCCTGCGCCATATCGAAAGAAACTCAACGCTTTTATTTCTTGTCCCGGTGGATACGCCCGACATAAAAGGTGAATATGATATTCTGGTAAATGAATTAACGAAATATAATCCGGAAATGCTCGACAAAGAGCGTTTGTTGGTGATTTCCAAATGCGATATGCTTGATGAGGAACTCAAAGCAGAATTGAAAGCAGAACTCGATATAGCATTTAAAGATATTCCGTATATGTTTATCTCGTCTGTCGCCCAGCAGGGATTGACAGAATTAAAGGATAAACTTTGGAAGATGTTGAACGATTAAAAAAAGCTGCGGTTAGCAGCTTTTTTTGTGACGGGGAATAATATTAAAATTGATGTTGCTTTTTCCCCTGTACCAGTTTTTCGACAGTTCCATCCTTATTCCTGATTATTTTTGTCTTTTTCGGGTCAAATCCCTCAACAATGCTTCCCATGTCATAAAAATGATTTTTGTCCATGGCATTCCAGCTGTCTTCTTCCATGGGGCGGAATGTTTTATAATCGGCCTCTTCCATAATGAACATATACATGCCGCCGCTCATTGGCCGATAGAAATAAATACGGTTTTTATCTTTCGCATACCAACTCCCTTGTAATACTTCAAAAGTCATCGGGTCAACTTCTTGCGGAAGATATCCGTTAAAATAGGTTTTTTCCCCATCAGGTGTTGCGCTGAATGTTTTATCATAAATATGCCCGCTTGCACTTTTATAGAACTGGTTCTTGATGTGTGTCAGCTTCAATGAATCGGAGAGATTGATATCATAAGCGCATTTACAGTTTTTTTCTTCACACGAAATGCAATGCTTTTCCATTACCTGAGCATAGCTTTGTGAGGCCAACAGTAAAAATAACAGCAATATTAGTTTCAATTTCATTGATATCGATTTTTAGTTATTTGAACAGTTCAAGTAAAGCGCTGACCCCAATTTCTACGCCCAACGGAATTGCCGCCAAATCGACTTCATAATTGCCATTGTGGTTGTAAAACGGATATTGCTTTCCGGCCGCCTTTGCTTTGGCAACCAATGCCGGATTTGCCGTGCCAACCCACATAAAATCGTAAGCGGCCTTTTTGCTGTTGGAAGTCACCAATTGCGGAAAATCTTCAGAAATCATTTCTGCCGGTATTTCACGGATGATTTTTTCAGGTGCCAAAACGGTTAAAAGCGCTGTATTCACTTTATCAACCATCGGATTGTCATTCACAACCGGGGCTGCATTTCCTTTCATGATAATGGTGGGGTATAAATCTTTTGGAAGGTTGTTCGCCACTGCAATGCCTTCGTTGATATTTTTGATGCCTTCGAGCAGGATGTTGCGGTCTTTATCGTTAAACCAACGCAAATTCAGCTTTAAAACAGCAGTGGCCGGAATCACATTATTCACATATCCCGATTGGAAAGCGCCAACGGTCAAAACCGCTGCATCTTGGGGCGCTATGTTCCTGCTGATAATGGTCTGGTATTGCAAAACGGCATTGCTGGCCATCACGATCGGGTCTTTTGTGTTTTCCGGATGGGCGCCATGTCCTGCGACGCCGTAAAAAGTCACATCCAACTGGTCGGTTCCGGCCATGCGTTCGTTGATGGCATTGTAAATCGTGCCAACCGGAATCGGGAGCGTGTGCATCCCGAATAAATAATCGGGCATCGGGACACCTTTTTCATACATTTTGTCAGTAACCATCGCCTTTGCACCCAATCCGGCTTCTTCGGCAGGCTGCGCCACAAAAATGAGTGTGCCTTTCCATTGGGATTTGAGGTTTGCCATGATTTTGGCCACTCCGAGCATCCAGGTAATGTGTGCGTCGTGTCCGCAGGCGTGCATGACAGGTACTTCGGCTCCGTCTTCCTTTTTCATCGTTTTGGTGCTTTCATACGGCAGCCCCGTGGTTTCTTTGACTGCATTGCAGTCCATGTCGGCCCGGTACATGACGGTTGGCCCGATGCCATTTTTAAGGATGCCCACCACACCGGTTTTCCCGATTCCGGTAATGGTTTCATAACCGAGCGATGTGAGCTCTTTGGCCACAATTCCCGATGTGCGGGTTTCCATAAACGCCAACTCGGGGTTTTGGTGCAGGTCTTTAAAGATGGCTATAAGCCGGGTAGCATCGGCAGCAATGGTTTGCTTCAGGGAATGTTGGCCATAAACTGCTTTTGAGATGCACAATAGGCTAAATAATAGGAAAATATGCTTCATGTCGAATGATTTCTGAATCAAATATAGCCTATTCTGTTCAAAAGACACGCAACATTCGTGAGCCTATTCCTTAACGAATTTGCCCTTAAATGTTGCATTGTCAGTAATCACTTTGATCAGGTAAATGCCTGCAGCAAAATTTTCTATAGTAACCGAATTGCAGGGTTGTGATTGTGAAAGGATGTTTTTGCCTGTCACATCTGTAATAATGACGGAACGAATGGTTTCGGAAACCTGGATATTCAAGACAGTTTTCGCCGGATTCGGATACAGAACGAAAGATGCTTTTTCAAAATCAGGCGCAGAAAGGAAATCTTTTGTAAACTTCGCAATCAGGGCATTGCTAAATCCGATGTTGTAATCAACAGGGCCTACTTGCCCGTCGTTTGAAAAAGTTTCGCCCACAGCCATATAGCCGCCATCGGCAACGATGTCAATTCCGTAAAATCCATCCAACTGGGTGCCTCCCAATTCCTTTTGCCACAGTATATTTCCGGTATCGTCTAATTTAAAAATCCAGGCGTCGTCATAACCCATTGCAGCGGTTCCTGTTAAATCGCCATCGACAGATCGGGTAAATCCGGCAACCACAAACTCATTATTCTCGATAATAACGTCATAAGCCTGATCGCTGTGCGTTCCGCCGACGCTGCGCTGCCACAGGATGTCTCCCGAAACATTCAGCCGCAATATCCAGGCGTCACCGAATGTTTGTCCGTGATAACCGATGACATCGCCATTATTGGAGTCGGTATATCCGGCAATGATAAAGCCGCCGTCGCCGGTTTGTTGCATTGCAAAGCCCTGGTCCATACCGCTGCCGCCGTAAATACGGTCCCATTCAGTTTCGCCTGATGCATTGAGTTTCACAACCCAATTGCTGAAGCCTGTAGCATTGCCCAGAATGTGCGCCGTAGTGCCGCATAAGGCATATCCGCCGTCGCTTGTCGTGATGATTGCGTTGGGTTGGTCCAATTCGGCATAACCTACTATTTGTTGCCATTCGATATCGCCCGACGCATTGATCTTGGTCACCAATCCGTCATAGTCACCGAGACCATTTGGAAAATTTCCATAGGTCGCCATAACAAATCCGTTATCGGGAGTCGCCGCGCACGCCCTGGTCCCGAATATGCAACAACCACCGAATGGCGCATGGATTACTTTCTTCCAAAGGATAGTCCCGTCGGTATCCAGCTTGATAATCCAGCTTCCTACGTTTGTTGCATCGTCTACATCGCCGTCAATGGAGCCGCCGTAGCCCACAATCAGGTATTTACCGTCGGTTCCGATGCTGACATCAACACCTTCGTCTGTAACAGAGCCTCCCAGCACTTTTTTCCATTCAACCGCGCCCGATTCGTCAAATTTAACAACCCAGTAATCAAGCGTAGGGTAATTGGCTTCATCAAAATGAACTCCGATGACGTCGTGATCAGTGGAACGCGCGCCGCCAACAGCGATAAAGCCACCATCGGCGGTTTGTTTTACAGCTTTAAAGCGATCCTGGTCGGTACCGCCGAGGCTTTTTTGCCATTGTAAAAAAGGTGCCTGGGCGAAAGTGGCGAAGCTGCAAAGCAGTAATAATGAGCGTATGGTTTTAAACATAATTGTGTTATTCTTTTCGGGCGTAAATATAAATCAAATTTTGTGAGGTGGATAACCGTGTGCAGATTATTGAACCAACGGATTGGCGACAGGGAGAGCAGCGGTATCCTTTGGCGCGCTTCTTAAAGCGCCAAAGATAAAGCGGATAGCCCGGCCGTTCGCCAAAAACAATCAAACTGAAATCACTACCACGTTTTCATTTCTCACGACATTAACAAAATAAAATCGGCAAAAGAATTATCTTCGCAAACGCTAAAAAAACGATTGCGCTGTAACATTTTTAAATAATGGCGACTCGTAACACACTAACTTAAAATGTAAGAAATGAAAAAAATTGTTTTATTCGCACTTCTTTGCCTGTCTGCATTTCCGATGCGCGCAGACGAAGGCATGTGGTTCCTGATGTTTATCGAAAGGCTCAACCACCGCGATATGGAAAAAATGGGATTGCAGCTGACCTCTGAAGAGATTTACAGCATCAACCACCACAGCTTAAAAGATGCTGTTGTGCAATTCAACGGAGGCTGTACAGCCGAGCTGATTTCGAAAGACGGACTTGTTTTGACCAACCACCACTGTGGTTATGATGCGATTGCAGAGCTTTCGTCAGCCGAAAAGAATTACCTGAAAAACGGTTATTGGGCACCAACAAGGAAAGAAGAGATGAAGCCAAGCAGCCTTTTTGTTCGTTTCTTTGTTCGTATGGATGATGTCTCTAAAAGGATTTTGGCAAAATTAAACGACAAAATGACCGAAGCGGAACGCGATAAAGCGATTGCTGCCGAAGTCACGCTTATTGAAAAGGAAAACAACGAAGGCGGGAAATATACCGTTTCTGTACGTTCTTTCTTTCAGGGAAATGAGTTCTATTATTTCGTTTACCAGGATTACAAAGATGTTCGTCTGGTTGGAACGCCGCCGGAAAGCGTCGGGAAATTTGGTGGTGACACCGACAACTGGGAATGGCCGCGCCACACCGGAGATTTCTCGATGTTCAGGATTTATGCCGACAAAGATGGCAATCCTGCAGATTATTCTGAAAATAATGTGCCTTTACACCCGAAACATTACCTGCCCATAAACCTGAATGGCGTTAAGGAAAATGACTTCGCGATGATTTTAGGATATCCGGGCCGTACCAACCGCTGGATGCCTGCAGGCGGAATCGAGCAGAACGTAAAGTTTGCCTATCCTGCCTGGGTTGAAGGTGCCAAAACCGGAATGGACCAAATGAAAAAATACATGGATAAGGATGCGACCATCCGTTTGATGTATGCTTCCAAATATGCCTCGACAGCCAATTACTGGAAAAACCGCCAGGGAATGATTGATGCCTTGAGCAAATTCGGCACGGCCAAAACCAAGGCGGCACAGGAAGATAAATTCAACGTTTGGGCCAATAAGCCTGAAAACAAGGCGAAATACGGCAATGTAATCGCCAACATCAATAAGTTTTATGCTTTGACAAACGAAAAGGCGAGACACGACAATTACCTGCAACAACTGATCAGGACGACTGCCTACGGAACCATTTCAAGAAGTTTCGGAAAGCCTTTTGAGTCTTACGCCAAAGCTGATGCTGCAAAACAGGCCGAGATGAAGCCACAGTTGGAAGAAGCGGTAAACGAATTCTTTAAGGAAGTGTACATTCCGGCAGAAAAAGACATCATGGCGGCGCAATTAAAATTGTATGCCACGAAATCTACAGGTTACAGTATTGCGCCTTTGGTTGCGAAATTGGGTGCGGAAAACGGGAATGATTTTACGGCTTATGTAAACAAAACCTATGATGCGAGTATCTTCACTTCCAAAGAAAAAATGATGGCTTTCATTGAGAAACCTGATGCTGCTGCTGTTGCCAATGATCCATTGAACCAATTGTCTGCAGATTTACTGGCGCAACTCGCTGCAAAATCGGATGAGATTGCAAAAGCACAAAACGATTATGGTGCGGCTTTCAGGTTATTGGTTGACGGATTGAGAGAATCGAAACTGGCGCCGATACAGTATCCGGACGCCAACTCAACTTTAAGGCTGACTTACGGAAAAGTACGTTCGTTGCCTGCTGACAAACGCAATGATGCAAAAGTGAACAACTATACTACGCTTGAAGGCATGGTCAAAAAATACAAAGCAGGCGATGAGGAATTTGACCTTCCGGCAAGAATGCTCGAAGAATACAAAGCAAAAGACTACGGCCGTTATGCCGACAAGAACGGCTACATGCCTGTAAATTTCCTTACGGACAATGACATTACCGGCGGAAATTCAGGTTCTCCGGTGCTTAATGGAAAAGGCGAACTGATCGGATTGGCTTTCGACGGCAACATTGAAGCCATGGCAGGTGACGTGATTTTCGACCCGAAATTGCAAAGGACCATCAACGTTGATATTCGGTACGTGCTTTGGCTGATAGACAAATTCTCAGGAGCAAAACATATTGTTGACGAAATGACGATTGTGAAATAATGTTCAGTGATCAGTGGTCAGTGTTCAGTGATCAGTCCGCGGGATCACTTTATAAATAAAAGAAAACCCAAATTGCGATATCGTAATTTGGGTTTTTTATTTTCGCTATCTGCGCTGTATACGACCACTGCCACTGCCACTGACCACTGAATACTGACCACTGACTACTAACTACAGCCTCCTCAACCCTTCTTCACAATCTTTCCATACATTTTTCTTTCAGCAGCTACAGCCTGCAGATAATAAACGGCATTGGGCAATCCGGTAAGGTCGAAAGTATAAGTGTTGCTGCTATTGCCTTTTTGATACGTTACGAGTTTTCCTGTCGTATCGAAAAGCAGTATTTCTGTTACGGGTTCTGATATTCGTACCGTTACGATACCGCTGGTCGGATTTGGAAAATACGTCAGGGCAGGCGATGCAGTCGCTTTTGACTGTGCTTCTAATTTATCATTTTCGGGAAGTGTTTCCTCGGGTGTTTTGCAATCGACGGCTTCTGTAAATTGTTTTGTAATTCGTATTATAAGTTCATTGAGTTTTTCGACTTTATAACTGTCGGTTGAAGGTTTCATGTGCGGATTGCCGATACCGCTGTCATCAGTCAAAAAAAGATAAGTGCCATTGGTTTGCAAGGCCATTGCCCGCATCAGGTATTCGGCGCTTTTGTCCATTCCGCTTGCGGCGATCGGGATGATGCGGATGCCCTTTTGGGCGGCTTTTTTCGCAAGCTGCTGTAATTTGGCGATGCTTTCGGGATTGTCATGCGGCGGCGCATCTAAAACCACAAACAGCAAGCGTGCCCTCGCATCGTCGTGCCATGAAAGCTGGTTTATCGCGATTTCACAGGCTTCGGTTACGGCTTCGGGAAAATCGTTGCCGCCTTGCGCAGACTGCCTGTTGATGAAATAATTTACCTGCTCCGTATCTGCCGTAAAATCTAAATTTTTGGTGAGGTAATCATCGCCGGTATCCCGATAGAAGATTGCGGCCATCGAAAGTTCCGTCTCCGGGAGATTGGTTTTTGTTTTTTCGATCACATCATTGAGTTCTTCCTGCAGGTAATGAATTTCATCAGTCATCGAACCTGTCGCATCTATCATAAAAGCAATATCGATTTTAGATAACAGGTTACAGGATTCGGATGATGTATATTTGTTGATGCCTTTGTGGAATTCAATGGCATTTTTAACGAGCGTACGTCCGGAATCATCAGTTATTTTTAGTTTTTCGGTCACTTTGGCGATGTCGTTCTGATGCGGATTGTACCACAATTCGGCCTTACCGGTATTGTCTGTACGCGCTGTCCAGAGTTTTGTGCCTGATTTATTTTCGAGGTGCACCATTTTGTTGATGACTGGAAATCCGTCCTTGTTAACCACAGAAATGGTATAGCGAAAAGTGGGTGACATTTGCCACAGCACCTGCCATTGTTGTAATGTTTCTTTTGAAATGTCCTGCCAATACTCCCATTTGCTAAAATCGTTGAGTTCGCCGGCAGTCATGCGCCCGGGTTTCGATAAATAAGTTTTTAAGTCACTGTCGTAATCGGCTTTTTCTAATGCGAAAACTTCTATTGATTCTTCAACTGGCGCCGGAGTAATTTTACCATCTTCTGAATCCTTAACATCGGTTGTGCCATCGCTTTCGGCGCCTACAGAATAGTAATTTTCGTATGAATAGTCAGCCCCGGTTTTGGCATCGCCGTCATGATAGGTTTTTTCAGAGATTTCCTCGCGGCCGTGGTCGGTATCTTCAATGATCACATCTCTTGATTTAAAATGGTATGATTCGTCTTTAGTAATTGCTTTTTCGGTTACTACGGTTGTGGAATAGGATGTTTTTTTTAATACGGTTTTACCCGAAGAAAGCGTATCATACTCCGCCCGGTAAACTTTTCCCTTCGTGTCAGAAAATACATCCGAACTTTGCATCATGATCCTCATGGCGAAAACGTCTTTTACCTCAATTTGCCTTGATACGAATCCTTTGCTATTGATGTTGATGCGGTCGCCGTTCGAAGCGTTGATCCCGAAATAACCGTTGGCATCTGTTTGTGCAAATGTACTCGTGCCGCTTATTGTAATGGTAGCGCCGATAATAGGATTGAGGATTTCATTGACGATTTTTCCGGCAAAAGAAAATCCCTGATAGGCAGCCGGAATCGATTTTTGTTCAATCTCAACGCCGTCGGTAGTGTAGGTAATTTTATTTGAATCCCTTTTTTCTTCCTTAATTCTTGCCAGTTTGGACCTATCATCAAAATAAACTTTGATATTCCCGGTATTGGTGATGATAAATGTTTTTGGAAGTTTGTCTTCGAACGAAAACCGCAGTTCGTCTTTCTCTTTCGCGCGGATAACAAAATGACCCGCTGCATCTGAATAGGTCGTAAATCCGTTTGTGACATTATACACTTCGGCATTCGCAAGCGGCGTTTTGAATTCATCATAAATCGTCCCTTCGATTTCACTATTTTTTACCGAAAAGGAGGCCAGCCCAACAACCAAAATAAAGCAGGCCAGCATTGTTGTAATTGGTTTCATACAAGTCAGGTTTAGATTTATAATGAAAAAAACAGGAATTTATTGTGTTACGCTTACACGTATGCCATTCGTGTGACTTGAAAATTCAGGCGCATACATGCTTTGAATTGTAGTAATTCCGTTCGAGAAATCACCTGCATTGTTTACCAGGATGTCATACTCCAATACGTATTGTCCCTTTTGAATATTATCGAAAAAGAAATGTGTCGCGGCATCTTTAGTACTTTTATAAAAGCCCAGCCTGTCCTGCCATTGGTAACCCGAAAGCACCTCTACGGGTTCAAAACAAGAAGCGCGCATGTCTTTAAGATGCACATACTCCATGATTTCTGTAGCGGTAATGATGAGCCTTACGGTAACCAGATCACCAACCTTGAGGGTGTTTTGCGGCGTAATTTTTTGTAATATGGTGCCTTGCGCATCGTTCTTTTTGAGGTACAATTCCTTAACCACCGTTAAAGTGCCTTTAGCATCGTTTTTGATTTTATCCAGATCTTCAAAATACTGCCAGTAAAAACCGCCATAACCTGGTACTTTTGATTTGTTGTCGACAGTGAGCGTTGCCATTTTAGTGTCGATTTCGTCGCCTTTCCAGGTAAGCTTGACATAACCGGTTTCGGCTTCTTTATCATTTTCGGATAATTTTCGCGTCAGGATTTTTTCATCCCCAATCTTAAAAACCGTATTGTCTTTTACCGAAAGCCAGTCGCTTCCGTGCATTAGCAGTGCGTAAACGGCTTCAGTGGTGGCCTTTGTTGTAGGCCAGTTTTTGTTTTGCTTGTTTTTGATGAGCCAGACTTTCATCGCATCAACGGCTTTTGTATCGTTGGCCACTTCCGAGAAAGCTTCAATCAGTATCGCCTGCGTTTCAATCGGTGCCTGGTACCAATACCAGCCCCATTTATTTTCAATCCAGTACATACCGGATTCTTCATTGTTCGCAGCCGTTTCCTTGAGATTCACAAGGATTTTTCTGGCAGTTTCATGGTACCCGAAACGTGAAAATACCAAAGCGGCCATGCCTTTTTCATACAACGAAAAATCGAGCCACCGCGTTTCGAGATACTTTAAATTGGCGTTCGTGAGTTTTTTGATTTTTTCCGGTAACGGATATTTATCGACGAAAAAACTGCGCATGTACAGGTAATGCAAGTCGGCCGTATTCATATAAAACCTGCTGATTTTTTGCTGCTTGTAGCGGTAAGTTTCATTTTTCAGGAATTGTGCATCGAGGTACGCCAATCCTTTTTGAATCAGGTTATCCGTTTCTGCCTGATTTTCTGAACGAATATTCATTTTCTGTAAATGGCCGAAACCGGCAAGAATATGGCGCGTCATGTATTCGCTTTCATAACCGCCTTCAAACCAACTGAAGGCACCCGATGGATTTTGTTTGCGCATGATTTTTTTGAAAGCGATCCCGCAGGAATTTTTCATTTTTTCGAGATCAAAAAGCAATGCCAGGTTTTTCTTTTTTTCATCTTCGCTTTTAGCATCGGCAAGCCATGGCGTTTCTGCCAGCAATATCGATTTTAAGGCTTCATTTTGTTCCAGTTGAGAGGCCAGCTTTCCGTTTTTTTCCCAGGTTTTGAAAACTTCGGCAATCTTAGGGTTGCTCCTGATGATTTCAGTGGCAATAGCGTTTGCATAATACCTTGAAAAAGTCTGCTCGGCACATTCATGCTCATATTCCATCAAGTACGGAAGCGACTGGATCGCCAGCCATGCAGGATTGGAGGTATATTCCAATACCAGTTGCTGGTTGCGCAGCGTATTTGAGGTATTGTTTTTAAGGTTGTCAAAAGTGTATTCTTTTTTGCTGTTTTCGCGCACCCATAATGCCATGCTTTCGGTTACCAGCATATTGTTGGTCAGTACCGGAATGATGTTTTCTTCTCCATCAGAGAAATCGCCTGATTTAGCGAGAATGCGGTATTGAACACCTTGCAGCCCTTCCGGAATCGTAATCTTCCAGCTTGCCATGGTGCTGTTGACAGCAGCGACGGTAAAATTGCGCACATTGTCTGTATTCATTGTTTTTGAATCGATTTCCTGCATGGTTGCGGCATCAAAAAGCTGTAATATGGCAATGCCGTTTTTGGCCTCATTGGTGATGTTGGCGATTTTGCAACTGATGACGAGCGTGTCTTTTTCCCTGAAAAATCGCGGAAAATTAGGGGTGACCATCACTTCTTTCTGCGTCACCACACTGTCTTCAAAAAGTGCGGAAACAGCTTTTTTGTTGTGTGCCAGCATCCTGAAACGCCATTCAGTGAGCGCTTCGGGTGAGGTGAAATTAAAACTGAACTTTCCGTCTTTATCGGTTCTCAATTCCGGAAAAAAGAACGCGAATTCCGACAGATTTTGTCTGGGCTTTACTTTTACAAGCGCATCCATCGCCGATTTTGTATTCACGATGACAACACCGTTGACGCCCCGACTTCCATATATTGAAGTGGCAGCGGCGTCTTTGAGTACCGATACCGACATGATGTCATCGGGATTGAGGTTCCTGAATTCGTCGTCGCTCAGGGGCACTCCGTCAATAACATATAAAGGCGCCTTAACCCCGCTAAGTGACCCAATGCCTCTAATGGTAACCATGCCTTCGCTGCCCGGTTGCCCTGTTCCGGTTGAGATGCTTACGCCGGCAACCTGGCCTTGCAGCGTTTCGATAAAACTGGCGTTGGGCCTGGCTTCTATTGTTTTGGAACTAACAGTCACCGATGCAACATTAGATTTCGCTTTTGTACGTTTTACCTCGTAACCCTGAACAACAACTTCTTGCAGCGAATTTGAATCACCAACAAGGGCGACGTTAAGTTCTTTATTGTTTACGACTATGGTCTGGTTTTTCGTCCCGATAAACGAAAAGGTAAGCTTTTCGCCGATTGCGGCTTCGATCTGATAATAACCGTCAAAATCGCTCACGGTACCTCTTATCGTTCCTTTTACCATTACGTTTACGCCCGGCAACGGCATTCCGTCTTCTGACGACAAAATAATTCCGTAAATTAATGCGGCATTTGCTGGTTTCGGTGCCTTTTTATTGATGATTTCGCGGTAAGCATAATTCAGGTATTGCGATTTGTTGATGTTGAAATCAAACCAGATCAACTGCGTGTCTTCGTTTTTATGAATGATATATGGCTGTTGCAAATTAAGGTCACGCAAAGCAATATCGGCCTGGTAATAGCCATAATAATTGCGGGTGCTGAACGAATTTCTGGGATCAGGAAAACTCAGGTCACGCCAGTAGCTTTTGCTAAACTGATCCAGCGAGGCATCATACATCGCAGCCAATATTTCGCTTTCTGCCGGGGTGTCTTTTGACTTGATCCTGAACGACCAGTTTTCGGAACTTCCGGGTTGTATGCGGCTTCGGAATGTGGTGGTCTCATAGTGCAATTCGGGCTTCATTTCCGGCAGCGTCACATCGACATAAGCATCAAATGACTGATTTTCAAAATAGCCTTCCACCGTTATTTTTGCATTTTTCCTGAAAGTTTTCTGGAGCGGAATCTTAAGTGTCATTTCATGGTTGGACAGCTTTTCTGCTTTCGAAAAAAACTGGTCGTCTTCATAATCTCCTGTGAACTGAAGGTACAATTCCGGAATCACCGAAGTGACTTTTACCGCCACAAAACCATCTTTTGCAGGATTCTCATTGACTTGCACGGCTTTAAAGAGTACCGATGCGGCGAATTTATCGTTGTCTTGCTGCAATGCAAAATAATGCTCACTTTTAATCAGATGCCCCAGGTTATCAGTCGCCTTAAAAACAATCCTGTAATAGCCGCTGCGGTAACCCGAAATAAAATCCATCGCGATTTCGGTTGTATTTTGCGTATCGACGGCTTTTGAATATAAAAGTTGTGCGGCCGAAATTGTGCGTTGCTGATAAGGCTTGGCGCTGTTGTCTTCGTAAGGAAAAAGTTTTTCAAAATCGGCATCGGCAATGCCGGTCACCTCAGGACGTTGCCACAAACGGTCTCTGAATTTATCGGGAAACGGACTTTCAAAATAAATTTCCACCACACCCTTCGCGGCCATAAACTCACCGTTGAGATTGGTGGTGGTTAAGGTGATTTTATTTTGTTTTTTGGTAAAGACTATTTCCGGCAAAGATGTGCCGATGTCGAGCGTGTGGTAACCTGCTTTCACATTTGTCGCCGCAGTATGTGTTTCGCCATTCACATCGGTAATATCAGCAGTGATGCCATAATAAAAAACCGGCAGTTCTGTTTCTGCTATTTCCTCATTCGGGAGTGTGGTAAAATCGATGGTAAAATTTCCCGAGGCGTCGGTAGTGGTCTTACCTTCAATAAAATCAACATTATTTGAATTGAAACGTATCGTATATTTTACATCGGCACCGCTTACATTGCTGCCGTCAAAGGCTTTTGCCTTTCCTGTAACGGCAACTTTTTGGTTCACGGCGATGCTTTCCTTTACGGGATCGAAAGCGACTTCAAACCTGGGGCGTTTGTATTCCTCGACATTAAATGCTTCATAAGAGCGGTTGAAATCTGTATTGTCCCAAAACGGATGTTCTTTTTTGGCGGCATCATAAATGGCATCTTTTTCGATGTCTTCGGGTTCTTCGGCTTCAATAGCGAAGCGTCCCGTCATCACATTCGCAGGCAGTACGAAAGAACCTGAAAATGATCCAAAATCATTGGTGGTGACATCAAATTTCTTGAGTTCCTGGTTGCCGGCGTCTCCAATTGTGATTGAAAAGCGTGTTTTCGGGACCACCTCTGAATGGGAATCGCGTTGCGAAATGGCGATGCCTTTGTAATAAACAGTCTGTCCCGGACGGTAAATCGCGCGGTCAAGGTAAAGCCTTACTTCTGAAGCCGACGCATCGTCGGGATTGTTTCCGTAGGTATTGTAATAATTGTAATTGGCGCCTCTTACCAACAAGGTGTCGCCATCTTTAATGATCTGGTACGTTTCGTTTCGATATTGATAGGCATCAGTATTGACATAAGTCGCTTTTCCGGCGTTGTCGGTATTTAGATTTAAATGCCCGTTTATTAATTTGGCACCGGCAATGGGCTGGCCGGTTTTCCTGTCTACGACCTGGAAATCTATGTTTTTATCGCCAACATCGGTTGCGACAGTAAAGTTTGTAACCGTAACAAAATCGTATGAAGCTGCTTTCTGGGCGTCACCGGCATCATTGCTTTCAAAATAAGCGAGATAAATTCCGGGCCCAAGATGCGGAAGCGATATTTCGGTATTGTGTGCAAAATAATCCTGCTCGTCATTAAAAACTTTATCCGTTCTTTTTACCGGTTTTCTTGACTTTACGGAGGCAACAATGCTGTCATGGTCGAATTTTCGATTCCAGTTCGTGATAAGCTCAAATTGTCTTTGGCTTACCTTGTAAAACGAAACTGAAAAAGAATCGATATTCTGGTAGTTGATTAATGCCCGTGTTTCCTGGTTCGGATAAACGTATCCCAACATTTTGGCGCTTAGTATTTTCGATTGAATTTTACCTTTTGCCTGCATGGCAGCGTTATAGGCATTCGAGCGGTTTTTTATTGACAGCACAGAATCACAAAGCGCAACTGCCTTAATGTTATAGTCGGGATGTTCGGTTTTTGACGCCAATTTTTGGTAAAGCAGCGCTTTTTCCAACAGCAGTCTTTGAGAAAGATATGTATCGGGATTTTGCTTTTGCATTCGCAGCAGTGCCTCAAAATAAATGGCATCGGTATAAGCCGGCAGCTGGTCCTTGCAGAAAATAATCCGGTTGAACTGGTTCTCCAATACAGGCTCAAGCAGTTCGAGTTCCTGGTACAATTCCAATATTTTCCTGCCATTACCGCCCGGGTGCAGGCCGGTTAAATCGAGTTTGGTAAAGACAGCAGTATCGGCAAAGAGTGCTTTTTGCATCGCAATCACCTTATCGGGATCGTTGACATAAACGAAACGCGATAAATAGGCGATATTTTCTTTGAGCATATAGCCATAAAGCGTTTCATTTTTGAATGTATCGAAAGACAAAAAGTCAAAAATGGCTTCATAATCGGTTAGCGGCGTTTTTTTTAATACCGCTTTGTTGCTTAATGTTTTGTCGAAGGCGCTTTGGATTTGGGTATTGAAGTCCATGTAGGTCCACGTCTGGAAATTAGACGCCGCAGCAGAGTCGATTTTGGTACGCTGCGAAATCTGGCTGCTGTAATAGTTGTAATATTCGGATAATGATTTTGCGTAAATAAGATTCAGGATGGCCTTAGATGGCGTCGAAGCTTCGCGGATTTCTTTCTGCAGCGAGCTGATGATTTTAAACTGTGCGTTTTCTTCAAGCGTATGCATGTATTTTGATTTGTAGAAAAAGCACTTGATGACCTGAACCTCCTGTCGCTTTTTTTTGGCGCTTTTGTAGATCTTGGCGACTTCTTCATTGGCCGATTTGATTTTGCCTTCATTTTCAAAGCTGATGACTTTGAACCAATCTTTGCTGTAATCCTGGGCATACAGGCTACAGCAAATAAAAAACAGCAAGGTTGTGAATATTCTGGTCATGGGATGGTTGGTTTTATAGTATAGAGCGCTGTTTTTGTCAAAAGGTTGGAAAACCTCTGCTGTTATTTTGCATTGTACTCAAATTACTGAAATTTCGCTCCTGTAATCGACGCTTCGGCTTAACTGTTTTTTAAGTTTTTTTGTCCTTAAAAATGTTACCTTTGCCCAAATTATCCGGCTAACGATGACAAAGAGATTTCTTTTGCTTTTTCTTATTTTGGTTTCCCTTTCCGTTTCGGCACAGCGAAAAACGATTTCCGGAAAGTCACAAAGGGTCGAAAGGGTCAATTCGACTGAGCAAACCGATACCCGAATTGCCACAGACCAGAAAAGCACAAAAGATGATGCTCCGAAAGCCACTATCGACATGTACCGCGTGGTCACGCTCGAGCGCGATACGACCTACATCGATACGTCACTTACAATACAAAAAGAATACACCTTCAATTACCTCCGGAGGGACAATTTCGGGTTATTGGCTTTTGCCAACGATGGGCAGACATACAATACGCTGCAATACAGCCTGACAAAATTTTCACCTTACCCCGAATTTGGTTTCAACGCGAAGCAGTTCAATTATCTGAAACCCGAACAAATGCGATACTATCAGGTGGCGACGCCGCTGACAGAATTGTACTTTAAGACCACCATCAAGCAAGGGCAGTCGCTCGACGCTTTCATTACGTTAAATACCTCCGAAAGGCTTAATTTTTCAATTGCCTATAAAGGACTGCGCTCGCTCGGCCGCTATGTGAACGCATTGTCGAGTACAGGAAATTTCAGGTTTACGACAAGCTATCATACTAAAAACACACGCTATTCTTTGAAGGCGCACATGACAGGACAGGATGTGCTCAACTACGAAAACGGCGGCATCATCAATACCGATAATTTTGAAAGTGAGGACGACGCCTATAAAGACCGCGCAAGGCTGCAGGTTTTTTTGGCCGATGCGCAAAGTGTCCTCAAAGGCACGCGTTATTTTATCGACCACAGTTTCAGGTTCAATAAAACAGAAGGCGAAAACAACCTATATTTCACGCACCAATTCAATTTTGAGAAGAAATATTTCGAATTCAAACAACCCACAGTCGTGACGACAATTACGGGAACCACAACGCGCTTTAAAAGATTTGGCGACGCGTATGTGACTTCGAATATCAATGACCAGACAAATTACAACAGGCTTTACAATAAAGTGGGTGCTGCATATGAAAATAAGACACTCGGAAAAATCGGGTTCTTTATCGAAGATTTCAATTATAACTATTACTACAACCGGGTCATCGTCGATGGTACGAATGTGATCCCGAGTTCGCTCAACGAACGCATCGACAGTTTCGGGGCACAATATGAATACCAGAAAGGAAAATGGAACGGCAAGGCGTTGTATTCGAATTCTGTCACCGACCAGGATTTGACCAATATTGACCTTTCGGCAGATTACCAGTTAGACGAAAACAACCAATTCTCGTTCCAATACCAGAAAATCAACAAGCTGCCGGACAACATTTACAATCTTTACCAAAGCAGTTACCTTGCCTACAACTGGTTCAATGAGTTCAAGAATGAGAAGATCAATAATTTCAGGGTAAACGCCGATACAAAATGGGCCGCCGCCGAATTGCAGTACACGACCCTGAACGATAAATTGTATTTCAGTGATGACAGTACAACCGAAAATGTCTTGTTGGTTTCTCCAAAGCAATATTCAGGAACAATCAACTATCTTTCACTAAAAGTTTCAAAGGAGTTCAGGTACTGGAAACTGGCGCTCGACAATACCGTTTTATACCAGAAAACAGACCAAAACGACAATATCCTGAACGTGCCGCAACTCGTGACAAGAAATACATTGTATTTTTCAGATTATGTGTTTAAGAAAGCGATGTTTATCCAGACCGGAATAACACTCAACTATTTTACGAAATATTTTGCCAACGATTACAATCCGTTAATAGGCGAATTTTACATCCAGGATAAGAAAGAAATCGGCGAATTCCCGATGATTGATATTTTCATCAATGCACGCGTGCGCCAAACCCGCATTTACCTGAAATATGAGCACGTGAATTCGGGCATGACCGGCAATAATTTTTATTCCTCGCCAACATCGCCTTTCCGCGACAGGTTGATCCGGTTTGGTTTGGTGTGGAATTTTTTCCAATAAATTTACAAGAAAGATAAGTCAAGAAAATATGAAATACGCAGAGAATATCCTCGGAACTATCGGCAACACGCCACTCGTAAAATTAAACAAAGTCACCGCCGAAGTCGATGCGCTCGTTTTGGCCAAAGTAGAAACCTTTAATCCCGGCAATTCCGTGAAAGACAGGATGGCCGTAAAAATGGTAGAAGATGCCGAAGCCGACGGCCGCTTAAAGCCGGGCGGTACCATTATCGAAGGCACATCGGGAAATACGGGGATGGGTCTGGCTTTGGCCGCCATCGTCAAAGGCTATAAGCTCATTTGTGTAATCACCGATAAGCAATCGAAGGAAAAAATGGATATTTTGCGTGCCGTGGGCGCCAAAGTGGTTGTTTGTCCGACGGATGTCGAACCTACAGACCCGCGTTCTTATTATTCTGTTTCGAAGAGGCTGGGTGAAGACACGCCAAACTCCTGGTATGTGAACCAATATGACAATCCGTCGAATGCCGTCGCGCACTATGAGCAAACCGGTCCTGAAATCTGGGAACAGACCGAAGGGAAAATTACGCATTTCGTAGTTGGTGTCGGAACGGGCGGAACCATTTCGGGCGTCGCCAAATTCCTGAAAGAGAAAAATCCGGATATCAAAATCTGGGGTGTCGATACGTACGGTTCAGTTTTTAAAAAGTACCACGAAACCGGAATTTTCGATGAAAATGAAATCTATTCCTACATCACCGAAGGCATCGGGGAAGACATCCTGCCAAAAAATGTCGACTTTTCATTGATCGACGGTTTTACAAAAGTGACCGATAAGGATGCCGCTGTGTATACCCGTAAAATCGCTTTGGAAGAAGGTATTTTCGTAGGAAACTCAGCAGGTTCGGCAATCAAAGGGTTATTGCAGCTTAAAGAACATTTCAAGCCCGAAGATGTGGTTGTCGTATTATTCCACGATTCAGGAAGCCGTTATGTGGGCAAAATGTTCAACGACGACTGGATGCGCGAACGCGGTTTTCTGGATGAAGACATTAAAAAAGCCGAAGATGTTATCAAAGACCATATCGACAAGCCATTGGTAATCGTGCGTACCGAAGAACTCGTCTCACATGCGATCGAAAGGATGCGCAAATACAAAATTTCACAGATTCCGGTAGTCGACATTAACGGCTTTGTTGGTTCTGTAGACGAAACCGATTTGTTCCAGAGTTATGTATCCGATAAAAACGTGGCAGAAAAGCCCATCCGTGAGGTAATGGGAAAACCCTATCCAATCGTAAAGGCCGGAACAGCCATCGAAGAAGTGTCGAAACTTTTCACGAAAGAAAACAATGCTGTTTTGGTTGATTTAGGAAATGGCAAGCACCATATCATCACCAAGTACGATATCATCGGCTCGATCAAGTAAAGTAGACTAAAATGCTAAAAATTCCAAACCCTGATTTACCTCGGGGTTTGGAATTTTTCATTTCCACCAAAGGCGTCGTCTGCTGATCGCATAATATAAAACCCCAACATATCGAAGGTTTTACTATAGGTTTGGCGATACAGACCAACTTTGGCAGGTTTGGGGTACATACAGTATACATTTCGGCACAAAACGTTTAGCGTTCTAAATTCAACCGCAGCTTTTTATCGTATTTATCTGACTTTCAATTTGAAACATCCGAACTTTTTAAAACACAGAAACGAATGAATTGTTTTGTTAAAAAACCAATCAAAAATAATTTGCTATGTAAAAAGATTGGCTATATTTGTTCTACCGCTTTACGCCGGAACTACATATGCAAATGCTGTCAATACTGTTGTATTGTGTTCCGGGAGCCATGCTTTCCTTTCCTTTTTTCTACTGTTTTTGATTCATTTTGTATGTGCCCGATTAAACTCTGCGGTCAACTATATGAGCCCACTGCACGAGAAGCCGAATGCTTCAGACGATAACATTTTTTTAGACGCGGTACATTGCCGCCATTTACTCGACCAGCTTCCTGAATCGATACAGCTATTTAAGGAGATGAAGAACGGGCGTGGAGAAATCACGGGTTTCCATGTCACATTCTCCAACGCGCGCGCTACACTCATGTTTCCCGAACGAAAAACCGGTACCCAATTGCAGGATGCTGAAGCGGTAGGAAAGGGCAGCCTGTTTTTTGAAAAACTACGCAGTGTTGCCGAAAGCGGCACCGAAAGCAACACCACCATTGGATTCGTGCAAAACGGCGTTGAGGTTCCGTATAAAGAAAAAATACTCAAATTTGATGACAGCATCCTCGTGCTTATAGAATCGACAGATAAAGCGACCGATGACGAGCATACCAAAGCGAATTTGCTTCGCGGCATATCTGAAACTTCTGCAGATATATTGTACATCATGAACATCAACAGCCGCCAACTGCGGTTTGCAACGCGTAAAATCGCCGAAGAACTCGGTTATTCCGATGAAGCCGCTGCCAAAATGAACGAGCCGCTTTTTGACCTCATGCACGAGCAGGACCTTCCCGCCATGCTGCTGCACATCGAGAACATGAAAACGGCTAAGCCGGGAGAAGTAAGGGAAATCGAATACCGATTGCGGCATGCCGACGGATCGCTTCGGTTTTACCGCGACCGGAACACGGTTTATAAAACAGACCCCGATGGCACGCCGATAGAAAAATTAGGCATTTCACAAGATACTACCGAAGATTATATTTTGCAGGCAAGGGCGAAGAAACACCACAGCATTTTGAGCCAGTGCGAAGAGCTTTCGGGTTCCGGAAGCTGGGAATTTGACCGCAGCACAAAAGAATTTGTGTGGAGCGACGGCATGTACCGTTTGTTTGAATTGCCAAAAGGAACACTGGTAAAGCCATCAATATATCTCGATTATGTAGTGCCAAAAGACAGGGAAATTGCTGAAAAACTGGTCGACGTTATTGAAAACCACTGGGAATCTTCGGAATTCAATTTCAGGATAAAAACCGAAAGCACGACGCGGATGTTGCGCATCAAAACCTCGGCAGTTATTGAAAATGAACAACACGAGCCAGAAAAGATTTTAGGTACCGATATGGATGTCACAACGGCAAAAAAGGCAGAAGAAAACATCCAGGGGCTCAATAAAACGCTGATGTCAAAAAACAGGGAACTCGAGGCACTTAATTCAGAACTCAAGACTTTCAACGACATTGCCGCCAATGATTACAAAGAAACCTTACGCAGCCTTTACATCAATCTTGAAAACATCATTAAAGCCGATTCGCAAAGCATGAGCGACACGGGTAAAGCCAATGTCAGGAAGGCACAAACGGCAATCCAGAAGATGAAACTACTTACCGAAGACATTGTTTCGTTTTCACGGATCCCAACACTGGGGAGCAATATCTCTACAGTCGACCTCAATGAAATACTGCAGCAGGTATTGCATGAAATGGGAGAAAAAATAAAGCAGAACAACGTGAGGATAGAGACCGAAAACCTGCCGGTTTTGCAAGGAATGCCAATGCTTATTTCACTATTGTTTTACCATGTCCTTGATAATGCCATAAAATTCAGGCGCGAAGGCGGACCTGATCCGGTTATCACCGTTGAAGGTCGTGCTCCCGAATCGGGAATTGATGATGATATCCGCTATTATGAGATTTCATTCACTGATAACGGTATAGGATTTGATCCGTCGGAAGGCGAGAACCTTTTTTCTATTTTTTACCGACTGCATGACCGCAGCCAATATAAAGGTTCGGGTATCGGGCTTGCCGTTTGCCGTAAGATCATGGCGCTTCACGGCGGTTACATTACCGCAGAAAGCAATGGCAGGCAAGGTGCGGCAATCACTTGTTATTTTCCTGCCGAAGCGGCGCAGCCTTTATAAATTCAACAACACTTTTGTCAGCATTTCACTCAGTAATGTTAGCGAAACCGGCTTTCTGAGGCAATCTGTTGCGCCCAGGCGCATGGCATCGGTAGTCAGGATTTCGGCATTGCTGTTGGAATAAATATACACCGGAAGATTGCGCAGCACATCTTCTTTCCTGATTTGCTCAAGACATTGAAGGCCATTCATTTTAGGCATATTGACATCAAGCAAGACGATGTCGGGTGTTTGTGATTTTAACGTTTTGATGCCGTCAAATCCGTTATCGGCATAGCTGTATTTCAGGTCCGGAAAACCGGAGAGCGCTAATTTCAATAATTCGAATTCATCTTCATCGTCATCAATCAATAATAAGTGGTAATTCATTTGGTGCTGTATTTTTTTTGGAAATTGCCGATTTCAGTAATTGAAATACGGTCAAATGCGGCCAATGCAAGCTTAACTTAAGGAAATGCCGATAAAATAAATTGAATCGTTATTTATTGCAGGAACTGCATTGGATGTAGGGCACCAAGAGGTGTAAGAATCGTTTGTAAAAATACATTTATTTTTTGATTCTGTACTTTAATTTGCTGAAATTTTTGTAGTTGATTTTGGACAAATAACAAAATTGGCTATCTTAGTGATTTAAAAGCCAATACCTTATAAACGCCATACAGATGAAAGAAAATTTACTCCACTATTTGTGGAAATTCAAGAAATTTGATTTTTCCGATTTAAAGACTTCAGACGGCGAACCTGTCATTATTATCAACACAGGAGACTGCCTTAAAGTTTCCGGTCCCGATTTTTTCAATGCACAGCTTTTTCTATCGGGACAAAAATGGGCAGGAAATGTCGAAATCCACCTAAAATCTTCCGATTGGTACATTCACCACCACGAAGATGATACAGCCTATGAAAATGTCATCCTTCATGTGGTCTGGCAGCACGATACGCCGGTCTTCAGGAAAAACAACACCGAAATACCTGTCCTGGAATTGAAAAAATATGTCCCGGAAAGCATTATCGAAAGATACCAATCGCTCGTACTTCCCAAATCGTGGATTTTTTGTGAAAAAGAATTGGCCTCAGTAGATGATTTTCTCTTACAAAATTGGCTCGGGCGGTTGTTCTTTGAACGCCTCGAACGAAAGTCTGCACCTGTAACGACACTGCTTGCCGAAACCAATTGCGACTGGGAATCGGTTTTGTTTTCGTTGTTGGCAAAGAATTTCGGATTAAATACCAACGGCAACGCTTTCTTCAAAATGGCACAGAGCTTTCCCTTTGCGGTCATCCGTAAAGAAAGCTTCGAAGTCGAAAATCTTGAGGCATTGCTCTTTGGCGCTGCAGGTTTGCTCGATGCAGAAAAAGAAGATATGTATTTTGGAGACCTTAAAATCCGCTACCATTATTTGCGGCAGAAATATGGTTTGGAAGAAAATCGTTCCGATCAGTTGGAATTTTTCAAGCACCGGCCTGATAATTTTCCAACGATCAGGCTTTCGCAGCTGGCCAATTTATATGTCACGCAACGCAACTTGTTTTCGCAACTCATTGCAGCCGATTCACTGCCCGAAATCTATAAGCTCTTCAATATTGCTGCGTCAGAATATTGGCAGACGCACTATTTGTTTGATAAGGAAAGTCCGAAGAAGAAGAAAACACTAACGAGATCGTTCGTGAATTTGCTTATAATCAATACAATTATACCGATTCGGTTTGCTTATGCGCAAGCACACGGAAAGGAAGTTTCGGAAGATTTGCTGTCGCTTTTAAATGAGATGCCCGCAGAAAGCAATGCCATAATCGATAAATTTTCCTCATTCGGGATTGATGTCAAAAGTGCTTTTCATTCCCAGTCACTGCTGCAGCTCAAAAATGAATATTGCAGTAAGCAGCGTTGCCTTGAATGTGCCGTAGGGACGGCGTTACTTCGCAGTTGAACTTTCGGGGTAAACGGCAATTCTATGTGTCCGCAGCGAATATTCAGACACTTTAGAATCATAGGAAGTCTTAAAGTTTATGGCCTTTGAGGCTTGTTTCGGCATATGGCAATTGATGCAGTTTTCGGTCAATTGTGCTTCGGTGATGTCAAGATTCGGATGTGGCGGACTTTTATGGCAACCCATGCAGATTTGTGCATATTTTTCCAGGCCGCCATTGGTATCCTGATGCGGATTATGACAGGTCAGGCAGTTCATCTTTCCGGTTTGCATAAAACATTCGCTTTGCGATAAAGCGCCCGCCTGGTTGCCATGAACATCATATTCATTAGCATAAGGCACGCGATAATAATCCTCCAGTCGGTCGCCGGGCTGAAAACCGAAGCGCGATTTACTCTTAATTCCGAGGCTTCCTGAATGACAGATGGCACAGGCGTCAAGCTTTTGTTTGTTGTCGAGTGTTTTGTATGAAGCGATGAAATGTGCCATTTTTTCTTTTGGAAACTGCTCATGGTAATCAGCGTGTTTTTTGGCCGGACCGTGGCAGCGTTCGCAGTCGATGCCATATACAATGGTTTCGGGATCAATGATGTCTTCAACTTCCATCGTAAGAAAACTGGGTTTTGAGGTAGTTGCATTGCCCTTTTTTCCACTGGCATTTGAACTGTGGCAGGCATAACAGTCTTTTATTGTCATGCGGTCAAAGTACGGTTCGGTTGCTGAAAAACCCGGACTTGTTCCCCATACATCATCTGCCTTATAATAAGAGATTGGAAGTTCATAAGTATTCTTGTTGTGCCAGTAAACCGCCGTCTGGGCTTTCCGGTGGCCAAAAACAATATCGAACGGGTACGATTTTACCAGTTTGTCATTTTTATACAAAACCTGGTAAAGGCTGTCGCCGCGTTTCTCCATGACCATTTTTATATCGGGACCGTAATGAAAAGTATTGTGCCCGTCTGAAAAGTTACCCAGGATATTTTCTGCCAAAGCGGGCGCTGTCGCCTTAAAATGCGCGCTGTGCATCGCATCGTTTCCAACAGACTTATGGCACTGTATGCAACTTTCGGCACCTGCATAATCAGTGCCACGAGGATCTACATAGTCGTCGTCTGGGTTGTGGCAGCTCACCAACAGCAGGGTTGTAATAAACAGGAACAGTCGCTTCATAGCGTAAATATAGTTTTTTTTAAGGAAATGCCGAACGAAGTTTCTCTTCATCAAATGGCAATAATTATTTTCGAATGGCAAAGAAAAACAGGTATTTATACGCGTAAACAGTCAGAATCGAATCGTTACATTTGGATTATAACAAACACGAAAACAGCCTCCTGCATTTTAAGTGCTGAATTTCAATTACTGAAGACAACCAAAACCAAACGCAAATGATACATCAAAATTTTTTCGGCGCCCAGGCTGAAAAGGTTACGCCGGAAAATCTTGGCGAAGCCGTACAACAGGCCATTGAGATTGAAATCTCCACGATTCCGACCTATCTTTTTACTTATTATTCGATCAACAGGTCGCCCAACCAACAGGGAATGATCAATTCGCTCACCAATGCCTTATTGAAGGTTGACAAAGAACCACGTTATACTTTTGACGAGGCCACCGAAATAGCATTGGACATATCGGCAGAAATAATGGTGTTTGCCAATAAAACCGGTGCGCTGATCATGAGCGTGGCGATTGAGGAAATGCTGCACATGGCACTTTCGTCGAACCTCAAACAGGCTTTAGCAGGTTTGCCGATATTGTACGGCAGGTCACCGGCAACATGGCCGACTGATTTGCCCGGACATAAACCCGCGCTGAAAATCGACACCGCAAAATTATCGATGGCGCAATTGGAGACTTTCCTGAATATAGAAAAGCCGATGAAGCCAAAACAGCGCAATCTGAAGGCGGCAAGAGGCTTCATACCTTACCCGACGATAGGTGAGTTTTATGAAATGGTTGTCGACTGTCTCGAGAAAAACCCGAAACTGCGCTATAATACGCATTCGCCGCAATTGGTCCCTGAAAGAGGCTTCTACGCGCAAAATAACATTGATACGATTTATTACGACAAGGAACACAAGCCTGTTTTTACCAATAAGGATGACGCAGGAGATTTGATTTGTGTCGGCGATAAAAAATCGGCAATAGCGGCGATTAATTTAATTGTGGAGCAAGGCGAAGGCCAATTGGTCAAAGATGCGCCTTATCTTGACAAAGACAATAATCTCGATTTCCAGGCTTTGCTGCAGTATGATTTTACACCGCAACCCAACGAAGAGTCGTCTCATTTCGAAAAATTCGCGATGATTTACCAGTCGTTCTACAAATTCGAGAAGCAATATGAAGCCTTGGGCATTGATATCAGTTTCGCCGATCTTTTCGTGACGAATGTACGCAGCAATCCTGCCACCACAGATTATCCTGCCCAAATCGCGGCAGTGTCTGACCTGATCAACGGTGTCTATACTTATATTTTTGTAATGATTGAGGAATGCTACCGCAAATCGGGCAGCACCCAATATGAAACCTTTATGTTCGGCATCCATAAATCGATGATCTTTATCCTGAATTCGCTTTGCGGAGACATCATGAAACTGTCATATACCGCTTCAGATGGTCAGCAATACGCTGCAACCGCTACTTTTGAAAACTATTCTTTCAGTCCGATTGCCCGGCCAAAAGCGCAGCTGCAAGCGCTGTATACCGCCGCAGTAGCTGTATATCCGGCAATATCTTATTTGGGTCAGCGTATTGACGACTTACCAGATGTAGATTTAAAATAAAAGGCAACCAAAAACACCAATCGCAAACATTATCTAAAATCTTATGGCAAAAGTAAAATATAACTCCGAATTATCTATGTGTGGCGGCAGCGCACCAACCCCGGCCCCGGCTTCTGCCCCGGCAAGTGTTACCACACCGGCTGAGCTTCATGCGTGCATGGGGCTGAACTCCTGCAAAGGTCATGACCGCACCGGCGCCAATAACTGTGCGGGCACCGGCTATTGTGCGACCGCACAGCAGCACAACTGCCAAACCCTGAACAATTGTCGCGGACAAGGCGGATGCGGCCTTTATGGCGATGCAGAGCAACAGGAAAATCCCGGAAATAACAAATGCGCCTGGCAGGGAAGCTGCGCAGTGCCGATACAGGCAGAGCGTTTCAGTACATTGGGTGCCAATAAAGGACTGAGTACGTGGAAGCTTGCACGCCAATTATTCGAACAAAGAATGCGGGAAGCAAACAGAAATGTCGGTCCGGCACCATTTGAATGTGGTCCACCGCAAAACTGGCTGATCTCTGTTCTTGGATCGTATGATTCCTGTGGCAACAGCGGCGATAAAAGATGTTCGTTCGGGTTCAACAACCCGGAAGATAACGCTAAAGACTTGTGCGAAGGTAAAAAAGAATAAACCGGCATGAGCAATTTACCCAATTCATCTGCGTACAGCGATGTCATTCAGTCGATGGCCAACCCCGGACTTGGGTTAGGCTTGCGAAGCGCACACTTTGATTATATCATTAAGCAGCAACCGGATGTTGACTGGTTCGAAATTATTTCGGAAAACTTTATGGATTCAGGAGGCAGGCCGCGCCATATCTTAAGGCAATTGGCCGAGCGCTATCCACTGGTCATGCACGGGGTTTCGCTCTCCATAGGGAGTACTGATCCGTTAAACAGGGATTATCTTTCTAAACTGAAAGCACTCGCATCTGAAGTAAAACCGCTATGGGTCAGCGATCATTTGTGCTGGACAGGGATTAATATGCTGAATACCCACGATTTGCTTCCGGTTGTCCTCAATGAAGAATCGTTACAACACATCATCGGGCGCATCAACCAAGTCCAGGATTATTTGGAACGGCCATTGGTTATTGAAAATCCGAGCACTTACCTCACTTTCAACCAATCGACGATTGCAGAATATGATTTTTTACGCTACATGGCTGAAGAAACCGGATGTGGTTTATTGCTCGACGTAAACAATGTATACGTATCTGGGTTTAATAACGATTTTGATCCGGTTCATTATATAAAGCAACTCCCACATAACCGCATAGTACAGATGCATATCGCGGGTCACCAGCATTGCGGTGACTATATAATCGATACACACGACCGAAATGTTGTCGATGACGTATGGGCGCTTTTTGCACTGGCCTGGCAACTTACCGGTGGCGTGGCTACCTTATTGGAATGGGACAGCAATATCCCGGACTTTCCAACCTGCCATGCTGAGCTTTTAAAAGCGAAACAGTTTATGAATGGTATGGATGAACCAAATCGTCATGCCGTTACAGGACATCCAAATGATTTTGTTGTATCTAATCCTGTTGGCTTTCTTGTAAATGAAATTAAAATTTAACTGCGCAGATGACCGAAACTCCCACATTATCCACCTATGAAATTCACAACTGGATGCAGGGCATGCTCATACAGCACGTACCAATTTCAGGTACAGGTCTTACAACGGAAGAGGTGATCGCTCCTTCTGAGCGGCTCAGCGCTGCCCAACACCTGTCAATTTACCGGCAAAGTTATATTGCAAGACTCAGGGATTGTATGAAAAACCAGTTCAGGGCTTTGGCTTACGCTTTGGGCGAATTGCTTTTCGAGGCTTTTGCCGATCAGTATCTTGACAGCAATCCTTCGGTAAGTTATACGCTGAATGACCTTGGGAAAAAATTCCCTTCTTTTTTAGACCAAACCCGGCCTGATGCAGGAATGGATGAAAAGGAGGACTGGCCCGACTTTATGATTGAGCTTGCCGCTTTTGAGTTTGCGCTTTCAGAAATTTTCGATATGGCTAATGCCGACAATAATGAGGTGCCTGATTTTGAAACTCCAGACGATTTGCTCACTGTCGCTCCGACACTTCACTTGTTTGGCCACCAATTTCCAATTTGCCGTTATTATCTTGATTTTAATGCCGGCCGTTCTCCTGAATTGCCATTGGCTTTACCAAGCCATTGTGCGGTTTCGAGGCAAGATTACAAACTTGGGTTGTACGCCATTAATGTTGACCAATATTGTTTTTTAGGCTACCTGAAAAATGGTGCTTCAGTAGCCGAAGCAAAAGATCGATTGGCTGCTGCATTTCATTTAGACCTAGATAAGGTTGATCATGTCTGGCCCATTTGGCGGCGGCATTTTATTCAATCGGGCTTTTTAGTCAGCCTGTAATCAAATCAATTAATAGAGGCAGTTTATTCTCCGGTTTCGTCATGTGGCGCATCAACGGGTTTTGACTGCGGCGAACCCTTTTGGCGCAAGTAAATTGACAAGCCGATAATCGCAAACACCGATAAAAATTCACTCTGCCAGTTTTGGAACGATTCAAACCAAAGTCGGGAACTTGTCAGGTATTCATAAGCGGTCGATTGCGGTTCTCCCTTCAGCATACTATTGAAATTCTCGTCTTTGAGGCTGCCAAAGAAGTGAAGGACAAACGATATTGCAAACAATAGTAGCAGGCTAAGGGTTAACGAATGCTTGTAAACCGTCAACCAAACGCCACCTTTTCTGACCGGCCAGGGTGCGCCTTTTCGTTTTGCTGAAGGCTCTCTGTCTACTTCCTCTTTTCCTTCGCAGTTTTTAGATTCTGAGGAGCCTTTTTGTCGCAAAAAAATCGTCAGCCAGACAAAAAGTCCCATTTGAAGAAATTCACTTTCCCAGTTTTCAAAAGTCGATTCGATAAAATGCCCCGATTTAAGGTATTGGTGTAAATTTACCGCAGCAGCGCCATCTTCCCGTAGTCCCTTATTGAATTCGTCGAGGCCAAAATAAACCTGGCCGACAAATGAAAAAGCAAAGAGCAGGAGAAATACGATGGACAAACTATTCTGGTACAGGAATTTTTTCATTGTTTCATTTTTTACAGTTGCGGGCGTGCATCTTTTATAAAGATATTGAAATTATGGTAATAATCTTTGTTATTAGTACTCGTCTTCATCGCGGCTTTTTTCGATGGCTTTGGCTTTTGCAGCCACTTCCGGATTGGTAATCAGATGTCCGCCATTAGCAACAACGCCAAGGATGATAGCAGCGGCAATCAAGATGGTGTTTTTAATGATATACTGTCCCAAAAGTGTTGGAACAAAAGGCTGTGTCCAGGTTGCATCAGGAAAAATGAAAAGCGGCAATAAAGTTCCGATCATCTGGAAATACATTATCGGTATCACATATTCCACCGTTTTTTTTAAAAAGAATCCAATCCCAATGATGCATTCAAGGATGGCTAAAATTAAAATTGAGGGCTCTTTGGTCATGTAACCTGCCGTGAGCCATTCGATGGTTTTAGCGGCGATTTCTTCAGCCGGGCTTTTGCTTTCGAAAAACTTCAGGAAGCCAAACCAAAGAAATACCAATCCCAAAGACAATCTCAGGAACAGCATTCCTTTTTTTTCTATGCGTTTGCGTATAAAGCTGAACAATGAAAGAGGGTTTTTCATAACGGTATTACATATTTGCCATTGATTATTGGAGGAAATAAAATTCCGATTATTTGCACGGCATTGCGTTATAAGATTAAGGTTTAGGGTTGTAAGATTTAACGCAGTTACATTCTCACAAATTTAGGTAGCAAAATGACAATTTTTCACTAACTTGTAACGAACTAATTTTTTTATATGAATGCAACAAAAATTACAGGTGCAATATTAATCCTCGGCAGTCTCGCTTTGGGCTATGTTGGTTTTAACAAAATTGCCGACAGCACAAAAGAAATTAATTTGCTGGGATTGAAAATAAATGCGTCTGACGAATCAGGAAAACAAGAGGGATATATATTTACAGTGCTTGCGATTGTGCTCTTTGCAGGCGGAATTTACACCGTCAACAAATCGGGAAAATAATGAAGTAAAATCACCGTAATCTTCGTTGTTCATTGCTTTCGAAAATTACTTTTTGAAGGCGTGATAACCTTGTGGTTTCCTGCTTGGCGCTCATGATCCAGTGCGTGATTACTTTTTTGTAGGAAGGTGGCTGTGCCATAAAAAAGTCCCATGCGGCTTTTTGTTTTCTGAACTCTTTTTCATACTCAGCATCAAGCGCCTTGGGTTGGCTTTCATGCGAATATACGTTTGATTTACTTTCAGTACGAAAACCAAAAGCCTTTTTACCGGCGGGCTTCATCAAGCCGGCTTTTGTAAGAACTTCCATTTTTTTTATGTTGACGGCGCTCCAGATGCTGTTGGTCTTTCGCGGGGTAAACCGTATGCTGTAACTTTCCTCATCAATCGATTTGCGTACGCCGTCTATCCAGCCAAAGCACAGTGCCTGGTCGACAGACTGCGGCCAGGTCATCGATGGCCGTCCGCTGCCCACTTTATAAAAACCAACCAGTAATGCTGTTTCATTTTTATGGTGTACTTCGAGCCATTTTCTGAATTCTGATTCTGTTGCAAAAAAAGTAGCCTTCATTAGTTGCTGTTTGAGATGACAAATTTAAATAATGTTTTGGTAATAACGGGATGGCTGTAATCCTTTTGAAAAACAGGTATTTATACGCGCTTTTTATCAAATCACTTTCGCTATTTTTAACGTTTTAACATACAAACGATATAATGAAAGAATTCTTAGGTTTGACATGGGTTAAGAATACTATTTTGGTCATTACAATTTTAACGCTGTGGCAAATTGGCGCTTATGCGTTAAGGTGCCAGGCACAAGCCGACAGTAAGGAAATCCTGGCGCCTATTTCGGGCAATGCCAAAATCGAGATAGAAGGAATCAAAAGGCTTTCTGAGGTGAATGACCGTGATAAAGACCGTCTGATAGCCCTGTTCAACACGCTGGAAAACAGGAAACAGCAGCATAAAAACGCTTTCCTTATCTTTTATCCGTACCATTTTACCGCGGCATCATTACTGCTGATTCTTTCCTCGATTTCTGTCGTGCTGATTTTTATGATTGCACAAACCGGACTCAACACCGTGGGCGGCTCCTTAAAAACCATATTTTTTACAATGGCGGCACTGACTTCGTTTTATGCCTTTTCGCCATCCGTTTTTAAATTAGAATCGAATATCGCGGTCAACCTGAGTGAATATATTTTGTATGACAACCTGCAGCAGGAAATTTACAATTATGCAGTCACCAATACCGGTGCTGTAACGGCAAATGACAGTTTGGGTTTCGGTAATTTTCATTCGAAAATTGTCAAGGACATGGCCAAAATCAATAGTATCGACGTGACTTTTGATTACAAAATCATCCCGATGCCCGATTATGGGTTGGACCAGAAGTAAAGAGGTTCGGTGATACTTGCCGCAGCTTAAACCTAAAAGCCCATTGCTCTGTTGCGAAAGGGTTTTACGGTAAAACCGCACTTTGCGCAACCATTAATTTTATATCTTTACCAAAACGATTTCGATGTCGCTGGTCCTGAACCTCAAATATTTTTTCGAAAAACATGGCTTCAATGCCTCATCGCGCCTTGCCGATAAGCTCGGGATGCGTGCCAGCAGCGTTCGCCTGTTTTTTATTTATATTTCGTTTGTAACGGCCGGATTGTGGTTTGGCGTTTACCTGACGCTCGCGTTCTGGATTAAGCTGAAGGATCTGATTCGCGCCAAACGAAGTTCGGTTTTTGATTTGTAAACTGTAAAAGCCAATACCCATTTAAAAAACGCCATGCAACACCAATACACGCCATATGAAAACCTTTCTAAAAAAGCATTTCGATTATTCGAAGTCCCAACGCCGCGGCATTATTTTGCTGTTCTCCCTCATCATCAGCCTGCAATTTTTTTATCTTTTTGCCGATTTTACAGCATCTGAACCCGATTCGCTTGAAAAACAGCAATGGCTGTCCCTGCAAACTAAAATCGACTCACTGAAACGGGCAAAGCAGACCGCTGTTGCGAAAATTTACCCATTCAATCCGAACTTCATTACCGATTTTAAAGGTTATAAGCTGGGCATGTCGGCTTTGGAAATCGACCGGCTACTGGCATTTCGCGAAAAGAACCGCTATGTCAATTCTGCCGAAGAATTCCAGAAAGTCACACAAATTTCCGATTCTTTATTGTCTGAAATTGCGCCTTATTTCAAATTCCCCGATTGGGTGAAAAACAAGAAGAATGCCAATTACAAGACTTTCCCGAAAACCAACTTCAGGAAAGAAAGAGAGAAGATTTTCGTACTTGATATCAACGAAGCGACACAGGATGACCTGATAAAAATCTACGGCATTGGCCCGGCTTTGTCTGAAAGAATTCTAAAGGAGAGGGAGAAATTCGGAAGTTTCGTTTCGATGGAACAGATGGAAGATATCTGGGGATTGTCGCCTGAAGTAATTGAGAACCTCAATAAATATTTCAGGATTGCTTTCCCGCCGAAGGTCAGCAAGTTAAAAATCAATGAAGCTTCGGTAAAGGAATTGGCCAGATTTCCGTATTTCAAATATGCACTGGCGAAACAGATTGTCACTTTCAGGAGTATGAACGGCGGAATTCATAATTCTGAGGATTTGACAAAAATTAATGGATTTCCTGTTGAAAAAATAAAAATAATTGCCTTATATTTGGAATTCTAAAAAATTACAGTAAAAATTACCTAATATATGAGTTCAATACATTTTACGGAAGAGCATAATTCGTTCAGAAATAGTTTTAAAGATTTTTTACAAAAGGAAGTGGTTCCGCATATTGAAAAATGGGAAAAAACAGGAACAATTGAACGTTTCATTTGGAAAAAATTTGGCGACATGGGCTTTTTCGGAATTAATTATCCCGAAGCTTACGGTGGTATGAATCTGGACTTATTTTATACTGTAATTTTTTTAGAAGAACTCCAAAAAGTCAAATCCTCGGGTTTCGCCGCAGCAATGTGGGCGCATTCCTATTTGGCAATGACGCATTTGAATGCCGAAGGCGATGAAAGGATCAAACAGGATTATCTGGCACCGAGTATTGCAGGAGAAAAAATTGGCGCTTTGTGCATTTCTGAACCGTTCGGCGGCAGTGATGTTGCGGGAATGCGGTCGACGGCGGTAAAACAAGGTGACAAATATATCATTAACGGCTCAAAAACATTTATTACGAACGGCATTTACGCCGATTATTATGTAGTCGCTGCAAAAACGAGTCCGGAAGCCGGCAACAAAGGAATAAGCATGTTTTTGGTAGATACGGATATTAAAGGCATCTCGGCTACAAAATTAGATAAGTTAGGATGGCGCGCTTCTGATACCGCTGAAATTGCGTTTAACAATGTTGAGATTCCGGCAGAGAATTTAATGGGTGAGGAAGGAAAAGGGTTCCCTTATATCATGCAGCATTTTGCACTGGAACGCTTGATTATGGCGATTAATGCGCATGCCAGGGCGGAATATGCCATTGAATACACCATTGGCTATATGTCCGAACGTGAAGCTTTTGGGAAAACAATCGATAAATTCCAGGCGTTGCGACATACGATTGTGGAGCACGCGACAGAGGTGGAACATTGTAAAATATTCAATTATGCTGCGGTAGCGAGATTGAACCAAAAAGAGTACGTGGTCAAAGAGGCATCGATGGCCAAATTGAAATCTACCAAAGTGGCTGATGAAACGATTTACAGTTGTTTGCAGATGTTGGGCGGTTATGGCTATATGGAAGACTATCCGTTGGCACGCTTGTGGCGCGATAGCCGTTTGGGTCCGATTGGCGGCGGGACTTCTGAAATCATGAAGGAAATCTTATCGAAAATGATTATTGATAAGCAAAACTATCAGCCGGCGGTGAAATAAATTCACCACTTATATTTTGCGTCGTTACGCGTGAGGGATGGAAGCGGAAATCCTTTTTTTTTAACCCTGAAAGGGTTTCAAACCCTTTCAGGATTAAAAAAAAAGATTGGGAGCGAACAGCCCGACGGCGGCCAGCAGCAGCTTTCATTTTTGCAATGACGTTGTGGCCGGCGGCACGCCAAAAAAAAGGCTAAGGCGGAATTGAGCGAAGCTAAATAGATTGACAATTGATAATTTACAATGGACAATTAAAAGGCGTGTTAAAATAATTGTCAATTTTCCATTGTCAATTGTCAATTATTTTCTATCTTCGCGGCCTTAACGAGAGGAGGTGTCTATATTATGTTAATTATACCAATTAAAGACGGAGAAAATATCGATAGAGCATTAAAGCGCTATAAAAGAAAGTTCGACAAAACCGGAACTGTACGTCAGTTGCGTGCACGTCAGGCGTTCATCAAGCCTTCTGTTACGAATAGAATGAAAATCCAGAAAGCGGCTTACATTCAGAACATGAGAGACAACTTAGAGAGTTAATATAACTTTCTGTCAAAATATACCGTTAGTCATTAAAGTTTAATACTTTTGATGCTAACGGTTTTTTTTATGCTTTATTACTAAATTTTCACCACATAGAGACATAGGTTTTTGTGTGTAAATTGAGGAGAATATAGTAAGCTATGAAATACTCCGTTTGATTTTCACTATGTTTCTATGTGGTTTAAATAAATATGAGTAACTACAAATCGGCTTTTCGCGATTATCTGCAATTGGAGAAGAATTATTCTCCGCACACTGTTACGGCTTATTGGAACGATTTGACAGCTTTTGAGGTTTTTGTCAACGGCAGTTTTGAAAGCGATTTGCCCGAAGTGAATTACAGCATGATCCGCAGTTGGATTGTGTCGCTCGTGGATGACGGGATTTCGCCATATTCTGTGAACCGGAAAATTTCTTCGTTAAAATCCTACTATAAATTCTTATTGAAGACGAAACAGATTGAAATCAATCCGCTTTTGAAGCACAAGGCTTTGAAGACGCCGAAACAATTGCAGATTCCGTTTTCTGAAAAAGAACTCGAAAATGTGCTGCGTGATCTTCATTTTACAAATGATTTCGAAGGTGTTCGCGACAAACTGATGATCGATTTGTTTTATGCAACCGGAATCCGCCGCACGGAACTCATACACCTGAAAATTTCCAATATCGATTATCATAATAAAACGCTAAAGGTTTTAGGGAAGCGAAATAAAGAACGCATCATTCCGCTTTTACCTATTATATTGGAACAGTTTGACTTATATATAAAGGAGCGCGCGAAACTGCAAACAATCGTTGATCGTGAATATTTCTTCCTTACACAAAAGGGCGTTAAATTAAATGATTCCCTTGTGTATCGATTAATAAATTATTACTTTAGTAATGTCTCAGAGAAGGTCAAGAAAAGCCCGCATATTTTGCGGCATACGTTTGCGACGCACTTGCTCAACAACGGGGCAGACTTAAATTCGGTTAAGGAATTGTTGGGACATTCCAGTTTGGCATCGACCCAGGTTTATACACACAGCAGTCTTGCTGAACTCAAAAATGTGTATGGGAAAGCGCATCCGCGGAATCAAAAATGAGACTTAACTATACGTTCAACTTAAAAATTTCGATTATGAAGGTAGATGTTCACGCGGTCAACTTTAACGTTGATGGAAAATTGGTAGATTTCATCCATGAAAGATTAAACAAGTTAGAGAAATATTATGACAAGGTAGTTACGGCCGATGTTTATTTAAAGGTGGAAAAAACCAGCGAGAAAGAAAACAAGATTGCAGAGCTCAAAATCCACGTCCCGGGAGACGATCTTCTGGTTAAAAAACAATGCAAGAGTTTCGAGGAAGCAATAGAGCAGGCAGCCGAATCTTTAGAGCGTTTACTGGTAAAAAGAAAGGAAAAAATAAGAACGCATATTTAATCAAAATTTTTTCTCAAAATGTTTTGATTAAAAAACAAAAACATATACATTTGCAGTCCGTTAGAAATAGCGGACTTTTTTTATTGTATATGCCAGCGTAGCTCAGTTGGCTAGAGCAGCTGATTTGTAATCAGCAGGTCGTGGGTTCGAGTCCCTCCGCCGGCTCTGGTAAGTTTAGATTGATGAATTTAGATTTTAGATTTAATCTGAAATCTACACTTTGAAATCTGCAATAGAAAAAGAGGGGAGATACTCAAGCGGCCAACGAGGGCAGACTGTAAATCTGCTGTGAGAACTTCGCAGGTTCGAATCCTGCTCTCCCCACAAAATTTTTGTTTTGCGAACTTGTCAAAAGCTCGCTTTTGTAAAAGTTTGGAAAACAAAAATTTGGTAAGGGTTCACCCTTACGGATCACGAAGCGCAAGCGGAGTAATCCTATCGACTCAGGAAAGCGTTTTCCTGCTCGTCGGGCTCATAACCCGAAGGTTACCGGTGAACACTTCTGAAGATAATTGGGGTTTGGAATTTCAATGTTGAAATTTCTTTCCATCCTTGCCGACTTAGCTCAGTGGTAGAGTGCTTCCTTGGTAAGGAAGAGGTCACGGGTTCAAATCCCGTAGTTGGCTCAATATGTATTGAATTTGAACACTAATATATAACTAAGATTAAAAATTAAGTAAAATGGCAAAAGAGAATTTTAATCGTTCCAAACCGCACTTAAACATCGGTACTATTGGACACGTAGATCACGGGAAAACTACCTTGACTGCTGCTATCACTAAAGTAATGGCTGAAGCTGGTTTCTCTAAAACCGCTGCTAAATCTTTCGACCAGATTGATAACGCACCTGAAGAAAAAGAAAGAGGTATTACAATTAATACTTCACACGTAGAATATGAAACAGCTAACCGTCACTACGCTCACGTAGACTGTCCAGGTCACGCGGATTACGTAAAGAACATGGTTACAGGTGCTGCCCAGATGGACGGTGCTATCCTTGTGGTTGCTGCTACAGACGGACCAATGCCACAAACACGTGAGCACATCCTTTTGGGTCGTCAGGTAGGTATTCCAAGAATCGTTGTATTCATGAACAAAGTGGACATGGTTGACGATGCTGAGCTTTTAGAGCTTGTTGAAATGGAAATCCGTGACCTTTTGTCTTTCTACGAATATGATGGAGATAACGGACCAGTTATCCAAGGTTCTGCTTTGGGTGGATTGAACGCTGATCCTGCGTGGGTTCCTAAAATTATGGAATTGATGGAAGCTGTTGACAGCTGGATCGAAGAGCCAATCCGTGATACTGAAAAACCATTCCTGATGCCGGTTGAAGACGTATTTACAATTACCGGTCGTGGAACTGTTGCTACAGGTCGTATCGAAACAGGCGTTTGTAATACAGGTGACCCGGTTGAAATCATTGGTATGGGTGCTGAGAAATTGACATCTACTATCACAGGTATCGAAATGTTCCGTCAAATCCTTGACAGAGGTGAAGCCGGAGATAACGCTGGTATCCTTTTGAGAGGTGTTGCTAAAGAAGACATCAAAAGAGGAATGGTAATCGTTAAGCCAGGATCTGTAAAACCACACGCTAAATTTAAAGCTGAGGTTTACATCCTGAAAAAAGAAGAAGGTGGTCGTCACACGCCATTCCACAATAACTACCGTCCACAGTTCTACGTACGTACAACTGACGTAACAGGAGTTATTTCTCTTCCGGCTGGTGTAGAGATGGTAATGCCAGGTGATAACTTGACTATCGATGTAGCTTTGTTAAGCCCAATCGCGATGAACGTAGGTTTACGTTTTGCAATCCGTGAAGGTGGTAGAACAGTAGGTGCAGGTCAGGTTACTGAAATCACTGAATAATTATTATAGCATATATTTAAAAGGCCAGTAGCGTCACAGGATGCTACTGGCTTTTAACAAACGGGCGTAGTTCAAGGGTAGAATAGCGGTCTCCAAAACCGTTGATGGGGGTTCGAATCCCTCCGCCCGTGCCATAAAACAAAAATTATAATGTCAAAAGTTGGTAATTATATTTCAGAAGCATTCGAAGAATTAAGGACAAATACTACCTGGCCGGAATGGGCAGAAGTACAACGCCTTACAATTGTAGTTGCTGTGTTTTCAGTCTTATTCGCCTTGGCAACCTGGGGAGTAGATGAAACATTTTCGAGAGCAATCGCCGGATTTTTTAATTTAATGAAGAATTAAAACCGATTGTGATGACAGACAGTAATGTGAAAAAATGGTACGTTGTCAGAGCGGTAAGCGGACAGGAAAATAAAGTCAAGGCTTACATCGAAACCGAAATCAACAGATTGGGAATGGGTGATTACATCTCTCAGGTGCTTGTACCTACTGAAAAAGTAGTACAGGTGCGTGACGGTAAGAAAATCACCAAAGACAAAGTCTACTTTCCGGGTTATGTCATGATTGAGGCGAATCTTACAGGTGAAATTCCGCACATTATCAAGTCCATAACAAGCGTTATTGGTTTTTTAGGTGAAGTTAAGAACGGTGATCCTGTGCCTCTGAGAATGTCGGAAGTCAACAGGATGTTAGGAAAAGTAGATGAGTTGGCGGTGAAAACTGACACGCATGCAATTCCTTTCAACATTGGCGAAACGATCAAGGTTATTGATGGTCCTTTCAACGGTTTCAACGGAACAGTTGAGAAAATCAATGAAGAGAAGCGTAAACTTGAAGTAATGGTGAAAATTTTCGGAAGAAAAACCCCATTGGAACTGAGCTTTATGCAGGTTGAAAAAGTATAATTTGTTACACTATTATAAATAACCGCTGATGTCTGCTTCCACAGGCTGAGGCAAATTTTAAAAACAATGGCTAAAGAGATTAGTAAAGTAGTTAAACTACAAGTAAAGGGAGGTGCCGCGAATCCATCGCCACCGGTTGGACCTGCTTTAGGAGCTGCTGGTGTTAACATCATGGAATTCTGCAAGCAATTTAATGCAAGAACCCAGGATAAAGCCGGCAAAGTATGCCCAGTGCAAATCACTGTGTACAAAGACAAGTCTTTCGACTTTGTCGTAAAAACTCCACCTGCCGCTGTCCAGTTAATGGAAGCTGCAAAGCTAAAGTCCGGTTCCGGTGAACCTAATCGTAAAAAAGTAGCAAATGTGTCTTGGGATGTTATCAAGGCTATTGCTGAGGACAAAATGGCTGATTTGAATGCATTCACAATCGAATCTGCTATGAGTATGATCGCTGGTACAGCCAGATCTATGGGTATAACTGTAACAGGAGATTCTCCTCTAAAAAAAGCTTAAGACATGGCAAAATTGACAAAAAAGCAAAAAGAGGCTGCATCGAAAATTGAAAAAAACAAGCTTTATTCTTTGAAAGATGCTTCTGCATTGGTAAAAGTTATCGCTTCTGCAAAATTTGATGAGTCTGTTGACATCGCTGTAAAATTGGGTGTAGATCCAAGAAAAGCGAATCAAATGGTAAGAGGTGTGGTGACTTTGCCACACGGAACAGGTAAAGACGTAAGGGTTTTGGCCCTTGTAACTCCGGACAAAGAAGCTGAAGCTACGGCTGCAGGTGCTGACTTCGTAGGTCTTGACGATTATCTTCAAAAAATTAAAGACGGCTGGACAGATGTTGATGTAATTATCACCATGCCTGCAGTTATGGGTAAATTGGGACCATTAGGACGTATCCTTGGGCCAAGAGGCTTAATGCCAAACCCTAAGACCGGAACAGTTACTATGGACGTAGCGAAAGCTGTCGCTGAAGTAAAAGCCGGTAAAATCGACTTTAAAGTAGATAAAACAGGTATTGTACATGCAGGTATCGGAAGGGTTTCTTTCGGCGCTGAGCAAATTACAGACAATGCCCACGAAATTATTCAAACATTATTAAAACTTAAGCCAACTGCGGCCAAAGGTACTTACATCAAAAGCATTCACTTGTCAAGCACAATGAGTCCTGCGATTGCTTTGGACCCGAAAGCAGTATAATTGGCAGTTAAAAACTTTATAGTATGACTAGAGAAGAAAAATCAATCGCGATTGAAGATTTAACTGCACAGTTAGCCGACAATAATATCGTTTATGTAGCTGATATTTCCGGCCTTGACGCAGAAACAACTTCAAGTTTAAGAAGAGCTTGCTTTAAAGCAGGTATCAAATTGGAAGTGGTTAAGAACACTTTGCTTGAAAAAGCAATGGATGCTTCAGATAAAGAATATGGTGACTTACCTTCAATCTTAAAAGGGAACACTTCGGTTTTATTTTCAGACACGGCTAACGCCCCTGCAAAAATCATTAAAGAATTCCGTAAGAAATCAGATAAGCCTGTATTAAAAGGAGCTTTCATCAATTCTGAAATTTACATCGGAGACAACCTTTTGGATTCATTGGCATCGCTTAAATCTAAAGAAGAGGTTATCGGAGAAATCATCGGATTGCTTCAATCACCGGCTCAGAGAGTTATTTCGGCACTTTTAAACCAATTCAAAGACGAAGAGGTAGCTTAATAAAGATTAAAAGATTTAAGAATTGAATGATTGAATAGATAAGAATTTTCAATTTTTAAATAACAAAACACGCGCACATTAATAAATTATATTTTACAAATCATTTTAAAACGATAGAAAAAATGGCAGATTTGAAACAATTCGCAGAACAATTGGTTAACCTTACAGTAAAAGAAGTTAACGATCTTGCAACAATATTAAAAGACGAGTATGGTATCGAACCAGCTGCTGCTGCAGTTGTGGTATCAGGTGGTGGTGGCGAAGCTGCTGCTGAAGAAGCTCAGACTGAATTCAACGTTATCCTTAAAGAAGCTGGTGCCTCTAAATTGGCAGTAGTGAAATTGGTAAAAGAACTTACCGGTTTAGGTCTTAAAGAAGCTAAAGACGTTGTAGACAGCGCTCCAAGTTCAGTTAAAGAAGGTGTTTCTAAAGAAGAAGCTGAAGGCTTGAAAAAAGCTTTAGAAGAAGCCGGAGCTGTTGTTGAGCTTAAATAATTAAACTCATTTTGAAGACTAGGTTTAGGTCTTGGATACGCATCCAAAGACCTAAACCATTTTTCGTATAATAAAATTTATATCCGGTTTTATTATCATTTAGTTGCATACTAAAAAAACTTTTAATCAATACGAAGAAAAAATTGGACTCCTGCTTGGTTCATTTTAAAGATGTATTGATCATAAAAAGAAAGTATTGGATACACAAATAGCTACTTTTTTTTAATCAAAATTTTGTTCATTGATGATAACAAATCAGACTGAAAGATTGAATTTTGCCTCTACCAAAAACATCCCTGACTATCCGGATTTCCTGGATATCCAGGTTAAATCTTTTAAGGATTTCTTCCAACTGGAGACCAAATCCGACGAAAGAGGCAACGAAGGCCTTTATAACACCTTCATGGAAAACTTTCCAATCACTGACACCAGAAACCAATTCGTTTTAGAGTTCCTTGATTATTTTGTTGACCCACCACGTTATACGATTCAGGAATGTATTGAGAGAGGACTGACCTACAGTGTGCCTTTAAAAGCAAGGCTTAAACTGTATTGTACAGATCCCGAGCACGAAGATTTTGAAACTATCGTACAGGATGTTTATTTGGGTACGATTCCATACATGACACCAAGTGGTACATTTGTTATCAACGGTGCGGAGCGTGTAGTTGTATCGCAGCTTCACCGTTCGCCTGGTGTTTTCTTTGGACAATCTTTCCATGCCAATGGAACCAAGCTGTATTCTGCCCGTGTCATCCCGTTCAAAGGATCATGGATTGAATTCGCAACCGATATCAACAGCGTCATGTATGCTTATATCGACCGTAAGAAAAAATTGCCGGTAACGACTTTATTCCGCGCCATCGGGTTCGAAAGGGACAAGGATATCCTTGAGATCTTCGACCTTGCCGAGGAAATCAAAGTTTCGAAAACCGGATTAAAAAAATATATCGGCAGAAAATTGGCCGCACGTGTATTGAACACATGGCACGAAGATTTCGTGGATGAGGATACAGGTGAGGTAGTTTCTATCGAGCGTAACGAAATCATCCTTGACCGTGACACGATTATCGACAAAGATAACGTGGAAGAAATCATCGATGCCAACGTAAAATCGATCCTTTTGCACAAGGAAGATGCGAATCAGGCAGATTACGCCATCATCCACAACACATTGCAAAAAGACCCGACCAACTCTGAAAAAGAAGCCGTCGAGCACATCTACAGGCAATTGCGTAACGCAGAACCGCCTGATGAGGAAACTGCCCGTGGTATCATCGATAAATTGTTCTTCTCTGACCAACGCTACAACTTAGGTGAAGTAGGCCGTTACAGGATGAACAAAAAACTGAACCTTGATATCCCGATGGAAAAGCAAGTGCTTACCAAAGAAGATATCATCACGATCGTAAAATACTTAATCGAATTGATCAACTCTAAAGCGGAGATTGATGATATCGACCACTTATCGAACCGTCGTGTTCGTACCGTTGGTGAGCAATTGTCTGCACAATTTGGTGTAGGTCTTGCCCGTATGGCGCGTACGATCCGTGAGCGAATGAACGTTAGGGATAACGAGGTGTTTACACCAATCGACTTGATCAATGCGAAAACATTGTCGTCGGTAATCAACTCTTTCTTCGGAACGAACCAGTTGTCCCAGTTTATGGATCAAACGAATCCATTGGCCGAGATTACGCACAAAAGAAGATTGTCTGCCCTTGGACCAGGTGGTCTTTCGAGAGAGAGAGCCGGATTTGAGGTACGTGACGTTCACTATACACACTACGGCCGTTTATGCCCGATAGAAACGCCCGAAGGGCCAAACATCGGTTTGATTTCTTCGCTGGGTGTTTACGCGAAAGTAAACGGAATGGGTTTCATTGAAACGCCTTACCGTAAAGTCACCGACGGAAAAATCGACATCAATTCTGAGCCTATTTATCTAAGCGCAGAAGAAGAAGAAGGAAAACTGATTTCACAGGCGAATATCGCGATCGACAAGGATGGTAACATCACAGCCGATAAGGTAATTGCGCGTGAAGAAGGCGATTTCCCGGTTGTTGATCCGCACCGTATCGATTATGCCGACGTTGCACCGAACCAGATTGCATCGATTTCTGCATCGTTGATTCCGTTCCTGGAGCATGATGATGCGAACCGTGCGTTGATGGGTTCTAACATGATGCGTCAGGCCGTACCATTGTTGCGTCCTGAAGCTCCGATTGTTGGAACAGGTTTGGAAAGACAGGTAGCTTCAGATTCACGTGTACTTATCAATGCAGAAGGACACGGAACTGTAGAATACGTAGACGCCAACATCATCACCATCAAATACGACCGTTCTGACGAAGAAAGAATGGTAAGTTTTGAAGCCGATGAGAAAACATATAACCTGATTAAATTCAGGAAAACGAACCAGAGTACATCGATCAACCTGAAACCAATCGTAAGAAAAGGCGACAGGGTGATTCCGGGACAAGTGCTTTCTGAAGGTTACGCGACCCAAAACGGTGAGCTTGCCTTGGGAAGAAACCTTAAAGTGGCGTTCATGCCGTGGAAAGGTTACAACTTCGAGGATGCGATCGTGATTTCTGAGAAAGTGGTTCGCGACGATATCTTTACTTCTATCCACATCGATGATTATTCATTGGATGTTCGTGATACGAAATTGGGTAACGAAGAGTTGACCAACGACATCCCGAACGTTTCTGAAGAAGCAACTAAAGATCTCGACGAAAACGGTATGATCCGTATCGGTGCCGAGGTGAAGCCTGGTGATATCCTTATCGGAAAAATCACACCAAAAGGAGAATCAGATCCTACGCCGGAAGAGAAACTTTTAAGAGCGATCTTCGGGGACAAAGCAGGTGATGTAAAAGATGCTTCATTGAAAGCTTCACCATCTTTACATGGTGTCGTATTAGACAAAAAATTGTTCGCAAGAGCAGTAAAAGATAAAAGAAAACGTACGAAAGACAAGGATGATTTGGGAGCTCTTGAAATGGAGTTCGAAACCAAGTTCGTTGAATTGAAAGACAAACTGGTTGAAAAATTATTCCTGATCGTAAACGGAAAAACTTCTCAGGGCGTAATGAATGATTTGGGTGAGGAAGTATTGCCAAAAGGTAAGAAATACACCCAAAAAATGTTGAACGCTGTTGAAGATTTCGCGCACCTTTCGAAAGGACAGTGGGTTGCAGACGATGAAACCAATAAATTGGTAAACGACTTAATCCACAACTACAAAATCAAATTGAATGATTTACAGGGTGCGTTAAGAAGAGAGAAATTTACGATTACCGTAGGAGATGAGTTACCAGCCGGAATTTTGAAACTGGCCAAAGTATACATCGCCAAAAAACGTAAGTTGAAAGTAGGGGATAAAATGGCGGGACGTCACGGTAACAAAGGTATTGTTGCGCGTATCGTTCGTCATGAAGACATGCCTTTCCTGGAAGACGGAACTCCGGTTGATATCGTGTTGAACCCATTGGGTGTACCTTCACGTATGAACATCGGTCAGATTTATGAAACGGTATTGGGCTGGGCCGGTATGAATTTAGGACGCAAATTCGCGACACCTATCTTCGACGGAGCAACATTGGACCAGATCAATGAATTGACTGACGAAGCTGGCATTCCGCGTTTCGGACATACGTATCTGTATGACGGAGGAACCGGAGAGCGTTTCCACCAGCCGGCAACCGTTGGTGTGATCTACATGCTGAAACTGGGGCACATGGTTGACGACAAGATGCACGCGCGTTCTATCGGACCATACTCGCTTATTACGCAACAGCCTCTTGGAGGTAAGGCGCAATTCGGAGGACAACGTTTCGGAGAGATGGAGGTTTGGGCACTCGAGGCTTATGGCGCGTCAAGCACGCTTCGTGAAATCCTTACCGTTAAATCGGATGACGTTATCGGCAGGGCCAAAACTTATGAGGCAATCGTAAAAGGCGAAACCATGCCGGAACCGGGATTACCGGAATCTTTCAACGTGTTGATGCACGAATTGAAAGGTCTTGGACTCGACATTCGCTTAGAAGAATAGTATTCAGTGAACAGTGTTCAGTTTTTAGTAATCAGTGATAATCTGAACACTAAAGACTGAATACTGAACACTTTTTTAATTAGTTTTCAGGATTTATACCCGTAAACCGTTCCGATTTTTTATAGCGATATAATTAGCACTTCAGGAAAAGCCTGAAGTTTAGAGAAGTAACCCGAGGTAGTGTTTATCATCAGAATGGCGGTAAACGAATTCAATTTTTTAATTGCAAATAAATCAATAGTAGAAACTATGATGAATAACAGAAACAACAATAATAAAGATAAAAATCCGGTAAAAAGATTTGATAAAATCTCCATCGGATTGGCATCACCGGAATCTATCCTTGCCGAATCAAGAGGCGAAGTCTTAAAGCCGGAAACAATCAACTACAGAACACACAAACCAGAGCGTGACGGACTTTTCTGCGAAAGAATCTTCGGCCCGGTAAAGGATTTCGAATGTGCCTGTGGTAAATATAAAAGAATCCGCTACAAAGGCATTGTTTGTGACCGTTGTGGTGTAGAAGTGACTGAAAAGAAAGTACGTCGTGACCGTGTAGGACATATCAACCTTGTCGTGCCAATCGCTCACATCTGGTACTTCCGTTCGCTTCCGAACAAAATAGGTTATATCCTTGGTCTTCCGTCTAAAAAATTAGACATGATCATCTACTACGAAAGATATGTAGTGATCCAGGCGGGTATTGCTGTTAATCCGGAAGGTGACGCTTTGCAAAGATTAGATTTCCTTACAGAAGAAGAGTACCTTAATATTCTGGATACGCTTCCGCAGGACAACCAATATTTAGATGACAACGATCCGAATAAATTCATCGCCAAAATGGGGGCTGAGTGTATCATGGATTTGTTGGCACGTATTGACCTTGACAGCCTGTCTTATGACCTGCGCCACAGTGCCAATAACGAAACCTCTAAACAAAGAAAAACCGAGGCTTTAAAAAGATTACAGGTTGTAGAATCTTTCCGTGAGTCTAACATGAACCGCGAGAACCGTCCGGAATGGATGATTTTGAAAGTGATTCCTGTTATACCGCCGGAATTGCGTCCGTTAGTGCCGCTTGATGGTGGCCGTTTTGCCACTTCAGATTTAAATGACCTTTACCGCCGTGTGATTATCCGTAACAACCGTTTGAAAAGATTGATGGAGATCAAAGCTCCTGAAGTGATCTTAAGAAACGAAAAACGTATGTTGCAGGAATCGGTAGATTCATTGTTCGATAATACAAGGAAAGCTTCTGCCGTTAAGACAGAATCCAACCGTCCGCTCAAATCGCTTTCTGACTCGTTGAAAGGTAAACAAGGTCGTTTCCGTCAAAACCTTTTGGGTAAACGTGTGGATTATTCTGCGCGTTCGGTAATCGTCGTTGGACCTGAAATGAAATTGTTCGAATGCGGGCTTCCGAAAGACATGGCCGCCGAGCTTTACAAACCATTCGTTATTCGTAAATTAATCGAAAGAGGAATCGTCAAGACTGTAAAATCGGCCAAGAAAATCATCGACAAGAAAGAGCCTGTAGTCTGGGATATCCTTGAAAATGTAATCAAAGGCCACCCGGTATTACTGAATCGTGCGCCTACTTTGCACCGTTTGGGAATCCAGGCGTTCCAGCCGAAACTGATCGAAGGAAAAGCAATCCAGTTGCACCCACTCGTATGTACGGCTTTCAACGCGGATTTTGATGGTGACCAGATGGCCGTACACCTGCCACTCGGACCGGAAGCGATCCTTGAAGCGCAATTGTTGATGCTGGCGTCACACAACATCCTTAACCCTGCCAATGGTGCGCCGATTACGGTTCCGTCTCAGGACATGGTTTTGGGTCTGTACTATATGACCAAAGAAAGATTATCGACTCCGGAAATGAAAATCTTAGGTGAAGGCCTGACTTTTTATTCTGCCGAAGAAGTAAATATCGCCCTGAACGAAGGCCGTCTGGAATTGAACGCAAGGGTAAAAATCCGCGCGAAAGATTTCAACGAAAACGGTGAACTGGTATACAAAATCATCCAGACTACTGCCGGACGTGTACTCTTTAATGAAGTAGTACCCGAAGCAGCAGGTTATATCAATGACGTTTTGACCAAGAAAAACCTTAGAGACATTATCGGGCACATTTTAAGTGTGACGAATGTGCCTACTACAGCGGCTTTCCTTGACGAAATGAAAGACATGGGTTACAAATTCGCTTTCAAAGGTGGTTTGTCATTCAGTTTGGGCGATATCAGGATTCCGGAACAAAAAGGAAAATTGATTGCAGATGCCAACGAACAGGTTGACGGTATATCTGCGAATTATAACATGGGTCTTATTACCAATAACGAGCGTTACAACCAGGTTATTGATATTTGGACCTCTGCGAACGCACAGCTTACAGAATTGGCAATGAAAAACATCCGTGAAGACCAGCAAGGTTTCAACTCGGTGTACATGATGCTTGATTCGGGAGCGAGGGGTTCGAAAGAGCAAATCCGTCAGTTAACCGGTATGCGTGGTTTGATGGCAAAACCTAAAAAATCTACTGCCGGAGGTGGTGAGATTATCGAAAACCCGATCCTTTCCAACTTTAAGGAAGGACTTTCAATCCTTGAGTACTTTATCTCTACCCACGGTGCGCGTAAAGGTCTTGCGGATACGGCTTTGAAAACGGCCGATGCGGGTTACCTTACAAGAAGGCTGCACGACGTTTCACAAGACGTTATCGTTAATATCGAAGATTGTGGTACACTTAGAGGCGTAGAGGTTTCTGCATTGAAAAAGAATGAAGAAATCGTTGAGACTTTAGGCGAAAGAATCCTTGGACGTGTGGCATTACAAGATGTCATCAATCCATTGACCAGTGAAGTTGTCATCGAAGCAGGACAGCAGATTACCGAAGCCGTCATGAGGGTTATTGAAGCGTCTCCAATTGAAAAAGTGGAAGTACGTTCGCCATTGACCTGTGAGGCTACAAAAGGCATCTGTGCGAAATGTTACGGAAGAAACCTGGCAACAGGAAAAATGACGCAACGTGGAGAAGCAGTTGGTGTAATCGCTGCACAATCGATCGGTGAGCCAGGTACACAGTTAACGCTTCGTACCTTCCACGTAGGTGGGGTTGCGGGTGGAATTTCTGAAGAATCAAGCATCGTTGTACGTTTCAACGGACGCCTTGAAATCGAAGATCTGAAAACCGTTAAGGGTGAAGACAGCGAAGGTAATTCGGTTGACATCGTGGTTTCGCGTTCTACTGAATTGAAACTGACAGACGAGAAAACAGGCATCCTTTTAAGCACCAACAATATTCCGTACGGATCAAGCATTTTCGTAAAAGACGGACAGTCTGTTAAGAAAGGTGATGTGATTTGTAAATGGGATCCATATAACGGGGTTATTATTTCTGAGTTTACCGGGAAAATCGCTTACGAAGATTTAGAGCAGGGACAATCGTTCATGGTTGAAATCGATGAGCAAACCGGATTCCAGGAAAAAGTAATTTCTGAAGGAAGAAACAAAAAATTAATCCCTACCTTATTAATATATGGTAAGGACAATGAGTTGATCCGTTCTTATAACTTACCGGTAGGGGCACACCTTATGGTAGAGAATGGTGAGAAAATCAAGGCTGGTAAGATTTTGGTGAAAATCCCGCGTCGTTCTTCGAAAGCGGGCGATATCACCGGAGGACTTCCGAGAATTACAGAGCTTCTTGAAGCGCGTAATCCTTCAAACCCGGCTGTGGTTTCTGAAATTGACGGTGTTGTTTCTTTCGGAAAAATCAAACGTGGTAACCGCGAGATCGTCATCGAATCTAAATTCGGCGAGGTGAAGAAATACTTGGTGAAATTGTCAAGTCAGATCCTGGTTCAGGAAAATGACTTCGTAAGAGCGGGTGTTCCGTTGTCTGACGGTGCCATTACTCCGGACGATATCTTAAGGATTCAGGGACCTGCAGCAGTACAACAATATCTTGTGAATGAAATCCAGGAAGTGTACCGTTTGCAAGGGGTGAAAATCAACGACAAGCACTTTGAAGTGGTGATCCGCCAGATGATGCGTAAAGTCCAGGTTCAGGATCCGGGCGATACATTGTTTTTGGAAGACCAATTGATCCATACCAAAGACTTTATCGTTGAAAACGATAAGTTGTACGGAATGAAAGTGGTTGAGGATGCAGGTGATTCAGAAAACCTTAAAGCAGGACAGATTGTTTCGCCGCGCCAATTGCGTGATGAGAACTCATTGCTGAAACGCGAGGATAAGAACCTTGTTGTTGCCCGTGATGTCATTACGTCTACCGCAACTCCTGTATTGCAGGGTATTACCAGAGCATCGCTTCAGACGAAATCATTCATCTCGGCTGCATCGTTCCAGGAAACTACCAAAGTATTGAACGAGGCTGCAGTTGCAGGTAAAGTCGATTACTTAGAAGGTTTGAAAGAAAATGTTATTGTAGGGCACAGAATCCCTGCAGGAACAGGTATGAGAGAATATGACAACACCATCGTTGGTTCGAAAGAAGATTTCAATGAAATGATGGCGGCTAAAGAAGAATATAACTATTAATAGGTATGAGCGAGTCGAATCAACCGCCTGCGGGCCAGATTAACATCGAATTGGATGAGAACATTGCGGAAGGAATTTATTCCAACCTGGCCATCATCAACCATTCTGCTTCTGAATTTGTATTGGATTTTGTTTGTATCATGCCCGGTACACCAAAAGCCAAGGTAAAATCAAGGATAGTATTGACGCCGCAACATGCCAAAAGGCTTTTAAAAGCCATGGGTGAAAACATCCATCGTTTTGAAAGTGCGCATGGTGAGATTAAGGAAACGGAGCAACCTCCAATTCCTTTAAATTTTGGACCTACAGGCCAAGCATAATATTTAAAAGGCTGCAATTTTTGCAGCCTTTTTCTTTTCAACCAGCCCGCCCAACAGCGGGCTTTTTTATTACAAAACTGCGATATATTTATTAAAACTGCCAATTGTCTGTTGTTATACAGATTGATAATTCTCTATAAATAAGGTGTTATTTAACGAGGAAATCGCACACTTTAACTATAAATTATCACGATATTCACAAAGTTTATCATATAATTATGATTAGGTTAACTTTTTTTATTAACTTGTGCATTATTAATTAATTATAAACTATGTATAAAAATTACAATTCGTTGAGTACGGGTAGGGATACCTGTCTCAAAAATCGTATTGGAGACAGGGGTGGTTCGCCGCCAACTTCCAATGTGACTTGGTCACGATGGCTCATGGGTTTAATCTTGTTATTCTCGATGCTTGCAGGAAATGAACTTTCTGCCCAGGTGAACGTTTATAACTTTGCTACCGGAACTGGTGCCACAATTGACCCTATGACTGGAGCTACGACTCTTGCTCTTGGTGCAGACGTAGATGACGGAAGGTCGCCGGTAACTGCTATCGGATTTCCATTTACCTATGCGGGCGTCAGCGTAACGCAATTTTCTGCAAATGCTAATGGTCTTATGCGACTTGGTGCCACAAGGGTAACAACACAATGGGACAATACTGCTGCAAATGCAAATACTGCAACACCAGTTGTTATGCCTTACTGGGATGATTTGGCTACCGGTACCACCGGTACGGTTCGTTATGTTGTAACGGGTTCGGCGCCAAACAGGATATTGGTTGTGGAATGGTTTGTAACCGTTCCGCGCAATACATCCGGTGCTGCGAATGCGCGTTTTCAGGTATGGTTGCACGAGACCACGAACGTGATTGATTTTGTATATGGAAGTGGTATGGTGGCTAATAGCGCCAATGCCGGAGCAACAATAGGACTTGCTACGTCGACCACGGTTTATAATACAGTGGATGCTGCGACTAATACTAATACAACTTCAACATTCATCACTTCTAATACTGGTGCAATCACTTCAGGCCGTTTTTATACCTGGACACCACCAGTGCCTTGCGCGGGAACACCTGCGCCGGGAGATACTACCGGCCCTGCAAGTGTTTGCTCCGGCAGGAATTTTACTTTAGGATTGCAAAATGCTACTTTAGGCTCAGGAGTTACCTATCTATGGCAAAGGGCCGACGATTTAGGGTTTACTACGAATGTCGCAACAGTTGGCGGTAATACTCCAACGGTAACCACAAGCGAAACGGTTGCAAGATACTATCGCGCGAGCGTTACCTGTAGTGGTAACACCACTATAAGTACCCCTTTGTTTGTTGCTTTGAATGCGCCTGCGCAATGTCCGTGTATACCGGTAACCACGTCAGGTTGTACCGATGGTGACGTAATTGCGAGGGTGACTTTGAATACATTGGATAACAATTCAGGAACTGGTTGCCCTAGTGGTTTGGCCGGTTACTCTGATTATACAGGAAATGGTTTATTGACAACGACTTTACAAGCTGGATCTAATTACAGCTGTACTGTCTTTGCCGGTCAATATCCGGAAGGCTATGCCGCCTGGATTGATTATAATGATGATGGTGTATTTGATAATACTACAGAAAGAATCGGAGGATCTGTCGGACAGGTTGCCGGTAGTGGTCTTGTTGGTGTATTAGGATCGTCTGCTTCTTTCCCTATAAATGTATCGTGTAATCCTCCTTTGGGAGCGCACCGTTTAAGAGTAAGGGCAATGTACAATACTGATGGTTCTGCCGTTACACCTTGTACAGCCAATACTTTTGGCGAGACGGAAGATTATCTTGTTACTATATCGACAGCTGTTCCTTGTCCACAGCCATTTAACCTTGGTGCCAATACGGTTACAGCTACAACTGCAAACCTTACATGGACACTTGGTTGCGCTGAAACAGCGTGGGAAATTGCTGTGCAGCCTGTTAATTCAGGAGTACCTGTTTCCGGTGTTGCTACAGCTTCAACAACTTACCCTGCTACCTATACCGCGGGAACAGCAAATGAATTTTATGTTCGTGCTGATTGTGGTGGCGGTAGCCTGAGCGAGTGGAGCGGTCCTTTTGTTTTCACGGCCCCAGCCTGTACAACACCTGTAGATCCGTCTGATGGCGCTGTTGGTGTTGTTGTAACAGCTGGTGGCTTACAGCTCACATGGTCTCCGTCGCCGGGGGCTACTACCTATTCTGTTGCTTTTGGAACGACTCCCGGTGCCCTTCCTGTTCTGGGAAGCACTGCAGCCACTACAGTAGGTATTACAGGAGTGACTCCTAATACCGTATACTACTGGAGAATTGATCCGGTTAATGCATTTGGAACCGCTGCGGGTTGCTCGGAATGGAGCTTTACCACAGAGGTTGAATATTGTATTCCTGCCCCTACAAGTGTAGATGGAACAGGTATTACTAATGTGAGTTTCGGAACCATCAATAATACTACAGGTGCTGAGACTGGAAACTTTGGCGATTACACCGCCCAGGTTACTGATGTAGTCTCTACCCTGAATGTTCCTGTTAACATTACGTTTGATACAGGATTTACGTATGATACTAAAATCTGGGTTGACTGGAATGATGATATGGACTTTAACGATGTTGGTGAAGAAGTGTATTCAGGTACCTCTCTTGCAACACAGCCTACTACATTGGCTGCATCGTTCCTTGTTTCAGGGCCTCTTGGACAACACAGGTTAAGAATCGGTGGTGTTGATGCCGGTCCGCCTACACCATGCTGGACAGGATCTTTCGGAACTTTTGAAGATTATACCATTAACGTACTTCCACCACCACCATGTGTGGCCCCTACAGCGCTTACGGCAACCAATGTTACGGAAACTACTGCTGATGTGTCATGGACTGCATCGGTAAGTAATCCTGCTGATGGTTATGAGTATGAAGTTCGTTCTTCAGGAGCAGGCGGTAGCGGTGCAACAGGTCTTGCGGCCAGTGGCGCAACTGTTGCCGGTGATGTAGACGATTCAGTTTCAGGCCTTACAACAGAAACTGTTTATACTTTATATGTAAGATCGGTATGTACTACCGGATCAGATTACAGCAACTGGGCGTCATCTTCCACATTTAGGACTGGTTATTGCCAGGCTACCTATACGAACGGACCAGGCACAACAGACCAGATTGCGAATGTTACCTTAGGTACACTTAACAATAGTAGTGGTGCCAGTTCAAGTCCGTACTATACTTTCTACAACGCATTGACAGTGCCGAATCTTACAGAAGGCACGAGCAATAACGTCTCTGTTACTTTTGGCAGCGATGGCAGCCAATTTGCAGGAGTATGGGTCGATTTCAATAACAACTTAGTTTTCGAAGCGAGTGAAGGATTTGTTTCTGCAGTAAACGCAGGGTCAAGCGGAACTACCGTGATTCCTGTTACTGTTCCTTTTGGTGTTACACCAGGAAATGTAAGAATGCGTGTAAGAGGTGGTAACGATTCTGCACTTACAACAGCGCAAGCTTGCGGGGCTTCATCAAGTGGATTTGGTGAAACAGAAGATTATATCGTTAACCTGATCGCTTCTGTGCCTTGTACCGGAACTCCGGATCCGGGCGCGACGGTATCGACAGATGAAACTGTTTGTTCAGGTGTTCAATTCACGTTGAGTGTAGAGAATGCGACTCCAGGTGCCGGTGTTACTTACCAATGGGAAAGTGCCGATGATTCAGGATTTACAACAAACGTTACGGCATTAGGTACTGCAGAAACGCAGGTCGTTACCATGACTGCGACCAAATTTTACCGCCTTGCAGTAACCTGTAGCGGTAACACTGGTTATAGTATTCCTTTAGAAGTTGTGCTCAATGCAGCCAACCAATGTTATTGTGTGCCTACTACGACCTTCGGTTGTACCGATGGTGACGTAATTGCAAGGGTTACACTTAATACGCTGGATAACAATTCAGGAACTGGCTGTCCTAGCGGAACGCTTGGTTATTCTGATTATACTGCAACACCGGGTCTTACGACTACCTTACAAGCCGGTTCTACTTACAACTGTACCGTATTTGCAGGTGAATATCCTGAAGGATACGCTGCATGGGTAGATTATAACGATGATGGTGTTTTCGATAATGTTACTGAAAAAATCGGTTTCTCTGCCGGGCAGGTTGCCGGTAGTGGTATCCCAGGACAATTGGGTTCTTCAGCGACGTTCCCAATCCACCTTGCGTGTAACCCACCTATTGGAGATCACCGTTTAAGGGTTAGGGCCATGTATAACATTAACGGTTCTGCTGTTACTCCTTGTACTGCCAACTCTTTTGGTGAAACAGAAGATTATATCATCACAATTTCTGCACCAGCAGCCTGTCCGCAGCCATCTGCTTTAGCAGCTACTAACGTGACTGCCACCAGCGCTGATCTTTCATGGGTTATTGGTTGTGCGGAGAGTGCATGGGAAGTACTTGTTCAGCCAACCGGCACAGGTGTTCCATCTGATGATCCTTTGACAGGCACACCAGTTGCTACGAATGCATTTGCTGCAACTTACGCTTCAGGAACTTCACAGGAATTCTATGTGAGGGCTGAATGTGGTGGTCTTGACGGATATAGTGTTTGGAGTGGCCCATTTGTGATCACTGCTCCTCCTTGTCCTGTACTGACTGCTCCTGCAGATGACTCTATCGATGCTGATCCGGGTGCTACGCAACTTGTATGGACTGCTTCGCCAAGTGCGACTTCCTATACTGTATATTTGGGTACTACCTCGGGAGCGCTTAACAATTTAGGCTCTATCGCAGGAACGACAGTAGGCATTAATGGTCTTCAATACAATACTGAATATTTCTGGAGAATTGACGCTGTGAGTCCGCAAGGAACCAGCCCAGGTTGTACAGAATTCAGCTTTACCACAAGTGCCAACGTACCGGCATTTGATACGTGTGAAGGTGCTATTTCACTTGATGCCCTACCTTCTCCACAAAGTGGAAGTACTTCAGGTCTTTCAAGTGATTTTGAACCAAGTTGTGATACAGGTGGTGCTTCATCTCCGGATGCTTACTACTCTATTACTGTACCAGCCTACAATACCTTGAATATCGGGCAAACGGTTAATTCATACGATTCTATCATCAGTCTTCTGTATGGTGATTGTAATGGTTTAACTGAAATTACATGTACTGACGAGCCGGATACAGGCGTTGGATCACAACTTACGTGGTTTAACAATACCGGTTCTACACAAACTGTTTATTATGTTCAGGATGGATATGCCGGTGCTTCGGGAACGTTTACTATTGCCTGGACGCTTAGTGCTCCGGCTGCCTGTTCGCTTTCCACTACCTGGAACGGATCTGCTTGGAGTAACGGTTATCCGATTGCTACGCAACAAGCCGTCATCGAAGGTGACTATTCTTCGGTAGGTAACCTGTCTGCCTGTAGCCTTACTGTTAACAGCGGTAACGTAACAGTTAATTCAGGAGACGACTTTACCATCACTGGTGCCGTAACAGTATCAGGTGGTTCATTGACATTTGCAAACAACGCCAACCTTATACAGGTAAACGATGTTAACAACAGTGGTGCCATTACTGTTCAAAGAGATGCTGTTATGAGAAGACTGGATTATGTTTACTGGGGTTCTCCGGTAGCAGGTCAGGATTTGAAACTTTTCTCTCCATACACAGTTTCTCCTACTAATCCTGGTAACGCGCCTACACCTACAACAGGTCCTTCGCGTTTCTATACGCTGAATGAGGCTACCAACAGCTTTGCAGTGATTGCTGAGCCGCTTGGTGTAAACTTTACAGAGGCCAAAGGTTATATGCTTCGTGCACCGAACAATTTCCCTACGAACGGAAGCCAGGCTACCTTCAACGGCGTATTTACAGGTGTGCCGAACAACGGAGATGCGTCTATCGCCATCACCAATACCCCGGCACCGGGACAAGGTTTCAATATGTTGGGTAACCCTTATCCGTCGACTGTAAGTGCCGACTTGTTCCTTGCACAAAACCCGGGAGCGCTTTACTTCTGGACGCACTCTAACCAGAATGCTGCTTCAGGAGCAAACTATGCTACTTATACTAATCTTGGTACTGCAGCTGCTGCAGGCGGACCGGCTCCTGATGGCTCTATCGCCATTGGTCAAGGTTTCTTGCTGAAAACTGCTGCTTCAGGGACTGCAACGTTCACGAACGCTATGCGTACGGGTAATAACAGTGCCCACTTCTTCAGAGATGCCAATATTGAGAAAAACCGTATCTGGCTGAACCTTTCTAATGCAGTTGGCGTTCAAAACCAAATATTGGTTGGTTATATGGAAGGTGCTACTATGGACGCTGATGTATCTATCGATGCAAAACAGATCGAAGGTGGTATCAGCAACATCGCTTCTTTGATCGGTGAGCAGAAGTACAACATCCAGGGACGTGCATTGCCGTTCGTCAATACAGATGAGATTCCATTGAGTTTCAATGCGCTTGCCGCAGGTGAATTCACCATCTCTATCGATCACCTTGACGGATTGTTTGCAGGTGACCAGAATGTATACATCAAGGATAACATTTTTGGAATTACCCACAACGTGAAAGAAAGCGGATATACATTCGCTGCCGAAGCGGGAACCACTGCAAACAGGTTCAGCGTGGTATTCCAGAACACTACACTTGGTGTTGAGAACCCTACCTTCGATGCCGATAATGTTATCATCTTTAAAGCTGATAATGTGTTGAACATCAATTCAGGAAGCGTGACCATGTCGGGTGTGAAAGTATTCGATATCCGTGGCAGATTGATTTTTGAGCAATCAGGTATCAATGCCAATACCGCAGTGTTGAAAAACCTAAGGGCTGAGCAGGAAGTATTGCTTGTTCAGATTACTTCGGATGACAACAGGGTGGTTACCAAAAAAGTAGTTTACTAATTACTTGTTTTAAATAAACTGAAAGCCTTCCGGGAAACCGGGAGGCTTTTTTTTTTGCCCCAAATTTTTCTAAATGCGACACAGCTGCTGTACTTCTTACCTCAAATTTTGCATGATTTGCGTGTAATCCTATAATCTATTCCCCGGTTTTATTTCTTTAATTGCTGATTAAAGCACAACGTTAAAACATCGAACCAAATGGAAAAAAACACCAACAAAAATCCCAATCACCAGGAAGACAAACAGCGTGATTTGCAAATCAACAAGTCGGACGGCACGAATAAATTCCTGACCACTAACCAAGGCGTAAAAATTAACGACGACAACAATTCGCTTAAAGCGGGTGAACGAGGTCCTTCACTATTAGAAGATTTTATATTGCGCGAAAAGATCACCCATTTTGACCATGAGCGCATCCCCGAAAGGATCGTACATGCCAGGGGTTCTGGTGCCCACGGTTATTTTGAGGTCACCCATCCAATCCCGGAACTTACCAAGGCTGGATTTCTTCAAGAGACTGGCCAGCGTACGCCGGTGTTTACCCGATTCTCTACCGTAGCGGGCTCAAGGGGCTCTACAGACCTTGCGAGGGACGTTCGTGGCTTCTCGGTAAAGTTTTACACCCAGGAAGGGATTTATGACCTCGTGGGCAATAATGTACCTGTATTCTTTATACAAGACGCGAGCAAATTCCCCGATCTTATCCATGCCGTAAAGCCGGAGCCACATAACGAGATTCCACAGGCTGCTTCGGCACATGATACTTTTTGGGATTTTATTTCGCTGATGCCCGAATCGATGCACATGGTCATGTGGGCGATGTCTGACCGCGCCATACCGAGGAGCTACCGTATGATGGAAGGCTTCGGGGTGCACACCTTTCGCCTTATCAACGCACAGCACGAATCACACTTTGTAAAATTCCATTGGAAACCAAAATTGGGCACCCATGCGGTTGTTTGGGATGAAGCCCAAAAAATTTCGGGCAAGAACCCTGATTTTCATCGCGAAGATTTATGGGAGGCCATCGATACCGGAAATTATCCTGAATGGGAGTTAGGCGTGCAGGTCATTCCGGAGGCCGACGAGCATAAATATGAATTTGACTTGCTGGATCCTACCAAACTGGTTCCCGAAGAATTGGTCCCGGTGACGATTATCGGCAAGATGGTGCTTGACCGCAATCCCGATAATTTCTTTGCTGAAACCGAACAAATTGCGTTCCATCCCGGGCATGTAGTTCCCGGCATTGACTTTACCAATGACCCATTACTGCAAGGACGCCTTTTCTCGTATACCGATACCCAACTTTCACGGCTTGGGAGCCCGAATTTTCATGAAATTCCCATCAACAGGAGTATATCCCCAACGCACAACAACCAGCGTGACGGCCATATGCGCCAGGAAATCAACACCGGACGTGTTAGTTACCACCCGAATTCACTCGGCGGCGGCTGCCCCTACCAGGCGATGATTGCCGAGGGCGGTTTTGCAAGCTTTAACGAGCGCGTTGATGCCCATAAAGTGCGTGAACGCAGCGCAAGTTTCTCGGATCATTTCAGCCAGGCGACATTGTTCTTTAACAGCCAGACCGAAACGGAGCAAAACCACATCGTCAAAGCGTTGCGGTTTGAACTTGGAAAAGTAGCGACCACAGCGATCAGGGTCCGGATGCTGGGACTGCTCAACCAGGTAGATGCGGGATTGGCAGCAAAAGTGGCGCAAGGCTTAGGGCTTGAAGTGCCTGCAAGCCCTGAAAAGCCTATGAACCATGGCGTAGGGGCCGATGCCGAGCCAGGAAAGCATGAGCCTACACTGACTGCGCAAACAGTACTTTCGTCGGATGCACTCAGTATGCTTAAAAATCCGACCGTAACGCCTACGATCGCTTCGCGGAAAGTGGCATTTGTTTGTGCGGACGGGGTTAGCGAAGCCTCGGTAAAAAGCCTTAAAGCGGCATTGCTTAAAAACGACGCAAAGGCCTGCATCATTGCGCCTCACCAAGGCTTTATTGCGACCGATGAGGGCGGTGCGCTGCCCGTTGACTTTAGTTTCCTCAATTCATCATCGGTACTTTTTGATGCGGTATTTATCCCGGGCGGGCAGGGCCTTAACAGTATTTCTGAAGACCGTGATGCGATGGAATTTATCAATGATGCTTATAAACATTGTAAGGTTATTGGTGCTGACGGCGAGGGTGTCGATATACTTTCGGCTCCGCTTTTTAGTGCCAAAGGCGGTGCATTGCAGGATGGCGGGATTGTCATCTCGGATACTGCCGGAGACGCCGCATTTGCCCAGGAATTTATTTCGGCCATGAGCGCACACCGCTACTGGGAACGTGAAAATATGCTATAACCATTTAATTCAACAAACATGAAAAATACAGATACTCCAAAGAATACGAGCAACAAAATGGTTGCCGCGGCGGCCGACGCCTCGACTGACTTAAAATCTTTTTTTATCGACTGCCTAAAGGATATTTACTGGGCAGAGAATGCTTTATTAAAAGCCTTGCCTAAAATGGCCGACAATGCCACTTCTAAAAACCTTGTTTTGGGGATTAAAGAACATATCGCGGTTACCGAATTGCAGGTGGGCAGGCTGGAGCAGGTTTTTGCACTTCTTGGCGAGAAAGCCGAAGGTAAAAAGTGCGAGGCCATGGCCGGACTGCTTAAAGAAGGGGAGGGCATCCTTGAAGAAACGGCACCCGGAGCGGTTCGCGATGCCGGTATCGTAGCTGCATCGCAAAAAATCGAGCATTATGAAATTGCGACTTATGGGACTTTGTGTGCGTTTGCGAAGACGTTAGGGGAGAATGACGCGGCAAAATTGCTGAACCAGACTTTGGCGGAGGAAAAAGAAGCTGACAAGCTGCTAAGTGACGCAGCTTATAATTCGATTAATTTTGATGCCAGTGAAGGATAGTGGCTGAGTGCCTGAGCAGCTGAGTGCCTGAGTTTTTGTCTTGTGAGAGCGAAGAATTTGTATTACTCGCAATTGGCTAGTAATGCTTAAATGAAAAAACTGCAAGTTTCGACTTGCAGTTTTTTTGTTGACTTGTTTGTGGGGCACGGATTACATCCTTGCTTTCGGGTTTTTGTTCTTTTTTGGATCGCGCCAAAAGCTAAAAGTATAAGCTGATTTTAGGTCGGTGCCCCTCCCGGCCGCTTCGTTAAAATAGTCCACTGGACTGTTTTAACACTCGGGCCTCAAAAAAAGAACCAAAAAAGGCCAGCCCCGCGGCCGCTCGACGAACTGCCACATCCTCAATCCGAAAATAAAATGAACTGCTCATGCACTTTTTTCTTTATTGGAATTCGCGCATCTTCGATTTCGCTTTTGCTCAGACAGCATTTTATTTTTACGGATTATCACATGGGCCGGTGCCCGGCTGCGCGACCGAAGGGGCAGGGGAAGCCGGGACGCGTATTTTGATAAGGAACTAAGAGCAATTTACTGTGGTGGGTATGGATTCGTGAAAATTGTGTTGAACATTGTTTGATGTTTTTAATGTTCTTTTTTCATTGCCAAAAATATCTGTGCCATCGGGTGTTTTTTTATTATGCCCAAGAAACTTTATAATATAGTGTCGCAGATGAAATTTTGGATTTTACATTTATTTGTTAATCAGACAAATACCTACAAATATATAATAAAAATAATTTATTTTTTTTAATTTTTTAAATCATATATTAAAATTTTTATTGGAATTTTATCTCATGGTTTAGCAATACACACCCCCCTAACTGTATTTGTATAACCGGTATGAAGCCTAAAATAAACTTAACCTTGTAACCTTTAAATTCCATTAATATGAACAACCAAATTAAATTCGGATTGGCTGGCCTTTTGCTTGCCGCAACATTTTCTATGAATGCCCAAACCCAGACTGGCAGCCAGACAGGGCTTGGTTTGTCAACCGGGTGCACCTCACCCAATATAGGGGGAAAGCATGTCACCTTTATTGGCTATAGGGCGGGTAGTGCTGATGTCTTGCCTGCATATGGCAATGACAATACTTATGTAGGCCACAGAGCAGGTGAGGCATCAAACAACGGTGATTTCAATACTTTTATTGGTTCATTTTCAGGCACCAGCATGACTTCGGGTGCCGGGAATGTTTTTCTTGGCGCCAATACAGGAGGGGCGCTTACCAGCTGTTCCAACCAATTGTTTATTGACAATTCTCCAACCACGACTCCGCTTGTGTGGGGCGATTTTACTACAGGAAGCCGTAAGGTAAAACTTAATGGCAAGGTAGGGATAGGCGCAGTGGGCACTTTTCCGGTGTTGGCCGGTACAGCCAATGTAAGCGCTTATCAACTTTTTGTTACAGGTGGTATCCTAACTGAAGAAGTAAGGGTAGTGAGCATTGGAGGCTGGGCTGACTTTGTATTTGATAAAGGCTATGACCTTGCACCACTTTCTGCTGTGGAGGCACATATCAAAGACCACGGTCATCTTCCGAATATGCCATCGGCTGAAGAGGTATGCACGAATGGTATTGATGTGGCGGAGATGGCTACACTGCAACAACAGAAAATCGAAGAACTAACCTTATACCTGATTGCGCAGGACAAAGAGATACAACTTTTAAAAGAACAAGTCCAGGCATTGATCGCTAAGAAATAATTATAAGTAATTCTAAAATTACAATTATGAAAAACTTATATTTATTCTGGGCCGTGGCCTGGGTATCCTTTATGGCTACCGGACAGGACCTGCAAAATGCCAACTGGTATTTTGGCAATCATGCGGGAATAACGTTTACTACGAGTCCGCCGAGTGCCCTCACGAATGTGACCAATATTGGCTTTAATGTATCTGAAGGCTGTGCTACGGTATCTGATGCCGCCGGTAACTTGCTGTTTTTTTCGGATGGTGTAACGGTGTGGCGGTCTTATGGCGGAGGTTTTCCGGTTATTACGAGTGCATTAAGGGGCGATGTTTCAAGTACACAAAACGTTATTATCGTTCCGAGGCCCGGTGTGGCCAATCATTATTATATTGTAACGATCGACGGAACTACTTCAAGTGCTCCGCCTAACAAGCGTGGTATCTACTACTCTGAAATAGATATTTCCTCCGGCGCCGGTACGATGGTATCGCTGAACACGCCCCTGCAAGACCATCTTGGTAATCTCATAAATGATAGTTATGGTAATATTTCAGAAGGTCTTACTTCGGCAATCCATTCTGACGGGCAACAGTATTGGATTGTGGCACATATAAAGAATGCCACTAATTCATCGATGTACAGTTATTTGGTGACCTCTGCAGGCATCAACGTGGTCCCGGTGCAAACACAGGCAATTTCGTTGCCGGTATCGCCATCGGGAACAGCATTCACGTATTCGGTAAAGATTTCTCCTAATGTCCAGCGGATTGGTATCACCACATTGTCTGGTGCTTATTTAGGGACGTTTAATAATACCAGCGGTTTGGTCAACCTCAATGCAACGTCATTATTCACCAACAACCAGTATGCCTATGGACTGGAATTTTCACCAGATTCCAATGTGCTTTACCTCACATCCACAAGCCTTTATAAAATGAATGTTAACACGCCAGGCACTTTGGTGCAGGTATCAAGTGGTCCTTACTACGGTTTACAGCTGGGTATTGACAATAAGATTTATGCCGCCTGCACCAACAGCACCACTGTAAGTGTTATTAATGACCCCAACAATTATACGACGCCTCAATTCAATTCTACTGTTTCGCTGCAAGGACGGATGTCCTTTTTCGGATTGCCACAGTTGGTTCGCCAGCAAGGTGTGGCGGCTTGCAGTTGCTGCCCGGATATTGTGTATGTTGTCAATACGGTGCTTAACAGCTTTATTGATCCTAAACAAGCTGCACAGGAGGTGGAGGCAACTAACATCATAGAAAATGGCGGGACCGGACTTTACCATGGTGGTACTTGCGTCACACTTAAAAACGGATTTGCTGCGGTTTCAGGTTCTTATTTGCATGCATATGTAGAAGGTTGCAGCGGTAATTATGTAGGAAGACCTGGTGCTGAGGGCGCCGCCGCGGCCATGGAGGAAGTAAGGGATTTAAAAATTGCTCCTAACCCGAGTGAAGGCATATTTTCGATTTCGCCAGGGATGGCTACAAAAGGCAGTATAGAAATTGCGGATATGCTTGGCAATGTTGTGTATGGACAAAACTTCGAAAGTATTGATCCGGTTGAAGTTAATATCGCTGATAAAGTAAAGGGTATTTATGTCATACGTGTTATTACAGACAGCGGAACAACCATCCGAAAAATTGTAAAAAACTAGCCAAAGTGGTCTTTGTAAAACAACCTAAAAACAACAGGATATGAAAAAATTATATATCATCTGGATGCTGCTGCCTGCATGCTGTACCGTTGCACAAAACCTTCAGAACGCCAACTGGGTGTTTGGTGAAAAAGCGGAACTGCATTTTAATCCGGCACCTCCAAGTTCGAGCACAACCCTGCCAGCGGGACTTACTTTCCTACAGCAGGAAGGCTGCGCCACGTTGTCTGACACTTCCGGAAATATTTTGCTTGTGACTGATGGAACGAGCCTGTGGCACCGTTTTGGCGGTACCTATAACCTGATTACCAGCGGTCTTTTGGGCCACTTTTCGGGCGCTCAGAATATTATTATAGTGCCCAGACCGGCAACCCCAAACCACTATTATTTGTTTACCAATGAAGGCTATCAGGGAAAGCACGGGCTATATTATTCGGAAATTGACCTTACGTCGGGACTGGCGCAGGTTGTCTTCCTCAATACGCCTCTTAAGGACAATGCCGGTGTGCCGGTAAATGCTGCGTACCTTAATGACGGCGAGGCGATAACAGCCACCCGGCATGCTGACGGAGTTCAGTATTGGGTAGCAGCACATATTCGCCACAGCAATGCGTCTCAGCTGTTGAGCTTCTTGGTGACGTCAAATGGTGTAGTTAACGAAACTCCCACCTTTTCATCGCCAACGTTAATTTCGGCCTTTCCTACGGCGTTAAAAATTTCCCCGGATACCCAAAAGATTGCTGAGGTTATCGGTGGTGTTGGTGTTTACCTTGGGACATTTAACAGCACTACGGGCGCTATCAACATGAATGCTACTGCTGTTGGAAACACTTCAGGGGCATTTCCTGTTTATGGTTTGGAATTCTCCCCCAACTCCAGCAACCTATATTATTCTTACGCAGGAGGATTAAAGGCGGTAGACGTAGCTGCACCGGCGACAGAAATGACGTTTTCAACAGGCGGTGTGGAAGCACTTCAACTGGGTATAGACAATAAAATCTATTCGGCAAATTTTAATTCTCCAACCCTGTCTGTAATATCCGATCCGAATAATTTAGTTAACCCGCAGTTTGGTTACCATACCGTTCCCCTTAACCACAATTCAAGGCTTGGGCTTCCGCAGTTGGTACCGGTACAATTTACGAGCTGCTGCCTGGCATGCTGTCCCGCAGAGCAGTATCTGTCGAGTACAATTCTCAGTAATAGTTATGATCTTGAACAGGCCTCCTCCTATATAGAGGCCACCAATATCATTGCCAACGGAGGCGTAGGTATTTATCATGCCGGTGATGCGGTATTATTAAAAAACGGTTTTTATGCCGCATCGGGTTCGAAAGTTCACGTTTACATCGAAGGTTGCAGCGGTACTTACCAGTACAGGACTTCGGCATCAGGGGATAATGAATTGGGATTGCCTATCAAGGATGTTGGCGTAAAACTTGCCCCGAATCCGACTGCAGGAATTTTCACTATCAGTCTGGAAGGCACCCAAGATGGTTTGCTTCAAATCCTGGACCTTAACAATGTAGTTGTCTTTAAGCGCTTTTTTAAAGGGCAGGATAGTGTGGAGGCGGATATCAGCAATCAGCCTAACGGATTGTATGTCGTACGGATTACATCCGGAGATAAGATTATTAATGAAAAAATTATTAAAAGATAATTTCATTTTAGCCCCCGGCATCGCCGGGGTTTTAAATGAGCAGCTCAGTGTGAAAATCGCTGACAGTCATTGCAAGGAGGCAGGAGGCAATCTGGCGTTGCCCTGCGGGCCGGGCTATTCGCTGCAATATGTCATTGCGGAACTATCAGGTTCAAAATTCAGCGCTCTTGCGCAATGTCAGGATTTCTGCTGTTATCCCTAACGCTTCCGTTTGTCTCGAACTTCTCTTTTTCACAATAAAAAACTGCAAGTGTTTAGCTTGCAGTTTTATTTTGTTTGTTGCTTTGTTTATGGGCACGGTATGCAATTCCTCGCTATCCGTTGACGGCATATCCTCCGCTAACGCGCGAATCCCTTCGCGTGTTGTCAAAATCTACATGCCAAAAATCAACATTCTCGATTTAGACTTTTTCCCACTAATCAAGCATTGTCTCTTCTATCAGGATATTACTATGTAGTACCACGCGAAAGGATTCGCGCGGCAGCGGGGGTGACGCTCGGGCCAGCGGGGGTGTTTTGCAGCCCTTGCCTGAAATATTTCATAATTAGAAAACTCTTCCTAACGAGCACCTAGATACATTTTATCAATAATCTCAAGTTGGTAATTCATAACTCCGCTTATAAATTTAGAAGTAATGCTTATCTCGTTGTTATTCTTAGGTGTTATCCTATAAATAGACAAACTTCCATTGAGACTAGGGGTTTTTGTTTGAAATGGATATGGCAAATTCTCCATGAATTCGTCTGTGAATTCAACAATATCCCTATCGGTTTTAAAAATATTTTTTTTCTCGGTTGAAAAGATTTCTACTGTTCTATCAAGGTTTTCAATTAATAATATATCCTTTCGAGAAAATTGCTCGCCACTCAGAACAATTGTAAACATATAAACATTTTTTACAAGAATATTTTTTTTGCGCCTTTTCACAATATTGCTTAAAAAAGCAGCATTATAGTCATTTTGCATTTTATCAACTCCTTTTATATAAAAGTTTATATTTTTCTCGTACAAATTGTCGCCAGTATTGCACTTGAGAAATTCTTCTCTTTCCCGTAATAAAGAGCCTAATTTTGCATCAGTTATTTTGTTTTTTAACTGATTCAAAAAAATCATATTAAATCGTATACCTAGCTCTTCCCTAGATGCTTCTTCGTCAAACTTCAGATCTTTCTGCCCGCCACAACTTATAAAAAGTGTAAATGTTATGCAGATTATAAAAATTTGTTTCTTAATATTCGTATCCATATACTAGTCTTCTAGGGGCACGAGTTCAGCTCTGGCTCTTACACCTTGCTCACGCCTAATTTCATTTTCACGTTTTCTTGTATTTACTTCGTCCATTTTTGTTGGTACAATTTGTCCCTCTCCATTTTTTTCAGGATCTGTATTTCCATCTGGATTTATAACCCAAACTTCTGTTATATCGCGTGCACCGTTTGCAAAAGTCAATCCATGTAACAGCTCATGTGCCAATCCGATTTCGGGAGGTCTCCCCCAACTTCCATCTGCATTCTTAATTTTACTGCCTTGTTTTCCATCTGACCAATTATCAAAGTCAACTAAAACTTTGACATCTCCATTTGACAACGGAAGGGTTCTGTTTTCACCATCAGTTTGTTCTATTGATATAGTCTTTTTATGCTTGATCAATTCCGAAATTAACGCGGTGCCCTTAGTTAGATTATTGTCCTTGTTTCCATCATATTTTTTACCTGTTTCTTTAATTAGGAACCCACCCTCGACTTCAGTTATTTTCAATTCGTTATTTGATAACTTTTGAACATTTTTTAGAATAGTTGCTTTATTTCTGGAATTCTCTAAGCCTCGAGGATTTCCTTTTACATTTGGTATGAAGAGGTCTTTGCCATCCGGGTCAATAAAAACTACAGGATTATTTGCTACGTATGTATATGGTGATATAAAAGAATACTTGTCCGTTTTAGGATCAAACTCCCAAAATCGCGCCAAAGCAGCGTCATAATTCCTCGCTCCATAATCGTACACGTTAAGCCCTAACTCGTCTTGAAACTCCTTCCCATTGTATTTATACTTATACCTGCTCGTCAAAACCAATGGCACCTCAATCCCAATATCAAAACCCTCCAGATCCCTGTTGTCATATTGCTTTACAGAAACATTGTAATTCTTGTGCTGCAATCCAAAAGGGTAATAATTATTTTCTTCCAGTATTTCAAGCCGCTCATCATGCGGGTCATAACCATAGCTTAACCTGATATTTCCCAAATGGTCCGTAAAGTTATATACATAATTAAAATGGTGGCCATCCTTTTCTGTATTCTTTGCATACCCTTCTGCCGTTGCAAAAAAGTCTAAGTGCTCATCATAATACTGAAAACCGCCCAGGTAATCTGTCGTATGCGCATTGCTGCCCACAGTGACCGTCTTGCTGAGTTTAACGCCCGCCGCGTCATAAAGGTACTCAATTGTCTTTACGCCCGTACCGCCAAAGGTTATTTTAACAGGTAAATTCAAATGGTTATACGTGATTTGCGTGATGTTCTTGTTGAGATCGCTTGTCATGTTGCCGTTATCGTCATAGGTGTAATCTTCGTTGTCGTTGCTGGTTCCATTATTAAATCCTGCATGGTTTAAGGTGTTGTCATATACCTTTATAAGTTTGTTGGAATCTCCTGCATAAGTATATTCCAGGGCGTCTATGGCCAGTGTGCTGCTGTCGTCGTCATATTCGCCTGTCCTGTCCATGTGCATGATGTTGCCGTTCTTGTCATAGTCCATTACTTCGTCATAAGAGTTGGTAACGGGTATGCTGCCGTCGGGCTTTTGGTATTTCGCGCTTCGCAATCGGTTCAGTGCATCATAAGTGTAGCCGTATTTGCGCAATACGTCATCATTAGCAGTGCGCCAAAACGTCTCCGAGATGTTCCCGTTGAACAGCGACGGCACTGCCTGCCCGTATGGCGCTTCATCATCGTTGTCGTCATAGTTGATGGCGAACGCAAACAAATCCTGTGGCTCAACACCATTGTTCTGATCCAATTTTGTAACATCGTTGATGCCCTTAAGCCAGCCCCTGATGTTATACGTATAATCGACTTTCTGATAATATGAATCCGCATTGATATCCGTTCCGCCTACGCGTTTGTCCATCAGTTGTCCAAGTCCGCTATAGTGGTTAAACGTCAGCAATTCAGGCATGTTACTATCTATTATATGAAGGTGTCGGAAGAGTCTGTCCTGGGCAGTATATTTAAAGTCATCCACAACAACAATCGGTGAGTCCGAACCCAGTCGCTGATGCGTTGTAGTGGTTGTAACAGTCTTACCTGAAAAGTCCAATACAGTATCCACTTGGGTAAAACCGCCAAGGTGGTTGCTTGAATAACTACGCACCGGTCGTGACTTTTCATCATAAAGAGTATGGGAAGTATCTCCGTCGGTGGTTGCGGCATTTAAGATACTTACCCATGACCCCGTCGGGAGCCCTTTAGCATGAATCAGGTATGGCGCATCCACGGTTGGGGCGCCTATAAAACTATAGCCGTCATAATAATTTGCAGCAAGCAATAGCAGGCCCGTTGTTGGGTATACGTTATTTGTATAATTGGTTTGTGCCCCGCCAATAGTTGTAATGTTGTTTGGTTCAAAAACTTCATAATGATCATTACTGGCGGCATAATCGTGACGTATTTGCTCCCTGATGCTTTCAACAGTAATGTCCTTGTCTCCCCATGCGGTATAGGCTGTCCTGCCAAACACATCATATTTAACAAAAACGCAGCCGGGTGTTCCATACCCTATGGTACCAACATTGTATATTGAAATGGCAGGCCCGGTAGCAACCGCACGATCAAGTTTGTCGTACGCCAGGAATTCCCATTGTTTTCCCGGCAGTTTTTTATCTGCAAGGCGGTTGCGGTAATCATACTTGTACTGGTAACAGAGATTTTCAAAAAGATTGGATACTGTCGATGGAGGATTCAGTGTAGCATCAGCTTTCGGCGGCAATACATAGGTAAGGTTGCCATATTGGTCATATACATAGTAAGTGTCGTGAGGGACTTCTCCATCAATATCGTCATAAGTCCGCTTTAGCACAGTATGTCCTTCTTTATCTGTAAACTCCTCTGTTGTATGGAGTTTTCCGCTTTCCCAATTTTCGTCCTTTGTGATGGTCCTGTAAAGTTCACTTTTGGGATAGTAGCCAAGATCACTGAGCGAAATGTCATATGGGAGGTCATTACCCATCCAGTCTGACCTCGCGTTAAAATGGCGTACCTCATTATCATCGTTAGCCAAATAAACCATCTTAATTTCTCGATTGCTCCCCAAATGCCATTTCTCACCGGGTGCAGCCTGCTTAAGCACCCTGTTTAGTGGTGAGCGCTCTAATAGCTTTTCGCTATATGGGAACTCGGTAAGCGCCAATCCCAAATCGGCAGCACTTTGATAATACTGCATGGTATTGGCCTTCGCAATAGTATCAAATGCAAGCGACGGTGTTTCCCGCACATAAGGGAGAAAGTCTTTCACCTGCCTGCCATACTCATCATACTCTATATGTGTAATGATATCGCCACCCTCGCCGGCCTGCCTGTGGGCAATTTGTTGTATGCCCCTGCCCAGACCATCAAAAAAGCTTTTGCTTATGGTTTTGTTTGCGTCGGTAACCGTGCCTCCGCCAACAATAGATGTCCCGTTGGTTGTGGGCACTTTATAGATTGTAGTCTCTACAAAATTGGGTTGATAGTGGTAGTCATTTTTGCTTAGGATATTCAGGTCAGCATCCGTAACATTTTGCAGCCGCCCGAAAGAATCATAATTATAATGCGTAGCATAGCCTTTTGGATCTGTTACGCTGCCTACACCTAATAGCTGCTTGTATGTCAATGTTGTTACCATGGCACCGTAAAAAGCGTTGTCGTTGCGCAGGGCATTAAGGGTATTCCATAAATCTACCTCGGATTGCCCCGGTTCAGATTTAGCCTCGATATTTTCAATAAGCCCGCTCGGGATTGACAAGTAATCCATATTCTCGATTTTTGCAACAGGTAATGACTTATTATATCCCCAAATATAACTTACTTTGGTGCCACCTTCCTGCTGTACCTCCAGCGGATGGCCATAGGCGTCTACCAAATTGTACCGCAGGCGGTTTTCAAGCGGCTCGGCAGCTTTAGCAAGCTGGATTATGTTAGGAAAAAGCACATTGTAACCAAAATGTTTAAACAATGTTCGTTGCCTGCTTAACAAAACGTTATTGCGATAATTATCGGTTTGAATTGGATCGCACAGTTTGTTCTTAACTTTCATCATTAAAAATGCAGAATAGGCGTTTGTGTCGAGATTTCCACCAGGCAATGAATTTGATGTTGTTACATCCACAGGATAATACATTTGGGTTTTTACAATATTTCCCGGGTTGTATTCTGTAATAGTACTCTCAACCATTTTATTACTATCCTTATATGTATAATTGACTTTTACTGCAAGGCTGTCTGCATTGCTATTATCATAGAAATATTCCTGCGTCCTCTTTTCAGTCAGCTTTGCCCAACCATAGCTTCTTAATACTTTTTTAGGACTAATATATTGGGTAGGAAAACCACAGCAAAAAACGTCGGTTTGCCACGGAATACAATTGGGACAAGCAGGCCCACCTTGTGTTACTGGTATATCAGTGCCGGGAACACAACATGCATTTCCAAACCATTCGCCCGTTATTCCGTGATTCACTACAGTGATCGAAGAGGATTGAAAAGGTGCCATAAGACATGGATACTGTGCATACATACGTACACCTGTCCTCACTGTGGTATCAGCAACTGTATAATCATATTCGTTTTTCACAAGCATTCGTGCACTGCTGTCATATATACTTTCTTTTTTAAGAAGACTGCGTTTGTAATCAAAGCCTTTTGGTTCCATAAAGGGTAAAACTGTACCTGAGGAATCTTCAGGGAAGTCTATGGGCGAGGTATAAACATATTGTGTTTTACCGTTAGCATTAATTGAAGAGCGCTTTGTGACCGTCACATTCTGGTACCCGACGTCGCTTCCCTGCGTTTTCGTAGGGATTAAATTATTAAAGTCGGTAATCACCCTATAGTCAAAGTAGGGATCTACAGCAGGATGGCCAAGCTCGGTTGCAAATGCCTGATGGTACAATCTGTATTCGAATAGAGGCCTCGGATAGCACAACGAACCGCTGCTCTTAGTGAAGTCATTGAAAGGAGCATAATCATAATGCATTTCAAGATCCGGGCCCGGCGTTTCCGGATCCGGAATCATTAATAAGCCCGTTTCCATATCCTGAAAATAATAATCCTGGCTGACGTTGCCATCGGCAAAATATGCAATGTTATTGATTTTCAAGCCACCTCCATTGGTATATCTCACATTGTCCGCAAAATTGGTATAGCTTATTGAAAGTGTGTAGTCGCTGTCAGGCACAGTTGCAGTAAATCCATGAATAAACCTGATGATATAACCACCCTTTCTTAAATTTCTTGTAAATCTGCAATGCTGTGGGCCACTGTTGTCATCACAATTCATAAAGTATAAATATACAACATCGCGCGTGTAATCCTGCGTATAGGAACTAAGACTATGTGTTGTCAGCGAAGGGTCACTAAAAGTCACAGGGACAAGCCAGAAATACCATGGACCGCCATTCGTTTCGCTTTCATTAACAATTGTGTTGCTGATGTCGTAAATGACATCCTGATTCCTGTTGAGATAAAAATAACTCTTTGAAGTTTCATTAACACTCGCGTTGCCATTATAAATTTTACTGTCGTTGAAATTGTAGATTTTGGTTTCATTTATTGGATTATCAAAAATATATTCCGAACTTGACCATAAATCACAGCTGTTCCATGCGTCGCAATCCCCAAGATATTTCGCGCCTTCATAGCTGTAAGTGTTCGAGCCAAAATCATAGATATAACATCCGCCTGTTGGGATAACCATTTTCTGCAAAACACCAACAGAACAAAAATAGGGTTGCGTCTTGTGGTCATTTTCCGCACCTTCACCTTTATAATAGCCCCAGCCGTCTTTAACAGAAAGCCTGGAGGGCATGTCCAATGGGTGGTTCCAATCTTTTTTATAGTACAATTTATAGGCGTTTTCGCGAACGTCGGAACGATCCTTGAAAACAATCGAATCTAAAAACATTCGTTGCCCTGCGCCTTTGAAACTATGAAAAAACTGCACCTTTTTAATGATGCTGTCCTGCCATTTCTCAATATTAATCTGACTTAATCTCGCACCCCCGCTTATTAAGTCTATATCTGACCTGCCGCCAGTTTCAAAAGATATTTTCGCAACACCTTCGATATTTATAGCAGAGAGCTTCTTTGTTTCAATGATTTTATTACTTCGTATGAGTTGAATTCGTGGTCGTACAGATTTGTAACGAGGTACGGGATACATAGGATGTGAATCATCCGGTAAAGGCTCGGGGTTATAGATTTGATTTGGAAGCAAATAATTTGTAACGAAGTTCCTGGTCGAAACAAAATCTGCAAAAACTTCCGTTACATCCGAATATTCGTAATTTACCAACGCCTCACCACTTACAGCGCGGATTGTGGACAACTGGTAGGCACTGGTGAATATTTTCTGCTCCGATAAATTATCATCCTGTACCTGCGACTTTCCATAATAGTCAGTTCTCGTTGCAGTGCTTTCTTTTGTAATTTCATTAAATCCAAAAAGATATTGATAGCCGTTGGGGTCGACTATAGTAAAAATCTCACCGTCAAATGTAATTTTGAGGGCATTATCATTAAAAAGGTTTATAACATGATAACCCGTAACTTCTTTTTTGATGTAAAATTTCCCTGAGTAATTGAAGAAGCTAAAATTGAATATATCGTACTCACTATCCTGGAGCGAAAGGTCATTAACTTCTGTGAAATAGCGCTCCAAACCCGTATTGGGAGTTATCGCCGGATCATAATACGTGTTGTAATAACTATCGTCTGCAAAATAAGTTTCGTATGGGCAATCAACATCCCACATTCCTCTCATTATCCCATTAGAAGTTATTTTGTGCATTTCGTCCGGCAAGCCATTTACCGTTCTTGAAATAACACCACCGCCGTCTACCGACCAGCCAGAGCCTGCCCAACCTGCTATCGAATTAAGTTCCGCACCGCTGGGATGGTATTTTGCGGCGATATTTATTGAGATGTTTTTATCGCGCGATGCAACACTATATATTGGCACCGAAATATCGGGAACGCCTGTATAATTGCTGACCGGCACTTCGGTAAACTTCATTAAAGCAGCCACCGTTGGCGATGGTGGAATAACAACAGGAATATCTGTTACTTTTGGAAGAGGAGCGGGAGTCCCTTGTGCGAATACATTTATACTCAGAAGAAATAAACCTAAAATCTTGTATACAATCCTGTCCATAATTTTAATTTTTACCGATCCCCTTAATAATCTTCAAACTCACTTCTCCTTTATCCGTAGCCACCTTCACGATATAAATACCTTCCGGATAATTGCCCAAGTCCACCGGTACCGTCCGCTCGGTGATTGTAAAGCTTTGCAGCTGCCGCCCCGAAAGGTCAAACACCGCTATATTGCCTTTGGTATAATCAAATCCCACGATCACATTGGTGAACTGCTGTGCCGGGTTCGGGAATGCCTCGATACTTTTGGGTGCTTTTATTTTTTTTTCCTTGTCCTTTAATTTCACCACCCAAAAGTCGTTGCTGCCCATATTGGTCTTTTTCTCGCGTGAGGCTGCGAGCCCGGGCTTGGGACCCGATTGCCCCATGGCGCTGCCCAACTGGTCAAGTGCGTTGCCGCCGCTTCCTTTTCCTGTTTTCAGGACGTCGCCCGGTGCTGCGATGCCCATTTTAAGGGGGCTTTCTTTGTTGGGGTTTACGGTGTTGTTGACTTCTTTGGTGATACTGCCTGCCTGCTGTTTGTAGTAATTGTTTGCTTTGTCTTTCGCACCGTTGACCTTTTCATCCATCGCTTTGTTTAGCTTGTCTGCTGCGGCAATATTACCGCCTGTTTGAATGCCTGCCGCCATCGATTTGGTTTTGTTTTTTTGGTTGTTGTGTTTGACGGCTTCGGGGTTTGAGGTGCCTGCCATCAGGTAACCGCCGTCGCGGGTTTCGATTACGCGGCGCAATATGTCCTGGCCGTTACTGCCCAGGGTGCGGTCCCATAGCTTTTCGCCCTTTTCAGAAATCTTCATGGCGATGTAGTCATTCGTGCCTTCATCGTCTTTAGTGCCTTCGCTTTGGGCGTATCCGCCAATCAGTAAGGTGTGGTCGTCATTCTCGACAATTGAGGTCAATATATCTACCTTACCGAAGTCGTAGGTTTGTTGCCAATCCCGTTGACCGTCCTCATTTAGTTTGATAAGCCAGAAATCGGTGCCGTTGCGGTTTGCGGCGCTTTTGCTGCCGGTGGGCCCTGAATTGGAATTTCCGGCGATGATATAGCCCTTATCATATGTTTGCTTCAGGGCAAACAGCTGGTCGTCTTTATCGCCGCCCAATATTTGCTGCCACTGTATTTCGCCTTTATCGTTGAGCTTAATGACCCAATAGTCG
>JADMIO011374022.1_pt1 | contig 83929 bp, 58 predicted proteins | sample 8958161 | NCBI WGS metagenome assembly JADMIO01 (sample SAMN16585339, study PRJNA669376) | soil metagenome | isolation source: Crop rotation soil | place: USA: Cullars Rotation, Alabama | collected 2011 | reverse complement strand
GCCGCGACTTCAAGTCACGTGAATTCCAAGCTTCGGATCCCACTGTGCTGGAAAGTACTGCTGCTGCATCAGTTGCCATTGTATAATCAGCAGCACTTGCCAATCCAACACCACCTCCAACTGCTTTGCCTTGCACTCTCGCAATTACAAATTTAGGAGCCTTACGCATTGCATTGATCACTGCAGCAAATCCACCGAAAAAATAGGTTCCTGTTTCCAGTTCATTAATTGATGCCAGCTCATCAAAAGATGCACCTGCGCAAAATGTTTTATCTCCTTCACTTTTTAAAATAATCACTTTCGCAGCAGGATCATTCCCCACTTTCGTGATTTCATCTGCTAACAAGCGTAATACTTTTCCAGGTAAGGAATTACTTTGAGGGTGAAAAAATACTACAGTTCCAATTCCATTTTCTATCTGGCTGAATACTTTGTAATCTAAACTCATGTTAAGTTGTTTAATGATTTGAAATGCTCATATGCAATTGCTATGAATAACGAATTGGTACGAAGCTGACGAAATACGAATTATTACGAAATTCTTTTAAACATTCGACTCCGAGAGGCGAAGGGCGATTTTACTCCTGGTTCAACTTCTTCACCATCGTAAGAATCGTGGCGATAGCGACGGTCTCTCCTGTTTCATCATACACATCCACCTGCCATTTCACAATTCCTTTTGCAATATCTTCCGGAGTTTTCTTTTCGGTATCTACTTTTTCTTTTACAGTTAATCTTACCCCGATGGTCATTCCCGGGTAAACAGGTTTTGTGAAACGACATTCTTCAAGTCCGTAATTTAATAATACAGGACCTTTTTTTGCATCCACAAATAATCCTGCAGCTTTTGACAAAACAAAATATCCATGCGCCACTCTTTGCGTAAAGATGGTTCCTTCGAGTGAAGTTGCATCCATATGCGCATAAAAATTATCTCCGCTTACATTAGCAAAATTTGTAATATCAGTTTCGCTCACTGTGTGTTTAGCAGTTGTTAACGTTTCACCAATTTCAAGTTCTTCAAAATGTTTTTTGAACGGATGTACATCACTTTCTTTTTGTTTCGCTCCATACTGGTAAACATTACTGATATTCATTATTGTTGTAGGAGAACCCTGGATTGCAGTTCTCTGCAGGTAATGAAATACACCGCGTTTCCCTCCCATTTCTTCTCCTCCTCCTGCCCTTCCCGGACCACCGTGTGTAAGCAAAGGCATCGGTGAACCATGACCAGTACTTTCTTTCACACAATCTGCATTCAATACCAAAATTCTTCCATGCATGCATGCTGCACCAATTACGAATTCTTTTGCAATCCGGTCATCAGCTGTAACAATACTGCTTACGAGTGAACCCTTACCCATTTTTGATAATTCCACTGCATCTTCAGTGTTTTTATATGGCATAATAGTACTCACCGGACCAAATGCTTCGAGGTTATGCACATCGGTATATTTAAAAGGATCTTTATTGACGAATAATATTGGTGATAAAAAAGCACCGCGTTCGGTATCTACACCACTTGCATTCACTTTCTCAATATCACCAAAAACAATTTCCTGGGTTTTCGATAATTGCTTCACTCGATCTTTTACTTCTGTAACCTGTGTATGTGATGCGAGCGGACCCATACGTACACCTTCTACATTCGGATCACCAATACTTGTTGCAGCCAGTCGCTTACCAAGTGCGATCTGTACATCTTCCACTTTATTTTCAGGGACAATAATTCTTCTCACAGCTGTACATTTCTGACCTGCTTTCGTAGTGATTTCGCGTGCAACTTCTTTTATAAAAATATCAAACTCCACTGATCCCGGTTTAACATCTGCGCCAAGCACACAACAATTCAATGAATCAGCTTCGAGATTAAACGGAACACTTTCTTCAATAATTCTTGGATGCGATTTCAGCATTTTACCAGTAGATGCAGACCCCGTAAATGTTACCACATCCTGGTTCGTTACATGATCAAGAATTCCATTGGCCGACCCACAAATCAATTGCAATGAACCCTCCGGTAAAATTTTACTTGCGATAATTTCACGAACGACCGCTTCAGTCAAAAAAGAAGTAACAGTTGCAGGTTTTACTACAGCAGGAACTCCAGCAAATAAGTTCACAGCAATTTTTTCAAGCATTCCCCAAACAGGAAAATTAAATGCGTTGATATGAATTGCAACTCCTTCTTTCGGAACACAAATATGATGACCTATAAATGTTCCGTTCTTCGAAAGTTTTGCAACATCTCCTTCCAGGCAAAATGATTCATTTGGAAATTGCCTCCGCAAACTTGCATTGGTAAATAAATTTCCAAATCCTCCTTCAATGTCTACCCAGCTATCGATACGAGTTGCACCGGTTGCCCAGCTCACTTTATAAAAAGCTTCCTTTTTTTCTATGAGATATAAAGCAAGATTTTTCAGCATCCGGCCACGCTCGTGAAAAGTCATTTTACGTAAAACAGGTCCGCCAACTGTTCTGCCGTAATCCAGCATCTGGCCAAAATCAAGTCCTTTACTGGTAGCTGTTGCGATAGCCGAACCATTTACAGCATTGTATAATATCTGCCCTTCTCCTTCTCCTTCAGTCCATTTACCTAAGGCATAATTCATTAATTTATTCATATCACAGGGAAATTGAGGCTGCAAATTTAACTCTAAGAATCCAATCTTATAAAACTACAATCCATTGAAAATGAAGCACTGAAGAAATGTTAACGGTTCAGCAGTAAATTTGATCAGTTGAGCGGAAACAGTATCGTGAACTGAATAATAAACAGTTGCTTTGCAGCGGTTTTTAAATAATGTCATTTATTTATCATTAATACAATCATGGAAACTCTATTTATTAAACTGGTTTTTGTCTTACTTACAATTTTTTTAGTGAATCTATTAAGAAAGAATATAGCGAGATTTAATCCTGCTCTGGCAAAGAATATAACAATAGTGGTTTCTGTTTGGTTATTATTTCTGACAGTATTTTCATTTACACCTGGTATCCATGATTTTTCAAAAGTTCCACCAACGTTTATGATTGCACTGTTATTTCCTTTAGTGATTATTTTGGTTCTTTCGACAAGAACCAATTTACAACTTGAAAAAATTCCATTTTACATTCCTGTTTTGTTTCAGAGTTTCAGAATTGTTATGGAATTAATTTTATGGGCGCTACATAAAGAAGAAATTATTCCTGTGCAGATGACTTTTGAAGGAAGAAATTTAGATATCTTAACAGGAATAACTGCAATTCCGGTCGGCTTAACGCTGATGAAAAACAAAGTGAATCCCAAGGCAGTGATTGCATGGAATATTGGTTGCCTGATTTTACTGATCAATATAGTTGTAGTAGCAATTTTATCAGTTCCAACTCCATTCAGGTATTTCATGAATGAACCTGCGAATACGATTATCACCTACTGGCCGTTTATCTGGCTTCCGGGTTTTGTTGTACCAATGGCGTTACTCGGACACGTAATTTCAATCAAGCAAATGCTGAAGTATGAGCATTTATAAACTGAATGATTTTAAACTCCGGCTGTTCGGTATTCCCTTATTCGGATTACTGGCTGCCATTGTTTTTTATTCAGATGAATGGCTTCTGCGAAACCAGCCTTTCGGGAAAATATTTTTCACCAGTTTACTGAATTCAGTGATTATCTGGCATGTGAACAGGTATATCGTAATTGTTCTGAGAAAAAGATTTCCTTCCATCAGGCAAACTTATTCGAGAGTCTGGCGACAATTATTGTTATCAACGATTGCGTCTGTGATCATTGCAGTGCTGATATCTTACATGAATGATAAATATCATTACTGGGGAAGAATTTTCGACTGGAGAGACTATGTTTACAATGTAATTGTTGTTTTGTTTTTTGTATATGTCGCAATTACTATTTACGAGCTGAATTATTATTTTGAAGAATGGCAGAGCAGCATTACAGAAACTGAAAAGCTGAAAAAGGCAAATCTTCAAAGCCAGTTTGATTCATTGAAAAACCAGGTGAGTCCGCATTTTTTATTCAATTCATTGAATACTTTGTCATCATTAATTGAAGAAGAGCCGGATAAAGCTGTTGTATTTGTAAATGAGCTTTCACGTGTTTACAGGTATCTGTTGCAAAGCAATGAAAAAGAAATGTCGACACTGGAAGAAGAACTTGGATTCCTTCAAGCCTATTTCTTCCTCTTAAAAACAAGATTTGAAGAGGGCATTTCAATGGATATAACTATCGCTGATAAATATAAATCAAGCCTGATTCCTCCCCTTACTTTACAGATCCTGGTTGAAAATGCAGTCAAACACAATATCATCAGCATCAGCAAACCATTAAAAATCGAAGTTCAGTCGCAGAATGAAAATGAACTGGTAATTAAAAATAATCTCCAGAAAAAAACACTGAATGTTGCAAGTACAGGAATGGGTCTTGCGAATATTTCTGCCAAATTCAGATTGCTCAATAAACCTGAAATACAAATTGAAGAAACGGAAAACAGTTTTATTGTCACACTTCCGTTGATAAATAACTAATACCATGAGAATACTAATTATCGAAGACGAAGCACTGGCTGCAAAAAAAATCCGCAAAATGGTGGAAGAAATCTACCCGGAAATCAAAGTGGAAGGTGTTACTGACAGTATAGCAAGTTCTGTTGAATGGCTGAATTCACATCCACACCCTGAGCTTATTTTAATGGATATTGAATTGGCAGATGGTCAGAGTTTCGAAATATTCAATCGTGTAGATGTAAAAAGTGTTATCGTATTCACAACGGCTTATGACGAATATGCCATCCGTGCATTCAAAGTGAATAGCATTGATTATTTATTAAAACCTGTTACACCGGAAGATCTGAAACGAGCGATAGAAAAATACAAATCCTTTCAGCCAACTTCGAATTCAATTGACATGAATGCGGTTCTATTGGCACTGAGAAAAGAACCATCTGCCATGTTTAAACATCGTTTCCTGGTGAAACAGGGTCAGCGTTATATACCTGTTGATCTTTCTGAAATTGCGTATTTCTATACAGAAGAAAAAGTAAGTTTTATCAAAACGTATAATGATCAGCGTTATGTTGTGGATCATTCCCTCGATGAACTCGAACAATTACTCGATCCCGAATTATTTTTCCGGGCAAACCGCCAGTTCATTGTAAGCAATAAAGCACTTGATTCCATCCACAATCATTTCAATGGTAAATTAAAAATCATGCTTAAACCACATGCACCTGATGAAGTGTATGTTAGTCGTGAAAGAGCGGGTGATTTTAAGAAGTGGTTAGGGGAAGGGTAAATCCGTTTCTTGTTTCACGTTCGTTGTTCTTGGTTCGTGGTTCGTTGTTTTTTGGTTTATAAAATTATAGGGACGAAAGATCTTTCGATCTTACATTTATTACGATAATTTGATTTCCGGATTAGAGTTTCAGACATCAAAATTCTTTTTAGCCGGGGTCTTACTTCCCTATCATTTTGTCCGAAAGACTCCTACTGAGGTGGGGAGCTGAGGTTGAGGCGTTCTTCCTTTCGTAGACTTTAATTTCAGTTACTCCAGAAATATGCATTGGAATAAACATTTCATTCAATTGCTCCTTCAAATTTTTTGTACACGAATCATCAGTAACATCCGGCAATGCTTCTATTGTGATATAATCAATCTGCTGCCCTGAATATTTTTCAAACTCTTTTATCCGGATGCAGGGTTTATTACTCGCAGCAAAATTTCCCAGATGAATTTCAGGATTCATTTCATCTTTCCAAAGCAGGGGAAAATGACCGGCCGTTGATTCGTAATTATCAAGGACAATCATTTTTTTCCCAGAAGCAATATATGCAGGAAGATTCGCATGCAACCAGTTGTTTCCGTAATTCAAAGGAAGTACAATGCTCTCTTCTTTCAATTGCTCTGCAACAGTTACATATTGTGAAGCAAACTTTGAGAGATCATTTCTTGTAGTTAAAGAATTATACAAAACTGTTAAACTGAATAGTACAGAAAAAACAGCGATTCCTTGTGAAGTTTTCTGATTCTTCAGAGCAGTCATCAACCATATACACCAGCAGCTATAAAACAATTGCACCATTCTTACTGACAATATTCCACCCGAAGCCATCGCATCAGGAATGATAAAAACAAGTAACAGTGAAATCAATGCTATCATCAAAAATGGAAACATAAAATCAGTAAATTTTTTATAATAGATTGCTGTACAGGTGAAAATCAGCATGGCAAAAAAGAACAATCTTGCAAAACCTGATTCATCAGCATAATTGTACACAATAAACATGCGGGCATCTACTATTTGTTTCAATAATTCAGATTTTGTCAGCCAGGTAATTTCATTCCTGTAACCGGCAGTTCCACTCTTTAAAACAAACAACAATGAAAATATTAATCCGGGTAATGCAAGTGCGGATAAGATAATTAATGATTTTAATTCGGCAAATTTTCTGTTCTTATAATATCTGCACAAGCTGATTACTCCACAAAAAATTAATGCAACAAGAAACATTACCAAATGTGAAAAATAGATAATCAGCAAAAGGGTTCCGATCAGCGAACTTTTTTTAAGATTTAACTGATTGCAATATTTTATCCAGTAATAAATAATCCAGAAAATGAGTGCAAACCCGAATGAGAAATTAAAAAATCCAAGACTAAATGTGAAATTGTACATAAACGGAAAATACAACCAGGATAACCATTTATTGCCAGGATTTAATAGCCCGCACAATTTTCTGAATCCTGAAGCACCAATAACAAGGATCAGCAACAAGAGAATTTTTTCGGAAAGACCTGCTGTGAAGACTGACAATAAAACTGTTTCAATAAAATGCCCGATCCAGTTTGGTTCCGGAAAATGATTGAAAACAAAAAACCTGTTAACTAATCCTGATGAACCCGTTGTCATCCAGTTTACCAGATGTGAATTATAAAGATGAACGGGTCCGTCGAGCGTCACAAAAGGACTGAATAACAAAACCGGTATCAGATGTATCGCAAGAAAAAGCCCGTAAATCCAGGGTTCAAAACGGTTCAGCTTTTCCATATCCACTTCCGAAAAATAATGTCTTTTCTCCTCATGAAATCCATCACTGAAGTTACACACACATATCATGTTGAATGTGAACAAGTTTTGACCAATCCCATCCCCACCGTTTTCCCTCTTAATTTGTACCTTTGCAGGCGATGAATCAGTTTGTAGTTTCTGCGAGAAAATACCGTCCGGCCACGTTCGACACGGTTGTGGGTCAGTCACATATCACAAATACTTTAAAAAATGCCATCAGGAATAATCACCTGGCACAGGCATTCCTTTTCTGTGGTCCAAGAGGAGTTGGTAAAACTACCTGCGCCCGTATCCTTGCAAAAGCACTTAATTGCAGCAATCTTTCCGAAAACATTGAACCCTGCAATGAATGTGAATCCTGTAAATCATTCAATTCAGGACAATCACTGAATATTTATGAACTCGATGCTGCATCCAATAACAGTGTGGAAGATATCCGCAGTCTGGTTGAACAGGTTCGTTATGCTCCGCATTCAGGAGAATTCAAAATTTATATCATTGATGAGGTGCACATGTTATCAGCAGGTGCATTCAATGCATTTCTGAAAACATTGGAAGAACCTCCCTCCTATGCAGTTTTCATTTTAGCCACAACGGAGAAACATAAAATTATTCCAACCATTTTATCACGCTGCCAGATTTTTGATTTCAACAGGATCATGGTGGATGATATTACAAAACATCTTGAGTTTGTTGCCGCATCAGAAAATATCAAAGCTGAAGTGGATGCATTACATATTATCGCTCAGAAATCTGAAGGAGCTTTGCGCGATGCATTGTCGATGTTTGACCAGATTGTAAGTTTTGCAGGAACAAATGTTACGTATAAGGATGCAATTAATAATCTTAACGTTCTTGATTACGATTATTATTTCCGTGTAACGGATGATGTGAGTAATGGAAATTATTCATCGGTACTTTTGACATTTAATGAATTACTTTCTGATGGATTTGACGGGCACCAGTTTATCAACGGTCTTGGCAGTCATTTCCGCGATTTACTGGTTTGCCAGGATGCAAGTACATTGCCATTGCTGGAAGTGAGTAAAAGTATCAGTGAACGATATAAATCACAGGCAGAACAAACTCCGCCTGCTTTGTTATTACAATATCTTGAGATCTGCAGCAAATGTGATCTCGAATACCGTGCAGCAAAAAATCAACGATTGCATGTTGAACTTGCGCTGATTAAAATGTGTGGTTTATCAGGAGAACTTCCATCTGCTCCTGCTATTCAAAAAAAAAGTACTGAGCGCAAAACTGAACCGTTAGCAAAAACTGTTGCAAAAGAAACTCCTGTTTCATCTCCTGTAACAAAATCAGAAGTACCAACCCCTGTTGCTGCAAAACCAACAGTCACACCTGTAGCCAAATCAGCCACGACTGCCGGCACAACTGTTAAACCGGGAGGATTTCTGAAAGGAACTTCTATTGCTGCTGCCATGCAAAAGTCAACTGCAAAAGAAGAAGAAAGTGAATATTCCACTCCTGAAAATCTTTCAAAAAATCCGGTAGATAATGATTCTCTTCAGAAAGTCTGGATGGAATATGCCACGATGCAACAGGAAAAAGGAAAACGACAATTATATACTACACTCAGCATGGATAAACCAACTATGCTGGATGATATTACCATCGAATTAGTAATACATAATCAGTCGCAGAATAATTTATTACAGGAAGAAAAATCTGCGTTGATGGATCATCTCCGCAGTAAACTCAGTAATTATTACCTGCAATTGCAAACTAAGATTGAAGAGCGGAACACTGACAATGATGCCTATACCACCATGGATCGTTATAAAAAAATGGTTGAGAAAAACCCGGATCTGGATGAGTTACGAAAACAACTCGGTCTTGAATTAGATCAATAACCATTGCTACAGATTACAGTTGCTTGGCCGTACAGATTTACAAATTACTGATAAGTAAATTCAGAATTAAGAATGCAGAATTCAGAATTAAAAATTAATAGAAGGAATAGCATCATTCGGAAAAACTGAGAAAGCCTAAAGCTTATAGCCTAAAACCTGAAGCCGTTCTTTAGAAATTAAAAACAATCAAAAACTCAAAACACTTAAATATACACCAACTAATCGATACCCAATGCAAGGAGAAAAAATTTCCATAAAAAACGGACAACTGAATGTACCTGACAGCCCTATTATTCCATTTATAGAAGGTGACGGAACCGGACCGGATATCTGGGCATCTTCAGTCCGTGTGATGGATGCAGCAGTAAAAAAAGCTTACAATGGCAAAAAGAAAATTGAGTGGAAAGAAGTATTAGCCGGTCAGAAAGCATTTGATACAACAGGCAACTGGTTACCTGACGAAACACTGGATGCATTCCGTGATTATTTAGTGGGCATCAAAGGTCCTTTGACAACTCCTGTTGGTGGTGGTATCCGATCTTTGAATGTTGCATTGCGTCAGATTCTCGACTTATATGTTTGTCTGCGTCCTGTAAGATGGTTTGAAGGAACTCCTTCTCCTGTTAAAAATCCGGGAGCAGTCGATATGACCATTTTCCGTGAGAACACTGAAGATATTTATGCTGGAATTGAATTCGCAGCCGGTTCTCCCGAGAATGCAAAAGTGATGGAATTCATCGCAAAGGAATTTCCAAAAGAATTCAACAAGATCCGATTCGGCACTGCTGATAAAGGAAAAGATTATTTAGCTTCTGCGAATCTTTCTTCCAATGATGCATCAGTGAATGTAGGTATCGGAATTAAACCGGTAAGTAAAATCGGAACAGAAAGATTAGTGTCTGCTGCAATCGAATATGCGATCCGTCACAAAAGAAAATCTGTAACAATTGTGCATAAAGGAAACATTATGAAATTCACCGAAGGTGGATTCCGTGATTGGGCCTATGCACTTGCAGGAACAAAGTATGCAGATAAATGTTATACCTGGATGCAATGGGAGAAAACCAAAAAGGATCAAGGTGAAGAAGCAGCGAATGCTGAACAAAAAACTGCACTTGCTTCGGGAAAAATTTTAGTGAAAGATGCAATTGCTGATATCGCTTTACAACAGGTATTAACGCGCCCTGAAGATTTTGATGTGATTGCAACATTGAATCTGAATGGTGATTATTTATCAGATGCATTGGCTGCACAGGTTGGCGGAATCGGAATAGCACCGGGAGCAAATATCAATTATGTAACCGGACATGCAATCTTCGAAGCAACACATGGAACAGCTCCGAAATATGCAGGTCTTGATAAAGTAAATCCTGGTTCAGTGATTCTCTCCGGAGCAATGATGATGGAACATCTTGGCTGGTTAGAGGCTGCGGATTTAATCTATAAAGGAATTGAGAGAAGTATTGCAGCAAAACGTGTGACTTATGATTTTCACCGCCTGATGGAGGGAGCGACTATGCTTAAGTGTTCGGAGTTTGGTGATGAAATTATCCGCAACATGGAACTGGTCACTGCGTGACCGTTCGTTAAATGTGCAAGCTTCGTAGTGTAACAATTGCTACGAATGCGAATATTACGAAACTACGAAATACGAAGCATACGAAATTTACTATAATTCTGCATTCTGAATTCTTAATTCTGAATTAATTTATGGCATTACTCGGTAGTATTATTAAAAAAGGAATAGCTCTTCGGCATCGTATTCGATTCGAGGCGAAATCTCCTTTGTTCTACCAGCAGCGGGAATTAAAAAAACTATTGCGTAAATCACAGTTTACCATGTTCGGACAGACATATAACTTCCAGGACATGGTAAACAGCCGCAATATGCTGAATAAATTCAAGGCAACAGTACCGGTGCATGATTACAATTCTATTTATGCAAGATGGTGGAATAAATGCCTTCACAATGAAGAGAATGTTTGCTGGCCCGGAAGCGTCAAATATTTTGCATTGAGCAGCGGAACTTCTGAAAGTTCGAGTAAACATATTCCTGTTACGAATGATATGGTGAAAGCCATACAACGAACCAGCATCCGTCAGATTATTTCATTGGGTGGTTATACAGGAATTCCTGAAAATACTTTTTCAAAAGGGATATTGATGCTTGGAGGAAGTACACACCTGCATCAGCGAGGTTCCTATTTTGAAGGTGATTTAAGCGGAATCACCGCCAGTAAATTACCCTTCTGGTTCCAGCATTTTTATAAACCCGGGAAGAAAATTTCGAGAGAAACTGACTGGAATACAAAGCTGGATGAAATTGTGGAGAATGCAACGAAATGGGATATCGGAATCCTGGTGGGTGTTCCTGCATGGTGCCAGTTGTTGTGTGAAAAAATCATTGCTCATTACAAAGTTAAATCCATCCATGATATCTGGCCAAACCTGGCAATTTATGTTCATGGAGGTGTTTCATTTGAACCCTACCGCAAGAGCTTCGATATGCTGGTCGCAAAACCACTGATCTGTATTGAAACTTATCTTGCATCTGAAGGATTTATTGCTTACCAGCATGAACGTGATAACCGTTCTATGAAAATGGTTTTGAATAATGGTTTGTTTTTCGAATTTGTGCCATTTAACCAGGAAAATTTTAATGCAGATGGCGAATTGGTGAGAAAACCTGCAACCCGGCTCATCAATGAAGTTACAGAGGGAGAAGAATATGCTTTATTACTGTCATCCTGCGCAGGAGCATGGCGTTATTTAATTGGTGATGTAATCAAATTCACAGATGTGCAAAAAGCTGAAATTGTAATCACCGGCCGGACTAAACATTTCCTGAGTTTATGTGGCGAACATTTGTCAGTCGACAATATGAACAAAGCGATTGAAATGGTGAGTGATGAATTTGATATCCGCATCAATGAATTTACTGTTGCCGGAATCAAACACGGAACTATGTTTGCACATAAATGGTTTATCGGAACTGACGGAATTGTGAATAGCGAAGAACTGAAAACTAGTCTTGATGAGAAACTGAAAATATTGAATGATGATTACCGTGTAGAGCGAATCTCTGCATTAAAAGATGTGATTGTTGAAGTAGTACCACCCCGTATTTTTCTGAACTGGATGGAGAAACATGGTAAGATGGGTTCACAGAATAAATTCCCACGCGTGATGAAAAATCATGTTTTTGAAGAATGGGAAGAATTTGTTAAAAAAGAACTTGTTACTTCGTAACACTGCCTCCGGCCACCGGCTGCCAGCTTCCGGCCTATTTAGTATTTTATCCGAAGTTCGTTGTTTTTAATTGATCAAATCTCTGTGCCTCCTTTGTGCCTTTCTCCCTTTGTGTACTTTGTGTTTAATTTTCCGTTGCTTTTGCCGTGCTTTCATTCGCTGCTTCCAACGCGATTCAATAATCATCAATATAAGATTTATATACAATTAAATTAACCGGGGAACAAGCTGGTGGCTGGTGACTTGAAGCTTTTATTTAATTTCGTCACATGCGTTTGATCATAATCCTTCTGACAATTTTCCTTTATTCCTGCGGCAACAATTCTGTAAAAACAGAAAAATCAACCGGAGAAACTTCAACATCTGATGCTAATCTTCTGGCAGAAAAACAAAAGATTACTCCCGGCGAACTCATTCCTAAAGTCAACTGCATTTCAAATTCAGCTTACAGTTTTGCATTATACGTTCCTCAACAATTCGATACAACAAAAAAATATCCTTTGATGGTTATATTTGATGCGCATGCCGATGGCGTATTGCCGCTTCATAATTACAAAGAGCTTGCTGATAAATATCATTATATTCTTATTGGTTCCAATGATTCAAAAAACGGGAATGATCAGCAGACAACATCAGCAATTATCAGTGATCTGTTAAATTCCGCAAAACAAATTTTACCTGTTGATGAAAAGCGGATTTATGCAGGTGGATTTTCAGGTGGTGGCCGGGTAGCTTCCATGATGTCTTTCGGTAATGTTGTTAGCGGTCTTGTTACATGTGGTGCTGGAATTCCTCCAAACGCATGGACCAGACTGCCACCGTTTTGTGTTGTTGGAATTGCAGGAGACGGCGACATGAACCTCAGCGAGGTGGCGCAGGCACAAATCAACGTGACTGAAATAAGAAACAGGTTTTATTCTGTGCGATTTGACGGGAAACATGAATGGCCTCCCCAATCGATTTTTGAAGAAGCATTTCTGGCTTTTGAATCAACAGCGATGCGCGATGGTCTTCAGCAAAAGTCACCCGAGCAAATTAAAATGATCGATAATACTTATCGGAAAATCACCAATGATCATCTTGCAAAAAAGAAAATTTTGTTTGCAGCAAGTGCATATAAACGATGGATGAAAAGTCTTGAATCCTTGGCTGATATAAGTAACATAAAAAAAGATTATGATTCATTTATCCTGAAACCAGAATACAAAAAAGCAGTTGAAACCGAAAAATCGCTATTTGCCGAGGAGAACAAGCGAAGAGATTTTTATATAGCTGCATTTGGTAAAGCTGATACTTCCTGGTGGGTCAACGAGATGAACAACATTCACCGTGAAATGAAATCTGTAACGGCTGAAAAAAGAAATATGCTTTCACGAGTGACCGGTACATTGAGTCTTGCTACTTATATGAATCTCAATAAAGCATTGAACTCGGGTCAAAAAGATGCAATTGCTTATCTTTCGACACTCTATCGCGCCATCGATCCTGAGAATCCGGAAGCATGGTATATTTCGGCAAAATATGCAGCAAGTTATGGGAACAATGATCTTGCCTTGGTGGATCTGAAACAGGCAGTCAATACTGGATTCAAGGATGCCGGCAGAATAAATAACGAGCAGGTGTTTATTCCACTTCGTAATGAGGAACAATTCAAAAATTTAATTAACAGGATTTCAAATTAAGAGTATGATACCCGAAATCAGAAAAAAATACAACGAGTCTTTTACCAAGGAAAAATACGATGCATTCATTGATGATATGAATAAGCAGCTTGGTTATACCATCGAATTCCGTATTTCTGAAACTCCTGTATTCGGTGATGCACAATTAAAAAGAGATTTAATCCAGGCAGGAGAAGATATCATCGACGTATTGGTTCATCCTGATTTCAAAAAAATGAGTGAAGGTGCGGTTCCTGAAAATTTACGGGTTCCGAATGAAGATAATCATACGAGTTTGCTTGCTATTGATTTTGCCATCTGCAAAGATGAGAATGGAAAATTCATTCCACAACTGATCGAATTGCAGGGCTTCGCCTCTCTCTATGGTTACCAGGAATGGCTCTCAGGTTTTTATAAAAAACATTTTTATGTTCCGGAAAATTTCGATAATAAATTCAACGGATACACTCACGAAAGTTATATCAAACGTTTCAAACAAATTATCTGTGCAAATCATCCCGTTGAAAATGTTGTTTTATTAGAAATTGAACCCTGGAAACAAAAAACACAGGTTGATTTTTATTGTGTGCAGGATTATCTTGGAATCAAAGCAATTTGCCTGAGCGATGTCATTAAAGAAGGCAGAAATCTTTATTACATGCTTGATGGAAAGAAAACACACATCAAACGAATTTACAATCGGGTAATTTTTGATGAACTGGTACAACGAGATGATCTCAAACGACAATTCAATATGACCGAAGATGTAGATGTGGAATGGGTCGCACATCCAAACTGGTTTTTCCGCATCAGTAAATACACCATGCCGTTTTTGAAAAGCAAATATGTTCCTGAAACTTATTTCGTAAGCGAGATCAAACAAATTCCTTCTGATCTCGAAAACTGGGTGTTAAAACCATTATTCTCATTCAGCGGACAAGGAGTAATTTTTGATGTACAATTATCAGATATCACTTCATTAAAAGATCCGGCAAATTATATTCTGCAAAGAAAAGTAACTTATGCTCCTGCAGTGGAATCACCAACCGGTCCGGTGAAATGTGAAATCCGTTTGTTGTATTTCTGGGATAAAAATGAAAAACGTCCTGAGCTTACAATCAATCTCGGGAGAATGAGTAAAGGAAAAATGATCGGAGTGCGTTACAATGCGGATTTAGACTGGGTGGGCGGAACATCCTATTTTTTCCCGATGGATTAAGTTAAGGCTTCAAGGGATCGGGGACTCAAGGTATCAAGGAAAAAGAACTTGAGTTCTTCAGTGCTGAAAAAAATGGGTTCAAGGATTCGAGGAATCAAGGATGCAAAAAATAAGTGCTGAAGTGTTGAAGTGCTTCAGTGTCGAAGGAAAATCGGGAACAAGAAATATTTTAATTTAATCCTTACTCTCCTTACTCTCCTTACTCTACCTACTCTACCTACTCTCCTCACTCTACCCAATCAACCAATATACTCAATAAACAACCCTCACCACTTCACCGTGCTCTCATCAAACTCCTTCGGTTTCATTGTGTAAAACAAAAGCATCAATGCGCCAAGTGAAGCCATGCTCATAAAAATCAAAATAATTATTGCGATGCATTTGTTATATGCATCGAGCGGCATTTCATGCTGAATTATTCCAATCAGTGATAAAAGATTTGCGAGAGTTCTTTGTCCGAATATTAAACAGCAGATAAATGCCAATCCTAATCCAGGCCAGACTGAAATTTTTCCCTGTCCGTTCAGCCATGATATCAGCCAGGCAGCAAAACCTGTAATTAATCCACCAAACATTAAATTGCGTGCTTTGATCCCGATTTCTAGGTAAGCAATAAATCCGCAAAGGATCAGGATTGTACCGAGTATCGACATTACCCTCGACTGGGGAGTATTCATCATAGATGGTAAAACTAATAAATATGGTCAAAATGATGTGGAATACCCAAGTACTGAAGTGTTGAAGTGCTGTAGTACTGAAGTTTCTTTTAATATCTGCGAACTTTCCTGATTCCAGCAATAATATCCATTCTACCCGTAAGCTACATACGTCCCACACAAACATACTCTCCTGCTTTCCACAATTTACCTGTAATAACGATTGTTCGCGATGGTTCAATAATCTACCTTTGCAGTCACAAAATCCCTATTTTTATCCGGATGCCGGAAATAAAAAAATCAGACTCCCCTTCTTCCCCGAAAATATTAATGCTCGGATGGGAATTTCCTCCCGTAATTAATGGCGGACTGGGCGTTGCCTGTCATGATCTTTGCATTGCTTTATCCAAGAAGGCAAATGTGACGATGATCATCCCGAAATCTAACCCGGATTTTGTCGTAAAAAACCTTAACCTGATTGGTCTTAACACAATCGACGCCAAGACATTAAGAAATATTGGACATGCCGATTCTTATAAAAAAGTCAAGCAGGTTCATTTCATCAATACCCATCTTGATCCATATTATAACAGTAAGGAAATGGCTAACGGGCATCAGCTCGATCTCGAAAGCCAATACCTGAAAAAGATCAAAATCGGAAATGAAACCGCAGAAGTTTTTTCAATTGATGACCTCTACGGTGGTGATGTAATCGAAAAAGTAACCGTTTTCGGGAAACTGGCTGCAAAACTTGCCTTATCTCTCGATTTCGATATTATCCATGCTCATGACTGGATGACCATGATTGCCGGGATGGAAATTAAACGCCAGACAGGGAAACCCCTTGCCATGCATATTCACTCTCTCGAAGTTGATCGCGGTGGTGCACAATCCAAAGGCTGGGTTTACCAGATGGAAAAACACGGAATGGAATACGCTGATGTTTTGATGCCGGTAAGCAATTTCACAGGACATGTTATCCACGATTATTATCATATTCCATGGAGTAAAATATTTACGGTACACAATGGAATACGTCCTGTAAAACCTTTCAAAAGCGAAAAACTTTTTAAAGAGAAAATGGTATTGTTTGTCGGAAGATTGACCAGACAAAAAGGTCCAGAGTTTTTCGTGGATATTGCAGAACGTGTTTTAAAGATTGATCAGAATGTAAGATTTGTAATGGCAGGTACAGGAGAATATTTCAATCCATTACTTGAACGTGCCGCACAAAGAGGAATTGCACATCGTTTCCATCTAACAGGATTTCTGAATCTTGATAAAGTAAGAACATTGTTAAGCATGGCTGATGTTTACATGATGCCATCAGTAAGTGAGCCCTTCGGATTATCTGCAGTGGAAGCGGTACAATTCGGAATTCCTGCAGTGATCAGTAAACAAAGCGGTGTATCTGAAGTATTACACGGATCATTAAAATTTGATTACTGGGATGTGCATCGCGCATCAAGTTATGTATTGAGTTTACTGAATGATGAAGTACTTACTGAACAGGTTCGCCAGGATGCTTACAAGGATCTGAACAATATCAGCTGGGATCATGCAGCTGCAAAAGTGATTGAAGGTTATACTAAATTTGGTTTTATAGAGGAAGAATCTGTTATTGAAAAAGAGATTGCGAAGCAGTGATAGTTCAGAGTTTAACGTTCAGAGTTTAACGTTAAACATTAAACCTTAAACGTTAAACGTTATGCCATCAGTGTGTTTTTATTTCCAGGTACACCAGCCATACAGGCTGAAGAGATATTCTTTCTTCGATATCGGGAAAGATCATTTCTATGAAGATGATGAAAAGAACAGATTTATCCTGGATAAGGTATCCGAAAAATGTTACCTGAAAACTAACCGCAAGATGATTGAACTGATCAATCGTCACAAAGGAAAATTCAGGATCACCTACTCCATCAGCGGAACAGCCATTGAACAGTTTGAAAATTTCCGTCCTGATGTTTTACAATCTTTCATCGATTTAAGCAAAACCGGTTGCGTTGAATTTTTAAGTGAAACATATTATCACTCGTTAAGTTTCCTTTACAGCAAAGAAGAATTCAAACGCCAGGTTGAAAAACATAAAGAGAAAATTAAACAATACTTCGGACAAACTCCGAAGATTTTCCGTAACACCGAATTAATTTACAGTAACGAGTTAGCTTCTTACATTGAAAAATTAGGTTACAAAGGAATTTTATGCGAAGGTGTTGACAGGTTATTGGGAAAGCGCACTCCGAATTCATTGTACCAGCCGGCAGGAACTTTAAAGATTAAAGCGTTTCTGAAAAACTATAGTTTATCAGATGATATCGCATTCCGTTTCAGTGACCGTAACTGGACAGAATGGCCATTACAGGCAGATACCTTCGCATCCTGGGTTCACAAAATTGCAGGAGTAGGTGAAGTGATGAACCTGTTCATGGATTATGAAACTTTCGGAGAACATCAATGGGAAGAAACAGGAATTTTTGATTTCATCGATCACTTGCCTGCAGAAATATTAAAACATTCTGATTTTGATTTTAAAACTTTATCGGAAGCAGCAGACAAATACAAAGTGCGTGATATTTATGATGCACCGGAATTTATCAGCTGGGCAGATGCAGAACGCGATTTAAGTGCATGGCTGAGCAATCCTATGGAACAGGAAGCAGCAAAACGCATTTTTGGTCTCGAAGAAAATGTAATGAAAACCGGTAACCAGGACCTCATCGATGTGTGGGGCAAATTGCAGACCAGCGATCATTTTTATTACATGTGTACGAAATTCTGGAGTGACGGTGATGTACATAAATATTTCAGTCCTTACGATTCTCCATACGATGCATACATTTATTACATGAATGTACTTGCAGATTTTGAAACTACTATTGAAGAAGCAGTGAACGCACCGGCAGAAATTGCAGCTGCAGAACCGGTTAAAAAAACGCCGCGTAAAAAAGCAGGAACCGCAAAAGTCAAATCTTAAGGTTTATTAATTTCAAATTAATTTATTTTCCTAAGGCGACTCCTGCCATCTATGGGACATCTGAATCATAAAAAAATGACTGCAGCCGGATTACTGGTTGCGCTTGGAATTATTTATGGTGATATAGGTACTTCACCATTATATGTAATGAGTGCGATCATCGGTGACCGCATCATTGATGAAGGATTAGTACTTGGCGGAATATCCTGTATATTCTGGACTCTTACGATACAAACCACATTCAAATATGTTATTCTCACTTTAAAAGCGGATAACAAAGGAGAAGGTGGAATTTTTTCCCTGTATGCATTAGTGCGGAAGATGAACATCAAATGGCTTGCAATTCCGGCGATGATCGGTGGTGCATCCATTTTAGCAGATGGAATGATCACTCCTCCTATTTCAGTTTCATCTGCCATAGAAGGGTTACGTGCCATTAATCCTGATATTCCGATTATGCCGATTGTACTCGGTATTATTTTCCTGTTATTTTTTATGCAACAGTTCGGAACAAAATTCGTCGGTAATTTTTTCGGACCAGTAATGATTTTATGGTTTACCATGCTGCTTGTCTTAGGCAGTGTGGAGATCATGCAAAATGTTTCAGTAATTAAAGCAGTGAATCCATGGTATGCGGCCAAATTACTGATTGCATATCCCAAAGGATTCTGGTTATTAGGTGCTGTTTTCCTCTGTACGACCGGGGCTGAAGCATTGTATTCCGATCTTGGTCATTGCGGACGGGCAAACATTCGTGGCAGCTGGATCTTTGTAAAAACTGCACTCATTGCAAATTATTTTGGACAGGGTGCATGGTTATTGGAACATACCGGAAAAACACTTAATGGTGTTCGTCCGTTTTATGCCATCATGCCCGAATGGTTTTTGCTGACCGGAATTATCATCGCGACATCTGCAGCAATTGTTGCGAGCCAGGCAATGATCACCGGATCGTTTACACTGATCAATGAAGGAATGCGGCTGAATTTCCTGCCGAAAGGAAGAGTGGAATATCCAACTGATATCCGTGGACAATTATATATCCCTACTATTAACTGGTTGCTTTGCGCAGGATGTATGGCTGTGGTTCTTTATTTCGGTGATTCCACGAACATGGAAGGAGCATATGGTTTAGCGATCATACAAACTATGATCATGACCAGTATCCTGCTTTATTTCTTCATGACATTGAGAAGATACAATAAAATATTTATTCATACAGTCATTCCGGTTATACTTGTTGTTGAAGTTGCATTCCTGATTGCCAATCTGAGTAAGTTTATGCATGGTGGTTATGTTGCATTCGCAATAGCACTGTTTGTTTTTATGGTGATGTGGGTCTGGAGAGAAGCAAGAAATGTGCGTGAACGTTTACAGGAATTTGTGAAACTGGATAAGTATTATGAAATCCTGAAAGATGTAAGTAAGGATGAAACCATTCCCAAGTATTCAACGCATCTTGTATACCTCACCAGCGCGATGTATGATGATGAAGTGGAAAATAAAATCATTTATTCCATCTTGCAGAAACAACCCAAAAGAGCGGATATCTACTGGATAGTTCACGTAGATGTATTGGATGAACCATATACCATGGAATACCGTGTAAAAGAACTGGTGAATGATAAACTGATCCATATCCGTTTCCGCTTAGGTTTCAGGATTGAGCCTCGCATCAATTTAATGTTCCGCCAGGTGGTACAGGAACTGGTGAGTAATAAAGAAGTGGATATTACCAGCCGTTATGCGTCGTTGAACAGGCAACACCTGATCGGGGATTTCCGTTTTGTGGTGATTGAAAGATATTTATCCTATGAGAACACATTGAATTTCTATACGAAGATCATTCTCAATATTTATTTCTTTATGAAGCGAATGAGTTTATCGGAAGAAAAAGCATTCGGCCTGGATACCAGCAACGTGATGGTGGAAAAAGTCCCTTTGATTGTCACTCCTCCGGGAGCGTACAATTTTAAGCGCGTATTTTAATTCCCGGTTGTATTAGTATATAATTTTTCACTGGTATTTTTTACTTTCGCTATCCTGATTTCAATGATGAAAAAAGAAGCTGCTGCATCACGTATCGCCGAGTTAAGTAAACTGATTGACGAGCATAATTATAATTATTATGTTGAAGCTGCTCCATCTATCAGTGATTTCGAATTTGATCAGTTGCTGCAGGAATTAATTACGCTTGAGAAAGATTTTCCTGAACTTGCATCACCTGATTCTCCTACTCAACGTGTCGGCGGACAAATCACGAAAGAATTTCAGACAGTCACGCATAAATACCCGATGTTATCCCTCGGGAATACTTATTCAGAAGAAGAACTGAGTGATTTTGATCAGCGCCTACGAAAAATTATCCCGGATGAAAAAATCGAATATGCAGCCGAATTAAAATTTGACGGTGTTGCTATCGGGTTAACATACAGCAAAGGAAAATTAATCCGTGCAGTAACAAGAGGTGATGGTTTAAAAGGTGATGATGTAACCAATAATGTAAAAACAATCCGGTCAATTCCGCTGAAATTATCCAAAGGAAACTACCCGGATGAATTCGAAATCCGCGGGGAGATATTTTTATCGCATGCTGTGTTTGAAAAGATCAATGCAGAGAGAGTGGAAATTGGTGAAGTCCCGTTTGCAAATCCGAGAAATTCTGCCGCCGGTACTTTGAAATTACAGGACAGTTCCGAAGTGGCCAAAAGAAAGCTTGATTGCTATTTATATTCCTTGTATGGGAGTGATCTCAATTTTGCCACGCACCATGAAGCATTAACTGCTGCTGCTTCCTGGGGATTTAAAGTTTCTGAACATCGTAAATTGTGTACCACATTAGATTCAGTAATGGAATATATTCATCACTGGGATAAGGAAAGAGATAAGCTGACATTTGATATAGACGGTGTAGTTATCAAAGTGAATTCCATCCGTCAGCAGGAAGAATTAGGATTTACTGCTAAATCACCGCGCTGGGCCATCTCGTATAAATTCAAAGCGGAAAGTACTGCAACCATTCTGAATGCGGTACATTACCAGGTTGGAAGAACCGGAGCAATCACACCTGTTGCGAATCTTGAACCTGTTTTACTTGCCGGAACTACTGTTAAACGTGCATCACTGCATAATGCTGACCAGATTGAAAAACTGGATCTGCATATTAATGATACTGTATTTGTGGAGAAAGGTGGAGAAATTATTCCAAAGATTACAGGTGTAGATAAAAGCAAACGCAAAAAAAATTCTTCTCCGGTTGAATTCCCTGATAAATGTCCCGAGTGTAAAACAAAACTTGTACGTACTGAAGGCGAAGCACAACATTATTGTCCGAATGAAAATGGTTGTCCTCCCCAGATAAAGGGAAAATTAGAACATTTTACCGACCGGAAATCAATGAACATCGATGGACTGGGGTCTGAAACAATTGATTTATTGTACAAAGAAGGATTAGTAAAAACGATTGCAGATTTTTACCAACTCAGAAAAGAAAATATTTCCGGTTTGCCAAGAATGGGAGATAAATCCGCTGAGAATATTATCGAAGGATTGCAAAAATCCAAAGAAGTTCCGTTTGAAAAAGTTCTGTTCAGTATTGGAATTCGTTTTGTGGGAGATACAGTTGCAAAAAAAATAGCAAGACATTTCGGTAGTATTGACGCCATTATGAATGCTTCATTGGAAGAACTTACCAATGCTCCTGAAGTCGGGGAAAAAATTGCAGGAAGTATTCGTCAGTTTTTTTCAGATCCAGTAAAACTCAAAATCATTGATGAACTTAAAGATGCCGGATTACAGTTTACACTCCAGGAAGGTTCAGTTCCGGAAAAACTCAGCGACAGATTAAAGGACACAACAATTGTTGTAAGCGGCACCTTTGAGAAATATACTCGCGATGAACTCAAATCACTTATTGAACAACACGGCGGGATCAATGGCAGTTCGGTTTCTAAGAAAACCACTTACCTGTTGGCTGGAAGTGATGCAGGTCCCAGCAAACTCGACAAGGCAAAATCACTGAATGTGAAATTACTTAGCGAAGTTGAATTTATTAACCTGATTTCCTGAGGAGTGAAGGGAAATTAAATATTTTTACATTCAGAAAAATTACCATCTCCGTAGTAGGATAATTGCTACGACCGCGAAGCAGCCACGAAGTGAATACGAATGGTAAGAAAATACGAATTACTTATAGACGAAATAATATTTCTGTTTTTATGAAAAAAAATATCCGCCAGAAAATTGCCCGGTATATTTTCCACCAGGAATTCAGGAATTACCAGGTACCTGAACGTATCGTTCCTTTTGATAAAGCAAAATCCATTGGGATTATTTACGATAGTACCAATGAAAAATATTTTGAGCTGGTAAAAAGATATGTAAAAGAAATCCGTGACCTGCATCATAAAGAAGTACTTGCTTTAGGATATTATGATCACAATGAATTACCTGCTATGCGTTTCGCAAAACTGGGTATGGATTTTTTTACCAGGAAAGCTCTGAACTGGCATTTCAAACCAACTACGCAAATTGTAAAGAATTTTATCAATCGTGATTTTGACATTCTTATTGATTTACATACGGGCAACAGCATTCCGTTCAGGTACATAGTAGCAATGTCCAAAGCAAAATTCAAGATCGGCAGGTATGAAAAATCAACTGCTTCCTTTTACAATTTTATGATCAGCACCAGAGACCAGCTTTCATTGCCACAGTTTATTGAACAGGTGAATCATTACTTAAAATCATTAAGACATGAGCCAGCTTTATAAAAAGTTACAGGGAACCGGTGTTGCACTTGTAACTACTTTTCACAAAGACGGCAGTATTGATTTTAAATCATTTGCTAAACTGATTAACCATGTTATCAAAGGCAAATGTGAATATGTTGTAGTATTAGGTACTACCGGTGAAAGTGCGACCATGAGCCGGGAAGAACAAATGGCTGTGCTTGATTCTGCATTGGAAACAGTGAATAAAAGAGTACCCGTAGTGCTCGGTTTAGGTGGTAATAATACAAGAGAAATCATTCAGTCGTTCAGAGACTGGGAACTGTCAGGTGTTGACGCAATTTTATCTGTTTCTCCTTATTACAGCAAACCATCACAAAAAGGAATCATACAACATTATAAAGCAATTGCGGCTGAATCTCCACTGCCGGTAATATTGTACAATGTTCCTTCGCGAACAGGTTCCAATATGACTGCTGAAACAACTTTAACCATTGCTCATGAATGCGAAAATGTTGCCGGGATAAAAGAAGCCAGTGGTAATATGGAGCAGGCCATGTTTATCATCCGTGAAAAGCCGGAAAAGTTTTTAGTGATTTCAGGCGATGACAGCATTACATTACCGCTGATGAGTACCGGTGCGGATGGAGTTATTTCAGTTGTTGCCAATGCCTACCCTCTTGCGTTTTCAGAAATGGTACGTGCAGCTGCCAAACAGAATTATGTGAAAGCACAAAAACTGCATTATGCATTACTTCCTGTTATTCCGATGTTGTTTGCAGAAGGAAATCCATCGGGCATTAAATCATTATTGAAACAACTGGATGTTTGTGAAGAGCATCTTCGGTTGCCTCAGGTTCCCGTTAGTAAATCGCTTTTAAATAAGATCATCGCTTTTTGTAATCAGTACGCGGAGGAAAAAGTTTAAAGTTTACCCTGAAATTGTACCGGTAGCAAAAATATGGTTATTCTACGCCCTGAAGATTGTCTACTCTCCTTTGCGTATTTTTTGCATTTGCCTTGCAAATGGGAAAAATGAAATCTGATTCCTACAGAAAGATTTCTTACATTTGAGTACACACATTTTTATTGCATGAAACGATTTTACCTCCTGTTCCTGTTTTTTTTAACAGTTACTTCTCTCTCGGCACAAACCAATCTCACCAAACTCGGTTTATTAAGTTACGGGTCAACACACGTTGCAGGTGTATGGCATCATGTTGATTCACTTGGTAATGAATATGCACTTGTAGGTGCCTGGGACAGATTGTCTATTGTTGATGTTACTGATCCGGTAAATCCAGTCGAAGTATTTTCATCACCTGCAGTTTCGGGCAGTAACTGGAGAGAAGTTACAACCTGGAATGGATTCGCCTATTCCGTTTCTGAAGCAGGTGGCGGAGTGATGATTGTTGATCTTCGTTACCTGCCCGACAGTATTGTTTCTTCATCATGGACTGGTGATGGTGCGATCAGTGGTCAGTTATTGCAGGCACATACTATCAAAGCACAGGATAATTATCTCTATGTGTTCGGTGCGCATATCGGAGTGCGGGGTGCAATCATTGCTGATATCAGTAATCCATCGCAGCCGGTTTATACCGGAATTTATGATTCGAAATATATTCATGACGGATATATTCGCAACGATACCTTATATGCAGCTGAAATTAATAATGGAACTGTGGACGTAGTTGATGTAAGCAACAAATCTAATCCGGTATCAGTTACAACTTTTTTTTCACCAGGAAGATTTGTACATAACTGCGCTCTGAGTGATGATGGCAAAACAATTTTTACAACCGATGAACAACCATTAAATCCTGTTGGTGCATTTGACATTCAGAATATCTTCAATATTGTTCCTGTTTTCAGATATTACAGTACAAAAATGCCAAACCAGGAAACACATAATGTAAGAGTACTGAATGATTATCTGATCAATCCTTCTTATGGATCACAGTTAACAATCTGCGATGCTTCTAAACCGGATAATATTGTGGAGATCGCCGATTATCCTACTGGTTTTCATTTATGCTGGGACGCTGATCCGTATTTACCTTCGGGAAATATTCTTGCTACAGATGGTGACAGTGGTTTGTTTATTTTTTCTGTCAATTACAAAAGAGCCTGTTTCCTCGAAGGCACCATCACTGACAGCCTTACACATCTGCCTTTGAACAATGTTACCGTTCATATTCTGAACACTGATAAATTCACGCAAAGTAATTTTTCCGGAATTTATAAAACAGGAATTGCTGATACCGGTACCTATACTGTTGTGATTGCGAAACCTGGTTATATCACTAAAGTAATCCCCGGTATTGTATTAAGTTCAGGAGGAGTAACTGTATTAAACGTAGAACTGAAACCGTTTATATTTTCAGGAATTGTAACTGATTCGATCAGTGGTTTGCCGGTTGAGAATGCACATGTTGTTTTAACTGATACAAATAACATTACTTCTGAAAAACTCACTGATGCGAATGGAGCTTTTGTTTTTGATTCAATTGCATCTGCACCCTATATAATTACCATCAGTAAATGGGGTTACAATTATAAATGTTCTTCAGTGTATGCAGATGATAATCTTATTTTCCAGGAGGAATTATCCCGTGGATACACTGATGAATTTTCTTCAGATCTTGGATGGGTTTCATCCGGCCCTGCAACGAGCGGCCGATGGGAAAGAGCTAAACCAATTCAGACTATGGCAGGTTTGGAAATTGCAAATCCCGGCTTCGATGCAACTGATGATTGTGAAAGTTTCGCTTTTGTAACAGGAAATAATCCCGGATCAAATCCTTCAACAGACGATGTTGATCTTGGGATGACAATTCTTACTTCTCCCCTGTTTGATCTGAGTTCATACCAGCATCCGCAACTTAGTTTTGAACACTGGTTGTATTTACCAATAACATCCCCGGCAAATTTTTACGATACACTTTTTGTCGGTTTGTTCAATGGTGTTGATTCAGTAATCGTAAAAACAATTGAACCATTAACCACTCAGATGAGTGAATGGGTTCATGATACAGTGAATGTAAAAGCATTGATTCAGCCTACATCAACTATGCATTTAAAAGCGTGGATTGAAGATAAATCAGGAACATTGAATATACTTGAAGCAGGATTTGATAATTTCAGGGTTACCGAAGGTACTCCTTCAGTTATCAATGAAAATGCAGCATTTGCATTTTCGATCAGCCCTAATCCATTTGAAGATAAAGTTACCATCAGGATTAACAGATTTAATCCTGCCGATCAATACAATTTAGAAATAACAGATATCGCAGGAAGGTTGATATATGAGCAACCGGTCACAAATCAGTCGGAAGTAGTTGAATTTGGAAATGAGTTTCCTTCCGGACTTTATTTCTTCGGGTTAATAAAAGGAAACAACCTGGAAGTGGTGAGTAAACTTATCAGGATCAGGAAGTAAATTCCTTCTTAGTTTCCTCATAACCAGCGTTAAAATTAGAAGAATTCAGCTTTTCTCATTAACCTTAATATGTTGGAAATTTACAGGGAAGCAGAATCCTGCTTCAGATGATCGCTGCCCCTTTTTGTACATTTGAGGGACTTACACGATGAACTATATCCGTACGATTCTCCTGGTTCCATTACTCCTTTCCGGATTTTCAGCATGGACTCAGCAGGCTGTTCCCCGCAAACCACTTGTGGAAGAAAAATTTGATAAAGTTTTTCTCAGCGAAAATTTCGACAGCACCGGCAGCAGCTGGACAACCTTATCCAACAGTGATAACTTAATTCTTGTGCAGGATGGAGAATACATACTCAATCGTAAAGCAACTTTTTCTCCGTATGCAACACTTGGTAATTTTCAAAACAACCTGAATGCGTACAGACTGGTCACCTCCTTCAAACTTGAAAAAGCAGCCACTGATGACGGAAGTATCGGTTTAATATTTATGGCACAGGCGGGTGGACAAGGAGGATTTATTTTCGAGATCAATAAAATCCAGCAATACCGTTTACGCCAGATTGCAGGTAATACTTATGAATACCTCACAGGTACACCAAAAGACGGAGGATGGGTGAAATCATCATTTGTAAAACCACTTAACACTCCAAATCTTGTGGAGTTAAAAACTTATGATAAGAAATATGATATTTCCATCAATAATGTTTTACTGTTGTCATTTACTGAAATAGCTTATAAATCCGGTGGTATTGGATTTATCATCGGTCCGGGCAGCAAAGCCAAAGTGGATTTCCTTTATCTTTTTACCAATCAGAAAGGACAGGATTTAAATTCTGAATTAAATCATACAAAAAGTAATAATGACCAGGAAACCGATATACTTTCACTTGCTGAATCCATCATCACATTAAAAACCCAGGTGAATAAACTGCAGGAAGAAAATGATGACCTGAAACATGTAATCAATGCTATGAAAGCTTCAGAAAAAGAATCCGATGCACTCAGTGCTGAATACGAAAAAACAATTAAGAGCTTTGACCAGCAGCAAAAGAGTTATCAGACCACCTTTGATTCGCTGATTAAAATCAACCAGTCACTGCTGAAATACAAAGAAATGGTAGATGGAAATGATGGCGGTGATGTAGTGATCAGTTTATCGAAAAGTCTGAAAGCAGAGAAACTGAAAAACGAAAATCTTCTTAAAGAAAACAAGGAACTGAAAGATTCTGTGCTTATTTTACAAAGTATCAATAAAAGTTCCAAATCAAAACCTGATAAAGAAGTGGAAATACTTTACCCTGATTCAACTCCACCTAAATCAAAAAATGAATTTAATCTCCCTTCGGGAAATTAACAGAAATAATCTACACTTAAAATAATTCTTATGTCAGTTACAGGCGAAGCGAGGAAAATCACCACGCACACACTCCTTGAAATGAAACGCAAAGGAGAAAAAATTTCCATGCTTACGGCATACGATTACAGCTTTGCAAAAATTGTGGATGAATCCGGTATGGATGTGATTCTTGTTGGTGATTCAGCGAGCAATGTGATGGCAGGACATGAAACCACTTTACCAATTACACTCGATCAGATGATTTATCATGCCGGTTCAGTGGTAAGGGCCGTACATCGCGCATTAGTGGTAGTTGATCTTCCATTCGGATCTTACCAGGGAAATTCAAAAGAAGCATTGAATTCTGCAATACGCATCATGAAAGAAACCGGTGCACATGCTGTAAAACTGGAAGGCGGACGTGAAGTAAAAGAAGCTGTGGAGAGAATTATTTCTGCAGGAGTTCCTGTAATGGGGCATTTAGGATTAACACCTCAATCAATTTATAAGTTCGGAACATATGTAGTGCGCGCGAAAGAAGCCGAAGAAGCTGAAAGACTCCGTGAAGATGCAAGGTTACTTGAATCATATGGATGCTTTGCAATTGTCCTCGAAAAAATTCCCGCTAAACTGGCTACTGAAGTTTCGGCAAGTATTAAAATTCCAACTATAGGTATTGGTGCCGGAAGTGGTACTGACGGACAGGTATTAGTGTTGCATGATATGCTTGGTATCAATAAAGATTTTACTCCAAGATTTCTGCGCAGGTATCTGAATTTATATGACCAGGTAAAAGATGCAACGGAAAATTATATCCGCGATATCAAATCATCCGATTTCCCGAATAAAAAAGAACAATACTAATATTTTTTCATGCAGATTTTATTCGAGGATAATCACCTCATCATTATTAATAAACTCCCGGGAGATATCGTTCAGGGAGATAAAACCGGGGATGAACCACTGAGTGAAAAGGTTAAAGCTTTTCTTAAAACAAAATATGATAAACCCGGAAAAGTTTTCCTTGGAACTGTTCATCGTATCGACCGCCCGGTAAGCGGTATAGTCATCTTTGCAAAAACCAGTAAAGCACTCGAGAGAATGAATGCTTTATTCCGGGAAAAAAATATTCAGAAAACTTACTGGGCCGTTGTAAAAGATAAACCTGCAAAAGACCAGGATATACTGATCGGTTTTCTCTGGAAAAATGAAAAACAAAATAAAAGTTATTCATCTCCGGTGATGAAGAAAGATGCACTGAAATCGGAATTGCATTATAAAATAATTGCAACATCTGAGAATTATACATTGCTCGAAGTAAATCCAGTTACAGGCCGCCATCACCAGATCCGCGTACAATTATCAGCAATAGGTTGTCCTATTAAAGGAGATCTGAAATATGGTTCTGCCAGAAGTAACCCTGATGGATCCATCCATCTCCATGCAAGAGCAATAAAATTCAATCATCCTGTGACGAAAGAAGAATTACACATTGTTGCGGATCCACCGGATGAATCATTATGGAATTTTTTCAATTCAGCATTGCAGGCAAAAAAATAACACCGGGAACAGAAAATATTATAGTTCCCGGTGTTTTACATCCTGTTCATTTATTCAATGACCAGCTTTTGACTTCTTATTTCCTTATCATTTCGCAGACTCAGAATGTAAGTGCCGCGTTCAATTCCTTCAAGTGGAATGTTCTGATCGGTATGATCAGTTATGAGGTAATCTCTTACGAGCTGCCCGGTTATTGAATAGATCATTGCATGTAATTCTGCGTCACTGTTGTAATTAGTAATGCTTAATCTCGTAAAATTACTTGCAGGATTCGGATAAATATTCAGGTCAATATCAGAAGTAATACCTGCATTCCTCTCGGTTTGGTCCATAACAGATACAAATAATCCGGATCCTGATGTCACAACAAGTTTTGGAGGGTGAGCATCTGCTTCTTTGGAATTGAATTTCACCCGTGAATTATCACCGGAAGTATGATTTCTCACAAGTATTGAAACAAGAGTATTCCCTGCAGTTCTCGCACTATTGATGAATGAAGTTAAATCCCAAACATAATATTTCTCTGTTGTCGACACCGTTTTTGATGCAAGTGCATTAGTGCCTGCAGCAGGTTTGTTGTTATAATTAATTGTTGTTTCCTGCCATGACTGATCAGCAACACTGAAAACATTTACTACCATAGTTGTCGCGCCGGGTTGAAATAAGGAGCCATACAACTTTAACTTAGCATCTGTAACAGGTAATGAAATATTGGCGATATTAAATCTAAGATAACTTGTTGCAAACAGATCTGATGTTGGATCATCTTTCTTGGTGTATAATCTAGGTTCAGTTCCATAATTTACTCCACTGTTACTTCCACCTTTCACATAAGCATCTGCTACAGGATTTAAGGTCACAGTTGAAGGCGGCCCGCTATAAACAACTTTTACTACAGATGAATTTCCGCGTGAACAATAATACAGGTTGCCATCAGGTCCTGTAATTAAACCAAGTGGAAAGCCTGCAATATTGGTTGCAAAATTCACCCGTGTAACATTAGTTCCGGAAATCACTAACCTGTCAATCCAGTTTCCGCAATAATCAAGGAAAAAATAATTTCCATTGTAAGTAGCCGGATAATTACTTGATGAGGGATTAAAAAAAGTTCCACCGGTAATTGCACAACCCTGCCCTGTTACTGAACCATGAGCATATGCATAAACAGGGTTTGTATACGCAGTATTTGTACTGTTTCCTTCTGCATTCGGCCATCCATAATTCAAACCACCATTCGTGCAGTTATTGATTTCTTCCCACGCTGTTTGTCCAACATCATTTACAAATAACTTACCTGTTCCAGGCTGAAATGTGAGAGTGTATGGATTTCTCAAACCATATTCCCATATACGCATTTGCTGAGCAGATCCGGTTGTAAATGGATTGCCTGAAGGAACAGATCCATCTGAATTTATACGTAAAACCTTACCAAGATAAGTATTCGTATTCTGGGCATTTGCTCCGTTACCATTTTCCCCTATGCCAACGTACAATTTACCGTCGGGACCAAACTCCATAGTCCCTCCGTTATGATTTGTTGCGGAGGAGAGAGGATCAAGATTTAAAACAACAACTTCTGAACCAGGAACCACTACGTCGCCGTTGGCTGTAAACCTGCTGATCCTGTTATTTGCTCCTCCTGCAACAGTATAATACAAATAGATATAATGATTCGATGTGAATTGAGGATCAAATGCAATTCCCAGCAATCCACGCTCACCACCTGCATCAACAGTGAGAGATATAAAAGGCTGTGCCAGCAATGCTCCGTTTTTGATAATACGTAATTGACCGGTTTGCTGTGCAACAAAAATTCTTCCGTCTGGTGCAAACTTCATAACTGTAGGACTTGCAATGTTACCGGCAACTAATTGTTGCGAAAATCCTGGTGGAAAATCCTGTGCTTTCAATTGAAACATACAGAGGAAGAGGAATATTGTCATAAATGTAATGGAGCGAATAAAAGATCCTGGCCTTTGTCCATTGCTTTGATAATGCTTCTCATTAATAAAGAGAACAGGATGTGCATTGGTAATTTTGTTCATGATGATAATTTATCTTAGTTAATTCACGAACAGATAGAAAAAACTTATGCCAGTAAAAGCAATTGCAGTTATTCCTGAATTAAAATATACTCCTGAATAATTTATAAAACAGGATTGAAATAAATTTATCCCGCTATGTCAAAATGGGAAACAAATTCTCATTCTGCAAAATAAAATCACGCTTTAAAAAAGCATGACCGCCAGTGGCATACAAATTTTAAAGTGAAATCTGCACACCTGCCGTCAATATAGTTTCATAGGCAAAAAAATGGTGATTTGCTTTTCCTGATCCGATAACAAGAACATTTGTGTAATTGGCAAATGAACCTTTAACAGTTGCTTCTGTAAAAAAATAATTGCCAATAAATAAATGCAATCCTGTTTCTACACCGGTAATATATCCTGCAACATGGAATTTGTTATCAAGCCTTTCTCCGAATAATGTAACGTCCGTTTTCGGAATAACTATTCCACCGCCGATTTTTGCAACTCCTTTCAATCCTGATTTACCGGAGGCAGTTTTCCAGATTTCAGCGTGCTTTACAAAATTCAACATCATGAAATTCGCACCATTGGTATGTTCAAAATGAAACCACCCGGCAAGTACTGTGTCTTTATCCATATACTCACCAAATATCTCTCCTTTTATTCTTGCAGTCTGACGGTCAACTGCAACATACTTTGTATGATCAAAATTAATTTCAATGCCCGTATTTTTTTTGGGGCCAAACAGATAGCCAATCCTGTAACTGTATTGCGGAATTGAAATATCATTTTTAAGTATTCCGTTATATCCAGGCCGATCTTTTGATTTTACATTGTATACAGTAAAATCATAGTTATCATAATGATTCGTTGTTTTATTCAATTCTCCTGAGTGGTTCTGAAAATGGATATCCGATTTTGAGAACCAGTCCTTATTATAACCGTAAGAAAAATAAAATGATCCCTTCGCTGATTGCTTTTTATCCGTACTCTGGCTTTCCTGGGCCACTAAATTCACAGTGTGAAGTAAACACAACAGGAACAGGTAATATCTCATTTTCATTGCGCGGTGAAATTATACAAATCCCCACGAATTAAATATGACAGGAAGGGAGCTGCAGAAGAGTTTTCCACTGCCTTTTATTAATAATACCGGACCTTAACGGGTTGGAACTATATCACATTGCGTCGGACAAACAGTTTGCGTTCTGTATTGTTTCTCGCTTAGTGTGGAATTCGTAGTGGTTTTATACCGGTCATCTTCTTTCGAAGTAACCACCATCGCAAATCCACCATTTACTTCATCATAGCCCATTTCAATACTTAGCACATTATCTGACTGGTTATAACTAAACATACTGTCGATTGCGATTTTACTGATCATTGCGCATTTAATAATCCCTGGATTTGTTGATTCATATTTGTTGTGCCAGCCTTCAATTAACATTTTGGCTTCATCAACGCCGATTTCCGTTCCACCTCCATCGACTCCGTTTGAAGGATAACGGTTTTTATCATTACAAGCACCTGAACCATATGTCTGAACTGTACCATCAGGGCATTGAACCTGGATAACATTAATTAAACAATATTCATCCAGGATCAGAATAACATTTACAGCAATTGAAATAAACAGAATCCAGTAAATAGTTTTCATGAGTTGTTGTTTTTAGGTTAGGAAACAATATAAAATTATTGATGAATACGAATCTTAAATGTTACTCAAATGAATCACAACAAAAATTGATTAAGTAAATATAATTACGATAAAGGAATAATCTGATTCAATGTTATCACATATTGATTCAACAGTATTCAATTCAACTTCCAAAAGATGTTATTACTGTAATTTCCAGATTTTTGCTCAGGAAAATATATTTAACTAAAATATTGATTATGAGTTATTTATATAGATAAATGCTATCACTTACATTAAATTATTCCGAGTTACCGGAATTGCTTCCTCATGTAGAAAATACAATAATAAATTCTGCTGACTCACCCGGTAAATTTTTCAAAGTAATCTCTGCATTATTGGATTTAAGAATATCATAAATAATACTTAATCCCAGGCCGGCCCCCTTACCAGCCGGTTTAGTTGTAAAAAAATGTTCAAAAATTCTTGATTCATTCGCAGGTGCAATTCCACCACCGTTATCTTTCACGCTGACGATAATTTTTGTTCCATTCAAAATGGATTTTATATTGATGTATGGATGATAATTATTTTTTTCAGACTCAGCAGTATGTTTAACTGCGTAAACTGCATTTTCAATAAGGTTATTAATTACCAGGTGCAGACTTTTTGCATTGATTTTAATTCCGGGCAAATGTTCTGTAAGTTCAGCGCTTAACTCAATTTTTTTTCCATCCTCAGTGGAAAGATCTGGTTGAAATGCAGCAATACAATTCCTGATCATTGCATTCACATTTATCAGTTCAGTCTCACCTGATAATTGAATACTGTGTTTCAGCATACTATTGATAATATCTCCTGCTTTTAATGCGTGATGATGAACTTTATCGAGTGAAAATGACAATTCCTGGCCTATTACCTCTTTATCTTTCTCTTCAGCAGATTGCAATTCTGATAAAGACTCTTTTGACAATTGCGTAAAATTCTGAATAAAGTTCAAAGGATTTCTTAATTCGTGTGCAATACCGGAGGATAATCTTCCCAGGGAGGCCATTTTCTCTGACTGAACAATTTGTTCTTCTGCTTCTTTCAGGCTTTTCAGTGTTGCCTGCAGATCATTATTTGCTGCTGTAAGTTTGAGATTCACTTCATGACGGAATTTCGATCGTTTATACCAGCCGATTGCCAATACAACAAGCAATGAACTGATAATGATCAGCGCAATATTGAATATATGTTCTGTTTTACTTTTTTGTTCGAGAAGATTAATCTGTGCAAGTTGTTTTTCCATCTCCACCTGCGAACGAAGATTACTGATAGTTTGTGCATTCTTAGAATCGAAGAGTGAATCTTTCAATAAATAGTATTTTTTCAGACTATGGAATGCCTTCGGATAATCGAGTGTTTGTTCGTACAATTCTGCAAACTGCTTCCCTACTTTCACCCGAAGAAAGAGATTACCGAGGGTGGATGCAATGGAATCTGCTTTCATCAGGCAGTCTTCAGCAATCATATGATGTCCCTGGGTTAGTTCCATTCTGCCCATTGCAGAATAAATCCAAACAAGACCTTCAGGATTTTTAGTAAGAGTAAAATAATTCAGTGATTGTTCAAGATAAATAGTTGCTTCGCTAAACCGGTGAAGAGAAGTAAGTGCTTCTGCCATTGCCATTCTGCACTCACTGATTCCTGCTGAATCTCCGGCAGTTTGTTTATAGATATAGGCAATTTTCAATTCCTCATATCCACCGGATGGATCACCGCTTTCGCTCATTGCCAAACCTTTAAGATAATGAAGTGTTGCACTTTTCTTCACATCGCTTTCTTTCAAAACTTCAATAGCGTCATCAAAATTCCGTATCGCTTCATGATAGTTTTTCTGAACATAGGATACTACTCCCATTTGCATATAAGTGGACGCAATTCCTTTTTTATCATTCAGATCAAGATATATTTCCAGTGCTTTGAAAAAACTGTCGAATGCGTGTGTATGCTCTTGTTTTTTAATATAAGATCTTCCCTTATGATACCAGGCATCTGCAACTGCATGCTTATCATTGATCAGCACGGCGAGTTTCATGGATCTCTCACACCAGAGCATCAGTGAATCATTGTAAAGATCTTTTTCGAGGTACAATGGAATAATTTTACTGATCAGGCTGAATGTCGTTGTATCATTCAATGCCGGATTGTATTGTTTAAGCAGCTGGTTGATCTTATTTACATTGGTTGTATCGTCAGCTTTAGAAAAATAGCCGGAAAGCAGGATCAGAACACATATTGACCATTTCCCTCTGAAAATCATATTTAAACGCTAAACAATTATCCTTAAACGATTCTCAAATATAATTCAAATTTTAATCCTAAAATTGCATTGAAACTCCCGGGTGAGTATTCCGTAAAAAAGCAGGATCATTTAATGAAAAATAACCATAAAAAGCCCGATAGCTTTATCCGTCAGCCCAAATTTCCGGGCGGCAAAAAAGCCCTTGATGAATTTATTCGAACCAACCTTGTTTATCCTGAAGAAGCCTTAAAAAACAAAATTGAAGGTGTGGTAACAGTGGAATTTGATATCGATGCAGATGGCAATATCAGCGATATTGTAGTAAAACACGCATTGGGATATGGTTGCGATGAAGAAGCAGTCCGCCTGGTGAAATTGTTGAAATATGAAAAGAAAAGATACAGGGGATTAAGAGTTAATTTTCATCAGAATATGAATATTTTTTTCAGACTGACTAATTCCGGAGCTCCGTTACAACCTGCGCAAGTGTTGCATTACACTCTGAAAGAAGAATCTTCGAAAAAAGAATCTGTTATTACTTACAGCATTAAGCTTAATTAATTTTATTTTATAACAAGGATTGGTTTGAAACAAGTATTCTTAGTTCTTGGTTCTTAGTTCTTGGTTAAAAGAATTTATCAGTGAATGATATATTTTTACTCTCCGTAATTACATCAGCACATCAGCACATCAGCACATCAGCACATCAGCACATCAGCACATCAGCACTGATACACTAAAAACAATACAATACTACAGCTCTTCTGTTCTGCAGCCCTGCGGCTCTATTTCACAATTCACTGTTATTATCTTCACGCTCCCTCTGAAATACCGGTTGATAGTTCCATCTGTTTCCCTTAAATTTGCTCTATATCAACCTGAAGATGGAAACTCTCACTATGAAATATGAAGAAATCGGCAATTATATCGGCGGAAAATACATGCCTTCCGAGACAAGCCGGTACCTGGACGTACATTCCCCTATCGACGGAACTCTTCTGTCGAGAGCACCCATTTCCTCAGTAAAAGACCTCGATAAAGCCGTTGCAGCTGCAAAAAAAGCATTTGAAACCTGGTCGAAAGTTCCTATTAAAGAGAGAGTCCAGGTGTTTTACAGGTACAAAACTCTTCTTGAAAAACACATGGATGAATTAACTCAACTGGTCCATGAAGAAAATGGTAAAACCTTCGACGAAGCGAAAGCAGAAATTGAAAAAAGTATTGAACTCACTGAATTTGCCTGTTCACTTCCTCAATTGATCGGTGGTGAAATTCTTGAAGTCAGTAAAGGTGTAGAATGCAGAACTGATTATTACCCTGTAGGAGTAGTTGCCTCCATAGTTCCGTTTAATTTTCCAAGCATGGTTCCCAACTGGACAATTCCGAATGCAATTGCCCTTGGAAATACCATGATCTTAAAACCATCTGAAGTTGTTCCTTTAAGTTCAATCCGTATTGCACAATTACTGAAAGAAGCAGGATTACCAGATGGTGTTTTAAATATTGTTCATGGTGATAAGGATATTGTTGAAGCCATTTGTGATCATCCGGGAATTGAAGCAATATCTTTTGTAGGATCAACCAAAGTCGCGAAGATTGTTTACGCAAGAGGCAGTTCAAATTTTAAACGTGTACTTGCATTAGGTGGTGCAAAAAATCACTTAATGGTTTTACCGGATGCTCATGCGTCAATGACTGCAAGTAATGTGACAGCTTCTATGTCAGGATGTGCAGGACAAAGATGTATGGCAGCATCTGCTATGGTTGCTGTTGGAAAAGTGGACCATATCATCGAACAGATTTGTATCGAAGCAAAAAAAGTAATTCCCGGAGTGAATTTAGGTGCTGTGATTTCTAAAACAGCAAAAGATAGAATTGAAAAATATATCACAGAAGCAGAATCACAGGGTGCAAAAATTTTAGTAGATGGAAGAAATACTGTTGTGAAAGGAAAAGAGAATGGTTATTATGTGGGACCAACGGTAATTGATTTTGTAACACCAGAAATGAGTGTTGCACGTGAAGAAATATTCGGACCGGTCATCTCCATCATCCGTGCAAAAGATATTGATGAAGCAATCGCCATTGAGAATGCAAATCCTTATGGTAATGCTGCTGCTGTTTTTACACAAAGTGGTGGTGCAGCCAGATACATTATCGAACGTGCAAGTGCAGGAATGATCGGAGTCAATATCGGGGTTCCTGTTCCGCGTGAACCGTTTTCATTCGGCGGGTGGAATGATTCGAAATTCGGAACAGGTGATATCACAGGGAAAAGCTCTATCGCATTCTGGACAAAACTGAAAAAAACAACCACCAAATGGAATGCAGAAGCAAAAACCAATTGGATGAGCTGATGATCGCATACTCGCCATTCGTTACTCGCTATTCGCATACCGGTGATCTGTAATTAGTAAATCCGTAAACCTATTGAGACCTGTAGTCAATAAATTATTCGAAATTATTCAAAACCAAAAAGCAATTGTTACCATCTGTAATCTGTAGCAATTGTCTCAAATCATTATTAAATATTCTTATCAATGTTAACAGCAACTATCAGTAAAAATGAACAGGAAGTAATTCAGAAAAACAGCCTGGAGTATACACTGTTTTCCTGGTCAAAACAAAGTGGACTGAATCCAATTAATATAGAACGTGCAGAAGGAGTATATCTGTATGATTATGATGGTAAACGTTACATTGATTTTTCATCACAATTGATGAATGTGAATATTGGTCATGGAAATCATAAAGTACGTGATGCGGTTTACAAACAAATGACCGATGTGAGTTATGTATATCCCGGCATGGTGACAAAAGTCCGCGGTGAACTAGGAAAAAAACTCGCAGACATTACACCAGGAAATTTAACCAAATCATTTTTTACACTTGGTGGTGCAGAAGCTGTAGAGAATGCAATAAAAGTTGCAAGAGTTTATACCGGGAGACCAAAAATTATTTGTCAGTACCAGAGTTTTCATGGAGCAACATACGGTGCTTTTTCTGCCGGTGGTGATCCACGCAAACATGGTGTCGACAGCCAGGCCGCTCCCAATTTTATACATGTGGAGAATCCTTTTTTTTATCGTTGTCCATGGAACAGTAAAACTCCTGAAGAATGTGCTGACAATTGTGCTGCACATGTTGAACGCATCATCAATTATGAAAACCCGGGAAGTATCGCTGCAATTTTAATGGAAGGAGAATCGGGTTCATCAGGATGTATTAAATATCCTCCGGGTTACTGGAAAAAAATTAAAGCGATTGCTGATAAACACGGAATACTCTTAATAGTTGATGAAGTGATGAGCGGTTTCGGTCGTACAGGAAAAATGTTTGGCATCGAACATCACGGAGTTGAACCGGATATCATGTGTATGGCAAAAGGATTAACAGCTGGATATATCCCTATGGGTGCAGTAATTTTCACTGATAAAATTGCAAAACATTTTGATACAAATCCACTTCCGATCGGACTCACTTACTCTGCACATCCAGTGAGTTGCGCTGCGGCCCTTGCAACTATAAAAGTTTACGAAGAAGAAAATCTTGTCGAGAATGCAGCAAGAATGGGTAAATATGTGGAGAAACGGATGGAAGAACTGAAAAAGAAACATCCATCTATTGGTGATTTCAGAAACACGGGATTACTTGGTTGTATTGAATTAGTGAAGAACAGAACAACGAAGGAACCGATGGCTCCATGGAATGCAAAAGCAGATGAAATGCAGATCATGAATAAAGTAGCCGGTAAAATCAGGGAACTGGGTATGTTCACTTTCGTGAGATGGAACTGGATCTTTATTGCTCCGCCATTAACAATAACTGAAAAACAAATTGATGAGGGACTGGATATAATATCGGAAGCGATTGCAATTGCGGATGGATATTGTAATTAAGCTTCAATCCTCTCGCCTCTCGGTCTCCGAAGCTTGCGAAGGTGATTCTCGCTGCAAGCTTGAATTCATTTAACAATAATGTTTGTTCTCCAAAATTTAATTCAAAAAGTTTCACGCATAGTCTATAAAGTCAAACTGAAATGCACAAAGGAATTCGAATCAATTCAATTCGTGGCTGCTTCGCGGTCGTAAATTATTCGTAATCCGTAGCGCCCTGACTAAAACACATTACCTATCGAAAACAATCTATATAGTAAGGACCTTGCCCCGGTAGAACAATCGGATCGCAAGTGGGGAACCTGGAATTATGCTGCGTTGTGGATCAGCATGAGTTTATGCATTCCAACTTACATGCTTGCAAGTTCACTCATTGGTGGCGGCATGAACTGGTGGCAGGCGATACTTACAATATTTCTTGGTAATACAATTGTATTAATTCCGATGATCCTGAACGGACATGCGGGAGCAAAATATGGAATTCCCTTTCCTGTTTTTGCAAGAGCAAGTTTCGGTACAACAGGTGCAAATATTCCTGCCATTCTTCGTGCAATCGTTGCCTGTGGTTGGTTTGGAATTCAGACGTGGATCGGTGGTTATGCAATGTTCCTCATGCTTAAATGCTGGATCCCGGGAATTGCTGAACTTACACAAATTTTTCCGGATTCATTCGGGTTACAAACCGGTCCTGCAATCACATTTTTTCTTTTCTGGTTGTTAAATATGTATGTTGTTTATTTAGGCGTCGACAGTATCCGCAAACTTTTATTATTCAAAGCAGTATTTCTTCCTGTTGCGGCGCTGGCTTTATTATTCTGGGCGATCTCCGCGGGAAATGGATTAGGACCCATACTCGCACAACCTTCCAAATTTGCAACGAGTACACAATTCTGGAATTATTTCTTTCCAGCTTTAACAGGAATGGTAGGATTCTGGGCAACTTTATCCTTGAATATCCCTGACTTTACACGTTATGCAAAAAGTCAGAAAGCGCAAATTACAGGTCAGATTATCGGCTTACCGCCTTCCATGACCATGTTTGCCTTTGTAGGGGTGGTTGTAACATCTGCAACGATGATTATTTATGGCGAAACCATCTGGGATCCTGTAATTCTTGCTGGAAAATTTGAAAATAAAATCCTCGTCACATTCGCAATGATCGCAATTGCTATTTCAACATTAGCAACAAATATCGCAGCAAACATTGTGAGTCCTGCAAATGATTTTGCAAATTTATCTCCTTCAAAAATTAATTTCAAAACCGGCGGATATATTACAGGTTTCATTGGTATTTTAATCTTCCCCTGGAAATTAATTGCTGATCCGAACGGTTATATTTTTACCTGGCTCATTGCATATTCAAGTTTACTGGGACCTATCGGCGGAATCATGATTGCTGATTATTTTTTCATCCGTAAACAAAAATTAATTGTAGGTGATCTCTATACAAATTCAGGCATTTATTCTTACAACAACGGATTCAACAGTAAAGCGATCATTGCATTGTTATGCGGAATCCTTCCCAATGTTCCCGGATTTCTACTCGTGATTAACGTAATTTCAAAAACTGCATTTCCTGAATGGATTGCGCATCTTTATAATTATGCCTGGTTTGTTGGTTTTTTTGTGTCGGGATTATTGTACCTGATTTTAATGCGCAACACAAAAAATGATCATCACATTTGATAACCCGATTCATTTGATAAATATCTGTTTCAATTCGTAATTTGTAAATTCGTAGTCATCCGTAATCCGTAGCGCCCTTACCCAAACAAATATATGACCACCGATCAATTCCTTACCGCCGCTATTGACGAAGCCAAACAAGGTCTTCGTGAAAAAGGAATTCCTATCGGATCTGTGCTTGTCCTCGATGGAAAAATTGTCGGTCGCGGACATAACAAACGCGTTCAGGACAATGATCCGATCACGCATGCAGAAATTGATTGTCTGCGTAACGCAGGACGTGTAGGGAATTATGCAAAGACTGTTTTATACTCTACATTAATGCCATGTTATCTCTGCGCAGGTGCTGTGGTACAGTTCGGCATTAAAAAAGTGTATGCCGGAGAATCCAAAACTTTTCCGGGAGCTAAAGAATTCATGGAATCACATGGCGTGGAAGTGATAGATCTCAATAATGAAGAATGCATTGCCATGATGGAAAAATTCATTGCCGAGAATCCAACTCTCTGGAACGAAGATATCGGGGAATTATAAATGGCTTCCGGCTACCCGCTTCCAGCATCCGGCAGATTAAATTTTCCGCTTATTTTCAGTATTTTTAAAAATCACTTCCTTATTACATTAAAGACGTTGTATTCAATAAGCAACTCGAACCTAAAAACAGCGGGAGGCAGGAGGCTGTTGGCTGGAAGCTTTTTTGTATATTTCCAGTCTTGAAATACTCAAATGTCAATACTCATTAAAAACGGAAGAATCATTACTGCAGCCGATGATTATATTGCTGATATTTTCATCGAAGGGGAAAAAATTAAAATGATCGGTTCAACCCTGGATGTCAAAGCCGATAAAATCATTGATGCGAAAAATAAACTCGTGATGCCCGGGGGAATTGATCCGCATGTGCATCTCGATATGCCTTTCATGGGAACTTTTTCAAGTGATAATTATGAAACAGGAACACGTGCAGCATTATTCGGCGGAACAACAATGGTGATTGATTTTATTTTACAGACTCAGGGAAAATCACTGTACTCTGCATTGAATGAATGGAAAGGAAGATCGGATGGAAATGCAGTCGGTGATTATTCTTTTCACATGGCAGTAACCGATTTCAATGAAAATACCAAAGAAGAAATCAAAGACATGATTGAGAAAGAAGGAATCACTTCTTTCAAAACTTTCATGGCTTATAAAGGCGCATTGATGATTGATGACCGCCAGATGGTGGGATTAATGAATGAAGTGAAAACAAGAGGCGGAATGGTCACTGTACACGCAACTAACGGTGACATGATCGATTTCCTCGTGAATAAACATAAAGCTGAAGGAAAACTTTCTCCACTCTATCATTATATTTCTCAACCTGAAATCACAGAAGCAGAAGCAACAGGAAGATTTGCTGATATGGCTTATTATACGGGTTGTCCTGCATATGTGGTACACATGACCTGTGAAGGTGCATTGAATCACATCCGCGCAGTAGAAAAAAGAAATCAGAAAGTATATGTGGAAACCTGCATACAATATTTAGTATTGGATGCATCGTTGTATGATAAAGGATTTGAATCTGCAAAATGGGTAATGAGTCCGCCATTGCGTGAGAAAAAAGACCAGGCAACATTATGGGCCGGCATCAACCAGGGTACTGTTCAGATTGTTGCAACTGATCATTGTCCGTTTATGTGGAAACAAAAATTAATGGGCGAAAATGATTTCTCTAAAATTCCGAACGGACATCCAGCCATCGAAAACCGAATGGAATTATTATTCAGCGAAGGCGTGAATAAAGGAAAGATCACACTCAATAAATTTGTGGAAGTAACATCTGCTAATCCTGCAAAAATATTTGGTATGTATCCTGAAAAAGGTTGCATTGCTGTTGGATCAGACGCAGATATTATCATTATTGATCCGAATGAAAATCATACTATCTCAGCAAAAACACATCACATGAATGTAGATTATTCCGCATATGAAGGATGGGAACTGAAAGGAAAAATAAAAACGGTGATTTTACGCGGAACAGTTGCTGTTGATAATAATGAACTTAAAATTGCGAAGGGATATGGAAAGTTTATCAAAAGAAAAAAATCTGTTGGAATAATTTGATTTTTGTTTCACGCAAAGTTCGCTAAGCAAAAGCAAAGCACGCAAAGCCCTAATAAACTCAATAAACATAATAAACCAATAAACATCCTCATCAATGCCCAGAATCATTAAATCAGGTCTCATACAAATGTCCCTTCCCAAAACTGAAGGAGAAGGAAGTATCCAGGAAATTGTAAATGCAATGGTGCAGAAACATATTCCATATATTGAAGAAGCCGGAAAAAAAGGAGTGCAGATTTTATGTCTGCAGGAAATTTTTAATACCCCGTATTTCTGCCCGGGACAGGATAAGAAATGGTATGAATCAGCAGAAACAGTTCCTGGTCCAACTACGGAATTGATGGCAACGTATGCGAAGAAATACAACATGGTGATCATCGTTCCGATCTATGAAAAAGAACAGGCAGGTGTGTTATACAATACTGCAGCGGTGATTGATGCAGATGGAACTTATCTTGGTAAATACAGGAAAAATCATATACCGCATACATCCGGTTTCTGGGAAAAATTCTTTTTCAAACCAGGTAATTTAGGTTATCCGGTATTTCAGACAAAGTATGCAAAGGTGGGTGTTTATATTTGTTATGACCGTCACTTCCCTGATGGTGCAAGATGTCTCGGATTGAATGGCGCAGAAATCGTTTACAATCCTTCCGCAACGGTTGCAGGATTATCACAATACCTCTGGAAATTAGAACAACCTGCACATGCTGCAGCGAATGGATATTTTATGGGATGTATCAATCGTGTAGGTGAAGAACGGCCGTGGAATCTTGGAAAATTTTATGGCACCTCCTACTTTGTGGATCCGCGCGGACAAATATTTGCACAGGCATCTGAAGATAAAGATGAATTACTGGTTGCGGATTTTGATCTCGATAAAATTGAAGAAGTACGTGCTACCTGGCAGTTCTTCCGTGATCGTCGCCCCGAAACTTATGGTAAATTAGTTGAACTATAATCCTTAATTATGTCATTACAGAATAAAAGATTAAGTGCTGAAGAATACCAGCAGAATTTTTCCGATATACATCCACCATTTGAAAAAGCGGAAGGTGCTGTACTCGAAGCAAACCGTTGCATTAATTGTTACGATGCTCCCTGTACAAAATCCTGTCCGACAAGTATCGATGTTCCGATGTTTATCAAACAGATAGCGTCGGGAAATATCAAAGGTTCTGCGAAAACAATTTTCAATTCGAATATTTTTGGTGGTGGCTGTTCCAGAGTTTGCCCGGTAGAGAAATTATGTGAAGGCGCATGTGTCTATAATTTACTTGAAGAAGAACCGATCAATATTGCAAAGCTGCAGCGATATGCAACGGAAGATGCCATTCATCAGCAATGGAAATTGTATACACGAAAACCTTCCAACGGTAAAAAAGCTGCGGTTGTTGGCGCTGGTCCTGCAGGATTAGCTTGTGCTCATGCATTGTCATTGCAGGGAGTTGATGTGGATGTTTATGAGAAAGAAGAAAAAGGCGGAGGATTGATGACTTACGGTGTTGCTGCTTACAAAGTATCTCCGCAATTCTGTAAAGAAGAAGTTGATTTCATTACCTCTATTGGTGGAATCAATATGAAATACAAACAGGAATTAGGAAAAAATGTTCAGCTCGCTGATCTTCAGAAAAATTATGATGCTGTCTTTATTGGAATGGGTGTTGGAGTTGCGCGTGAACTTGAAATTCCTGGTGAGAATTTAGAAAATGTGGTAGATGCGATTTCATTCATTTATGATATCCGCACCAATAAATATGATGCAATTCCTGTCGGTGATAAAGTTGCAGTGATTGGAATGGGAATGACTGCTATCGATGCAGCAACACAATCCAAACGATTAGGTGCTAAAGAAGTAACCCTGATTTATCGTCGTACTGAGAATGAAAAACCCTGTACGGATGTAGAACTGGATATTGCCAAACTCGACGGATGTAATGTCATCTGGTTGGCATCTCCCAAAGAAGCTAGAGGACAAAATGGTAAAGTGAATCAGCTCATTTGTTCAAAGATGAAACTTGGTGAGCCTGATGCGAGTGGCAGAAGAGCTCCGGTTGACACAGGGGAAACATTTACGCTGGATGTTGATATGGTGATCAAAGCTGCAGGACAAATTCCATTTGAGAATATTATTAATTCATCTTCACTGCAAAATAAAAACGGAAAAATTGTGATTGATCAGATTACACAAACTAATCTTAAAGGAGTATTTGCCGGTGGTGATTGTGTAAATGGCGGAAAAGAAGTGGTGAATGCAGTGCAGGCAGGGAAAGATGGAGCAAAGGCCATCCTAGATTATTTAGGAATCTATTAATGCAAAAATGCGGTAATACGAAAATGCGGTAATGAAATTATCCAATCACTAAACCTAATGCACATTACCATCAACTAAAACCTTATCCTTAATACCTTTTACCTGCAATAGTTCGTTAGTAAAACAAAACACTCGATAACCTATGGCTGATATAACTTCCAACTTTCTCGGTATAAAATCACCTAACCCTTTCTGGTTAGCTTCCGCTCCTCCCACCGATAAAAAAATTAACGTGTTGCGTGCGTTCGAAGCCGGTTGGGGTGGAGTTGTGTGGAAGACATTGGGTACGCAGGTGAAAAATGTTTCCTCGCGTTATTCAACACTGGATTACAACGGACAAAAAGTTGTCGGCTTTAATAATATAGAATTGATTTCCGATCGTCCCCTGGAAATTAATCTGAAAGAAATAAAAGAAGTATTAAAAGAATTTCCTGATCGTGCAATGATTGTTTCGCTGATGGCTGATAATGATGAAAAGAGCTGGCGTGAAATGGTGAAGAAAGTGGAAGATACAGGTGCACATGGAATCGAATTAAATTTTGGTTGTCCGCATGGTATGGTAGAACGCGGTATGGGTGCAACAGTCGGACAGGATCCGGAAATTGCGAAAATGGTAGTTGAATGGGTGATGTCTGCTGCATCAATTCCTGTCATTACTAAACTCACTCCCAATGTACATTCAGTGGTTCCTACAGCGCGCGCAGTGACCATGGCAGGAACAAATGGATTGTCATTGATCAATACAATTCAATCTGTAACAGGAATTGATCTTGATACTTTAGTTCCGAATCCGAATGTAGGTGGTAAATCTGTTTTTGGCGGATATTGTGGTCCTGCAGTAAAACCAATTGCATTGAAATTTTTAACCACACTTTCGCAGGATGAAATGACAAAGAAAATTCCGATCTCAGGAATCGGTGGTATTTCCACCTGGAAAGATGCAGTGGAATTTATGCTACTCGGTGCGCAGAACGTTCAGGTTTGCACTGCAGCAATGCATTACGGATTTCGTATCGTACGTGACATGTGCGACGGATTAAATAACTGGATGGATGAAAAAGGATTTAAGAAACTCTATGATTTCATTGGTAAATCTGTAGACACCATCACCCGCTGGGAAGAACTGGATATCAATTATCACATCATTGCCAAAATCGACCAGGATAAATGCATTCACTGCGGACTTTGTTATATCGCCTGCGAAGATACTTCTCATCAGAGCATCAACATCGACAGGGGAAATCCTTATAACACTTACACAGTGAAAGAAGAAGAATGTGTAGGCTGTAATCTTTGCAAAATTGTTTGTCCTGTTCATGATTGCATCACCATGGAAGAACATCGCAAGGGACCGGATTATCTCAACTGGATAGAATTTCAGAAAAGAGGGTTGCCGCTGAATGATCATTGAGGACTGGAGTGTTGAAGAGCTGGAGTGTTGAAGGAATTAATTCTAATTTATCGATGTATTTATAGCAGCAGGAAATGAGTAATTCGAAATGCCGAATTAAAAGAAAACCTATTCAATATTTTTTATTATTGAATTAAATAAAAATACTTTAAATGGAAAATACATTATACAATCTCACATCAGGATTAATAAAGATGAACAGAATTGTCTTATTCTTATTAATTGCATTTCCAATTACACTTAGATTTTATTCGTCACCATTTGATGATTACATTATTTTCAATAAATTAATTGCAAGCATTGGTGGAATTTGTTTAGTTGGATGGATATTCGCAATTGGCCATAAATCAAAAGAAATATTAATTTCGCAAGGAATAAATATTGAACAATTAAAATATTTTATCTGGTCAATATTACTTATTACCATTTCTTATTTTTTCATTACTTTCTTATCGACTGAAGTTAACGCCGTAAACAATGGTGTGCATATAAAATATATTTCGCCAATTATATTACCAATTACATTAATTATATCAATATGTACTACAATTTTACTTTCCGCAAAAGCCCTTGTGAGCGTAGAATTAAATAGAGAAGCAACATTTGGAGAATATTTTAACACTTCGCTATTAATGGTTTTTGCACTAATTGGACTTTGGATTTTACAACCAAGAATTAAAAGAATCCATACCATAAAGTAATAAGGCACTTTCAATAACACTGGCTTTACCGCTATGCCTTTTCAAAAATAATTCAAGAAAATGAACCTATCGATTTACTTCTTATTCCTATTTAGTATAATCCAGAATAATGAACCATTATCAGGCTCCAAATGGAAATTACAGGTCACTCCTGCCACAGCTGATACATTGGCATTTGTTTCGAATGATAAAGCATACCATTATTCCTGCGAGATGAAAGATAATATTGATATAGTTTATGCTGTTCATGGAGATACACTGCTGCTGGATGAGTATGAATCTATTTCAATGGATGACCCTACCTCCGGAAAGGAAATTGTTTCCAAACTAAAACTGGTTATTATAGGTGATAAACTAAAACCGGTTTATATTGCTCACAAATACGCTGATAAATTCATTGAAGTCGATCCAAAGATCTATGCTAAATTCGGGGAGTTTGAACGGGTGAAATAATTGATTTGATTCAAAGCAGACTCAACATTTATTGTTCAACAATCCATTTTGAAAAAAACCAGTCTATTTGATTTTTTTCAGAGCCTTAAGGCTGGTGCTAAAAAATGAAAATAAATGTAAAGGTAGTCTAAGCGCCAGTGTAGCCTACGGAATTTTCTATACAACACTTTATAATTTCTGGATTTATGCCATAATTCTGATCGCTCATTATATAGCTCCATAAGATAAACCAATACTTTTTTTTACCCGGAACATAACAATAATAGTTGTCGACTTTAGTTTTAGAGGTTCCTGACCAATATACCTTTCCTGATTATGAGAAAGAATATCCAACTTGTTCTTTTAATTCTTCTGCTCCCCTATTTCTCCTATAGTCAGCATAAAATTTATTTGGGAACAGAAGGAGCCATAGGAATCCTATTTTCAAAGTATGACGATCCGGGGAATACAATTAAGACCATTCATCCTGATAATTCTTATTTCGGTTTAACGATAGGCAGAGTGATCAATAACAGGTTTTCACTTGAATCCGGAATATTGCTGAATGCATATAACTACGGTTATGCAATAAAATATCGTGGTTATGCTTTCGGTGCTATCGGAACAGATTTTATCAGCGCACAGATTCCATTCCGGTTGAGACATCAATTAAATCTTCATGCAGGTAAAATCTTTCTGTCCAGCACGGCAGGTTTTCATCTATGCATGAATACTGATTATCCATATGGTGTAACCGGTGGTAATGCTGTTTGGGGAGAAAATGACAGCATCATTGCAATGGATTCCACTTTCTATAAATCCAAAATATTTCCCCTCGTCGAACTGGGTGCCGGAGTTGATTTTAAAGTTTTCAAAAATGCATATTTTTCAGTTTTCGTGAAATATTATATGGGATTAATAAATATTGAAACTATTAAAATTCAATACCGGAAAAATCTGGAAACACCTGTTCTCGCCAATGGATATTCACGTGGTTCCTGCCTGAATTATGGTATTGCGTTTCGTTACCCGATCAGTGATTTGTGGCAGAGTAAAAAGTAAACTTAGATCAATAGTTTCCCTATGTCCTTAAGTACTTATGTCCTTAACTTTCGTTACTACTTTTCATATAATTCTCCGGGATCAATCGCTAATTCAAATCAACAACTCTCTCAAATAAAAAGCCCGGAATTTCTTCCGGGCTCAGGGGTTATTAATAATGGTTAATGGGTCAGATTTGTGTAATTGATGTTGCGAACATACAATTTATTTTAATACAAACAAATTTTTCATTTTTTTTCAAAAACTATTTTAATTCGTTTTTTAATTTAAATCTCAGTCAGTGATAATTGATCATCCCGAGCCTGCGAGTGATCGCAATGTCGCAAAGAAAAATAAATTGTAAAGTGATATTATTAATCGTTAACGAAAATGATACATCTCCGAAGGAACAACAGGCTTATTAAAAAAAGCGCTAATATGGGCAGCGCATTTACCCCAGACTGAAATCAGGGGATACAAAATCACTTATAATTGATTTGTTGTCTTATCTAATTATCAAGAAATTCAAACACTGGCAAAATCTGATAAAACAATCCATTACTTGTTCAATTACTCAAATAAGAGTAAACTTATACCTGTAATCGGCAGTCTGCGGTCGTTGGTCGGCGGTCGACTTCTTTCGTCGAGAAATACAATTCTGCTACCAAACTAATATCATATTCCTCTATTTTTATCGTTTCCTGGTTATGATCATGAATAAATTCTTCCGGATAATTACCATTTTCATTTTTACAACAGTAATTGCCAATGCGCAATCCGATTCATTACGTCGTATCTGGTATTTGCAGGATCCTGACAGCAGCCGCTATCATGGAATCGCAGCAACAACCGCGTATGAGACCATTCTGAAAGGAAAAACACCTATACCTGTCCTGGTTGCAGTGATGGATGGCGGAACAGATATCAATCATCCCGATCTTGCACCTGTTGTCTGGACCAATCCAAAAGAAATACCTGGTAATAATATCGATGATGATAATAATGGTTATGTCGATGATCTGCACGGATGGTCATTTATAGGCGATGTGGATCATGATAATACTGAAGTAACAAGGTTGTATAAAGCCGGGAAGAATAATATTCCGGATGGCATCTCCTGGAAAAAAGTAAAAAAGGTCTATAAAAATGATCAGAAAGATGCATTGAAACAGAAACAAATGGTGGATGAAATTGCTGACCTGCTTACTGGTATAAAAGCCAGTAAAAAAGGAGATACACTCACCGCTGAAGATGTCCGCTCCTATCCTGTAAAAGGCTTAAAAATGAAACTGATCAGGAATGGTATAGCCAATGTGATGGATGCGGGTATGGGATTCAGCTACCTCGAAGAAAAAATGATTTCCGGTAAAACATCCCTGGATAACGTAGTGAATTACCATCTGAACCCGGCCTATGAATCAAGAAATATTGTCGGGGATGATTATAAAAATGTAAATGAAAAAATTTATGGCAATGCACATGTAATCGGACCTGAAGCATTGCATGGTACACATGTGGCAGGAATTATTGCTGCTGCAAGAAATAATGGAATCGGCATGAACGGTATTGCTGATGCAAAGATCATGGTGCTGCGTGTTGTTCCTGATGGTGACGAAAGAGATAAAGATATTGCCAACGGAATCCGTTATGCAGTGGATAATGGCGCCAGACTGATCAATATGAGTTTTGGGAAACCATTCTCTCCTGAAAAACCTGTTGTGGATGATGCTATCCGTTATGCGGAAAGTAAAGGTGTCCTCATTTTCCATGGATCCGGAAATGATGGTACTAATAATGATATTAATCCCGGGTATCCAAATCCATTTTCTCAAAAAGATCAAAGTAAGGCATCCAACTGGATTGAAGTCGGGGCTTCAGATACACACGGACGAGCTGCAGAATTTTCAAACTATGGAAAATCAACAGTCGATATTTTCGCTCCGGGCACTTCCATTTATTCTACCGTAAATGACTCTTCCTACCGTTACGAAGATGGTACCAGCATGGCATCTCCTGTAGTCTGCGGAGTTGCAGCATTGGTATGGTCTTATTATCCGACATTGACAACCGCTCAGTTGAAAGAATGTATTTTGTATTCTGCTGAAAAAAGAAATGTAAATACTACATTACCCGGCAAACCAAAAGATATAGTTGCATTTGATACATTAAGTGCAACGGGGGGAATTGTGAATGTGGTGAGAGCCCTGGAAAAAGCGGAGGGCTTTGTAAACCCTAAACCATGAATCGACGGGCGCTACGAATTACAAATAGCGCATTTTGCAGCGATTTTTTTCCCGGTCTGATATATTGTCTTTCATTTTCCGCGGTTTATCAGAAAATTCTCCGGAGAAGAAACGGGTATTAGTAAATTAGTGATAATAAAATTACCTGCTCCAATTGCCATAGCAAAATTGGAGCAGGTATATATGGGATTTATTTTTCTAATACCCGCGATTCCATCCGGAATCAAAAAATGATTTCATGCAACCCGATTTCTTAAGGCCACTACTCTATCAACATCCCCGTTAGTTGTTTCAGACTCATCGCGGCAATATTCGCATCATAAACCGCATTCGCCAGCCGCACTTGTACATCTTCGAGTGATCGTTGCGCTTCACGTAATTCCAGAACATTACTTTCATTTAAACGAAAACGTTTCATCATGATATCGAGATTATCAGATGCCATTTTTTCACTTTCCTGTTGTTGTTTGACTATCGTTAATGCTCCGGCATAATTCTGCCAGGCTGTTGCGAGTGCTGCCATCGCCTGCTGATGGATATTTTCTGCATTCAGTTTTGCATTTTCTTCCATCAGTTTTGCATTTTTCACCTGGTTACTGGTGACAAATCCATTGAATAAATTCCACCGCAAACCAATTCCAGCATTCGGACCAGAGCTCTGGTTTTCAAGAAAAAATCCCTGGCTGGTTGTACTACGGTTAAAATTATAACCGGCATTGACATCAATCACCGGGAATCGACCTGATCGTGTTTCTTTTAATTCCTGTTTAGCGATATCCTGTAATAATAATTGTTCCTGTAAATCAAGATTGCCTGATTCAATTTTTGAAACTAAACTACCATAGGTAAGTCCTGTTTCAGCAATCACTAAACTGTCTGCTGCAACGATGCTGTCGTCGACCGGTTTTACCAGTAATTCATTCAGACGTATTCTTGCAGCAGCAACATATATTTTTTGTTGTTCGATGTTACTTAATTCTGAATTGTAATCAACAGTTGCCTGTAATAATTCAGTACGCGCAGCACTTCCTAAAGATAATTTAGTATCAGCCAAACGCTTTCTCTCTTCATAATAACCTATTACTTCACGTGTTTTATTTAACAATGTCTGTTGTCGCACCAGATCAAAATAAGCTTGTGAAACAGAAGCAATCGTTGAAATAATTTCTTGTTTGACATTGAGTTCTCCCTGCTTTTGTAATAACTCCAGTTTGTTTTTCGTAGCAAACATCCTGGCGCCGTCAAAAATCGTCCAGGTTAATGCAATACTTCCATTCAGTGTTTTATTTGTTACTCCGGTTTTATCAGTGACCCCACCTGCAGATGTTTCCTGCCGGATACTTGTTTTCGCATAGGTAGATCCGCCTGCTATATCTACTGATGGTAACATACCTGCATTTCCGGCTGAATTATTATTTTCAGAGATTTCTGCATAGTTTTTAGTAATCTGTACTCCCAGATTATTCATCAGAGCTGAATCAACCGCTGCCTTCAGAGTAAGTGATTGCGCATTGATATAATTACATATCAGCACAAAAAAAACTGTTGTAATTATTTTATTCCGATTCAGGCGCATGAGTTCTTGTTTTAGCCAGCCATGAATACATTGCAGGAATAACAAACAAAGTCAGCATCAATGAAAACATCAATCCTCCTATGATCACAATTCCCATACTCATCCTGCTGGATGATGCTGCTCCCAATGATAATGCTATCGGTAATGCTCCTAATGCAGTGGCGAGACTCGTCATTAAGATCGGACGTAAACGCATCACTGCTCCGTTTAATATAGCATCGGATTTTGATTCGCCTCTTTCCTGTAACTGGTTGGAGAATTCAACGATCAGGATTCCGTTTTTTGTAACCAGTCCGATCAGCATAATGATCCCGATCTGGCTGAAAATATTCAATGTCTGGTTGAAATACCATAATGTAAATACAGCACCGGCCAGCGCTAATGGTACAGTTACCATAATAATAAACGGATCACGGAAACTTTCGAATTGAGCTGCCAATACTAGATATACAAGAATCAACGCAAGTATAAATGCGAATGCAAGACTTGATGTACTTTCTGCAAAATCACGGGAAGCACCGGTCAATCCATATGAAAATGATTCGTCGAAATTTTCTTTCGCCAGCTTCTGCATCTCTGCAATACCATCTCCGATAGTTTTTCCGGGAGCAAGACCTGCAGAAACAGTGGCCGACATGTACCTGTTATAGTGATACAATTGCGGAGGGTTGCTTTCTTCAGATGTGGAAACGATATTATCGAGTTGTATCAGTTCATTTTTATTATTCCGGATATAAATTGACTGAAGGTCCAGCGGTTCGTCGCGTGATGCACGTTCGAACTGACCGATCACCTGGTATTGCTTTCCATTCATGTTGAAATAAGAAATTCTTTCAGGACTGAATGCAAGTTGTAATGTTTGCGCGATCTCATCCACGGAAACACCGAGTTCCTGAGCTTTATCCCGATTAACTATCAGTTGTAATTCGGGTTTATTGAACTTCAGGTTACAATCCACTACCGCGAAAGTTTTATCCTTATTGGCAGCTTCTAAAAATTTGGGGAGTTTTTCTTTCAGTTTATTAAAATCAGGAGCTTGCACTACAAATTGTACGGGCAATCCACCAAAACCTCCGGTAGAAATTGTTTGTTGTTCTATCACAAACGCTTTTGCATCCGGAAATTTTTTCGACTGCTGAGTCACATATTGTGCAATCTGTGTTTGTGATCTCTCCCTGTTATCCGGAGGATATAAAACTAAACGGATAAATCCTGTATTCGGTGCACCCGATCCTGAAAATCCAGGTGCTGTTACAGATAAAATAACTCTGCTTTCCGGAACTGAATCCTTCAGCAATCTCACCATTTTATCCATGTAAGTATCCATGTATTCATAAGTAGCACCTTCAGGAGCCGTTGCAGAAATCCGCATCCAGCTGCGGTCATCCAATGGTGCTAATTCTGATTTCAGTTTAGATCCGAAAAACCAGATCATTGCCCCGCAAACTGCAATCATCAATGTCGCAATTCTTTTATGATGTAAAAAGCTGCTTAACATATTCCGGTAACCATCCGTCATCCACTGAAAATATGGTTCAGTCATCTGATAAAACCTGGTTTTCCTGTCCACTTTACGCACAAGGTATGCATTCAGCATCGGAGTCAGCGTTAATGAAACAAATGCAGAGATCAATACTGCACCTGCCAGTACCACTCCGAATTCCTGGAATAATTTACCTACGAATCCTTTCATAAATATCACAGGAAGAAATACAGATGCAAGCGTTATTGATGTTGATATTACTGCGAAGAAAATTTCATTCGCTCCTTTTTTTGCAGCCTCAATAGGATTCATTCCCGCTTCCACTTTCTTGAAAATATTTTCCGTCACCACAATTCCGTCATCCACCACCAGTCCCGTTGCAAGCACAATTGCAAGTAAGGTGAGCACATTGATCGTGTAGCCCATCACATACATGATAAAAAATGCACCGATCAGTGAAACAGGAATGTCAATCAGTGGACGAAATGCAATTACCCAGTCCCTGAAAAATAAAAAGATGATCAGCACTACAAGTACGATTGCAATGATGAGTGTTTCTTCCACTTCAAAAATCGATTTGCGGATAAATCTTGTATTATCAAGTGCAACATTGAGAGTAAAATCTTTAGGAAGATCTTTTTTCAGCTGCTCCATCCTTTTATAAAACTCATCAGAAATATCAATGTAATTGGCACCGGGTTGCGGAACTAATGCAAGACCAATCATCGGAACTCCTGATTCTTTTAAAATTGTTTCTTCATTCTCAGCACCCAATCTTGCATACCCGATATCGCGCAGCCGGACTACTTGTGTTCCGTCATTTTTAATGATGAGATCTTCAAAATCATCCACCGTTTTCAGCCTTCCCATGGTCTTCACCGTTAATTCTGTGTTATCCCCTGAAAGTTTTCCTGATGGTAATTCTACATTTTCATTATCGAGTGCAGATTTTACATCCAGCGGAGATAAATTATAAGCTGCCAGTTTTTGCGGATCCATCCAGAGACGCATTGCATATTTACGCTGACCCCAGATCTGGATTGTACTTACACCTGGAATTGTCTGCAATCTTTCCATGATTACATTCTCTGCATAATCACTCAGGTCTAAAACATTGCGTGTATTACTTTGCAGGGTCATTGAAATGATCGCATCCGAATTTGCATCCGACTTTGTGACTGTTGGAAGACCATCGATATCCTGTGGTAATTGTCGTACAGCCTGAGACGCTTTGTCGCGAACATCATTCGCTGCTGCTTCCATATCAATATTGATATCGAATTCAACAGTAATGACTGATGAACCTGTATTACTTGAAGATGATATACTGCGGATACCTGCAATGCCATTGATTGCTTTTTCGAGAGGCTCTGTGATCTGTGCTTCGATCACTTCTGCATTTGCACCTGCATAACTTGTACGTACCGTGATCACAGGAGGATCAATAGATGGAAATTCACGAACACCGAGATAATTGAATCCAATCACACCGAACAAAATAATAACAAGGTTCATAACAATTGTCAGAACCGGGCGGTTAATACTGGTGGTGGATAAACTCATAAAATTATTCGACAGCTAAAAAGCGAAGTGAAGCACCTGGGCGCAATCCCATTACACCTGTTGTAACAATTGTATCACCAGCCTGTATTCCTTTGGTCACCTGCACAAATTTATCCTGGCGAACACCAATCTCAACAGGAGTTGATACAGCCTTTCCATCTTTTGAAACATACACTTGTTGTCCTTTTAATACAGGTACAATGGCCTGGGTGGGAATCATTAATGCATTCTCAATTTTATCAAGGAGAATTTCAACTCTTGCAAATGCACCTGGCGTAATTTTATTCCGCGGGTTATCCGCTTTTGCACGCACCATTAATGATCTTGTAGAGGTGTTGATCTGAGGATCGATGGCATATACAGTTCCTGAAAAATGATCATCATTTCCTTCAATACTAAAATCAATTTTGATATTTTTCTGGATGAGATTTGCATACCGTTCAGGAACAGAAAAATCAATTTTAACCGGATCAAGTTGTTGTATACCTGCTACCACCTGGTCCTGCATGATAAAACTTCCTTTGCTTACATTCCGTAATCCGACTACTCCGTCGAATGGTGCTCTTATTTCTGTTCTGCCGATCTGTACTTTTAAAATCTCTTCATCAGCCTGCAATGATTTATATGCATTTTCTGCTGCGTCAAATTCTTCACGGCTCACTCCCTGCACATTGAATATTTCCTGCATACGATTCATTTTATCATAAGCAAGTTTAAGTTGTGCCTGTACTTTGCGTAATTGTGCAAGAAGATCCGCATCTTCAATTTTCAATAATAATTGACCTGATTTTACTGATTCACCTTCTTTAAAAGAAATTGAAATTACTTTGCCTGCAATCTCGGGTCGTAATTCCACAGATTCATTGGCAAGCACATTTCCTGAAACATATAATTTATTATTCACCGGGGAAGGCTTCACAATAAATCCTGTTACATTACTTGGAGGTGTTGCATTACCTTTTGTATTACCTGTTTTTGGCAATTCCTCATCCTTGTTTCCCGGAAAGAACAGGAATTTAATCAGCAATAATCCGGCGACGATGAGTACGAGATAAAGTATACTTCGGGTTGATTTCATAAATCAGATTCCTGAACAGCTTTAGGAAAAAAATCCCGGAATGCTGTTAAAAATTGAAAGGCAAAGAAACGGTTTTTAGATGAATATGTGGTTAAACAAATTATTGTGCCCGGATGGGTATTTCTATTGTATTTACCTCTGAAAAAAAATCAAATTTCCGCAATTTCTGTAGGTAAAATCCTTACCTTCGCAGCCCCGAATCAGAGGGATAAATTTTGTGGCCAATGACAGTTCCATTACCTGTTGAATTTACAGAGCGCATGAAGGCGCAGTTAAATGGTGATTATGATGCATTTATTGACAGTTTGCGCAATCCGGCACCGGTTTCCATCCGCCTGAATCCTGAGAAATACATAGATATTTTTGATAAAGACGAAAAAGTTCCCTGGTGCAATGAAGGCAGGTACCTGAGTGTCAGACCTTCTTTCACATTTGACCCCTATTTTCATGCAGGCGGTTATTATGTACAGGAAGCAAGTTCCATGTACCTGGAGCAGGTGATGCAGAAAATCCTGGCCAACAGGAAAAATCTGAGAATCCTTGATCTGAGCGCGGCTCCGGGTGGGAAGTCTTCTCATATCCTTAACCTTATTTCCTCCGACAGTTTGCTTGTAAGTAATGAGATCATCCCGGCAAGGAATATTATTCTACAGCAGAATCTTGTGAAATGGGGATATTCCAATGTGATCGTCTCACAAAATCAGCCTTCAGATTTTAAAAACCTGAAAGATTTCTTTGATATCATTTTAGTGGATGCGCCCTGCAGTGGAGAAGGATTATTCAGAAAAGATAAAGCAGCCATCAATGAATGGAGTATCGATAATGTAAACCGTTGCAGCATCCGCCAGGAAAATATTTTAAATGATATTCTTCCGTGTTTAAAACCAGGCGGACATTTAATTTACAGCACCTGCACGTTTGAACCTTCCGAAAATGATCAGCGTATTGAGGCGGTATTGAAGTCACATCCTGATTTTGTATCCATCAACCTGCATGATTCAAAATTCAATTCCAATAAAACAAAATACGGGGAACAGTTTTATCCTCATAAAATTAAAGGTGAAGGGTTTTACATCGCAACTGTGAAACGAAATGAAAACGAAGAAATGCATCAGCAACCTTCTGCTAAAATTAAGACAGCAGAGCAATTCAATTCATTACTTGAAGAATATCTCGATGATGCCGCTGATTTCATTCCTATGCTGGTGAAAGATGTTTTATATGCAATTCCACATGCTGCTGCATCTGTATACACATTACTTGCAAAAGAACTTTATATACGCCAGGCCGGAATTTGTATGGGATCAATGAAAGGTGAAGATTTTATTCCTGTACATGACCTTGCTCTCAGTAATCATTTACGTCATGATATACTCAGCTTATCCCTTAACGAAGAAGAAGCAATCCGTTATTTAAAATGTGAAAGCATTCCGCAATATTCATCATCACCGGGATGGTACACTGTAAATTTCCAGTCGTTTCCTCTTGGCTGGGCAAAAGTGCTCAATACAAGAGTGAATAATTATTTTCCAAGGAATTTAAGGATACTGAAAAGCGAAGCTTAAAGGGATCCAATTCGTTTTTCCGAGAGTATTTACCCGATAAAACCGCGAAGCAGCAACGGAGTTAATTACGAATGCTACGCAGTACGAATCTGACGAAATACGAAAAATTACGAATTGGATTCACGTACCCTTTGCAACTGGCTACAATTTAAAATTTCCGATACCAATACCTATTCCTTAATACCTGAATTATTCTTGCTACAAAACATCGTAAATTTTTCAAAGCAAATTCGTTAACCTACACTAACCCCAAGTCCTAAGTCCCAAAGTGTTTATTTCCTTTTCCCTTAATGGTGGTGCGTGTGTCCGTCATGAGCGTGTCCATGTGAAATTTCCTCTGCAGAAGCTTCACGTACACTGATCACTTTACCATCAAAATGGAGATCATGGCCAGCAAGCGGATGATTAAAATCAAGCATTACATTTTCACCATCTATAGAAACAATTCTGGCGGTGAGCTGATTACCTTCTTTATCTAAGAGCGGGATGATATTACCAGTGCGTAATACATCAAAATCAATTACGCCATTTACTTTAAACATTTCAGTGGATACGTTTACCAGTGCATCTTCTTCAACAACACCATATGCATTTGCTGCATCAATATCAAATTTAAAACTGCTGCCTGCAGATAATCCTGAAAGATTTTTTTCAAAGTCAGGAATCAGTTGTCCGCTTCCGAATAAAAATGTCAAAGGATGATCTGCACCTGTTTCTTCAACGAATGCTTTTGCTTCACCTGGTTTTCCGCTTTCAAGTTTATAGGAAACTGCAACAACTTTATTTTCTCCGATTTCCATAATGTGTGTGTTTAAAAATTAATTAAAATCTGTTTTTTATTGACAGCTGCAAAGATACTAATTCTGAATAATTACTGATCCTTAAATCTCCATAAATGACGACATGCAAGGCTGCGGTACGGTGACCATGTTGCTGCCACGGAATGCATATCAGCATGAAGCTTTTTACCCGTTGATTTCAATGAATAATGATTTTTCATTGCCTGCTGAATTCCGACATCGTCAACAGGAAAAACATCCGGTCGGTTCAAACTGAACATAAGGATCATCTCAGCTGTCCATTTACCTACACCTTTTATTGCAGTAAGATATTCGATAAGTTCTTCATTTGTTTTCCTGTAAAGTTTCCTGTACTCCAATGTCTGTTCCAATGAAAACCTTGCAATATTTTTCAGGTATCCTGCTTTGGAATAGGATAATCCTGCATTTCGTAAATGATCATCTTTCACTTTCAGTAATAATTCAGGATGTGGTTTTCCCTCAGGAAATAAATCAACCACGCGACTCCAGATTGTATCTGCAGCTTTTACAGATAATTGCTGACTCACTACGGAAGTAAGCAAAGCTTCATATAAATTCTTTGAGGGAACCGGAGCTAATTTTCCAGTGACAGAAATAATTTTCTTCATCACCGGATCTTTTCTCAGCAATTTATAAGCATCATCTGTTGACCACTTCATGCACGAAAATACTGAATCTGAGGAATGCATTCCACAATCCGTAACAAATTTATTGGTGAAAATTCTGAATTATACCTTATAGTATATTCAAATCGCGGGCATGCTATTTTTAAAACATAATCAAACTCAAATATTAAAAAAAATGAAAAAGACAATTCTTGCAATCGTTCTGCTGATGAGCGTTTCGATCGGATATTCTCAGCAGGCTAAAATTGTAACCAGTGATAAAGCAGGTTGGCATAAGCTGGGTGAAACCACAGTTGATTTTAAAAAGGACCGTGATGTTATTGCAGTTCTTGGCAATGATCATTTCAAAGCAATTCAGTTCAGAGTAAAGGACGCAGCTATCAACATTATGGATCTTGAAGTTTATTACGAATCAGGGGACAAACAGGACGTAGTTGTCAGATCAGAAATTGCAGCAGGCGGAGAAAGCCGTGTAATTGATCTCAATGGCGGAACCCGCGCAATCAAGAAAATTGTATTCGTTTACAAAACACTAAGCAACAAAGCTGATGAAAGAGCGAATGTTGCAGTTTATGGAATGAAGTAGATTTAGTAAAATAAATAAATTAGTTTTTATTTCAGAAAAGCAGTTTCGGTTAAATCTGAAGCTGCTTTTCTTATTAATCAATAAGGGACTTGGGAACTTAGAACTTGGGGACTTGGGAACTTAGGACTTGGGCATTTAGGGCTTGGGAACTTAGGACTTGGGAATTTAGGACTTAGGAACTTAGGAATTGGGAATTTGAACTTGGGAGCTTATAAAGCCAGGATTTCAAAATCACTTTTTATTTTGATTGTTTTTCACATACGTAATATACCCATTCAGCACTTTGACTGCTTGATTAATTTTTAATTCCAGAAAATTAAAATCTTCTTTTGAAATATATTTTTCATCTTCAGCACAACTAAGATGATCAATTATTTCCAATAATGAAGCTCTTGATTGCCGGTAATATTGCAGTCTTTCTTTTAGATGGAATCATCCATAACCTTCTGTAATATTTGCGGTTGCAGATCGTGAGGTTCTTCACTTGGTAATGCCCGCGCTACTTTAATAATTTCTATTCTTACTTCACGAGCAAATACCCATGCCTTCAAAGTATTTAGCGAATTTTTATCCATGCTAATGAAATTTGCACAAATAAAATATAAAAAAACCTTAATTATCGTTTACAAATACTTAAATTTAAATTGATTAATTTCCTCCCAAGTCCCCAATTCCTAAGCCCTTAATTATTATTAATCCAAATCAATCGAAAAAAAACAAAAGTCATTAATCTACTCAAAATCTTCTTTATTCAAACCACCCGACTTTACCAATGCACCATATCCTCCTTCCACATCAATGATATTCTCAAATCCGCGTGCTCGGAGTATGGATGTAAAAATCATTGAACGATATCCGCCCTGGCAATGAAGATAAACAGTTTCATTTTTAATTACACTGTTCATGTGATCATTCAGAAAATCAAGTGGAATATTTACTGCACCTTTTAAATGTCCGTTCTGGTATTCACTTGTTTTACGTACATCTAAAATATGGATGGATGGTTCTGCATTTTTTCGTTTTACAAAGTCAGCAGGAGATATTGTTTCGATAGTATCTGTTTCCTTTCCTGAATTTTTCCAGGCATCAAACCCACCTTCGAGATATCCAACAGAATGATCATAACCGACACGTGCAAGACGCATTACAGTTTCTTCTTCTTTACCAACTGGTGCAACAATTAAAATCGCTTGTTTGATATCCGGAATCAATGCACCAACCCAGGGTGCAAATTGTCCGTTTAACCCGATGTTGATGGAATTCGGAATAAATCCTTTTGGAAATTCTTTTTCACTTCTTGTATCAAGAATCAAAGCACCTGTTTCATTCGCCAATTGTTCAAATGCATCAGGTGATAACGCCCTCGCCCCTTTTTCCATTACATCAGCAAGACTTTCATATCCTTCTTTATTCAACTGAACATTTAAAGGGAAATAGGCAGGTGGTGGTTGCAGACCTTCTGTAACTTCAGTGATGAATTGTGATTTCGACAAACCGGAACGCAATGCGTAATTGGTTTCTTTCTGATGTCCGAGTGTATCAAAAGTTTCCTTACTCATATTTTTACCGCAGGAAGAACCTGCTCCATGTGCAGGATAAACGACCAGTTCATCCGGAAGTGTCATTACTTTAGTTCGCAATGATTCGAATAAATATCCTGCAAGATCATCCTGTGTAATATCTGATTTTTGTGCCAGGTCAGGACGACCAACGTCGCCGATGAATAAAGTATCACCTGTAAACAATGCAGTTTCTTTTCCGTTTTCATCTTTCAGCAAATAACAGGTTGATTCCATTGTATGACCAGGAGTATGCAATGCCTGCAAAGTGATATTTCCGATCTGGAAAACTTCGTTGTCTTTTGCGATGTGTGCTTTGAAATCAGGATTGGCCAATGGACCATAAATAATTTTTGCCCCTGTTGCTTTTGCTAAATCAAGATGTCCTGAAACAAAATCCGCGTGAAAATGTGTTTCAAAAACATATTTGATTTTCGCATTGTCCTTTCCTGCTCGGGTGATGTATGGTTTTGTTTCGCGCAGTGGATCAATCACTGCAGCTTCACCGTTTGATTCAATATAGTAAGCTCCCTGTGCAAGACAGCCTGTATAAATTTGTTCAATTTTCATAAAATAAATATGGAATTTCCGGCTGCAAAAATAAGAAAAAAATGCCGGAGTGCTTCAGTGCTGAAGTTCCGAAGTGCTTAAATATTTATGAAATACATCAATAACAAACAGGCAATTCAATCCTATCTGGATTTCCTATTTCTCCGGTTTTGGAGGTTTTCTGTCATCTCTGACTCCTGAAGAATCCTTTTTCGATTGTTTCTGAAATTCCCTGTTATAAATCGTTGAATCCATCTTGTATTCCGGGGATGTTTTATCCTGAATACGATCAAGGTTTTTTGTTGAATCCCTGCGCACAGGAACTTCACGTTTAATTCTGGCCGAATCTGAAGGAGTTTGTGCCTGGATGAAGCTTATGGAGATAAACACAAATCCTATTGTGCTGATGAATTTTTTCATGACAATATCTTTAACCGAATAATCTAAATTCTTATGCCAAAGAGTTTCAATCTGACCAACGACCAATGACCGCAGACCGCCGTTTTTAATATATTTGAAATTAATTAACTCATTTTAGAATTGAGGTTAAATATCTCCCATTTTAATTTATAAGATAATAATGTATAGTTTAATAAAAGGTTATAAAACAGCAGTAACTAATTATTTGGCATTATTAGTTTTAATAATATTAAATTCCTTGCCTGCTTACTCACAGATAAAAGATAGTGGAGATTATATGGTTATTGATTTAGGATATTCAAGTACAGTAATAAAAAAGACGAAAATCGATTCAGGTTGTGTTACTAAAAACATTGATCAATCCCCCGAATTTCCTGGTGGAAATGAAAATTTATATCTGTTTTTTAGAGAGAATTTAGTTATGCCAGAAATTTACAGAGTAAAGGATCAACATGGCATAGCCTGGGTGGAATTCAGTGTCGATTCAAACGGAAAAGTAACTCCAATACCTGGTTCAATAATGCTTCCATTACAACCTTATCAAAATGCTTTAATTGCAGTTTTAAATAAAATGCCAAGATGGAAACCAGCTCAATATAAGGGAAAACCAGTTTATAGTCGAATGCAGCTACCAATTGCATATTAAGTTATTTGCTCTTAATTTAGAAAAACAATTTGCTTATAAGATAATAATGCATCTTTGTAATTCCTGTAACACTGGAGCACTGCAACACTATAATACTGAAGCACTTCAGAACTACTACACTCAATGTTTTCAATCTCAATAATTTTAGGATATCTGTTCTCAGCTTTGATTGGAATCTCACTCGGTTCTATCGGCGGCGGCGGATCAATACTAACAGTTCCGATTCTTGTTTATCTTTTCAATGTTGAACCAGTGCTTGCAACTTCTTATTCACTCTTTATTGTCGGATCAACAAGTTTTGCAGGTGCGATACAAAAATTCACGGATGGGAAAATAAATTTCAGAGTTGCTGCTGTGTTTGGGTTACCTTCCATCATGGCAATTTATTTTACAAGGAAAGTATTATTACCATCCATTCCTTATTCAATATTTACCATTGGTGAATACAGAATTACAAAACCACTATTTCTATTATTGCTTTTTGCAGTGTTGATGTTAACTGCTGCTATCCCGATGATTCGCGGTAAAAGATTATTTGCAGGAATTAAACAACATCCTGAAAAATTAAATATACCAGTGCTGATGATTACCGGAATTGCAGTCGGAATGTTAACAGGTCTTGCCGGTGCAGGTGGTGGATTTTTAATTATTCCTTCACTTGTTTTTCTTGGCGGACTAGAAATGAAAACAGCAATTGGAACTTCATTACTGATCATCTGCACAAATACATTTGTTGGTTTTTTCGGTGATCTTGGACATTACATCATGAACTGGACCTTATTGCTATCTGTTACATTGGTTGCAGTACTCGGAATTTTTGTAGGACATTCAGCAAGCAAAAAGATTCCCGGAGAAATTCTCAAAATATTTTTCGGATGGTTTGTACTTGGTACAGGATGTTATATTTTGTTACGGGAAATTATTTTCTTCAGGGGATAGATACTGTCGCCTCTCTAAAACCCTTTTCTCCTCCGGAGAAAAAATCCCTCAGAATAAACTGCTCGCAGCAGGCAGCCGGCGGCAGGATGCCTTTGAATTTATACCAGAACCTGAATTTCTTCGTTTTCAGCAATGAATTTAGCATCCATATACAAAGAGGGTTTTACACATCAGTCTGTTGATTATAGTCTGGGTTAACCCGATTCCCATATAAGCTCCCTTCTAACTTTACTCTCTTAAATACCTGCCGAATATGGCCCCGAAAGGAAATAAATTCAAAGACAAGAAAGAGCCTGCACCAGAGGCAGTTGAAGAGAAAGAAATCAAGGAAAAACCTGAGAAGAAAATCAGGCAGAAAAAGGAAAAACAAAATCCGGAAGCAGGTCCTAAACAGGGACTCCGCAATTTTATCCGTTTCCTTGCCGATGAGCGTACTCATAAAATTACCGGGTTGTTTCTCATCCTGGTTTCGGTTTTCCTGCTGATCGCCTTTATCTCGTACTTCTTTACCTGGAAAAATGATCAGAGCCTGGTTACTGGTTCCTGGTTCGATTTGCTGAAATATTCGGATAAACAAGTCGATAACTGGCTGGGGAAAATCGGAGCTATCGCATCACACCAGTTCATTTATACCTGGTTTGGTATTGCTTCATTTGTTTTTGTGATGTTATCCTTCCTTGCCGGATTCAGAATTCTGTTTAAAGTAGACCTCCTTCCGAAATGTAAAGTGGCATTGTACAGTATTTTCAGTCTGATCTGGTTCCCTCCTGTTTCATCTTATCTCTGCGGAAAGCAACCCGATTTATTAATGCTGGGTGGTGGAATAGGTTTCCAGGAAAATATGTGGATGAATTTAACGATGGGTTCAATCGGAACAGGAATTTTTATTGCTTTCACAGGGCTGGCATTTGCAGTATATGTTTTCAATTTTGCATTTAAACTTCCATCCAGAAAAAAACAAGAACAATTCAATGCGGAAGAAGATGTTTTAATTGATGATGAAATTGAAATTGCCGGAAACAAACTGAAAGAAGATTTACAGCCGGAGTTTGATCTTCCTCTCGAAAATCCTTATGTACATCGTGATGAAATTCTCCCTGAAATAATTCCTGCTGCTGAATTAAATCCGGTGATTGAAAAATCTCCCGTACCTGAAATTGCAATTCCTGCGAATGAATTGCAGCTCGAACTGAATGAAACCGAATTACAGGAACTTGCTTTTGAAGTAGAACGCCCGGTTGATACGCAAGTTGCTCCTGTTGTTTCAAATGTTGTAAGCGATGAAGAAGTTAATCTTGTTGAACAACTCGGAGAATATGATCCCACTCTTGATTTAAGCAGTTATCAGTATCCTACGCTCGACCTTTTAGAAAATTATCAAAGCAGCCGTTCACAGATGAGCATGGAAGAGCTCCGTGCAGAATTAGAAGCAAATAAAAACAGGATCATCGAAACGCTTGGTCATTACGATATCGAAATCGATAAAATCAAAGCAACAGTCGGACCTACTGTAACCTTATTTGAAATTGTTCCGAAAGCAGGAGTTCGTATTTCAAAAATTAAAAATCTTGAAGACGATATTGCATTAAGTCTCGCAGCTCTTGGTATTCGTATCATCGCACCAATCCCAGGTAAAGGAACCATAGGGATTGAAGTACCGAATCAGCATCCTGATATTGTTGCCATGCGTTCTGTCATCGGTTCTGAAAAATTCCAGAACTCTGATATGGATTTACCGATCGGTCTTGGTAAAACTATTTCAAATGAAATTTTTGTGACTGATCTTGCGAAAATGCCTCACTTATTAATGGCAGGAGCAACCGGTCAGGGTAAATCAGTCGGATTGAATGCAATTCTTATTTCATTGTTGTACAAACGTCATCCTTCACAGGTGAAATTTGTATTGGTTGATCCGAAAAAAGTTGAATTAACTTTATTCAAACGTATAGAACGTCACTTCCTCGCGAAACTTCCGAATGATGAAGATGCGATCATTACTGATACAAAGAAAGTAGTACATACTTTGAATTCACTTTGCATTGAAATGGATAACCGTTATGAGTTACTGAAAGATGCACAGGTAAGAAATATCAAAGAATATAATTCAAAATTTATTTCCCGTAAACTGAATCCGAATAACGGGCATCGTTTCCTTCCTTATATAGTTTTAGTAGTAGATGAATTTGCAGATCTGATCATGACTGCAGGTAAAGAAGTGGAAACTCCGATTGCGAGACTTGCACAACTTGCACGTGCGATCGGAATACACCTGATCATTGCAACACAACGTCCATCAGTAAATATTATCACAGGAACGATTAAAGCAAACTTCCCGGCACGTTTAGCTTTCCGTGTGACATCGAAAATTGATTCAAGAACAATTCTTGATACAGGAGGAGCAGATCAGCTGGTTGGTCGGGGTGATATGTTATTAAGCACAGGAGCCGATCTTATCAGGATTCAATGTGCATTTGTTGATATTCCGGAAGTGGAAGCAATTACGGAATTTATCGGAGGACAGAGAGCCTACCCGAATGCCTACCTTTTACCAGAATATGTTCCTGAAGGAGAATCAGGCGGAGGAGCCGGAGATATGGGTGCTGATGACTTCGATCCATTGTTTGATGAGGCCGCTCACATGGTGGTTCAGTTTCAGCAGGGTTCCGCATCCTTACTGCAAAGAAGGTTAAAACTGGGATATAACAGGGCCGGACGTCTTGTGGATCAGCTCGAAGCAGCTGGAATCATCGGACCTTTTGAAGGAAGTAAAGCCCGTGAAGTCCGTTGTAAAGATCTCGCAAGTCTGGAACAATTATTGAAAAACCTGAAGTCCCCTTCAGGAGTTTAATTTCCCCCGGGCTCGTATCTTTGTATTCATCTTTAATCCGAAAAAATGACGCGTTTACTCGTTACTGCGATGGCAGTATTGTTATTCATCAATTCCTCATCTGCACAAACTGATGCAAAAGCACAAAGCATTTTAAAAGGTGTAAGTGCGAAATACCGTTCGTATAATTCAATTGCTGCAAGTTTCAAACTGAATATCCTGGATCAGAAAACAAAAAAAACTGAATCGCAAACCGGGTCTATTACTTTACAGGGAAACAAATTCAATTTTACCATGAAGGATCAGACAGTGATGAATGATGGTAAAACAACTTACACTTTCCTGAAAGAATCAAACGAAGTTCAGATCAGTGAATCGAAAAATGATCCGAATGCAATCACTCCGACAAACATTTTTACAATGTATGAAAGAGGATTCAAATCAAAATATATCGGGGATAAAAAAGTTGCAGGAAAAAATGTGCAGCTAATTGAACTTGTTCCTGAAGATGCTAAAAAAGCTTATTCTAAAATTGAACTGAGTATTGATAAAGCAGGTAAATATGTAAATGAGGCAAAAGTGTTTAATAAAGATGGTAATATCATCACCTACTCTGTTGTGAAATTCACTCCGAACACCCCTGTTACTGATGATTTATTCAGTTTTAACAAAGCAAAATACCCCGGTGTTGAAGTTGTTGATCTCCGATAAAATCTAAAAACATTCTTTTTAAAAAGTCCTGCAGGTAACTACGGGACTTTTTTATTTGTGGCAACATTGAAATAAAAGAACATTCGTTTACCTGTATAATTGGGTCATCACATGTGATGACCCAAGCACAATCTATTATAGAACTTAAAGTTTCAATTGAATTTCCATAAACTAACAGCAGAAACTAAAAAAATTTAATCAGTTCCATGTTCAACACAATTTTCCAGGACAAGCCATTTACCTGAAGCTTGCAGCCTGAAGCTTTTTTCCTACATTTGAATACACCAAACCAGGGACGTACACACATACATCCCGCATTTTTTTACCAAAACATTGAACGGAATTGCTGTTTATAAATTAAGCAGGTCATTTCTGCATGCCGACTTTTTCAATAAAAGGAGAAGCAACTATTTTATTTTACTGATCAGTGAAATGAAAGGTGAACATATCATTGAAGAATACATTTTCAGTAACAGTAAAAAAAGCATCCATTTCATTTCTCCATTCGCTGAACAACAGTTCTGCAGGATTAAATCGGCTAAAGGATATTGCATTGAGTTCAGCGAAGAATATGTTTACCATCATACAGAAAACAAAAATTTATTGTACCGTTCACCGTTTTTCAGTTATGACCTGGCAAACCCCGTCATTAAATATCCGGCAAGGGAATTTGAAATACTTTATGAGTTAACAGCATTAATGTACAGAGTGAAAAACACTGAAGAAGAAGATAAAGAAAAAATGCTGCTTTCATTTTTAAACATACTCTTATTGAAATGCAGATCGCAAAAAACAGAATGCGAATCCAAATTAAATGCATCGGACTATACCTCGCTTCAACTTGTACATCAATACCGGAAACTGATTCAGAAACATTATGCATCGGAACATTATGTCCGGTTTTACGCAGAGAAATTACATCAGACCGGGAATTACCTGAACATTGTTGTGAAAAATGTAACAGGTATGACAGCGGGAGATTTAATACATCAGCAATTGATCAACGAATCAAAACGCATGTTGATTCACACTAAATTATCCTCTAAAGAAGTTGCATTTGAGTTAGGTTTCCAGGGACAATCCTATTTCACAAAATTTTTCAGGCAACATACTGGTGTGACGCCTTTAGCATGGTTCAGGGCGCATAAATAAAAATTACAATTTTTGGGTGAAATAAGATTACTGCTTTTCTATTGTGCACGATACTTTTGACGCACACACACGGGGTCGCTGAAAACCGAATAGAGTAAGCAAACCTAACACCTCCAGAACATGAGATTAATAATCTTTACATGCTGCTATTTATTATTATTTACCACTGCGAATGCAGTAACATCCCTGCCCTATTACACAGGATTTGACGATGCAACCCAGCAAATGGGATGGACTACTTTCAGGAAAGGATTCCCAAGTATGTCGCAATGGGGATATGGAATGAACAGTGCGTATACTGTACCATATACATTGTATCATGATTTTCCTGTAGATGCTCCAACTATGATGGATACCTGCACCGACTGGTATGTTTCGCCAGCATTTAATTTTGCATCAGGTGCAATGATTGATTCTTTAGAAGTAAGAGTATTCAGTATCATGGGATCTGTTTCTCCTGCAGCACAACTGGCAGTTTATATACTGCAGGGATCAAACGATCCTGCGATGGCAACATCAATTACTGAAATAGCCGATTTAACAGGTTTTATTGCAAATAACGGAATGTGGAATAATACCGGCAGTTACATGATCCCTCCCAAAAGCGGGACTTGTTATCTCGCGTTTAAATACAGGGCAACTTCAGCTGACTGGTTTGTTGTAGACGTTGATAATATTGCCATCCGCAGCCTTACAACAGGAATCAACGAAACTGAAACACCTGGTAATATTAAAGTATCCTTAAACAGTTCTCAGTCATTGTTGCGGATCATCCTGGAAAATGAGAACAAGAATACTGAAGCAGTTATTCTCAGGAATGCATCTGGACAACAGGTCTACAGTCAGAATTGCAGAAACAAATCTACTATTCCATTACTCGATGTCTCTCCATTAAAATCAGGAATTTATTTTGCAACAGTGAGAACAACTGAAGGAATTGAGTATACTAGAAAATTTAGTATCACCAGGTAATATTTTGCAATCCCTTTTGAACATCCGGCGAACAGTGCACACAGCTGTTTTCCGGATGTTATTAAAATTCAAGGTCAAATAGCGGTGGTCAGTGGTCGTAATGGAATTCTGTCATCACCCAGGCCTTAGTTCAAGATTTTTTATCTCTTCTTCAAAGCTGAGTTTCCTGTGATGTTCTTCCTGTAGTAGAATATAGTGTCTTACATTCTTTACCTGGTTCCTGCTTATTGTTTCTGAATAATATTCACTGGCCCAGGAAAAATGCGTCAAACAAAGTTGATTTTTATTAACCCAGTATGACGATTCACCTTTCAACAATTGTGCAGCAGTAGCAATACACATATCAGCATTTAGTTGTACTAAACAATGTATGTGGTCTTTATGGCCATTTATGCTGTCAACAAAAATATCTTTGGATTTCGCGTTAACTCTAATATGTTCTATCAGTCGTTTGAGCAATATATCGTTTAATAAAGGGCGGTGTCGATAGGTTCCCCAAACCATATGCATGCAATTAAAAATATATGACATGCCATCAAAGAAAAACAATCCGGAAAGAAATATCCATTTTCAAATACTTAAGATCGGATAATCGAAAAATTAATCATCGGGCTAAAGCCCTGTTTAGCTTGCCGCGAAATCCCCAGCCTAAAGTCTGGGGTTATGACAGGATTCCCAATACTGATTTTAAAAAAATCGAAATGTTTTGCATATCATGTTTAAACTCATTTCCTTCATAAACTTTACTTCAGGAATCGGTTCATAATCCCAGCATTTATGATGGGGACATACAACACTATACAACGGACTTAGGACAAATAAATATATCGTCAATAAACAACGCAATCCGACATATGCTTTATTCCAGGAATCGGTTCATAACCCCAGCATTCATGCTTGGGACATACAACACTTCATACGGGCTTTAGCCCAGAATTTATTCGTCTTTTCATTTTGTCATCCTGAACAGATCCCTGATCACATTATAAATTGAATCACGTTCTGCTTTGCTATAAAATTTTGCTTTCGGATCTGCAATGAACCATTGGTATCCCTGCGGAATTTCTTTCATTTTCATATTCAGCGTTAATGAATCTTTAGGATTCACTCTTACTTCAGGACCAACAATTAATGGAAGATCATCGGTACCATCTTTCTCAACACTTGCTTTTTGGGGATCACTTTGAGCAAACAAATTGTTGATTACAAAAAGAAATATGACTGATAAAAATATCTTTTTCATTGCATGGATTTATTCTTATAAAGATATTATTAAAATTTCCATACAACAAAAAAAGGGATCAATATTTCTGACCCCTGTATTATATTTATTTTATTACTTTCCCTGAATCCTTGATACCTGGATTCCCTGATACCTACCGAACTAATGAAACATGTCCTACCTTCTCATGCAATTTACCCCATACATCCTTAACTTCCACAAGGTAAACATATACTCCTTCCTGGGCCCGTTCTTCTTTTCCGATAATACTTCCATCCCACGGTGAATTTTCTCTCCCTTCACTGAAAAAGATTTCATCTCCCCAACGGTTGAAAATATGTAACCGTACATCAACTATATATTCACCGGTAACATTGAATCCATCATTGATACCATCTTCATTGGGAGTAAACGCATTCGGAATCCACCAGCTGAATATCGGATCAACACGAACAGGATGTTCAACAGAATCACGGCATCCATAAGAATTCACCACCCATAAAGTCACCATATAATTACCTGTATCAGCATAAGTATGTGTTGGCTCAAAATCAAATGAATTTCCACCATCGCCGAATGTCCAGGTATATGTTTGTCCACCGGTAGTCTGGTTGATAAAATTAAATATCGGGTTAAGGATGGTTTGTTTATCAGGATCAGGTGTGAATTCTGCATTTGGTGATGGATACACAGTGATAATATTATTTCTCACCGTTGTATTCGTACAACCTGAATCTGATTCAACAGTTAACGAAACTGAATATGTTCCGCTGTTTGTATATAAATGCAATGGATCCTGCAGATTACTTGTTTGTCCGTCACCGAAATCCCAGCTCCAGCTAACAATATTTCCATTCACCACATATGATGAATCATAAAATTGCACAGGTACCGGTCCGCAACCGGCAGCACTTACCTGTAAGAAATTTGCAACCGGTAATGGATTCACAGTGACTTGTCCTGTTGTTGTATCAGAACAACCTGCAGTACTTGTCGTGATCAAAGTAACTGTATAAGTTCCGGCAGTTGTGTAGGTGTAAACAGGGTTTGCTGTATTCGAAGTTCCTGTACCATCACCGAAATTCCATGCATAAGATGCAATAGTATCTCCGTTTGCAATTGTACTTGTACTGTTGAAACTCATTCCTGAATTTTCACAGGCAGATCCTGATGTAAATGATGCAACAGGTAATGGACTAACGGTAACCATCGCCGTAGTTGTTGCCTGGCATCCGTTAATATTCGTTGTTGTTAGTGAAACAGGATGTGTTCCTGCGGTATTAAATACTATTGAAGGGCTTGAATTTGAACTTGTATTTCCATTTCCAAAATCCCAGTCCCATGCAGTTACATTGTTATTCAATCCACTGCTTGTATCTGCAAAAGGAATCGGGTTACCAACGCAACCACTTCCAGTTGCAATTACCGGCGTAGGCGGGAAATAAACCAATACGTTGTTCAGCACGTTGGCTTTACAACCATTGTTTGAAGTTACATCAAGAGATACATTGAATCCACCAGCATTCTGATAGAAATGCGTTGGATTTTGTGCGGTGGAACTGGTGGAATCACCAAATGTCCAGTACCATCCTGCAATTGATCCGACAGGAATTCCTGAACCATCCATAAATTCCGTGAACTGATCAAGACAAACATTTGCAGCAGTAAATGCAGCAGTTGGATTATGATAAACAGTAACCTGTTTCATTACTGAATTACTGCAACCATATCCGGTACTTACTGATAATGTAACATTATATGTTCCGGGCTGAAGATAACTGTGTGATGGATTACTGCTTGTATCTGTAGAATTATCTCCGAAATTCCAGTTGTAACTGAACTGGCTTCCTCCCTGTACAGAAGATAAGTCATAAAATGCAGTTTGTGAATTCATACAAACATTTCCAGAGGAGAAATCTGCAACCGGAACTGGAAACACATTAATGCTTTGCTGAATTGTATCTGTGCAACCAATACCAGATGATACTATTAATTGTACAGGATATGTACCAGGCGTTGTATAAATATGTGAAGGATTTTGTGCGTTTGATGTTGTATTGTCACCAAATGACCATAACCATCCGCTCAACGAACCTGAAGTAATAGAACTGTTATCAGTAAACTGTGTTGCGTTTCCTGCGCAGATATTTGAACTGGTAAATGCGCCGGCAGGATTTGTATTTACTGTTGCAACACGTGCGGCTGAATCTTTACATCCTTTATCACTGGTTGCAATCATTGATACAGTATAAGTTCCCGGGCCTGAATAATTGTGAGAAGGATTTTCAATACTGCTGAATCCGCCATCACCAAAATCCCAATACCATTGATTGATATTACCACCAGCAATTGTTGTCTGATCCGTAAATACAGATGAACCACCGCTGCATACAGGAGGAGTTGCAAAATCTGCTGCAGGACGATCATTCACTTTGACAGTTTTTGAAATTGCTGTCTGGCATGCGAGATCAGAACCAATCGTTAATGTTACAGTGTATGTTCCCGCTGTTGCATAGAGGTAAGCAGGATCATTCAACGTAGAACCATTGCCATCACCGAAATCCCATTGTACATCTGAAATTGATCCGTTATTAATATAGGATGCATTTGTAAAATGTATTGAATCTCCATCACAAACATCTGCTGTATAAAAATCAGGAACCGGCATAGGGTTCACATTCACTGAATAGGTTGAAGTATCTTTACATCCTGAACCTGATGACGTCACTAAATTGACAATATAATTTCCGGCATTTGCATAAGTATGTACCGGATCCTGTAATGTAGATGTTGCTCCGTCACCGAATGTCCAGTACCATCCTCCTACTACACCACTTGATATAGTTGAAAGATCCGTGAATTGAGTTCCGTTACTCTGACAAACAGTAGATGCACTGAAATCAGAAACAGGCAATGGATCAATAGAGATAATATGTGAAATTGAATCAACACATCCTGCTCCGGTAGTAACAACAAGCGATACAGTATAATTACCAGCACCCGGATAATTTTCCCTTGGGTGATGTTGAGAAGAAGAATTTCCATCTCCTAAATTCCATTGCCAAAGCGCAAGGGTACCTGTACTTACGGTTGATAAATCAGTAAACACAGTTTGTGATCCCAGGCAACCGCTTTGTGTGCTGAAATCAACAACCGGAACCGGATTTACTGTTACATTATTATTAAAGGTTGTTGAACATCCTCCGGCATCAGTAACTGTAACGGAATACGAACCTGTTGTATTTACAGAAATAGTCTGAGTACCTGCACCCGTACTCCATAAATAATTCATTCCGGGATTACCTGCATTCAATGTTACTGAATTTCCCTGGCAGACGATATAATTATTTGGATTGGCAGAGATTCCTGTTCCTCCTTCCACAACATTTGTACTTGCAGTTCCAACACAACCAAAAGCATTTGTAACAGTCACACTATATGGTCCTGCAGTTGCAACGTTGATTGTTTGTGTAATTTCTCCATTCGGTGACCAGAGATAAGACATTCCAGGATTACCTGCATCAAGAACAGCATTAAATCCTGCGCAGAAAAATGCATTCGGGACATTCACAACCGGAGTTGGATTGATTGTTAAATTAACAGTATCCTTAGCAGAACATCCTGCGGCATTACTAACGGTAACTATATACGAAGATGCAGCAGTTGGATTAACATATACAGTTGCAGTAGTTGCTCCGCTATGTTGCCACAAATAGGTTGTTCCTCCGCTTGCTGTTAATGTCGCTGTTGTTCCCTGGCAGATCGCCTGGTCGGGACCAGCATTGGGCACCGGTAAATTATTTACGGTTACAATTGCAGTATCTTTTCGTGTACATCCGTTGGCACCAGTCACTGTAACAATATAGGTTGTAGTAACTGCAGGTGAAACCGGAATTGTGGGATTGATTGCACCGCCCGGATTCCAGGAATAGGTTCCACCACCGGTTGCAGTCAAAGTAGTACTCCCCCCGATACAAATACTTTTATCGGGTCCTGCGTTCGCGATGGGAAGACTTTTAATTGAAACAGCAACACTATCTTTAGAAGTACATCCTGCTGCATTTGTTACTGTGACATAGTAAGTGGTATTTGTACCAGGAGTTACAGTAATGGATGATGTAAGTTGTCCTGTACTCCATTGATAAGATCCGCCACCAGTTGCAGTTAGTGTGGCAGAACTTCCTAAACATATACTGGTATTCAAACCAGCATCTGCAATTGGTAATGCATTTATTGTAACAGGTTTTGTTACAGTATCCATGCAACCGTGAGAAGTAGTACCAATTAATGTTACATTATATGTTCCAGGAGTTGAATAAACATGTGACGGGTTTTGCTGTGCAGATGTTGTTGCATCCCCGAAATTCCACAGCCAGTTATTGATTGCACCATTCGATGAGGTGCTTAGATTGGTAAAATTAACTGTGCTTCCACCACAAACAGATGATGCAGTCGGATTGAAATTCATCAATGGCTGAGGGTAGATTTGTATCTGGTGAACTTTTGTATCTGAACATCCACCTGCAGTAGAAACAGTAAGCGTTACGTTATATGTTCCGGGAGCATTATAAATATGCACAGGGTTTTGTAAATTAGAAGTGGAAGCGTCACCAAAATCCCAGTTCCATCCTGTGATATTTCCCATCGAGGTGATTGAATGCTCATCAAACTGAATAGCTGTTCCTTCGCAATCATGATTCACATTGAAAATAGCAATCGGTAGTGGATAAACATTCACTGTATCCGCTAATGTAGCTGAACATCCTGCACTGGTTGTAACAGTAAGTGTTACAGGATAACTGTTAGAATTTGAATAAGCATGAACTGGATCCTGCTGAAAGGAAATATTTCCGTCTCCTAAATCCCACGACCAGCTTACAATTGTATCTCCGTTAACAGTTGAAATATCATGGAATGAAACCGGTTGTGTGATACAAACATCTATTGGAGTGAATGCAGGTATTGGCAATGGATGAACATTCACTGTATGATTCACTGTACCGCTACATCCGTTTGGATCTGTAATGGTAACTGCGAATGTTCCTGATGTATTAACATTTATGGTTTGCGTAGTTGCACCAGTACTCCATAAATAAGTACTTCCTGCATATCCTGCATCTAATGTTGTAGATTGTCCTGCACAGATAGCAATTGCATTATTATTACTGACTACCTGTCCTCCTACTGTGACTTGTGTTGTTGCAACTGTTGTACACCCGAAACTATTTGTGATAGTTACTGAATAGATTCCTTGAGTATTTACAGAGATTGTCTGAGTTGTTGCACCGGTACTCCATTGATAAGAAACTCCATTGGGACCGGGATCAAGAATTTCACTTGCTCCACCACAAATAAATACCGGTGTTTGTAATGTTTGTGCTGGAACAGGGTTAACAGTTATATTTACGAATGCAGTAGACTGACATCCGTTTCCATCAATTACATCTACTGCATAAGTCGTAGATGAACCTGGAGTAATTGTTATTGTTGATGTGGTTGCGCCAGATGGATTCCAGTTGTATGTTGATCCACCCCCAGCAGTTAATGTTACACTTTGTCCGGCACAGATTGCCTGGTTAGTACTTACAGTTGCAACCGGCAATGGATTTACATTTACATTCACTGTATCTTTTGATGTACAACCATTCGCGTCTGTAACCGTTACTTCATATGATGCATTGGAAGATGGAGAAACACTGATTGAACTTCCGCTACCTCCCGGATTCCAGTTGTAGGTTACACCACCTGATGCTGATAAAGTCACAGAATTCCCGAGACAAATTGTTCTGTCAGGACCTGCATCTGCGAAAGGAGCACCATTGATGGGTAAGGATTGAACAATAGTATCAGTACAACCGGAAGAATTCGTAACTATTAATGTCACATTGAAATTCCCGCTTGTAGAATAGATGTGTGTTGGATTCTGTAAATTTGATGTATCACCGTCACCAAATTCCCAGTGATAACTTACTCCACCAGTTGATGTATTATTAAAAGTAACTGAACTGCTTTCACAAACACTTCCAGATGTTCCGAAACTTGCTGTTGGAACAGGATTCACCACAAATGTTTTTGTTAAAGTATCCTTACATGCTGCTGAATCTCCCACAATCAATGTTGCAGAATATGTTCCCGGTGTTCCGATTACTATCACAGGATTCATGGATGTTGATCCGCCACCACTGCTGAATGTCCAGTCCCATGTTGTACCGGGAGGTGTTGAAGTATTGGTGATTTGTATACCTGAACCTGCACATGCATTTGCTATCGCGAAATCAGGAACCGGAGGAGGATTAATGGTTACCTGTTGAATCAATGTATCCACGCAACCATAAATATTTTCTACAATCAATGATACATTATAAATTCCCGGGGTATTGTAATTATGTACCGGATTCTGAAGAGTTGATCCGGATCCATCACCAAAGTCCCAGGTCCAGTCGGAAAAACCACCCGGTGTATTACTCAGATCTGTGAATTGTATCGGACCAAAAACACAGGAACCTGTCCAGCTGAAATTTGCTGTTGGTTCAAATGCACTTTCAATATTTATTGTATCTGTATTTGAACAGGTACCATCAGAAACTGTTACTATGTAAGTACCAACAGGAACTGTTTGTGTTGCGCCGGTATATCCGTTACTCCATAAATAAGAATATGGCGGTGTACCACCAGTTACACCAGCTGTTATTGTTGCAATATCACTGCAGGCGATGTATTGATCTGGTCCTGCATCAACAACAATTCCCTGTACTGTTATGCAATAAGAATAAGTTTGCGAACCTATATAAGGACATGCATCATCATTCACACGAACTGTGAAACAATAAGGAGCAGTACTGATATCCCCCGTTGTTGGAAACCAGCAAAAATGACCTGTTGGATGTGGTGTTCCTGCAGAAGTAAATGTTCCTCCGCTTATTCCATTATTAGAAAACAATGAAACCTGTTGACCTGCATCAACATCATTTGAGAAAATATCAAAACAGAATGGCTGATTCGCACATACCGTCATGTCATAATCATTTGTTCCGTTGATTCCTGATAATGTCGGAAGATTATTGTTGCAATTGATAACTGTTACCTGGATATCCCGCACAACAGAACCAATCAAAACACCATTGCGGTATTCCTGCATCAGTACTGCCATTACAGTTACTTCAAGTTGTTGTGGTGTAAAACAAATATCTCCTGTTTGTGTATTGAATTGCAATGCAGGATTTGAATTCAGTGGATTGCTTGCATTGTAAGGGGATAAATAACCAACAGCTGCAGCAGCAGTCTGACGTGGATCAACAAGAGAATATACAAGTGAATCTCCATCCGCATCAACAGCTCCATGGTTAAAACAGAATTGCTGTCCAAGACATGTAAACGGTACCGGTTTGTTGGAGAATGTTGGTGAACTGTTACAAGGGCTTACTGTGTTATTGAGTGAGGCGTAAACATAAAAAGTGTTTGTACCAGGAGTACTGATCGTAGTGATCGCAGCGTTCCTGCAACAGAGTGTATACGAGAATGCCCAGTCGACGCATTGCATGGGAAGTGTAATCACACCTTCGTAAACATATTCCTGGATTCCTGTGAATGATCCACCGGCACAGGTACTTTGTGCAGTCGGACATAAATATTTTACTTCCTGCCCGGTACCTGGTAATGGATAACAGGTAACTCCCAGACTTTGTCCGCAACTGATTGAATTGACATTGATGTACACATTTGCCGGTGCATTGATCCCGATACAATCGCGGTAAAATGAAAGCCGGATTTTGTACGTATTTCCTCCCATGCACTGGTAGGTAAGATCGGCTCCCATGGCGTGACTCGCCTCCGATCGCTTACTCAGTGTGAGTAGTAAACCAAATAAAACTATGCTGATCCCTCTAAGTATATTTCTGCTCATAGCTTATTGTTTTTCGTTGACGGCTCCCGTTAGTTTCAACAATCTGCACGGGAATGACACTTTTGGTAAAAACAAATCTATCGTGAGAGGACAGCTAAGAGAGCGGAATACAGGATGACACCTTATCAATGTAAGGTTTGATGGCAATGATGAACAGATTATTGCTGATGAATGGATCTAATTCATTGCATTTCAGGAGAAGGATCTAAACCCTGTTAAAAAAAACCTTACAGAATCCGTGTAAGAAAAATTGAAAAATGATTCATTTATGCAAACCTTAACCGGAAATATACTTTGTATACAATTTACTTACAAAATCCGGTGATTTTTTAATGTGATGTTTTTGAAAAAGTCTTACTGAAATTTTGGTAATGGGTATTCCTCAAAATCATGCCAGATCAGCTGCCGGCCAACGATCTCCTGCTGCCAGCTTACTTTTCGCTTACCGGGGATGTCTCTCGGTAACTGTCAGCTTCAGCAGACAACTATAAACTTTTTATGAAATACAGAGCAAAATTATCACAGTACTTATCTTTATCATCACCGCGTCCGCTGCGTTTTTTTCGCTATGTCCGCCTCGTTTAAGTCATCATCATTTATTGGATGAGATTATTATGTGCAACATGGAATTAGCTGGTGGCTGGAGGCTGATGGCCGGTAGCTTTTTCAACCAGCAATTTAAACCAATGCGTATATCGTTCCGGAAATTTTATGATGTCATCCTGGATCCTCGATAAACTCATCCACTTAAAATCATTCGCTTCTTCAACATTCAAAACAGGATCTGAATTATAATTTCCATTTAAAATATAATCATACTCATGTTCGGTCAATCCGTTTTCAAATTCGCAGCGATATAAAATATGTCCCGTAATTTTTAATTCGGATTCAATTCCCATTTCTTCTTTCAGTCTTCGTTTAGCTGCATCAATTATTTCTTCTCCTGGTCGGGGATGAGAACAACAGGCGTTGGTCCATAATCCACCTGAATGATATTTATGGAATGCACGTTGCTGCAACAGCCATTCATCCTTATCATTTCTTATAATTACTGAAAAAGCACGATGCAGCAAACCTTTCTGATGCGCTTCGAGTTTTTCCATGACGCCGGTTTGCACATCGGATTCATTAACGAGGATGACGAGTTCGGGGATCACAGGGATAAAAGTAAGGATTTTGTTATCTGAAAAACCTTATTATCTTTATACTCACACACCTAATCCAATGTTTTATGAAAATTTATTGTTTTTTAAGAAATCTGTTATATACAGGTATATTATTTCTATCAATTGGTTCAACTAATCCGGCGCAAGCGCAATGGGTATTGATACCGGACTCAATCTTTAGATGGGCACTCAAAAATAACGGGTTCAACTCTTGTATTAGTGGATTTTACATAGATTCAACTTGCGCTAATGTTGTCAACTGTAACTCACTAACTTTAAATTACGAAAACTTCCATGATATTGAAGGTATATTAGCATTTAAAAACCTAAAATATTTAATTGTAAAGAATAATCGAATTGATTATATTCCAGAACTACCGGATTCATTGGTGTATTTAGATTGCAGCAATAATGATATCGATTCAATATTGAATTTTAAACCTTCATTAGTTCAAGTGATTTGTAGTGGTAACAGCCTGGATACTTTGCCAAGCTTTCCTCCTAATTTAAAAACATTAAATTGTTTCGGAAATCAATTATCTTATATTCCAGCATTACCTACAACTTTAACAAGTCTGACATGTGGAGGTAATAATATTACTGCATTACCATTATTAAGTCCAATATTAAATCTCTTGGATTGTAGTGCTGCGCACATTACTTCATTGCCAATATTACCAAACAGCTTACAAACGCTTAATTGTCGTGACAATTTATTGGCAACTTTACCTTTATTACCCGGAGGATTACAAACGCTTATTTGTGAGGAGAATTTATTGACAATATTACCATCATTACCACTGACGTTACAACATCTAAGATGTGGATTGAATCAGCTATCGAATTTGTCAAATTTACCAGCTTCGTTGCAATATCTCTCTTGCGGAGCGAATCAGCTTACAACATTGCCAACATTACCTGTTTCTTTAAAATATCTGAATTGTGGGAGTGATTCACTTTTATCATTACCTGTTTTACCTGACTCATTACAGGAGCTTTGGTGCTCTTATACAAAATTAGCAACCATTCCTCCATTGCCAAACTCATTAGTTAAATTATGTTGCAATAACAGCCCAATTAATACACTACCTGCATTACCGTCATCCTTAATGTATTTAAATTGCCAATTCGATAGCCTAACAATTTTGCCAGACTTATCAGATTCATTGCAGGAATTACTTTGCTATAATAATAAACTTATTAATTTACCTCTCCTACCAACTTCGTTAAATAAATTATGGTGCTACAATAATAAAATAGTTAGTTTACCCGAATTACCAAATAAATTGTATGATCTTGATTGTAGCCGAAATTTAATTTCAACATTACCCGATCTTCCTGATTCAATGGTAAATTTTAACTGCAGCTGGAATCAAAATATCAGTTGTTTACCGAAACTTACAAAAATTACAGAGATTGATTTTTTAAACACAAATGTTTTATGTTTGCCAAATTATGGACATGTACTAACCAGTTCCCCACCACAAAGCTGGCTTCCACTTTGTGGTTTTTTTAACCCGGATGCATGTAATATCGACTGGAATGTATGTGGCAAAATTTATTTGGATGCAAATTCAGATTGTTTGTATACTGCCGGAGAATCTCCTCAAAGCAACCTGTCATTAAAACTTTATAAATCCGGAAATTTGCTTCAACAGGCATTATCTGGTAAAGAAGGCTATTATGCTTTTGATAAAGATACAACCGGGATATATAATATTTTACTTGATACGACTAATATCCCATTTACTGTATTCTGCCCATCTTCTCAAAATTATTCAGATACTATTACTAATGTAGATTCATTATTTTACGATAATCATTTCTCTCTCAAATGTAAAACCGGTTTTGATCTTGCAGCCTGGAGTATACATACCATAGAATTCATACCTGGTCATACTGAAATTGTTAATATTTCAGCAGGCGATTATTCAAACCTTTTTTCAGGCGAATGTGCAAATGGCATTTCTGGTACAGTAAGAATATTCTGGAATGGTCCGATTACTTATTCAGGGCCCGCTCCTGGTGCTTTAACACCAACTTCAATTACAGGAGATACATTGACTTATATAGTCAATGATTTTGGCCTGACAAACGCATCAAGAAGTTTCAACTTCTTAGCTAAAACCGACACTACTGCTGTGAATGGTAACGATGTAACAATCAATGTAGCTGTTTCTCCGGTGCATGATAATAATCCTGCAAATAATTTCCTTTCACAAACTTTTGTTGTTACAAGCAGCTTCGACCCCAATGAAAAATCAGTATTTCCGCAAAATAACCTGAATATAAACAGCGATCGTTGGTTAACATATACTATCAATTTTCAAAATACCGGTTCAGCTCCGGCAGAAAATATTTATATTACAGATACATTAGATAATAACCTTGATTTAACAACTTTTACCTTATTAAATTACAGTGTACAGCCTTATGTACAAATCCTGGAAGGCGGTATTGCAAAATTTAATTTTCCCAATATTAATTTACCAGACAGTGTGTCCGATGAACCAAACAGCCACGGATTTGTACAATATAAAATAAAAGCAAATGATTTGTTGCCTGCAGGAACACAGATCCGGAACAGCGCTGCCATTTATTTTGATTACAATGCTCCTGTATTAACGAATACAACATCCAATACAGTGATCAATTGTACATCATCAGTTCACAGTATAAATGTGTCAGTGTGTGGTGATCATTATAATTTCAATGGATATGTGCTGACACAATCCGGGATATATACACAAACTTTTATATTGAATTCAGGCTGTGATTCTGTGGTTGAATTGTCATTAAATTTATTTACACCTGTTGATACAACAGTTACTCAGGTTCAGGATACCTTGTTTGCAGCAGCTGGTAATTATTCCTATCAGTGGATGGATTGTTCTACCGGAAACCCCGTGGCCGGGGCAACTTCACAACAATATTCACCAGGCGCAAGTGCTTTCCAGCACATTGGGATCCTAAGCTTAGAATTCCACGTGGACAAGTTGTCG